>ERZ761602.6914-NODE-6914-length-12373-cov-5.353142_pt1 | contig 12373 bp, 12 predicted proteins | sample MGYA00512165_ERZ761602 | MGnify/ENA primary metagenome ERZ761602 (study PRJEB28899, sample SAMN02445085) | bioreactor sludge metagenome | biome: EBPR sludge; isolation source: Thorneside wastewater treatment plant | place: Australia: Brisbane, Thorneside... | reverse complement strand
CCATCGCCGAGAACGAATGGCAGTTGCGGCACTCGCGCGAATCGCTCGCCTTCATCCGTTCCCACTCGTGCGTTGCCAGCTCGAGGCGCTTGGCTTCGAACTTCTCGGGCGTCGAGATCGTCCCCATCACCTTGCCGTAAAGTTCCTGGCTCGCCTGGATCTTGCGCATCATCTTGTGTCCCCAGTCCTTGGGAACGTGACAGTCCGAGCAGTAAGCGCGTACGCCGGTACGGTTGCTGTAGTGAATGGTCGTTTTGTACTCCTGATAGACGTTGTCACGCATTTCATGACAGCCGATACAGAATTCGAGCGTGTTCGTCGCTTCCATGGCCGTATTGAAACCGCCCCAGAAGAGAACGCCGGCGACGAAGCCGATCGACAACAGAGCCAGCAACGAGTACCTGGCACTCGGACGTTTGAGTGTTGCCCAAAAACCTGGGCTGTTTGCGGCCACGATGCTGTCCCCCCTAGACTGGTTAAGGCCATCCGCCAAGCGCCGATGGCTGCGCCGAGTCTAGCGGAACGCGATGCCCCCACGGTTTGATCTAGGTTAACAATTGGTACAAATCGCAACTCATGGTTACGCGCGCCGGGCAGCGCCCGCGACCCGGCGCAGTGAGCCGATGTCCGGCACGTTCTGGCCGTCGGCCAGGCACCGCCGCTTCGCCACTGGCTAGCCTGTTGGCCGGACAAAGGGCGCCCCGCAGGCAAGCACCTTGCTGCGCCTTCCTGCGCCCTTCGCATGCCACCGGTAACGGCTTGCGCAACGCCGAGCGGCAAGCTGCCGAGTTGTCGTCGCCGGTGTTCTCGGCCAACGCCTGTGGGGACTCGGCAGGCAAGCGAAAATGTTCCCCTTGCGCGCACTCGAGTACCCAACCGGTAGCCGCAGACCGTCGCAAGAGGCGAAATGGCCCGCCTGATCGATTCAGCGAGAGCGCTGCGCGGGACAACCCCGCTGATGACCCGCCAGGCCCCCGGCCCGCGTGTCTCCGAAGTTTGCGGCTTCCTGGCCGGGAACATCGAGAGCTTTGCCGATCACCTCTGCATCAAGCTTTGCCAATGCCGAGGCGGCAAGGTCGCCACACGCTACCGTCGCCGCGTCTGCTTGATACCTCTACGGACATGGCGCCACGGTATTCCCCTGCCCCAACCTTGCAATAGAGTTCCAGCCCCGGCGTGGCCCTGCACGAAGTTCGCCGCAGCGCGCCAAAAGATTGTTTTTATTGGCCCTGAAGTCACCACCCTGTCCATAGCATGTGAAAGGTGACGAACGAGGAGACAAAGTCTTGCACAGCCCATGGCACAATCGAACTACCCCAAACGTCCCTTCTCCATACACTTGCGCCATGAACACACCGGAAACCCAAGACGAAACCTCCCCATACCCGCTACCCGCATCATCACCTGGCACACCGGTGACCGTGGTCAGCGCGCTTGACTTGAAGCCGGCGCTCTTGTTCGGGTATGACCCTGCGCCCGTACGAGCAGCGCGGGAGGCAGTGGACATCGCCCAGACAAAAGGCGGGCATTGTTCGTGGCCGAACGCGGACGTGTCGACTTCGTCTATAACACCGCCGCCCTCGAAGGCAATCCGCTCACCTTTCCAGAAATCCAAACGCTTCACGATGGGATCACGGTCAGCGGGCACCGCCTGTCCGATGCAGAACAGGTATTGCGACTCAATCTCACCCTCTCCTTTGTAGTGGGTCTGGTGAAAGAAAATGCCTTTGAGCTCACCGCCGACACCGCAAAATCGATTCAAGGCATTGTTGCCAAGAACGAAGCCCTGGAGTGGGGGGTATTCCGCAATGGGCCTGTTTTTATCCAGGGAACGGATTATCAGGTGCCTCCGGCAGAACAGCTCGATGCGCTATTCGAAAAGGGCCGCCAGGCGCTGGCTATGATTCCCGATGCCATTCATCGCGCCTTCCTGGTCTTTCTCTGGGGAAGCCTGATCCAGTTTTTCTACGACGGCAATAGGCGCACATCGCGGTTTCTCTGTAACGGCATCCTCATGGGCGCCGGCTATCCGCCGATGATGATTACCGCCAAGGAACTCTTGGCATACAACCAGGTCATGACCCGATTCTACGAGACCCAGGACGCGACAGAAGCACTGGTATGGTTCTACGGACGCTATGTTGAACGCATCCGGCATTTTGGCTTTGTTTCTTTACCCAGAACCTAAACCATGCGTATCGGCCATACCCGCGTCTGCACCGGCAACTAAATCCCCGACTTGCAGATTGACGCGCTGACGGCACACGGCGTCAAGATCATTTACCGCGCACAGACAAGCGCCAAGACCACGACACATCGCGAGCTAGAAAACTGCCTCAAGGCGCTGCGCGACCGCGACACGCTGGTGGCGTGGCGACTTGACCCGCTTGGGCTCAATCTGACCGACCTCCTGCACATCGTCGGCAGTCCCGCAGCTAATGCTCAGAACTTTGCCTATCCACATATCCCTCAGCGAGCATTGTGGCGGCCGTTCGCCTTTGCTGAAACAGCGTCGCAATGTATTGTTTCCAAAGGAGACGTGCATGACGGCGCAAATCTGAAAAAATACTCGAACAACTCTCTACGTATCTGTTCTCACGACAAATTCTCGAATGGGAACGCTTCGACCCCAGACACCTCACTCGTTGCCGTACCCTCACCTACCAAATGTCCTCAGTTTCCTCCTCTCCAGCGCCCCCGCGCCACGGTCCAGTCGGAACTCCATCAGTTCTTCGCAAACCTGCGCAATCGCGCTGACTCCGTCCGCGCGCTTACCGCGCGAGCCTTCTACCAGACGCGCTATAAGATCAGCGCGCTAGTGCTCGACAAAGTCAATCAGCACCTGATAGAACTGGTGGAGAAAACCTGCCGATTCCGCGCTGCAGAGGCTTGCGCGTGGTCGCAGCAGATAGCAGTGCGGTTCGTCTCATGATGAGTAAGGACAACATCCGGGCGACCACCACCACTCGACGCCCCAAGCCCATCGTCGAGAAAATCGCCTTGAACCTCCATAAATTCCTCCCCAATCGCTCCCAGCCACAAAAACTACACTCCAAACCGCACAGATCGCACGCCCACCGTAACTGCGGCAATAGGCCAAGTTTCGAGGTATGGCAATTCGCCCACACGCCCAGCCATCCTCCGCCACTCCTCGCTGAGCGATAGTCCGCTAGCAATAGCAGCGTCCATTCCAGCCTACGCATCATCGCCGCCGCGAGCTGAATCCTGCAAGTCGTGGAGAACTTCCCCCAGCTCCCTCGCGGCCTCCGTATCCCCAAGTTTGGCGTCTACGAGGCTATCATGGAGTGCGTTCAGATAAACCCAGACCTGTTCCCACTCAGGGTCACACAAGCGCGTGAAGAACCGCCTGTTTTCGTGGATATTCTTCAGCTCCCCGACACCCGCGTCGCCCCTCTTTTTGACGTTCCTCCCGTCAAGTTCTGCGATTACCTTCAGGACCTCGTCGCAGACTATGACATCGATCGCTGCCCCCCGCTGCGTCAAACCTCGATTCGCAACGGCGTTGGCGTACCGCGCCGATGCAGTTGCGATAGCACTGATACGCAGCAGCTCTAGACGCGATGGTATCCTCGACAGTTCCCGTAGATCTGCCTTTACCTGCTTCTCAGTTGTTTTCATACTCGCAACCCGTCTCAGAAGATAAGCGCGCATCTTTTCCAGGCTGCCTTCGGTGCTCTCCAACCTCAAAAGCGCATCTTTCAATTCTTTGCGTGCCTCCGCTATGATAAGAACAGCAATGCCGGTAAACATTGCGAAGGCCACTCCGACAAAGCCCATCATGACTTCACTCATGTTGCCTGAATCACTAGAATTACCGGTAGCCCGCGTTTCTTGAGCAAGCACATGCGCATCGGTCGGCAAGACGTAATAGGCGACGGACGTCATGGCAAAGGCAGTTGCCAAAGCCCACAAGGCTCCGCCAAGTACTGCTTCGACCGCTCTCCGCGACGTTTGCGACTCAAGAGAAGTGCCACCAGTTGATCTTCCTAGACACATCAACCAGGACGATCGACAAACGGAGCGCGCCATGAGTCCACAGAAGACCGCCAGCCCAGCGTTTACTGCAATGGGCAGACAGGTTACCTCAAAAAACATGTTGTGCTCATAAGCTTCCTCCAGACTCCGCTTCAACTCCACTCGCCGGTGCGGCTTCAGAACGAGATGGACTGAGCGAAGTCGACTCTGCTCGAGCTGCCGAACAGGCTCCCCAATATTCGATCAACTTGGCAACACTCTCGGCAATATCCCCCTTCTCAATGACGTCAAGCTTACTCATCACCCAGGGCCTGGGAGGGATACCTCCTCGATCAACGCAACCGGAAAACTCTATTCCTGTCACAACAAAAACACCGGGCCGCAACGAAATATATGCATATGGTAGCTGCCTGAAGTTCTCACTTAGGTACAAACCGAGTGTCTGTCCCCGAGCTTCCACACTCGTCGTATTGGACTTTTCCAGTAGCTGACGCTCGTATTTTTCGAGAGCTCGCCCACTGCGCTTGAACATAAGGTCGATCAGAACAGCGCCGTATTTTCCGGGGTCTTCTTTAGACGCTTGCTCGATCGCTGCTCTGGCCGACTCAAGATCAGGCCTGAAGTCGACAAGATATTTATGCTCCTTGAGATCGTCGATCAAACGAGCAACCGTCACAAACTCGTCGTCAACGATCAGTATTCTTTCTCTATTTTCGCTCATATAGAATCTCCTCTTGAGCCAATCTTCACCGGCCAACGGAGAGTCAACCGGAGGCCAGTCCTCCCATCGCGCATATCGCGATGCATTTCCAGATGGGCACCAACATGCGCACAAACAAACCGTGAGGCCTGTAGTCCCATTCCCATTCCGGTCCCGTGATGCGGAATCGGCCTGCTTCGTGTTCTGCCCTCTTCGCCCGTGGATTGGCGTTTCTCCCTTGTCCAAGCGTTGATCGCTTCAGTTAGCGAGTCGTCATCTACGCTATTCCATACCTCGCCTCGCCACTCGTCGCTCGATAGCTCGGCCGACATTTCTACGCTGCCACCCCACGGCGCGTGTCGAACAGCGTTGGTCAGCAGGTTGTACCATACCAAACCGAAAGGTTCGCTGAGCCGGACAGACCACGCATTCCCGGCAAGCGCGCTCGCTTCGGGAAGGGCGATACACTTCGCCTGCGCTTCCTCAGCGAGCAGGCTGAGCAATTCCATGCTGGCGTTTCCGGCGTTTGTGTTGGGGGATCCGTCGGCAACAACGCCATCTGTAATCAACCATTGATAACCGTCCACAATGCAACGCAGTTGCCTGGTGGCGAGGTCGATCCGATCGAGCGAGCGCTTCAACCCTTCGGACTGCGCTGGCACGTGCTTGCGAAGGTTACGACCTTCACCCGTGTAAATGAGTGGGAACCCTCGAATGTTGTGCAGCAGCAAGTTTTCCCATCGGTAACGATGCTGGACTTCACGCACGACACCCAGCATCCAGGCCATTTGGTCGCGCAACTGGCGGATCCTTTCGACACACAAGACGGTGAAATGGAAAGGCAGGTACTTATACAGGGTCAGCACTGCTATCCTTTGGCCACCATGCGTAATCGGAATCGAAAGAACAGATCTAATCTGAGACGTCCAGCCTTTCAGGCTTTCGAGGTCTGCCTCCAGCGCTCCCGCCTGGCGCCAGTCGCTCTCGGAAGGCTTACCCCCGGGTGACCACTCGTTGTAATCGACAAGATGCAGAGATTCTTTCGAACCATCAGTGAAAAAGTAACAAGGGAGGAAACTCTGCTTGTTCAGCGGAAGGGAAAGCCGTGAAAGATCCGGCAGACATCTGGAAGCGTCGTACCAGGCCGAAATTCGCAAAGCTTTACTCCCCAATGGATGGGTTGCGAGAAATCCGCAGTCCGCAGCGACGCTAGCCACGGCGAATTTAACGATGGCCTGCTCTAAACCGTCTTTGTTGCCGGTCGCGCTCTGCAGGACGGAGGAGGCAAGGCTACCCCAGTTTTCCTCTTCCTGATCGAGGGATTCCTGCCAAGCCAGCGCATTGGCAAATAGCCGGTCTGTGCGCCACTGCCGCCAAAGACCGCAAAGCTTGAGCAGGATGCGCTCACAGGCTCTGACCAAACCATCTGTGACCACCGTGTTCGGTGCATCGCCGATCTGCCCCGACCCGAGTCGATCGAAAACCAGTAGCCCGATCAAGCCAAACCGGAAATGACGGTGGCGAACTGATCCAAACAAGGGAATCTCCAACCAGGAATCAAGGCGGTCATAATCTGCCACATGTTGCTTCCAGAAGCCGATCCCTGGGTCACTTGAATCGTCGTCCATGCGTTGCCGTATCCTGTAGACCAAGCGCCACGCTGCCTCGTTCTGGTTCTCGCCGGATGCCGGTTTCTCAGCGAGAAACTCATCGAAACGCTTGGCCAGTTGTCCAAAAACCGGACTAACAACCTTCTTGTCGCGATGACTTTCATCGCTAGCCTCTTTGATCTCTCCCTCTCGGCAATGGTAACGCAAGCGCAGAAACGCCTTGGCTTGATGTCGCGACGAGGCGCAAAAGCGTCCTGGGTCATGTTCCAGCGAATTTGGCGTTTCCTCCAGCGTGTAAATTCGGCCGCGAGGGAAACCACCACGATTCATTATCCCGGCGGTCAGCTTTGCGATATCGTCGATTGCTTTCGGATCAGGTGGCGTCTGACGCTCAGGTATCTGCAGCCAGCAGGTATTCTCCATTAACGTACTCAAATGCCACTTGATATACTCAAGGTCACCGGTGGCTGGAGATAACCACCAGTCAGCATCAAGCTGCATCTTCCCTTCTGATGCCGCTTCGAGGAAAGGATTCAGTGGCGGCTGGTTCGAAGCGTTCTTCCACGCGTCGTTAACCCGCAGATTGCCCGCCCGATCAAAGATTCGCGCCGGAAGCGGCAAGTCCAGAAAAGGCTCCAGAAGACGCTCGATCAATGCATCGTCGGTCTGCGCGCCACTTCCGCCGCTTCCTACACCAGCCGCCAGCAGGAGCGGTTTGAGGACTTCGTCTACCCACAAAGGCTTCGCGAACCAGGCGGACTGTAAGACCTTACCGTATTTTTTGATCAGCTTACCGTGGGATTCTTGCGCTTGATAGGCGCTCATCAGCCAGACGCGCGGCGGCTTTTTCATCGCGCAGAGCTCCGCCAGGAGCTTGGCGCTGGCATCCTCGGATCCGCCGCTCAAACGTACGTCGAGAAGAACATCGGTCGGCGCCTGCTTGACAATCTCCATGGACCACTCGCCCGCCCGCGTATGGGCCGGAGAAAGTTTAACGATACCACCAGGAATTTTTTCTTTTCTCAGGTATTCCCGGGCTACTGCCGAGAAAGCGTCTGCCAATACCTCGTCATCGTCCACGATGAGCAGTCTGAAACGCGATGTGCTGCCGTTGTCCATTGCTAGGCTCCTTTAGTCGCCAAGCGTCCGGGCAGGCGCAAGCGAAAATTGCTGCCAACCCAGCGCAGGCTGTCCGTGCATTCCAGGGTTCCACCAATCGATTCCACGAGGTTTCGACTGACGTAAAGGCCAAGTCCAAAGCCGCTGCGTCCCCGCCCGGTATGGCGGGGTTCGAACAGACGGCTGCGAGCTTCTGCGGTCATTCCGAAACCGGTATCGCTGAAATCGATTCGCAACGGCAAGCGATGCTCGCCCTCCCAGTCGGCTTGGATATCTATCGTCGCCCAGCTTCGGGTCTCCGAATAGTGCCGGGCATTGTCAAACAGGTTCAACAGTACCTGCTCGATCACGGCCTGAGGAAGCTGCAAACGGATGTTGGGCAAGCGATTGAGATCAGCACGCAGAGTAATCTCCCGCTTGCCGGCAACGAAAGCGAGCATTCGGCAATAGGCTTCGAGGTCGGCGGGAAGAGCAAGCACTGGAGGACGCTCACTTTGTATTGCACTTAGTGAGTTGCGCGCCAACCAGGTGACCCGCTTTGCTTGACCGACTGCTGCCGCAAGCAATTCCTTTTCCGTCGGCCCGACGGTCGTGGCGGGCAAGCTGGCCTGCTCCATCTTCATCCTCAAGCCATCGAGCAGCGAGTTCAAAGGACTTAGTGCGCCGGCGATTTCGTGAATCAATCCGGCTGCCAGGCGCCCTTCCATAGCGAATGAGTCCTGATCCTCGAGCCTCTGGGCAATTGCCAATCGATCTGCCAAGTCCTCGGCACACCAGCGTGCCAAGTCAAGACGGGGTCCGTCGGACTCGCGCAGCGCATGATCCCGAAAAAAGACCAGAATGCTGGTCCCGGTGGCTGCTGGCCTATCCGGTGCAAGGCTGGCTGCGACAGCAACAACGTGTGTTGCTCTCGCCGGCGCAACCCTTCGCAGCAGGCCGCTGCTCGACACGCTGCATTCGTGGGCCGAGCCCGGATGTGCATGCGCGTCGGCAACCAGGGTTTGCGACCATAGCCCGGCCAATTGCTCAAATCCCTCCTGCGTCGCCTCAGCGAACCCTGCGCGGCCAGCCAGTTGGTAAACATCCTTGCGCCGCTCCAACAACCAGAGCACACCGACGGCCTCAAGCTTTTCTTGCAGGCGCTCAAGCAGCTTACGCTGGCGCGCGACTAGCCGAGTCGCCGCCTCGCCGCTGCTCCAGCGCTGTCGATCGACGACAAGCGGCGAGTCTGTCGCCGGCAGGTCCGCGCCACAAACGAAATGGTAAAGCTGTTCCCAATCGATCGGCTTGGGCAGCCATGAATACTTTCTGTTTTCCGCATGCTTTCTGGCCTCGTCGTGATCGCCGGAGATGAGGGCGATCCGCTGGCCAATCAACAGTCTTTCGCAATCCGCTCGCTGGCCTTTCGTCTGCACGTGATAGTCGAGGAGGACCGCGTCGTACTTCCCACCGCGCTTCGTCAACAGTTGACGCGTGTGGACGGGGTTACGTGACCAGTCGCACATCCAGCCAGCGTGGCGAACGAGTTTCTGCAGACTTTCAGCAAGCACCTCGTCGTCTTCGATCAGAAGGACGTGCTTGCTGCCCCACTTGGGAAGCGCACGCTTGTCCCGATCTTCATCGCGGGAGGACGACATCGCAGTATTTCCCGACTTCTCGTTCTGGCGCTGCTCACGCAAGGCACGCAGGCGATCGGTAACGGACAGACGTACCTGCAACTGAGTTGCGTTGACCTCGATAACAACGGCCTCGATCCGGTCGCCAACAAACAGTTGCCGCGTGATTGGTAAGGTCGCGGATAACCCTTCCGGTGGATTGGGAAGGTATTCGCGATGGAGGAAAGCCTCGATCGCCGACTGATCGAGGCGGACTGCGCAAGCGTAATCGTGGATGTACGCGACAACTTCGCCGCGGACAACGTCGTTAATCCTCGGTGGATCCTGCAGCCATGGATTGGCGCTGCCGCCATCCGACGCCCAGCCAGCATGGCCGTACCACGTGTGCGGATCATGAACCGTGGGGTTAACCAGGAAGAGATCGATCTCCGATTCCCCGCGTCGAAGTTCCTCTGGTGCGACCCCCGGGGGAAAGTCCTCACGCGCGACGCAAATTCTCTCGATGCCGCGGAGATTGCCGACGGCTTCGAATACGAGTTTGTCGCCGTCGGCGGGTGAACTCAGCCGCCCGCGAATAAAACGCTCTCGGATGTCACGAAATCGGTCGGGCATGTCGAATCCAGGCTGGTGAAATCGAAGAGCTTATGGCGTAATGCGCGTTGCGTCGATGCTTATCAGGCGAGATCGTGCAAGGAAATGCCGTGCTTATCCTTCGGATCAGGCGAAGGACGGCGTGAAGCCTGCAATGGGCGCCGATCATTGTCATGCCAACTCCATCACGAGAGCGATAGCGAAAAGCTGAAAAGTGAAAAGCCGCAACCGGCCGCTCGAAACCTGCAACAGCTTGTTTTATTAAACACCTGCAAGAAATATTACCCTATTTTGACTATTGGTGCAGCTTCTCTCCCATTTCCTGTCTATCCTTGCCTCAATCGAGCCACCTCCAGCCGCTGGGCAAGCGCTCAAGTGGCTTTCAATACCGAGAACGCCTGCGGTTTTCGGCATTCGACGACGCCTGGGAAGACTCGCATACGGTCTACGGTCTGGGTAAGACGAAGGCGACGGAGTGACCGTGTCTCGCCGAAGCCCTTGTGGCTGATGGCCCGTCGCCGTTCTCACTGCGCACCGCCGTCGCAGAGCCGGCCCAGCGTGAGTTCTCAACTCGTTCCATATTGCCATGAACACAAGGTCATACAAGGGCTACACCGCTCGCATGGAATACGACGAGCGCGCTAACATCTTTATTCACCGCATCCTGGGAATTCGCATCATCAGCTTTACTGGCACGGCGGTTCAGCAGTTGCCCGCTGAGTTTGAAAGCGCGGTTAACGGCTATCTCGACCACTGCGCGAGCGAAGGTCTTGAGCCAGAGAGGCCTGCGTCGGGCTAGGGCTTCGTTCGAGTGTCTACCGCTATTTTGCTATTGACCCCTTGCGCAGCCCCGGCGCGTAGCTTCGCTTCTCTCTCTTCATCGACAAACTCGCCAAGGTGAAAATACCCTGGCGGCTGGCGCACATTGTTCGGGTACCAGAGCAATCTGAGCCGGGACAGCACCATCGTGCACAGGTCGGCGGCGAGGCGGCCCGCGGCCGGCGGCGCTTTGCTGATAGAATCCGCGACTTTTCGCCCCTGGTGCCGCGCCTGGACCTGTCGCTCCAGCCCGCTTTCCCCGCGCTGACCTGCCGGTCGTCGGCTTGCTACGACGCTTGGTCAGCCCGGCGGCTGGCCGACTGACCGATTGGCCGACTGCGACCGGCTGCGCACCGCTGCCAACTTCATGAATCAGCCAGAACATCTCCGCCGGCAGGAACTCCTCGCCGGAGTGCGCGATACGCTGCCGTTGCTGCTCGGCGCGCTGCCGTTCGGGATGATCTACGGCGCGCTTGCCGCGACCTCGGGGCTCTCCTTCGCCGCTGCCGTGGCGATGTCGGCGCTGGTCTTTGCCGGGTCTTCGCAATTCATTGCGATTGGCCTGATTGCGGCGCAGACACCGGTGGCGATCATCGTGCTGACGACGCTGATCGTGAACCTGCGCCACATGCTGTACAGCGCGACGCTGTTGCCGCACCTCCAGCACCTGCCGCAGCGCTGGCGGGTTCCGCTCGCTTTCTGGCTGACCGACGAGACGTTTGCCGTGACCGTGCACCGCTTCCAGAAGGACGACGCTTCGCCCGACAAGCACTGGTACCAGCTTGGGTCGTCGATCGCCATGTATGTCAATTGGCAGTTCTGGTGTTTTCTCGGCCTGCTGCTCGGCCAGCGCATTCCCGATGCGCAGAGTTGGGGGCTCGACGTGGCGATGCCGGTCACTTTCATCGGCATGATCATTCCGTTCGTCAAGACGATGCCCATCGCCGTCTGCGTGCTGGTCGCCGGCGCGGCCTCGTTGCTGACGCTGGCGATTCCCTACAAGCTGGGCATCGTGCTCTCCGCACTGGCCGGGATCGTCGCCGGCCTGAGCGCGCAGCGCCTGCGTGCCAGCCCTCCGGCATGCGAGCGATGACGGGGAGCGACGAAGTCTGGTTGATCGCCGGCATGGCCGCCGTCACCTTCGGCATTCGCTATCTGCTCTTCGCGTTGGCCGAGCGGATTCGACTGGCGCCGTGGATCATGGAGTCGCTGAAGTTCATCCCGCCGGCGGTGCTGACGGCGATTACGCTGCCCGCGGTTCTGCTGCCGAAAGGCGAGTGGTTCGTGTCGCTGGCCAACCCTTACCTGCTTGCCGCGCTATTGACGCTCGCCGCCGGCGTGCTCACGCGCAATCTGCTGGCGACGATCGCCATCGGTCTGGCGGCGTTTTTCGCCCACCGTCTGCTTTTCTAGGCGGCGGCCGCCAGCGCTCAGGGCTGTACCTGATCGATCAGCAGGCGCAGGTCGCGGCTGCCCGGTCTGACGCCGGACAGGGCGCCGAACAGGTCGCCGGGAGACGCCTGCGCCTGACCCGCCTTGACGATCCGCGCTTCGACGTGCACCGCCTTGAAATCAGACAGTTTGCGCCCGCCGGCGAGGGCCATCGAATCGTCGAAGCTGAAGCGCAACGGCAGATCGGCGACGGTCGCGCGGGTTGCCGCGAGCGGCATGCGCGAACCGTCTTCGGGGCGCGCGAAGACGAAGAGCACGTCCTGCGGAGCGGCCTTGCCAGCGAGTTTTCCGCTCAGCGTCACTTCGCCGCTGATCGCCTTGCTGCGGTCGATCGCCGAGCGCGCGGCAGAACCGCCGGCGGCCTGTGCCAGTTCGCGCACTTGCGCGATGGCGCCGGCGAGTGCCTGGCCGTCCGCTGAATCGGCTTCGACCTGCGCCTGCAGGCGCGTCCAGTAGCTGGCGGCGGCGGC
>ERZ761602.6910-NODE-6910-length-12380-cov-3.791886_pt1 | contig 12380 bp, 10 predicted proteins | sample MGYA00512165_ERZ761602 | MGnify/ENA primary metagenome ERZ761602 (study PRJEB28899, sample SAMN02445085) | bioreactor sludge metagenome | biome: EBPR sludge; isolation source: Thorneside wastewater treatment plant | place: Australia: Brisbane, Thorneside... | reverse complement strand
GGTTCCATGCCAGGCTGGCGAAATACAGCGCCTTGCCGCTGTTCGCCGCCCTCGACGGTCGGCCAGAGGTCCAGCCCTGGGGCGGGTTGCCGCCGCCCGGGCTTCTGGTCGCGCGCGCCTCGGCTGATGACCACCCGCTGATCTTTGCCGAATGGGCGCGGCTGACGGGGGCCCCGCTGGCCATCCTGTCCGCCCCCGGCCACCCCGCGCCCGCGCCGGACTGGTGGACCCCCTTGCGCCACGACTGGGAGCGCGAGGCAGGCCCTGACCGGCTGGACCTGATGGTGTCGGAAATCGCCGACCTGACCACACTGGCCGAACGGGTGGCGGGGCGGCGCACGCCCGAGGGGGCGCTGGAAAGGCTGATGGCGCGGATCGACGCGCAAGAGCGCCTGTTCGACGAGGCGGCCCGGATCATCGCGGAGGCGCCACGCCTGCCGCTGCGCATCGCCGACATGATCCCCAACGTGATGATCCCGCAGTGGCACCGCGGCAGCGACTGGGCACTGGCCCATGCCCGCGCCTTTCGTGACGAGGTGGCGGCTCGGGTGCGCGATGGCGTGGCCGTGGTCCCCGACGAGCGCATCCGCATGATGTGGATCGGTGCGGGGCTGTGGTTCGACACCGGGTTCTATTCCGCCTTCGAGGATCAGGGCGCGGTCTTTGCCTGGTCGATGTATCTGCCCTTTGCCGCCGACGGGTATCTGCGTGCCGACCACGGCGACCCGATGCGCGCCCTCGCCGCGCGGGTGATCGACCTGAACGAGCACCTCCACCAGCCGCCCTGGGCCGGGGCCTGGCATGTCAAGGAGGCAAGGCGCCACCGCATCGACCTTGCGGTGATCATCGTGCCGAAAACCGACCGCCCTTCGGGCTATGGCACGCGTTTCATTGCCCATGCGCTGGAACAGGCCGGAGTCGCCTGCGTGATGGTGGACGCCGATATGGTGGACGCCCGCGCCTGGGATGGCGCCTCGGCCCGCGCTGCCGTGCAGGCCGGGATCGACCGGGTGCAAAAAGGTCGTTGACAGATGCATGTAATGGTTCATCCTGTGAACCATATGCGCCGGGGGGGAATCGTGCGGGCACTGAAGGGCATCCGGGTTGCGGATTTCAGCCATGTGGTCGCGGGACCGCTGGCGTCGCATTTCCTGGCGCTCAACGGGGCCGAAGTGGTCAAGATCGAACCCCCGACGGGCGATCCCTTGCGCAACTACACCCAGCACGCCGAAGAGCGCGGCATGGCTCCGGCGTTTCAGGGGATCAACGCGGGCAAGACATCAATCTCGCTGAACCTGAAGACACCGGAAGGGCGTGCGCGGGCCGAGGCGATCATCGCCGGGGCCGATGTGGTGGTCGAGAATTTCCGCCCCGGGGTGATGGACCGGCTGGGGCTGGGAGCGGCAGCGATGCGGCCCAAATACCCCCGCCTGATCTGGTGCGCGATTTCCGGCTTTGGCCAGTCGGGCCCCCTGGCGGATGTCGCGGCGATGGACCAGATCGTGCAAAGCCTGTCGGGCATGATGCTGGTCTCGGGCCTGCCCGGCGATCCGCCGTTGCGCGTGGGGTTCCCGCTGGTCGACACGTTCACCGGGCTTCTGGCAGCCTTTGCCATCCAGACCGCGCTGTTGCAGCGCGAGCGCGGGCTGGTCGAAGGGCAACAGATCGACGTCGCCATGCTGGACGCGGCGCTGGTGATGATGCTGTCGGTGGTCAATCCGCTGTTGATGACCGGCGAGGCCCCGGCGCGCACCGGCAGCCGGGGGTTTTCGCGGGCGCCGACCTCGGACACCTTCGCCTGCCTTGACGGAGCCATCACGCTGGGCGCGGTCGAGGATGCCAAGGTCGCGGCCACGCTGTCGGTGCTGGGATTGTCCGACGCTCTGGACGACCCCCGTTTTGCCACCCGCGCCGCGCGCGCGGTGCATGCCGATGCGCTGGCCGCGCGCATGGCCGAGGTGCTCAAGACCCGCGCCGCCGCCGTCTGGGAGGCCGCGTTTCGCGCCGTGGGCGTGCCCGCCGCCCGGGTTCAGTCTGCTGCCGAGGCGCTGGCGATGCCGCATCTGGCGACGCGCGATCTGGTGCTGACGCTGCAAGATGGCGCGCGCATCCTGAACGCCGGGTACCGTTTCGCGCAGGGGGGGCCGGGCACTGACCGCCCTGCCCCGGCACTGCGCCCCGAAGATCCACACGCAACCCCTTGGGAGGAGGAGACGCGATGATGAGAACGACCCTGAGTCTGGCGCTGGCCGGCGCGCTGATGATGACGACCGGCGCCGAGGCGCTGGAACTGCGCCTGTCGGTGGAAACCCCGCCCGGCCATGTGCGCAACCAGGCGGCCGAGCGCTGGGCCGAGGCGATAAGCGCGGCTTCGGGCGGTGAAATCACCGTCGAGGTCTTCCCGGCCGGGCAGCTTTACAACAGCGCCGACGCGGTGCGGGCGCTGGCCTCGGGGGCTCTGGACCTGTCGATCCAGGCCTCGCCCACCATCAGCCGGCTGGAACCGAACCTGTCGGTCATCACCCTGCCAATGTTCTTCGGCGCCGACCGCGACACGATCCGCGCCATTCTGGACGGCCCGCTGGGGACCGAATTGTGGTCCATGGTCGAACGCCGCGGCATCGTGATCCCCGAGGGCGGCCATTTCGAGTTCGCACCGAACCAGACCGCGTTTACCACCCAACCCGCAGCCAGCTACGCCGACCTGCAGGGCCGCACGCTGGCCACGCCGCCCAGCCCGGTGGTGGTGCAGATCATGTCGGCCATGGGCATCAACGGCGTCGCCACGCCGCGCACGGAAATCGTGCTGCAACTGACGCAGGGGCAGATCGCGGGGCTGGGTTCGGTCACGGACCTGACCATTTCGGGCGGTCGGCTGTGGGAGGCGGGCATCCGCCACGCCTTCAACGACAATGCGGGGTGGGGGGTCTATATTCCGCTGGTGTCCGCCGCGTCGCTGTCGCGCATGACCGAGGCCCAGCGCGCCGCCGTTCTGGGATCATGGGCGCAAGTGGTCGGCTGGGCGCGCGACTATGCCGCCGAGGAACTGGCCGGGGCACGGGCGCTGAACGAGGCCAATGGCATCACCTATGCCGACCCCTCGCCCGAGGCCGTCGCCGAGATGCGCGCGCAGATGCTGGAACTGCAGGCCCAGATCGTTGCGGATTCGGGGATGGATGCCGACTATGTCGCGCGCGTGGCAGCGGCGCTGGCAGCGCAATAAACCGGTCTGACGGGGGGCCGTCCTGGCCCCCCGCCCATTTCGAGACAGCGAGAGACAGCCATGCTCGACCGACTCCTCGCGATCTGGTCGCGGATCGAGACTGCCGTGATCGGCGTTCTCGTGCTCTGCGCGCTGGGCACCTTTCTGGGCGGTGCGGTGCTGCGCCATGTCAGCCCGCGCAACTCCATCGACTGGGCCGATGAGGTAGCGCTTTATTTCATCGTCTGGGCCTCGGTGCTGGCCGGCAGCGTGCTGGCCGCCGAAGGGCGCCATATCAATACCGAAATCCTGCTGGGTGGCCTTTCGCCGCGAAAGCGCCGGATGCTTGCCACCGGTGTCGGCCTGCTGACCCTGTTCTTTTGCGCGACCATGGCCTGGTTCGGCTGGGAGGCCTACCTGTTCTCGCAGATGCTGGATGACCGGTCGGGCAGTTCGCTGCGCACCCCGCAATCGTGGTCGCTGTTTCTCGCCCTGCCGATCGGCATGGGACTGATGGTGCTGAAGATGCTGGCGCTGGCCCTTGCGGGTCGCGGCCTTGGCACCAGCGGAAAGGGACATTGATGGACGCTCTCCTGGGCCTTGGCGGGATGCTGGTGCTGATGGCACTGGGCGCGCCGATCTTCGTCGCGCTCGGCGTGGCCGCGCTGACCATGCTCGCCTTCGAGGGGCGCCCGCTGATGGATGCGGCGATGACCTCGGTCTCCGGGATCAACTCGACCACCTTCCTGGCCGTGCCATTCTTCGTCATGGCCGCGACCTTCATGCAGAGGGGCGGCATCGCACGCATCATCATCGATGCGGCCGAGGCCTGGGTCGGCCATTTCCGCGGCGGGCTGGGGTTGGTCTGCGTGCTGGCCACGACGATGTTCGCGGCGATTTCCGGGTCGTCGGTGGTCACCGCCATGGCGATGGGCACCTTCCTGATCCCGGCCATGGTGGCGCGCGGCTATCACAGGCCCTTTGCGCTGGGAACGGTCGGCGCCTCGGGCACGTTGGGCATCCTGATCCCGCCCTCGCTCGGCATGATCCTTTACGGCCTGATCGCCGAACAATCGGTGCCAAGGCTGTTTCTGGCCGGGGTGATCCCGGGGCTGATCCAGGCGATGATCCTTGCCGGCGTGGTGATGATCCTGTCGCGCAAGCACAATTATGCCAGCGGCACGCGGGTGTCCGGGCCCGAGTTCCTGCGCCGCAACCTGCGCGCGCTGCCTGCGCTCTTCATCCCGATCTCGGTCTTTGTCGGCATCTATTCGGGCTATGCGACGGTGACCGAATCCGCCGGGGTCGCGGCCATCTCGTCGGTGCTGATCGCCGTTCTGGTCTACCGCGAGGTCGGCTGGCGCGACATCTTCGGCATGACCGCCGAGGCCATGAAGGCGGCAAGCGCCGTGACCTTCATCGTGATGTTCGCCCTGCTTTTCGCCCATTGGATCACCGGTTCGGGCGTGCCCACGCGGCTGGTGCGCTGGGCGACCGGCGTGGGGCTGGAGCCCTGGCAATTCCTGCTGGCCATCAACCTCGCCATGCTGATCCTGGGGATGTTCCTCGATGCCGTGGCGGTGCTGCTGATCGTGACCCCGATCGTGCTGCCGCTGTTGCCCGCGATGGGGATCGACCCGATCCATTTCGGCATCGTGCTGATCGTCAACATGGAGATCGCCTTCCTGACACCCCCGATAGGGCTCAATCTCTTCGTGCTGTCCTCGATAGCCAAGGCGCCGCTTTCCGAGGCGATCCGCGGCGTCATCCCCTTTGTCGTGGCGATGGTCGGGTTCCTGATCCTTGTCACCTATGTCCCCGAGGTCTCGCTATGGCTGCCGAACCTGGTGTTCAATCAATGATCCCGCAGGATTGGGACCCGGTCGGGCCTGCGGCATTGACCGATCTTCAGGGCGAGCTGGCTCGGCTGCGCGAAAGCTGCCCGGTGGCGGGGTCGCAGAACTGGGGCGGGTTCTATACGCTGACCACCTATGACGACGTGGTGACGGCCTCGAAGGACTGGCAGACCTTCACCGCCACGGTGCAGACAGTGATCCCCGCCTCGCCGCGCAAGGGGTTGCCGCGGCTGCCCCTGCAAAAGGACCCCCCCGAAAGCGACCGCTATCGCAAGGGGCTGAACCGATTCTTCAAGGAAAACCGCATCCGCGCGATCGAGGCGCCGATGCGCGCCCTTGCCGCCCGCCTGGCCGAGGGATTGCGCGCCGCCGCTCTGCCCGAATTCGGCGAGGGCTTTGCCGCCCCGTTCACCGTCGGCAGCCTGTGCATCCTCGCCGGAATGGATCTGGCCGAGGCCGAGGAACTGGGTCGGCTGGGCCATGATTATGTCGCCGCCGTGCAGGGAGGCGACATGCCCCGCGCGGGCGAGATCAGCCGCGCCATCGACGGCTTTGCGGTGGCGCTGGTTCAGGACCGTCAGGCCTCCCCGCGAGACCCCGAGACCGATATCGTCAGCGGTCTCATGGCCTTTGACCCCGAAGGCGGGCCCTATTCCTTCGAGGAACTCGCGGGCATGGTGCGCCTGATGCTGATTGGCGGGCATGTGGTGCCGCGCAATTTCCTGTGCTCGATGGCCTGGCATCTGGCGGGCGATCCCGACCTGCAAGCGCGGCTGCGCGCGGGTTCCGTCGACCGCCGCGCCCTGATCGAGGAAATGCTGCGCTGCTATTCGCCCAATCAGGCGCTGGTGCGGGTGGCGACGCGCGAGACGCGGATGCAGGGCGTCACCATCCCGCAGGGCTGCCCGGTTGCGCTGAACTTTCTCAGCGCCAACCGCGATGCGTCGGTATTCCCCGAGCCGATGCGCTTTGTCGAGGATCGCAGCCCGAACCGTCATCTGGCCTTCGGCATCGGTCCGCATGTCTGTCTGGGCCAGTCAGTGGCAAAGTTGCAGGCGCGCATCACGTTGGACGTGCTGGCCGACCTGCCCCCTTTTCAGCGCGGCGAGACCATCCGCTGGGCGCGCTGGACCGAACACGGTGTCACCCATCTGGAGCTGCGCTTCGCATGACCCATCCCGCAGATTTCATCGTGCCCGAGGTCGAGGATTTCGACAGCCCGCACGCCCTTTTCGCCGAATTGCGCGGCCGCTGCCCGGTTGCCTGGGCCAACGAGATGGGCGGCTTCTGGGCCGTGACCCGCCACGAGGACATCGCCCGTGTGCTGACCGACTGGCAGACCTTTACCACCACGGTGCAGAACGTCGTGCCCCCGGTCGCCACCACCCAGCGCCGCCCGCCGCTGCACCTGGACCCGCCCGGCAACATCCCCTACCGCAACGCCATCCTGCGGTTTCTGTCGCCGCGCCGGATCGAGGCCTGGAAACCTGTCATCACCCGCATGGTGGCCGAGCATCTTGACCCCTTCGTCGCCGCGGGCGGGGGCGATATCTGCGCGGATTTCTCGTTCACCCTGCCCATCGCCCTGCTGGCCGAATTCTTTCGCCTTTCCCCGAAGGATGCCGACGAGATTCGCCGTGTCGGGGCCGAATTCAACATGGCCCTGCAACGGCAGGATTTCGATACGCTGCGGGAACGGTCGGATGCGCTCTATCAGATCGCCGCACGGCTGATCGAGGAACGCAAATCCTCTCCGCAGGACCCCGATCTGGACCCGGTCTCGAACCTTCTTGCGGTGCGGGTCGACGGTCAGGCGCTGCCCGATGACAAGATCCTGGGCGCGCTTCGCCAGTTCCTGCTGGTCGGCATCATCGCGCCCACGACCTTCATCGGCTCGATGGCGGTGCATCTGGCACGCCATCCCGAGCACCACGCGGAACTGACCGCCAACCCGGATCTGGCCCCGCTGGCGCTCGAAGAGCTTTTGCGCCTCTACACCCCCTACCGCGGTTTTGCGCGCACCGCGCGCCACGACGTGGACCTGGGCGGCAGGACGATCAAGGCCGGGGATGCGCTGGCCGTCGTCTTTACCTCGGGCAACCGTGACGGCGATGTGTTCCCCGATCCCGACAGCTATCGTCTGGACCGGGGCGAGACGGACCTTCTGACCTTTGGCCGGGGCCCGCACATGTGCCCGGGCGCGCCGCTGGCACGCGAACTTCTGCTGGAAACCCTGCGGCAACTGACGCAAAAGACCCGGCGCCTGACGCTGACCGGACCGGTCGAGATGACACGCTGGCCCGAATACGGACCGCTGGCGGTGCCGCTGGCGCTGTCGCGCTAGGCCGGAGACGCCCCCCGGCCTGCTGCGATTGCAAGCCGCTTGCCCCGCGCGCGAATCTTTGCCAGAACGCCGCCGAACACCCCAGCGGAGAGCCCCATGACCCAAAGCCGAGTCCTGATCGCCGGGGGGGGCATCGGTGGCCTCGTGACCGCGCTGACGCTGCACCAGATCGGCGTGCCCTGCGTGGTGTTCGAATCGGTGCGCAGCCTCAAGCCGCTGGGCGTGGGGATCAACCTGCAACCGAACGCGGTGCGCGAACTGGCGGATCTGGGGATCGATGCGGCCATGCTGGATCAGGTCGGCCTGCCCGCGCTGGAATGGGCGCTCGTCGGGCTGAACGGCAATGACGTCTATTCCGAGGTGCGCGGCCTGGAGGCGGGCTATCGCTGGCCGCAATACGCTGTCCACCGCGGGCAGTTCCACATGCTGCTTTACCGGCTGGTCGTGGAGCGGCTGGGTCAGGGCGCGGTGCAGACCGGACGGCGGGTGACCGGCTATCGCCACGATGCCGAAGGGGTCACCGCGCTGTTCGAGGATGGCAGCACCGAGCGCGGCAGCCTGCTGATTGGCGCCGACGGCATCCATTCGGCCGTGCGCGCAACCATGCATCCGACGCAGCCGCCGATCCATTGGGGCGGTGCGGTGATGTGGCGCGGGGTGACCCGCGCGAAGCCGATCCGCACGGGCAGTTCCTTTGTCGGGCTGGGCACGCACCGGCACCGGATGGTGGTCTATCCGATCAGCCACCCGGATGCCGAGGGTCTGGCTGACATCAACTGGATCGCCGAGGTTACCTATGACAGCCCCGAAGGGCGCGAGAACACCGGCTGGTTCCGCGAGGTCGCCATCGAGGATTTCGCCCATCATTTCGCCGACTGGCGCTATGACTGGCTGGATGTGCCCGCACTTCTGGCCGGGGCGGGCGGGGCCTACGAGAACCCGATGATCGACCGCGACCCGGTACCGACCTGGGTCGACGGGCCGGTGGCCCTGCTGGGTGACGCCGCGCATGCGATGTATCCCACGGGATCGAACGGCGCCAGCCAGGCGGTGATCGACGCCCGCATCCTGGGCGCGATGATGGTCGAACACGGCGCCACCCGCGCCGCGCTTTCTGCCTATGATGCGCGCCTTTGCGGGCCGGTTTCGGCCCTGATCCTGCGCAATCGGGGTGCGGGGCCCTTTGGCCTGCTCAATCTGGTCGACGAGCGTTGCGGCGGCGAATTCGCGCATATCGATGACGTCATTCCCCCGGAGGAACGCGCGGCCTTCATGGCTGGCTACAAGGCAGCGGCGGGTTTCGCCATCGAGGCCTTGAACGCGGCCCCGCCCACCATCGCTCCCGGCGCGAGGGTCAGGACACCGGCCTCGGCGACCGCCTAGGCAGCGCCCGGAGGGCGCAGGGCTCATATCCCGAAGAGACCCGGCACCGGCGCCAGGTGCGCCGACGCAGGGAACACGGATTCGTCCACCTGCGCCGGGGCAAGGCCCATATGCCCGATCAGCGCGGCCTTGAAGAGCGATTCCAATGCATTGGGCGCGGCAAGGTCGCGGCCTTCGTGCAAGGCCCCCGTCGACAGCCCCGGCCAGTCGCCCAGGAGTCTGCCGCCGCCCAGCGCCCCGCCCAGAACCATCGCCAGCCCGCCAGTTCCGTGATCCGTGCCCCCGGCGCCATTCTCGGCCGCCGTGCGCCCGAACTCGGACACCACCAGAACCGCGCTTTGCTCCCAAGCCGACCCCAGCGCGGCGCGCAGTGTCAACAACGCCTCGGTCAGCCGCCCGAACTGCCCCTCGAGGCGCGCGCCCTGGTTGATATGGGTGTCCCAGCCCTGCATTTCGATCACCGCCACGCGCGGCCCCTGCGTCTGGGCCAGCAAGGACCCGGCCACCCGCGCGCCGAGAAACAGCGTGTCGTCGATGCCCGCCAACAGCGCCGGATCGGGCCGGGCCGATCCCCGCGCGGCCTCGAAGGCGGCGGCAAAAGCGGCATCGTGGCGATAGATCAGGCCCAGCCGGGTCAGGAAATCGGCACCCGGTTCGGGCAGGCCATCGTTCGACCAGCTTTGAACCGTCGCCGCCCCCTGCAGGATCAGCGGCACGGCCGGACCCAGCGACAGGCCCAGCCGCGCATCGCCGTCGTTGAGCGCCAGCAGCGCGCGGTTCAGCCAGCCGTCGCGCGCACCCTCGGGGCTGGCGGTGCCGTTTTCCAGCAGCGCCTGCCCCTCGGCATGGGAGCGTTCGCGGTAGCGCGTGGTCGCCGCCGGCAGGAACGCCAGTTCACCCGCCTGCCAGAGCGGCATCAACCCGCGCAGCCCCGCATCCAGCCCGAAATAGCCGTCGAGGTCGATCACCCCCGCGCGCCCCGGCGCCAGCCGGGGACGCAGCCGTCGCAGTCCCGGATCGGCCCAGGGTGCCAGCGCCGCCAGCCCGTCCATCCCGCCGCGCAGCACCACCACGACCAGCCGCCGGTCGGTCGCGGCATGGGCCAGCGCCAACCGGGTCTGCGGCAGCGTCGCCAGCAACCCCGCGCAAGACCCGGCCAGGAAATCGCGCCGCCGCATCCTCATCTCCTCTGGAATTCGGCACTGGACAGCACCATCGCCAGCCCGGCACGGAGCGAAGGCGCGCGGTAGACCCAGGTGCGCGTCGCGTCATGGAGAACGGCGCCGATGCTCGCCTCCATCACCGCGCGCGGCGGCTGTTCCGGCCGGGGTCAGCCCCCGCAGCCAGGCGATGCGGGTCATCAAGGCCTCGGGAGTCAGCCAGTCTCGGGCCCGGTCGCCCCATCCCTGAGGCCCGGGGGCGGAAAACGGCATCATGCCCAACAGGCGCAGGGGGCGCAGGTAATCGCCGGGCGGTGGGGCCTCGCCCCCCAGCGCGCGGTGCACGGCCAGCACCAGTTCATGCGGCGTCTTGACCTTGGCCAGCGGTTCGCTCCACGCCTGAGGCAGGGAAACCAGCGCGCGCGCCACCTCGGCCAGATCGCCCTCGCTGTCCAAAAACACCCCTGCGATGCGCTGAACCGCCGCCTCGGGCGGATCGTCGGCCACGAAATGGCGCACGAGCTTTGTCGCCAGATGCCGTGCGGTCGCCGGGTGGCGCGCCAGATTGTCGAGGATTGCCAGCCCTTCGCCCTCGCCCGCTTCGTCGTAGCGCCGCCCCAGCACCTCTTTCGGTCCCGGCTGATGATGCCCGGGCACGAACCGGAACCGGCCATGCAAAGCCTCGTCGCCGCTTCCCGGATGGCCTCCGTGGCTCCACCCGGTCAGGGCCAGCGCGAACTGGGTCACATCGGCCTGAGTATAGCCACCCCGCGCGCCCAAGGTATGCAGTTCCAGCACCTCGCGGGCAAGGTTCTCGTTCACGCCGCCGCCCTGCGCGCGCCCGTCGGGCGAATCCGGCCCCACGGAAAACGGGTTGTCCAGATAGGTCAGCATCACCGGATGGCGCACCACGGCACGCAGCATCGCCCCGAAACGGCCCAGAACATGGGGACGGATCGCCTCGACCTCGAAGGCGGGGGTCATCGGCGCGATGGCGCGTCGCGTGGTGCTGACGGTGAAATGGTTCGACCAGAACAGCACCAGCCGCTCGACAAGGGGGGCCTCGCTTTGCACGAGGTGCGCGCCCCTGGCCAGAAGCGCGGGGCGAAAGTCGCGCTCCATCGCCAGACGGATCGCTTGCTCGCCTTGCCCGTCCAGTCGCGCGCGGCTGACCTCGGTCAGCAACTCATCGGCACTGCGCCCGGGCGGCGCTGCGGGCACGCCCCCCGCCAGTTGCGACACCAGCCAGCCGCGCGGATCGCCGCCCAGCGGCGCGTCCCCGCCGGGCCCCGCGCCAAGGCCGAAGCGGTTGAGGGCGATGAAGGCATCGACGCTGCGCATGCGCCATCCTACCCCAGCCCTCGCCCGCGCCAAATCACGTTTCCTGCACCCTTGCCGGGCTGGCGCCCCCCGGACCCGCGCGCTAGGATGCGCCGTCCCCCGAAAAGGCAATCCGATGCAGACAATCCACATCCTGAACGGCCCCAACCTGAACCTGCTGGGCCGCCGCGAGCCCGAGATCTATGGTTCGGTGACCCTCGACGACGTGGCGCGCGACTGTGCCGCCCTGGGTGCCGAACTGGGGCTGGAAACGGTCCTGCGCCAGTCGAACTGGGAGGGGCAGATCGTGGACTGGATCCATGAGGCGCGCGAAACCGCTGCCGGCATCGTCATCAACCCGGCCGCGCTGACCCATACCTCGATCGCGGTGCTCGATGCGCTGAACACGTTCAAGGGTCCGGTGATCGAGGTGCATATCAGCCAGGTGCACAAACGCGAGTCCTTCCGCCACCATTCCTATGTCAGCCACCGCGCCGATGCGGTGATGGCGGGGTTCGGCGTGCATGGCTACGCGCTGGCGGTGCGGCACATGGCGCATTTGCTGGCGTGATCCGGTTTTCGGCCAATCTGGGGTTTCTCTGGGCCGATCTGCCCCTGCCACAGTCCATCGCGCGCGCGGCGGCCGCAGGGTTCGCTGCCGTGGAATGCCACTGGCCCTATGACACCCCGGCGGCTGCGACCCGCGCGGCGCTGGCGGCGGCGAGCGTGCCGATGCTCAGTCTGAACACGCGGCCGGGCGACAGTTTCGGGCTGGCCGCGCGCACCGATCAGGACAAAGCGCGCGCCGCCACGCGCGAGGCGCTCGATTATGCGGCCGCGACGGACACCGCCATGGTGCATGTGATGGCAGGCAAGGGCGGGGACGAGGCCATCTTTCGCGAGCACCTGCGCTGGGCCTGCGATCTGGCCGCGCCGCTGGGCATCGCGCTGCTGATCGAGCCGATCAACCCCTTTGATGTGCCCGGCTACCACCTGACCCACCCCGACCAGGCTGCGGCGACCATCGCGGAGGTCAACCGACCCAACCTGGGGATGATGCTGGACTTTTACCACATCGGGCGTCTGGGCCTGAACCCGCTGGACACCTATCGCCA
>ERZ761602.6908-NODE-6908-length-12381-cov-3.463897_pt1 | contig 12381 bp, 9 predicted proteins | sample MGYA00512165_ERZ761602 | MGnify/ENA primary metagenome ERZ761602 (study PRJEB28899, sample SAMN02445085) | bioreactor sludge metagenome | biome: EBPR sludge; isolation source: Thorneside wastewater treatment plant | place: Australia: Brisbane, Thorneside... | reverse complement strand
GCCGGCAGCGGAGCCGGCGCATCAGTTCCTGGTTGATCTCGATGTCGATGCCGTAGAGCGCGCCATCGGCGCCGCGAGCGGTGTAGGGGGCGTCATCGCTCCAGCGCAGGCTCTTCACGCAGGCCAGCGTGGGCAGGCCCACACCCAGGGTGAGCAGGGCGAGCAGCAGGCGCAGTGATGGCTTGAGGGCCATGGCAGGTGGTGGAATGCGGGCTTGTTCGATGCTAGCCGCGGGCTGCCGCGCGCCACCATGAATTCCTGCCCGCTCTGTACCGACGATGGCGGCCTGACGATCCACCGCAACGCCCTGCTGCGCGTGATGCGGGTGACCGACACCCCCGAGCACCCGGCTTTCTACCGCGTCATCCTGAACGCCCATGTGGCCGAATTCAGCGCCTTGCCCGCGCCTGAGCGTGCGCAGCTGATGGACACCGTGGTGGCGGTGGAACGCGTGCTGATCGAAACCCTGCGCCCGACCAAGATCAACCTGGCCAGCCTGGGCAATGTGGTGCCGCATCTGCACTGGCATGTGATCGCCCGCTTCGAGGACGACGCGCAGTTCCCCGCCCCCATATGGGCCGCCGCGCAGCGCGGCCGACCTGCCGCAGCGCTGCAGGCCTTGCAGGCGCAGCTGCCGGCACTGGATGAGACCCTGCGCGCCGCCCTGGTGCGCTGAGCGCACGGCCTTGGAGCGCGGGTCCGCCCCGGGCCCCAAGTCGGTGCGTTTCAGGCAATCTGGGGCCGGCACAGGCCTTGCACCAAGCCTGTGCGCCACCAGGAGTTTTATGCACGCCCTCCAGCTCCCCCCGCCGCAGCACTTTGACGAAATGCTGCTCGCCAGCGGCGCCATCCGCCCGCAGTACCAGGGCTTTGCCGACTGGCTGCAGGCGCAAACGCCGCAGCACCTGGCCGCCAAGCGCGCCGAGGCCGATCTGCTGTTCCACAAGGTCGGTATCACCTTCGCCGTCTATGGCGACGAGGCCGGCGCCGAGCGCCTGATCCCCTTCGACACCGTGCCGCGCATCGTGCCGGCCGACGAGTGGGCCACGCTGCAGCGCGGCTTGGCACAGCGCGTCACGGCGCTGAACCGCTTCCTGCACGACATCTACCACGGGCACGAGATCGTCAAGGCCGGCCTGATTCCGGCCGAGCAGGTGTTTGCCAACGCCCAGTACCAGCCCGCCATGCAGGGCCTGGACCTGCCGCATGGCATCTATGCGCACATCACCGGCGTGGACCTGATCCGCCATGCCGACGGGCATTACTACGTGCTGGAAGACAACCTGCGCGTGCCCAGCGGCGTCAGCTACATGCTGGAGAACCGCAAGATGATGATGCGGCTCTTCCCCGAGCTGTTCGACCGCTACGCGATTGCTCCGGTGGCCCACTATCCGACGCTGCTGCTCGACACGCTGCGCCAGTCCGCCACCGTGCCCGACCCCACCGTGGTGGTGCTGACCCCAGGCCCGGCCAACAGCGCCTACTTCGAGCACGCCTTCCTGGCCCAGCAAATGGGCGTGGAGCTGGTGGAGGGGCAGGACCTGTTCGTCAAGGGCGGCTATCTGTACATGCGCACCACGGTGGGGCCGAAGCGGGTGGACGTGATCTACCGCCGCATCGACGACGCTTTCCTCGACCCGCTCGCCTTCCGTGCCGATTCGATGCTGGGCGTGCCAGGGCTTCTATCTGTTTACAAGCTTGGCCATCTGGTGCTGGCCAATGCCATCGGCACCGGCGTGGCGGACGACAAGTCCATCTACCCCTACGTGCCGGACATGGTGCGCTTCTACCTGGGCGAAGAGCCGATCCTGCGCAATGTGCCGACCTGGCAATGCCGCAAGCCCGACGACTGCGCCCATGTGCTGGCGAACCTGCAGGAACTGGTGGTGAAGGAAGTGCATGGCGCCGGCGGCTACGGCATGCTGGTGGGGCCGGCGGCCACGGCGCAGGAGATTGCCGACTTCGCCGAGCGCGTCAAAGCCGACCCCGGCAACTACATCGCCCAGCCCACTCTGGCCCTGAGCAGCTGCCCGACCTTCGTGGAGAGCGGCATCGCGCCGCGCCACATCGACCTGCGCCCCTTCGTGCTGAGCGGCCGCGAGGTGCGCATGGTGGCGGGCGGGCTGACGCGGGTGGCGCTGAAGGCCGGTTCGCTCGTCGTCAACTCCTCACAAGGGGGCGGCACCAAAGACACCTGGATCCTGGAGGCCTGAACGATGCTTTCGCGAACCGCCTCCCAGCTCTACTGGATGAGCCGCTACATGGAACGCGCCGAGAACCTGGTGCGCATGCTCGACGTCACCCAAAGCCTGAGCCTGATGCCGCAAAGCCGCGGCGCCGCCACCGAACTGGCCGCCCCGCTGGCGGTGACCGGCGCGCTGCAGGCCTACCAGGCCCACCACAGCCGCTTCGACGCCCGCAGCCTGTTCGAGTTCATGGCCCTGGACCTGGACAACCCCGCCTCGGTGCGCTCCTGCCTGCGCAGCAGCCGCGAGAACGCGCACGCGGTGCGCGGCCAGATCACCGCCGAGATGTGGGAGGCCGTCAACGCCACCTGGCTGGAGGCCAAGCAGCTGCCCAGCCGGCTGAGCGACAACCCCTCCGCGTTCTTCGACTGGGTCAAGGAACGCAGCCACCTGATGCGCGGTGCCACCGTGGGCACGCTGCAGCGCAACGACGCCTACTGCTTCATCCGCCTGGGCACCTTCATCGAGCGCGCCGACAACACCGCCCGCCTGCTGGACGTGAAGAGCCAGCTGATCGAGCCGGCCGAAGACAGCCTGCAGCCGGTGGCGGCGCGCCAGGACAGCAGTGCCGAGTTCTACGCCTGGAGCGCGCTGCTGCGCTCGCTCTCGGCCTTCGAGGCCTATCACGCCGTCTACCGCGACAGCCTGGACGCCCGCCGCGTGGCCGAGTTGCTGATCCTGCGCGGCGACGTGCCCCGCTCGCTGCGCAGCTGCGCGGCCCAGGTGGCCGATGTGCTGCCGCAGATCGAATGCCAGAGCGGCAGCCTGGATGCGGGCCGCCAACCCAAACTGCTGGCCGGGCAGATGGCCCTGCAGTTGCAGCATGCGGACATCGACGCGATTCTGGAAACCGGGCTGCACGCCTGGATCACGCGCTTCCTGGATGAATCCGCGCAGCTCTCCGGCGCCATCAGCCGCGCCTACTTTGAAGCGCATTGACCATGTTGCTGCACATCGCCCACGACACCACCTACCGCTACGACGCGCCGCTGCGCCTGTCCACCCAGTACCTGCGCCTGAGCCCGCGGCCCACGCCGGGTCTGCAGGTGCTGCGCTGGGTCTTGGAGCTGCCCGGCCCCGCCGTGCAGGCGCTGGATGCCTGGGGCAATACCCTGCATGTGCTGACGCTGGAGGGCGACCGGCGCGAGATCCATCTGCGCGCCTTCGGCGAGGTGCAGACCCTGGACGGCCCGCAGCCGCCCGAACCCGAGGACGCGCTGCCGGCGCCGGTCTTCCTGCGCGCCACGCCGCTGACCACGCCGGACGCGGCGATCCAAGCCTTCGCCCAGCAGCACGCCGCCAGCGTGCGCGCCGCGCCCGAGGCCGGGCTGATGCAACTCATCGAGGCCCTGCTGCAGCGCATGCCTTACATCCCCGGCAGCACCGATGCCGCCACCCCCGCCGGTCAGGCCTTCGCCACGGGCCATGGCGTGTGCCAGGACCATGCCCAGGTCTTCATCACCTGCTGCCGTCTGCTCGGGCTGCCGGCCCGCTATGTCTCGGGCTATCTGGCCACGGATGCCGAGCATGTGGCCAGCCATGCCTGGGCCGAGGTGCGCCTGCAGTCTTCACAAGGCGCGGGCTGGGTGGGTTTCGACATCTCCAACCGCTGCCGCGTCGACGGCCATCACGTGCGCCTGGCCTTTGGGGCGGATTACGCAGATGCCTGCCCGGTGCGCGGCATGCGCAGTGGCGGCGGGCTGGAACAATTGGCGACTTCCGTTCAAGTCACCGCCGCCCCCGACCAATGACCTACTGCGTTGCCATGCGCCTGCGCGCGGGCCTGCTGTTTGCCTCCGACACCCGCACCAATGCGGGCGTCGACCATATTGCGCAGTTCCGCAAGATGACGCTGTTCCACATCCCGCACCAGCGCGAGATCGTCTTGCTCAATGCCGGCAATCTGGCGACGACCCAGTCGGTGGTCTCGCTGCTGAACCAGCGCCTGCTGCACGAGGTGCCCAACCTGCTGAACGTCGGCAGCCTGTACGAGGCCGCCGTGCTGGTGGGGCAGACCCTGCGCGAGGTGGTGGCGCGCGACAGCGACGCCAGCCACGGCCCCAGTCAGGGCATCGACTTCGGCGCCAACTTCCTGCTCGGCGGACAGATCAAGGGCGAAGGCCCGCGCCTGTTCCACATCTACCCGCAGGGCAACTTCATTGAAGCGACCGAGGACACCCCGTACTTCCAGATCGGCGAGAGCAAGTACGGCAAGCCCATCATCGACCGCGTGGTCCGCTACGAGCGCACGGAGCTGCCCGAGGCCGCCAAGTGCACCCTCATCAGCTTCGACTCGACCATCCGCAGCAACCTCAGCGTCGGCCTGCCCATCGACATGGTGCTGCTGCGCAGCAACCGCTTCGAAGAGCCGATGAAAGCGCACCGCATCGGCGCCGATTCGGCCTACTTCCAGCAGCTGCGCCAGGGCTGGAGCGAGGGCTTGCGCAAGGTCTTCGAAGGCCTGCCGGACGAACCCTGGTTCGAGACCTGATCGCGCCCCCGATGCGCATCGCCCTGTTCAGCGCCAAGCGCTACGACCGCCAGAGCTTTCTGGCCGCCGGTGCGCGCGACATCGACTTCATCGAGGCCCGGCTGGACCTGCACACCGTCGGCGCTGCACAGGGCTGCGCGGCGGTCTGCGCCTTCGTCAACGACCGCCTGGATGCACCGGTGCTGGAACAGCTGCAGCAACGGGGCGTGCGCCTGGTGCTGCTGCGCTGCGCCGGCTTCAACCATGTGGATCTGGCCGCCGCCCAGCGCCTGGGCCTGGCGGTGGCGCGGGTGCCCGAGTACTCGCCCCATGCGGTGGCCGAGCACACCCTGGCCCTGCTGCTGACCCTCATCCGCAAGACGCACCGCGCCCACGCCCGGGTGCGCGAAGGCAATTTCGATCTCGACGGCCTGCTGGGTTTCGACCTGCACGGCAAGACCGTGGGGGTGATCGGCACTGGCCGCATCGGCCGCTGCGTGCTGCGCATCTTTCAAGGCCTGGGTTGCGAGCTGCTGGCGCATGACCCGCAGCCCGATGCCAGCTTGGGCGTGCCCTTTGTGGGCCTGGAAGAGCTGCTGCGCCGCGCGCGCGTGGTGCTGCTGCAATGCCCGCTCAACCCCCAGACCCATCACCTCATCAACGCCGAGCGCCTGGCCTGCATGCAGCCGGGCGCCGTGCTGGTCAACACCAGCCGCGGCGCGGTGATCGACACCCGCGCCGTGATCCAGTCGCTCAAGCGCGGCCATCTGGGCGGCCTGGCCATCGACGTCTACGAGGAAGAGGCCGAACTCTTCTTCGCCGACCGCTCCGGCGAGGTGCTGGCCGACGACGTGTTTGCACGCCTGCTGACCTTCCCCAACGTGCTCATCACGGCCCACCAAGGCTTCTTCACCGAAGAGGCGCTGGCCGGCATTGCGCAGACCACGCTGGCCAATGCGGCCGCGTTTGCACAGAGCGGCTGGCCCCTGCATGTCATACCCTGAAAAGTGGTGTCATCGGCTTTGTCAACGGCAAGCTTTCGTGGCGAAATTCGCGCTGATGGATCTTCCTACCTGGGTAAATCCGAGCCGGGAAAGTCCCTGCGTTGCTGGTACGCACAGTTACCGCCATTGAAGGATTGAACTTCCTAGACTTCCGCTCCACGTTGAACGGGTCAACCCCGTGCAGCGAACGGGGTGATCGCGCACCCCACCTGCTCAGGCAGTCCGAGGGACTTGCAGTCAAAGCTCTCGTGTAGGCAAAGAAGACGGCTCCCGCCGTCCGCGTCCCAGCAGTAACCGGATGACCTCCGGACCGCAGTACGCACGGTCCCTACCGGGACCCCTTTGTTTCTCCCTTTTGGAGCGTAGGAATGTCGATCTCTAAAAAGGCCCCGCAGCGGGCCCTGTTGTCTCTTTGCCTGAGTGTGGGCCTGATGGGCCTGGCGCAAGCCGGCGGCATGGTCGAGGCCATGAACGCGGACAGCGCGGACACCACCGACCGACTGATCATCAAGTACCGCGATGGCAGCGACAACGCCCGCATGGCTGCCGATGGCGCCTTCGTGCCGCCCGGCCTGGCCCGCATGGCGCAGGAAACCGGTCTGAGCATGAGCGAGCTCAAGGTCAACGGCCTGGGCGCTCGCGTCTACAAGCTGAACCGCTGGGCCTCCGTCAGCGAACTGCAGTCGATGGCGGCGCGCATGAAGGCTGCCGATCCCAACATCGAGTACATCGAGCCTGATCGCCGCATGTACGCGCTGATGACCCCGAACGACCCCGACTACAGCAAGCTGTGGGGCATGGGCAGCGGCAACGGCGGCATCCGCGCCAACACCGCCTGGGACACCGCAACCGGCAGCGGCGTGGTGGTGGCCGTCATCGACACCGGCATCCGTGCCTCGCACCCCGATCTGGCAGGCCAGACGGTGGCCGGCTACGACATGATTGCCGACACCGCCACCGCCAATGACGGCAACGGCCGTGACAGCGACCCCTCCGACCCCGGTGACTGGAACACCGCCGGCCAGTGCGGTTCGGGTTCGCGTGCCTCGAACTCCAGCTGGCACGGCACCCATGTGGCCGGCACCGTGGCCGCCAAGGGCAACAACAGCGTGGGCGTGATCGGCGTGGCCTTCAACGCCAAGATCCAGGCCGTGCGCGTGCTGGGCCGCTGCGGTGGCTACACCTCGGACATCGCCGACGCCATCATCTGGTCCTCGGGCGGCACGGTGTCCGGCGTGCCGGCCAACGCTACCCCCGCCAAGGTGCTGAACCTGAGCCTGGGCGGCGGCGGTGCCTGCGACACCACCACCCAGAACGCCATCAACAGCGCCCGCTCGCGCAATGCCACGGTGGTGGTGGCGGCTGGCAACTCCAACCAGAACGCGGCCAACTTCAACCCCGCCAGCTGCGCCGGCGTCATCTCGGTGGCGGCCGTGGGCCCCACCGGCGGCCGTGCGCCGTACTCCAACTACGGCGCCGTGGTGGACGTGGCCGCGCCCGGTGGCGACACCAGCAGCGGTTCGGCCAATGGCATCTACTCGACCCTGAACACCGGCACCACCTCGCCGGGCTCCGACAGCTACGCCTACTACCAGGGCACCTCGATGGCCGCGCCGCATGTGGCCGGCGTTGCCGCGCTGCTGTACCAGGTGAAGCCGAGCGCCACGCCGGATCAGATCGAAGCCGCCATCAAGAACAGCGCCCGGGCCTTCCCGGCCACCTGCAGCCAGTGCGGCACCGGCATCGTGAACGCTGCGGCAGCCATCACCGCCATCAACGGCGGCACCACCGAGCCCCCGGGCGGCGGTACCGCCAATGAGGTCGAGTCCAACAACACCATGGGCACGGCCAATCTGGTGAGCACCAGCAACACCACGGTGAACGGCAGCCTGTCGACGACGAGCGACACGGACTACTTCCGCGTCAATCTGCCGGCTGGCAAGACCCTGACGGCCACCCTGAACGGCGGCAGCAAGGACTACGACCTGTACATCTACAACAGCTCGGGCTCGACCGTGGCTTCGGGCACCAAGCCCGCCGGCCAGATCGACACCGCCAGCACCACCAACACCGGTACCACCACGCAAACCCGCTACGTGCGCGTCGTGTACTACAGCGGTGGCACCGGCACCTACACGCTGAACCTGAAGTGGTAAGCGTGGGCTAGGGCGCCCGCCGGGCCCGTCCGCAAGGAACGGGTTCAGCGCGGCCCCCGCCCCCAAGCACCCAGCCCCGGGCAAGCCCCGGGGCTTTTTTTCGTCCTTTGAGGGTGAGCGGGCCTCGCGCGGCTGGCATGGATCTGACGCTCGGGCAAAGTCTGATGCCACTCACGCCCTCAGCCAGGCCCGTTTGATGTCGCTCAAGCCTCCACGCTTGGCGAACCCGCACCCCCCGTGTCCAAGGGTTTTGTAACCCTCGATTACAAAATTCCCTCTGCACCTGCTTGCTTGGCTGTAACGGCCCGCAAACAATATGCCCCCGCTGCCTGAGGCCCGTCCAAAGGCCCGGTGAACCGCGCGTCAGACGCGACACCGCCTCTTTCGCTCCACCCCGGTTTTCTTCCCATGCACAGCCTCACGGCTCCGGGCACGCCTGCGCGCGCGCCGGATGATTCATTGCGCGCGCCGTCAGCCTCTAACGCGCCCGCCCCCCACGCTGCCCTGCAGGCCCTCTGCGTGCTGGCCCGCCTGCACCAGGTGGCCGCCGAACCCGAAGCCCTGGCCCATGCACTGGGCCTGACGCCCTCCAGCGAGGCCAGCCAACAAGACCTGCTGCGCGCCGCCCAGCACCTTGGGCTGAAGGCCAAGCGCAGCAAGAGCGCGATTGAGCGCCTGAACCTCAGCCCCCTTCCCGTCCTGGCCCGGCTGAACGATGGCCGCTGGGTCGTGCTGGCGCAATGCGATGGCCAGCGTGTGCTCTTCCTGGATCCGGCTGCAGGTGAGTCCCGCCCCACCATCGAACCCCTGGACGTCTTCGCCAGCCAGTGGAGCGGCGAACTGATCCTCGTCACCAGCCGCGCCTCCCTGGCCGGCGAGCTGCGCAAGTTCGACTTCAGCTGGTTCATCCCCGCCCTGGTCAAGCACCGGCGCCTGCTGGGCGAGGTGCTGCTGGTCTCCTTCTTCCTGCAGCTCTTCGCCCTCATCAGCCCGCTGTTCTTCCAGGTGGTGATGGACAAGGTGCTGGTGCACCGCGGCCTGAGCACCCTGGACGTGCTGGTCATCGGCCTCGTGGTCGTCGTGCTGTTCGAGTCCGCGCTCTCAGTCCTGCGCACCTACACCTTCAGCCACACCACCAGCCGCATCGACGTTGAGCTCGGTGCCAAGCTCTTCCGCCATCTGCTGGCCCTGCCCCTGGCCTACTTCCAGGCGCGCCGCGTGGGCGATTCGGTGGCACGCGTGCGCGAACTGGAAAACATTCGCCAGTTCCTCACCGGCAATGCGCTCACGCTCGTGCTGGACCTGGTGTTCTCGGTCGTCTTCATCGCCGTGATGTTCAGCTACAGCGTCACGCTGACACTGATCGTGCTGGCCGCGCTGCCGCTCTATGCGCTCTTGAGCCTGAGCCTGGTGCCCATCCTGCGCGCCAGGCTGGACGAGAAGTTCGCCCGCGGCGCCGAGAACCAATCCCTCCTCGTCGAAACCGTCACCGGCATCCAGACGGTGAAAGCCAGCGCCCTAGAGCCGCAAATGGCCCGCCGCTGGGACGACCAGCTCGCTGCCTACGTCTCGGCCAGCTTCAAGACCCACACCCTGGCCAGCTACGGCCACGAGGGCATCAACCTGATCGGCAAGGTCGTCAACGCCGCCACGCTCTGGTTCGGCGCGCATCTGGTGATGGAAGGCCAGCTCTCGGTGGGCCAGTTCGTCGCCTTCAATATGTTCGCCGGCCGGGTGGCGCAGCCCATCATGCGCATGGCGCAGATGTGGACGGACTTCCAGCAGACCGGCATCTCGATGGCGCGCCTGGGCGACATCCTCAACACCCGCACCGAGCTGCCGGCCAAGAGTGCCAGCCCTCTGCCCCGGGTGCAGGGCCGCGTGACGCTGGACGAAGTGGTGTTCCGCTACCGCCCGGACAGCGCCCCGGTGCTGCAAGGCGTCAGCCTGGACGTGAACCCCGGCGAAGTCATCGGCATCGTCGGCCGCTCCGGCTCAGGCAAGAGCACGCTGACCAAGCTGATCCAGCGCCTCTACGTGCCCGAGGCCGGCCACATCCGGGTGGACGGCCAGGACATCGCCTTGATCGACGCCGCCCAGCTGCGCCGCCAGATAGGCGTGGTGCTGCAGGAGAACATGCTGTTCAACCGCAGCGTGCGCGAGAACATCGCCATTGCCGACCCCGCCGCCCCGCTCGAAGCCGTGATCCAGGCCGCCAAGCTCGCCGGCGCGCACGAGTTCATCAGCGCGCTGCCCGAGGGCTACGACACCGTCGTGGGCGAGCAAGGCAGCGCCCTCAGCGGCGGCCAGCGCCAACGCATCGCCATTGCAAGAGCCCTGTTCGCCAACCCGCGCATCCTGATCTTCGACGAAGCCACAAGCGCGCTGGATTACGAGAGCGAGGCCATCGTGCAGCGGAACATGCGCTCCATCTGCCAGGGCCGCACCGTCTTCATCATTGCCCACCGCCTCAGTGCCGTGCGGCAGGCCAACCGCATCATCGCGATGGACAAGGGTCGCATCGTCGAGGTGGGCAGCCATGAGGAACTGCTGCAGAAGCCCAAGGGCGTGTATGCGCACTTGTGGCGGGTGCAAAGCCAAGGCTTGGACGAAGGGAGCGCGGCATGAGCGCGAACTCCCGAGCCAACGATTCCAATCACGAAGCCCAGCGTCACCCGGTCAGCGAACTGCTGGCCCGCTACGCCGCCATCTTCCGCGCCGCCTGGGCCCAGCGCCATGAGTTGGTCGGTCCTAAGCGCCTGGCCGATGAACAGGCCTTTCTGCCGGCCGCCCTGGCCCTGCAGGAAACCCCGCCGCACCCCGCGCCGCGGCGCTTCATGGCGGCCATTTGCCTGCTCTTCACGCTGGCGCTGCTCTGGGCCCTGATCGGCAAGCTCGACATCGTGGCCGTGGCTCAAGGCCGGGTGGTGGTGAGCGAGCGCACCAAGACCCTGCAGCCACTGGAAACCAGCGTGGTCAAGGCCATCCACGTCAAGGACGGCGACCGCGTCGAGGCCGGCCAGCTGCTGATCGAGCTGGACGCCACCATGCAAGGGGCCGATGCCTCGCGCATCGCCCAGGAGCTGCAGGCGGCCGAGGCCGAAGCCCTGCGCGCGCAAGCCCTTTTGGCCGCGCTGAACGGTCAAGCCCTGAAGGCCGAAGGCCTGAGCCCGGCCGACCGCGCCCAGCTGCAGTCCGAATGGGCGGACATCCAGGCCAAACAGGCCAAGCTCAGTGCCGAGGCCCAGCGGCGCGAAGCCGAGCTGGCCACCGCCGAACAGGTCGTGGCCAAGCTGCGCACCACCCTGCCGCTGGCCCAGGCTCGCGAACGCGACTACCAGGCCTTGGCCGGTCAGGGGTTCATTGCCGGACACGCCACGCAGGACCGCGCACGCGAGCGCATCGAACTGGAGCGCGACCTGGCCACCGCCCAGGCGCGCGTGGCCGAAACGCAAGCCGGCCTCGTGGAAGCCCAGCGCAACAGCAGCGCCTACCGGGCGGAGTTGCTCAAGACCCTGCACGAACGCCAGGCCAATGCCAGCCTCAAGCGCGCCCAGCTCGGCGAGGAAGGCACCAAGGCCGGGCAGCGCCAAACGCTCACCCAGCTCAAAGCTCCGGTGGCGGGCACCGTGCAGCAGCTCGCCGTGCACACGGCTGGCGGCGTTGTGACCCCGGCCCAGCCCCTGCTCGTCATCGTGCCCTTTGATGCTGAAGTCACCGCCGAAGTGGCGCTGGAGAACAAGGACATCGGCTTTGTGCGCGTGGGGCAAGAAGCGGAGATCAAGCTCGAGACCTTCCCCTTCACGCGCTATGGCACGGTCAAGGCCACGGTCACCCGTATTAGCGCCGATGCGGTGCAGGACGAGAAGCGCGGTGCGCTCTTCATGGCCACCTTGAAGCTGGAGCAAAGCAGCCTCAGCGTCGAGGGCCAGCGCATCCCCTTGAGCCCCGGCATGAACCTGAGCGCCGAGGTGAAGACCGGCAAGCGCCGCGTCATCGACTATCTCTTGAGCCCAGTCCAGCAGCACGTGGATGAAGCAGGCAAGGAACGCTGACCATGCGCCTGCTGCTGATCCACCAGAACTTCCCCGGCCAGTTCAAGCACATGGCCGCCGAATGGGTACGCCGCCCCGGCTGGGATGTGATCGCCATCGGCCGCGACACCGCCCCGGGCTTGCCGCAGTGCCCGGAGCTGAAGCTGCTGCGCTACAAGCCGCACCGCCCCATCCGCAAGGATCAGCACCATTACCTGCGCCGCATGGAAGACGCGGTGCTGCACGGCCAGGCGGTGGCGCGCATCCTCTTGAACCTGAAGAAGAAGGGCTGGCAGCCTGACGCCATCCTGGCCCACCCAGGCTGGGGCGAGACCCTGTACGCCAAAGACGTCTTCCCCGACGCGCGCCTGGTGCACTACTGCGAGTGGTTCTACAACGCACCGCCGAATCGGGATCTGAGCCCCATCGACCGCGAAGTTGACCGTTCTCACTGGCCCTACGCCGACATCG
>ERZ761602.6907-NODE-6907-length-12381-cov-4.372221_pt1 | contig 12381 bp, 14 predicted proteins | sample MGYA00512165_ERZ761602 | MGnify/ENA primary metagenome ERZ761602 (study PRJEB28899, sample SAMN02445085) | bioreactor sludge metagenome | biome: EBPR sludge; isolation source: Thorneside wastewater treatment plant | place: Australia: Brisbane, Thorneside... | reverse complement strand
TGATTAGCTCAGTTGGTAGAGCAGCTGACTCTTAATCAGCGGGTCGAAGGTTCGAATCCTTCATCACCCACCATTTTCCCTCAATGACTTAGCCGTCGCGCTCCCCACCGGGGCGCTTCGTGCGCGCGCCTGACGTTGACCGGGGTCAATTCGCCGGGGCGGAAGCGGCGTATCGTTGCACCGTCTTTCGGCGGAGGCGGTCATGGCGGTTCATTGCGGCGGGTTCGGGCGGGCGGTCCGGATGGGCCTTTGGGCCGGCCTTGTGGCGGCGGCGCTGGGCGGTGCGGCGGGGGCGCAGGATGCCGTCCCGGGTCCGGACACATCGGACGGCTTCGTTTGCGAGGGGCCGTGCCTTGCCCCGCGCGACGTCTGCCTGAAGGCGGTCGAAACCTGGGCCCCGCGGGTCGCCAGCCTGGAGGAGATCATCCCCGGCCAGAAGCGGGAGCTCGAGGCCTGGTTCGCCGCCGTGCAGAGGGAAAAGGAGGCGCGGGGCTGGCTCGGTCCGCTGATCGACGCGGTCCTGGGGATTCCGGACACCTTCTATCCGCCGCGCGTTCTGGCCGAGGTCAACCAGAACATGGGCGAGAAGGCCTGCTTCGACGAAGTGCTGGCGGAGTGCCGGGCGGAGATCGGGCGGGTCGAGGCGCAGGCCGGCAGCGCGCCGGCGCCGGCCGACACATCGAAGACGGACTACCGTGCCGCCTTCGACGCTTTCGCGGCGCGGCTGGCGGCGCCCTACAAGGCGCGGGGCGACGAACACTGGGAGATCGCCCAGAAGCTGAAAGCGATGTTCGCGGCGTCGCCCTACGAGTACCGCCTGGCCACAGAGGCCAACTGGGAAGTCGGCTACTCGACGGCCTGCCGCGAGACAGCCGAGGGGCTGAACGCCATGCGCTTCGGCGATGCGGCAGAGGGCGGGGTGTTTCCGCCGCCGGCCGACGAGTACTGCCGCGAGCTGCTGAAGGAGCAGCCCTATTTCTGCACGATCCCGCCGATGTGCACCGATTGCGACCTGGAGGCCTACCAGCGCGACGCGGATCGCTGCTGCAAGGTCGAGGTGACGAAATAGCGGCGGGCGTCAGGCCTCAGCGGAAGATCTTCGCGCCGCCATAGGCGCTGGCGTATTGCTGCGGCGCGTCGCCGGGCAGGAAGGCGCGCAGCGCGGCTTCCTGGGCCTCGATCGTGTCGTTGGCCGGATCGCGCGGCATGGCGGCGATCAGGTCGAAGACCTTGGACGGCGACTGCGCCCACAGCCAGTGGAAGAACAGGATGTTGCCGTAGTCCATCTGCGTCACCGCCTTGGCGCTGGCGATGTCGGCATGGCCCAGATTGACCTTCATCTGCGCGTCGGTGCCGGGATAGGCGAGCATGGCGACGAGGTCGGCGGAGCCCTCCTTCCACCAATTGGCCGATTCCAGCAGCAATTGATGCGACCAGTTCCACGACTGGACGCAGTGGAAGGCCTCGTGCGCGACAATGAACTTGAACATGGCGAGGTTGGTCTCGGGCGCGAAGCGCGAGGCCGGGACGACGGTGAGCGCGATCACGCACTCGGACTTGCCGCGCCAGTAGGTGACGCCGGACATCTTCGCTTCGCGGCGCTGGCTGTAGACCTCGACCGGCAGAACCGAGACATTGTGGAAGTTCAGCTTGCGCTCGCCGGCGACGATGCCGAAGGCGCGGGCGAGCGCCTCGACGGCCGCCTCGCGGTACTCGGGCGGAAGCTCGGCATCCTCCTCGTCGTCGGCAAGAATGCGCAGCGTGACGGTCTGGTCCTGGATGGAGAGCTTGCGCCGCTCGACCTCGCGGCACTCGACGTCGTCGCGGTAGATCTGGCTCTTGAAGACCGGGCCGTTGCAGTCGATCGGCTCGCCGACCGGCTGGGCCGGCAGCAACAGGGCAGGCGCGGGCGCTGCGGCGACGACGAACGCGAAAACGGCTGAGACAAGCATCGACAACGGCCCCGAGACGGCGATTCGCAGGCAGTCTATGGCCCAGAGGTTTAACGCAGCGCCGATCCGGCCCCTCTAAATTCGCGTTAATTTGAACTATCGGCGCCCGCCAAGGCGCCGCCCGACGCCGGAATTCCCGGCCCCTCTGGCGCGGTATGCCGCAGGGCCGCGGCTGGCGCCGGCCGCCGCCGGGGCGCAGCATGGGCTGCGGAACTCGATCCGCAGGGAGATCGCCATGCCTGGTATCGAAACCATCCTGATCTGGCTGCTCGTGGGCGCCGTCGCCGGCTGGCTGGCCGGGGTCATCGTCAAGGGGGCCGGGTTCGGCCTGGTCGGCAACATCATCGTCGGCATCATCGGCGCGGTCGTCGCCGGCTGGCTGCTGCCGCGCATCGGCGTGCACATCGCCGTGGGCAACGCCATCCTCTCGGCGATCATCTATGCGGCGATCGGCGGCGTCGTGGTGCTGGTGGTGCTGTCGCTGGTCCGCCGCGCGGCCTGATCGCTCAGCGCGCCAGGAAGCCGGATTTCAGCAGCGCCTTGTCGACGTGCCTGACGATGCGGCGGTCCGGCCGCACGAGTTCGGGCCGCTTGCCGCCATAGTCGGAGCGATCGAGCAGGTCGCGGATGACGTTGAGCCGCGCGTGCTTCTTGGAGTTGGCCCGGACGGCGGTCCAGGGTCCGCGCTTGTGACAGGTGCGGGCAAACATCTCGTCGCGCGCGGCGGTGTAGTCGTCGAACTTCGCCATCGCCTTGGCGTCGATGGGCGAGATCTTCCACTGCTTCAGCGGGTCCTTGCGGCGGGCCTCGAGCCGCTCCTTCTGCTCGTCGCGCGAGATGTCGAGATAGTACTTGAAGAGCTGGATGCCCGACTTCACCAGCATGGTCTCGAAGTCGGCGACCTCGTCGAAGAAATGCTCGGTCTGCTCGGGGCTGCAGAAACCCATGACGCGTTCGACGCCGGCGCGGTTGTACCAGGAGCGGTTGAACAGCACGAATTCGCCGGCCGAGGGCATGTGGGCGACGAAGCGCTGGAAATACCACTGCGAGAGTTCGCGGTCGGACGGCTTGGGCAGGGCGACGATCCGGGTTTCGCGTGGGGAAAGGTTTTCCACGATGCGCTTGATGGTGCCGTCCTTGCCGGCCCCGTCGCGGCCTTCCATGACCACCAGCACCTTCTCGCCGTTGGCGATGATGTCGCGCTGGAACTTCACGAGTTCGACCTGGAGGTCGTAGAGGGCGGCTTCGTACTCGTCGTCGGTCAGCGAATCCGGCTTCTCGCCGCCGTCGCCGTTCTTCGCCTTCTTCGCCATCCAGGACACCTTCCGTCGCCGCTTCGCCGGTCATTGAAACGGAGTTGCGCAAAAGCGCAACCGCGCTTTGCGGGCATGCGTTGTGAGGTGGCGGGGCGCCGCCTATCATGGCGTAAACCTGAACGAGGACGCGCAAGATGGCCGATCTCTTCGAGAACCCGATAGGCACCGACGGATTCGAGTTCGTCGAATATACCGCCCCCGATACCGCCGAGCTGGGCCGCCTGTTCGTGCAGATGGGCTTCCGCGCCGTCGGCAAGCACCGCTCCAAGGACGTGACGCTCTACCGCCAGGGCGACGTCAATTTCATCGTCAACGCCGAGCCCGACAGCCACGGCGCGAAATTCGCCGCCGCGCACGGACCTTCGGCCTGCGCCATGGGCTTCCGGGTGCGCGACGCGGCCAAGGCCTACAAGAAGCTGCTGGAGCTGGGGGCCGAGCCGCACGACGCCGATGTCGGGCCGATGGAGCTGCACATCCCGGCGATCAAGGGGATCGGCGGCAGCGTCATCTATCTCATCGACCGCTACGGCGACCGCTCGATCTACGACGTCGACTTCGTGCCGACCGATCCAGCGCGCGGCTTCGAGCATCTGGGCGCCGGGCTGACCGAGATCGACCACGTCACCCACAACGTCTATCGCGGCAACATGGATCAGTGGGCGGGCTTCTACGAGAAGCTCTTCAATTTCCGCGAGATCCGCTATTTCGACATCGAGGGCAAGCTGACCGGGCTGAAGAGCCGCGCGATGACGAGCCCGGACGGCAAGATCCGCATCCCGATCAACGAAAGCTCGGACGACAAGTCGCAGATCGCCGAGTATCTCGACCTCTACAAAGGCGAGGGCATCCAGCACATCGCGCTGGGCGTGCGCGACATCTACTACTCGGTCGAGCAGCTCGCCGCCCACGGCGTCAAGTTCCAGGATACGGTCGAGACCTATTTCGACCTGATCGACGAGCGCCTTCCCGGGCACGGCGAGGACGTCGCCCGGCTGCGCGCCGACCGCATCCTGATCGACGGCGGACCCGATCAGGGCCTGTTGCTGCAGATCTTCACCCAGAACGCGATCGGGCCGATCTTCTTCGAAATCATCCAGCGCAAGGGCAACCAGGGCTTCGGCGAGGGCAACTTCCGGGCGCTGTTCGAGTCGATCGAACTCGACCAGATCCGCCGCGGCGTCCTCGCGCAGCCGGCCTGAGGCGATGGGCGGACCGGTCCACTATACCTACGCCAATTCCTCGGCGGCCTATCGCACGCGCATCGCGCTGAACTTCAAGGGCGTCGCCGCCGAGGAGCGCTATGTCCATCTGCTGAAGGACGGCGGCGAGCAGCACGGCGCGGCCTATGCCGGGGTCAACCCGCAGGAGATCGTACCGGCGCTGGTCGTCGGCGGCCAGGCGATCGGGCAGTCGCTGGCGATCATCGAGTATCTGGAGGAGGCCTATCCCGAGCCGCCGCTGCTGCCGCGCGATCCGCTGGCGCGCGCCCGCGTGCGGCAGATCGCGCTGGCGATCGCCTGCGACATCCATCCGCTGAACAATCTGCGGGTGCGCCAGTACCTGGCGGGAACGCTCGGCGCCGGCGAGGCGACGGTCGCGGCCTGGATGCGCCACTGGATCGAACTGGGCTTTGCGGCGGTCGAGCGATTGCTGGACGGCGAGGGGCCCTTTGCCTGCGGCCCGGCGCCGACGATGGCCGACGTGGTGCTGGTACCGCAGGTCTTCAACGCGCGGCGGGCCGGCGTGGCGCTCGACGCCTGGCCGCGCATCGCGCGATCGGATGCGGCGGCGCGCAGCCTCGCCGAATTCGCGGCGGCAGCCCCCGACCGGCAGCCGGATTTCGGCGCCTGATGCGACCGCCTCGCCGTCAGTAGGGCTTGATCACCAGGACGTCGCAGGGCGGGTAGTCCAGCAGGTCGCGCGCCACGCTGCCCCATATGGCGCGCGACAGTCCCGCCCGTCCGTTGGTCGCCATGACGAGCAGGTCGGCGTCGAGACGGCTGCACGCCGTATGCAGCACGCTGGCCGCCATGCCGTCGTGCATCTCGGTGTGCAACGCGTCGGGCGCGACGCCGGAGATCCTCGCCTGCACGGCGAGATAGTCCATCTCGCCGGCAATGAACGCGTCGAACGCAGCGCGTTCCTCGCGCTCGATCTCGGCGGCGACGTTTTCGCTGCCGAGAAAGCCCTTGAACGGCACGTGATAGGCGTGGACCAGATGGTACTGGGCCTGCGGCGCGATCGAAACCGCCTGGCGCAAGGCGGCGCGCGACAGGGGCGAGAAATCCACTCCGATCACGATCTTGCCATAGGCGGCGGAGGCATCGCCGGTGACCAACAGGACAGGCGCCGTGCTGCCCTTGAGGATGGAAGCGGCCGTCGTCTCGCCGAACAGGCCCTTGCCCCGCTTCTGCTCGTCATGGATCCCGAGCACGAGGAGGTCCGCGGACCACTCGGCGGCCATTTCGGCAATGGCGCGGCGCGGACTTCCCGCCTTCACCGTGACGTCCGCCACCACGCCCGTTGCGGCCGAGAGCGGCGCGATTTCGTTCGCCAGACGCTTGCGCGCCCAATCGATCGAGTGCTCGCGCAGTTCGGCGGGCAAATGCTCGTCGACAACGTTGACGACCCGCAGCGCAGCGCCGTGCTGGCGGGCCAGCGCAAAGCTGCGCTGAAGCGCGCGATCGGAGCGCGGCGAAAGATCGGACGCCATCAGAATTTTCTTCATGCTACCTCCTTGCCCGTCCCGTTGCGGGGTCGCATGGGTCTAGCCGCCTGGAGACGGTCCGTCATCAGCCGGTCCGTCGCGTTGACGATGGTCAACCCACCATTCTGCCTGTCGCGCTAGGCACGTGCCTCTTCTTCGGGGTCGCTCATGCGGACGCCGTACAGGCGGAAAGCCGCGACGAAGCCGGTCTGCACGAGGATGGCCGCGACGCAGGCCCAGCCGCCCTGCGCCGCCGCGACGGCACCGAGGCCGACGACGCCGAGATAGGCGAGTAGACTGAAGCGGCCAAGCGCATGCTGCAGGATGTGGTGCAGGTGCTGGCGGTCGGGATCGAACGGCGACCTGCCGCGCCGCCGGCGCTCGATCATCAGCCAGATGCAGTCGACGACCGGCACGGTCATCAGGGCGACGATCTGGCCGTGGTCGATGGCGCCGCTGCCCGCACCGCACAACATGAGGGCGATGACGAAGGCGCCAAGACCGTAGGCGCCGACATCGCCGAGAAAAACCAGCGACGCCATGTTGAACGCCAGAACGACCGCCAGCGCCGCCCCGGCGATGAGGGCGGCCGCGGCCATCGGCGGGTCCAGCGTGATAACCCAGCCAGATGAGCAGCATGCCCGGACACAGTCCGTTCTGGCCGTCGGCCATGTTGATCGCGTTGAGCGCGCCGCTGGCGCCGACGATGGCGAGCAGCGCGACCGTGCCGGCGCCCAGGTGCAACGCCACGCCGCCGAAGGCAAAGGCGGGCGGCATCAGGTCCGGCGTCATCAGGACGAGTCCCGCGAACAGCGCCAGCGTCAGAAGCAGGCGGCGGGAAGGGCGGATCTGCACCCGATCGTCGGCATAGCCGATCAGGAAGAAGCCGAAGACCACCGCATAGAGAACAGCGACGGCCTCGTCCGAGGCGCCTTCCGATACGGCCTCGATGCAGGCGAGGGCGATGGCGGGGAATACGGCCAGCCCGCCGACCAGCGGGGTCGTCCTTGCATGGAACTTGCGGCTCGTGTCGGGGCTGTCGAGCAGATGCATGGTCCGCGCGATGGGCATGCGCAAGCCGCATATCGTCAGCGCGCCCGCCGCTGCGATGCCGCATTGCAGGGCAATGGATGCCAGCGACACGCGACGCTTCCCCTTCGGACGACCGACGAGTGTTCTAGGGGGTTCCGATCCGCGGGCGCAATGACGGCTTCGGCTGCGTTTTGTATCAAATGTTTAACAGCCGGGGGTCGCCCAGGCGGAGTCCGCCCTGACACCGCGCAGACGCATCAGCCGGCCATGGACGACCTCGCGCGCCTTCTGGGGATAGCGACTGAGCACCGTCCAGGTCGTCGCCCGAATGCCGTTGGTCCGGCAGCTGCGCAGGATTTCGGCCGAGGCGGCATGGCTGGCGCGCAACCCCTGCGTGCTTAGACCGCCGAGACGCATATGGGTGACGGTCCCCGGCCGGTATGCGGCGCGGAAGCCGGGTGCGAGGATCAGGCGCGCCATCAGGTCGAAGTCGGCGGCGCGGCGGTAGCTGGTGTCGAAGCCGCCGGCGGCGCGCAGCGCATCGGTGCGGGCATAGAAGGCCGGGTGCGGCGGCGCGATGCCGCGATGGAGCTTGCGTGCGGGAACGCGGTCGCCGCGGATCATCCGCGCGGGACGGTCCAGGGCATCGACCTGCAACACGTCGCCGATCGCCGCATCGCCGCCGATCCGCGCCGCCGCCGCGGCGAGCGATGCAAGAACGCCCGGACCGGCGAAGGCATCGTCCGCGTTGAGAAAGCCGGTGAAGTCGCCGCTCGCCAGCGCCAGCCCCTTGTTCATGGCATCGTAGAGGCCGCGATCGCGCTCCGACACGACGGTCGCGAAGCCGTCGCGGTAGTGTGCCACGATGTCCATCGTCGCGTCGGTCGAGCCCCCGTCGATGAGGATGTGCTCGATCGAGACACCTGTCTGGGCGCGCACGGAGCGGATCGTCCGCTCGATCGTCGCCCCGGCGTTCAGGCACACCGTGATCACGGAGATGGCCGTCACGGCCGGACGCCGCCCAGATCGTGCACGGCGGAGCGCAGCAGCGCCATGACGGCACGCTTGTCGCCGGCCGCGGCGATCCGCTCGAAAGGAATGACGTCGCCGATCGAGATCGGAAGCCGCGAGCCGATGCGGCGATGGACCTCGCGGAAGATCAGCGCGAGGCGCAGCGTCATGCTGAGCTGGCTGGCGATCTGGAAGAGGCGGCTGTTCTGCCCGTGAAAGAAAATCGGCAGGACCGGCGCCTTGCCCTGGAGAATGAGGCGGGCCGTCAGGGGTTTCCACTCGGCGTCGATCGCGCGGCGCGAGAAGGCGCGCGGCGTGGTCGCGACGCCGCCGGCCGGGAAGATCACAAGGGCGCCGCCCTGCTCGATGAAGCGGCGCGCCTCGGCGCGGGTCCTGATGTTGGTGGCCAGCGCCTCCGGGCTCTCGGTGAAGTCGACCGGCAGCAGCCACTGGTAGATTTCGGGTACCCGGTAGAGGGCGCTGTTGCTGAGGATGCGGAAGTCGGACCTGAGCTTCAGCATCAGGTGGCAGATGACGATGCCGTCGAGCACGCCGAAGGGATGATTGGCGACGACGACCAGCGGACCGGACTTCGGGGCGGCCAACAGCCTCGCCTCGTCGAAGTCGAGGTCGAGGCGGAGTTTCTCGACGCCGGCGGTGAAGAAATTGCCGGCCCCTTCGCCGCGGGTCAGTTCCTCCTGGAATTCCAGGTAGAGCCGTTTCAGGTGGGGCTGGCCGGTGGCGCGCTCGACGGCGCGGATGACCATGCGCCGGGCCCGCGAGTCCGTGGGCGCCGCATAGGTGAACATCTCGAGATCGGAGGCCGGCAGCATGAGTCCCGATAGCGCCGAACCCGGTCGGTCCGCAAGCAACCATGCTTTCGCGCCCCCCGGCGGTCTATGGTAGACGGCGAGCCGCCGCGAATCGGCGGAAGGGCGGCCCTGCGGCCGGAGGACCGAATGAGCATGAAGGGCAAGCGCGTCCTGGTGACGGGCGCGACGGACGGGATCGGGCTTCGGTCAGCGATCCGGCTGGCGGAGATGGGCGCCAGTCTGCATATCGCCGGCCGCAACCCCGAGAAGCTGGCTCGCGCCTCGGCTCTGGTGGCGGAGGCGGCGGGCGGCGCGCCGCCCGCGACCTATCTTGCGGACCTCTCCACAATGGAGGGCGTGCGTAGCCTGGCAGATGCTGTGAAGACGAACTGCACCTCGCTCGACGTGCTGCTGAACAACGCCGGCGCGATTTTTCCCAAGCGGCAGGTGACGGCCGACGGGCTGGAGGCGACTTTCGCGCTCGACCATCTGAGCTATTTCCTGCTGACCCATCTGCTGCTCGACACGCTGAAGGCGGCGCCGGGACGGGCCCGCGTCGTCAACGTGGCCTCGGCCGCGCACCGCGGCGCGAAGCTCGACTTCGACGATCTGCAGTCGGAGCGCGGCTATTCGGCCTGGCGGGCCTATCAGCGGGCGAAGCTCTGCAATCTCTACTTCACCTATGAACTGGCGGGCCGGGTCGATCCGGCGCAGATCAAGGTCAACTGCCTGCATCCCGGCTTCGTGGCGTCGAATTTCGGGGGCGGCGCCGGCGGCCTGTTCGGCTGGGTCCTGGGCGCCGCCAAGCGGCTCGCGGCGATCGATCCGGCGAAGGGCGCCGAGACGCCGGTCTATCTGTGCTCCTCGCCGGAGCTGGAAGACGTCAGCGGGCGCTATTTCGACAAGTGCAAGGCGGTGCCGTCGTCGGAACAGTCCTACGATGTCGAGGCGCGCAAACATCTTTGGGCGGTGAGCGAGCGCCTGACCGGGATCATGCCGTGAAGCTTCCCATCGATCCCGCTAGCGTGAAGGGTTTCCTGGACCCGGAGGAGGGCGGCGCGCTCTATCGCTGGGCGCACGACGCGGTCGCCTGGGGTCCGTGCCTTGAGGTCGGCTCGTATTGCGGCAAGTCGGCGCTCTATCTGGGAACCGCCTGCAAGGCGCGCGGCGGCCTCCTGTTCACGGTCGATCATCACCGCGGCTCGGAGGAGATGCAGCCCGGCTGGGAGCATCACGATGCGGAGACCTGGGATCCGCGGGCGGGCACGATGGAGACGCTGCCCTTCCTGCGCGACACGCTGCGCCGCGCGCAGCTGGAGGACCACGTCATTCCGGTCGTCGGCCGCTCGGCGACGGTGGCGCGGCACTGGCACACGCCGCTGTCGATGATCTTCATCGACGGCGGGCATGCCATGGAGCAGGCGCTGGCCGATTATCGCGGCTGGGCGCATCACGTCATGCCGGGCGGCTACCTCGCCATCCACGACGTGTTTCCCAACCCGGAGGACGGCGGCCGGCCGCCGTTCGAGATCTACAAGGCGGCGCTGGCGAGCCGGCTGTTCCGCGAGCTAGAGCAGGTGAAGTCCCTGCGCCTGCTGGTCCGCCTCGCCGGGTGAGTGGCGGGTAAAGAGATTGGCGGCCGGCGAAAGCTTGTAGATGGCGTCGGCGGCGAGAATCGCGGCGGCCGCGGTCCAGGCCGGCTTCTCCACCGGCCAGGGCACGTTCTCGGCGTATTGGTAGCCCATCCAGTAGGCGTGGCTGTCGTCGCGCCACTGGTCCTGGAGGTGCAGCATCCGCCGCGCCCGATCGGTGTCGCCGACCGCCATCAGCGCCATAGCGAGTTCCGATCCCTCGGCGATCGTCACCCACGGCTCGCCGAGCACGCAGCGGCAGCCATGGCCCTCGACGACGAACTCGTCCCAGCGCGCCGCCAGCCGCGCCCGCGCGGCCTCGCCGGTGATCGCCCCGCAGAGGACAGGGTAGTACCAGTCCATCGAGAAGTTCGTCTTGGGCGCCCAGGTGCGGTCGAAGCGCTCGGGCTTTTCGCGGATCGCCTCGCCGACGGCCGCGCGGGCGCGCCGCCAGGCGGTGGCGTCGTGGCCCAGCGTCTCGGCGATGTGGATGGCGCAGTCGAGGCTTTTGTAGATCGACGAATTGCCGGTCAGCAGGGCGTCGTCCTGTTCGGCCTCAGGCCCCGGCGCCGCCCAGCGGATGTCGCCGTGCGGACTTTGCAGCGCCAGCACGAAGTCGATGGCGGCGCGCACCATCGGCCAGTAGCGGGCCAGCAGCCTGCGGTCGCGGGTGACGAGGTAGAGGTGCCAGACGCCGGTCGCCGGATAGGCGCAGAAATTGGTGTCGCGTTTCTTCGGCTCGTCGCCCGTGCCTTCGTAGCGGCCGGTTTCGAGCGACACGGTCGAGCCGTAATGCGCCCACCACGAGCCGTCGGCTTCCTGGGTCGCAGCGAGGTGGTCGTAGGCGCGCTTGGCCTCGGCGACATGGCCGAGCACGGCAAGGCCCATCGCCGACTCGGTATGATTCCACGGGTCGAAGACGCCGACATCGAACCACGGGATCGCGCCATCGGGCTTCTGCAGGCCGAGGATGCGCTTCACCGCGCCGTCGAAGAAGCCGGCCGGAAGGCTCATGCGGCGGCCTTCGTGAAGTAGAGGACGACGCTCTTGCCCATCAGCGGATCGGCGATCTTCTCGAGGACGCGGGTGAGCAGCGGGCGCTTGAGGATGTCCCATTCGAGAAAGGTCCGGTAGGCGCGCACCATGCGGCTCGTCTCGCGCTTGTCCCACATCGCGCATTGCAGCCACCAATAGGGCGAGTGCAGGCCGTGCGCCCAGTGCCGCCGGTCGAAGCGGAAGCCGGCGGCGCGCACATCGGCCTTGAGGCCCGAGGTGCGGAAGATGCGGACATGGCCGCCGGGATTGTTGTGGTAGCGCTCCTCCAGCTTCCAGCAGACCCATTCGGGGAAGGCGCGCGGCACCGAAACGCCGAGCCTGCCGCCGGGTTTCAGCACGCGGGCGATTTCCTTCAGCGCGGCGCGATGGTCGGGGATGTGCTCCAGCACCTCGCTGCAGACGATGCGATCGAACGTGGCGTCGGGGAAGGGCAGGCAGAGCGCGTCGCCGACCGTCAGGCTGTAGGCGCGCCTGGTGTTCGGGTCCATGTCGGGGGCCTGCCTAAAGCCCTCGCGGGTGCGCACGACGTCTTCGAAGCCCAGGTCGAGGCCGACCACATGGCAGACCGCATGGTGATACATGCGGTGAACATGACGGCCGGCCCCGCAGCCGAGGTCGAGCGCCCGCATCCCGTCGCGCAGGTCCAGCAGGTTCAGATCAATCGTCTGCACGCGCCATTCCGTAGTGCTTGGCGATCGCTTCCTTGTAGACGGCGACGGCGTCTGCGGCGGCGCGGGTCCACAGGAACTTCTCCTGGATGCGGCGATAGCCGGCGGCGCCGATATTTGCGCGCTTCTCCGGGTTGTCGAGGAGATCGCCGATCGCCGCGGCATCCCTCAGCTTTCGACAGGTGACATGCTGCGC
>ERZ761602.6906-NODE-6906-length-12383-cov-5.766548_pt1 | contig 12383 bp, 7 predicted proteins | sample MGYA00512165_ERZ761602 | MGnify/ENA primary metagenome ERZ761602 (study PRJEB28899, sample SAMN02445085) | bioreactor sludge metagenome | biome: EBPR sludge; isolation source: Thorneside wastewater treatment plant | place: Australia: Brisbane, Thorneside... | reverse complement strand
ACGGCAGTCGGCGGCGGCTTCCAGCACCTCGGGCGTGGGCAGCAGCCAGGGCTGGGCCGACGCCATGTAGAAGGCGCCGAGCACGGCCGCGAACAGGCCCGAGCTGGCCAGCAGCGCGGCCAGTGCCCCGCCGAGGCGGGCCCGCGGGGGAGCCGACAGCGGACGGGCAGACACAGGGGGCTTCGAGGACATGGCGGGCTCCTGGTGGCAACAAGGGGCCACACGGTCGGGCCACGCCGCCGCCGCGACATCGACCGGGCAGACGAGGGCCGCCCGTCGGCCAGCGACGCCTCGTCCTCCTTGTGGTCGTTCGTGAACTGCGTCACAAACCGGGACGGCAGGAGTTCCCGCCCGGTACTTTTTCACGGTCCTACGCTCTGGCCCCGTCGACGTGCATCCGCGCGCCGCACCACGAACCGGGAGCCTTGCATGACGTCTACGCCCATCGCCACGGCCCAGCAGTCGGCCGCGCTGCATCCGCACCCCGAGGCCGGCACCGCCTTCGACCGCGGTCACACGCATGACACCGACGAGGACGACGCCGCCGAAGTCCTCACGTTCTGGCTGGCCGGCATGCTCGACCAGGTGGACTACGGGGTGCTGCTTCTGCTGGACGGATCCACTGTCCTGCACATCAACCAGGCGGCGCAGAAGCAGCTGAACGCCCAGCATCCGCTGCAGGTGGTGGGTGGCACGCTGCGCGTGCGCGAGGCCGCCGACCTGATGGCGCTGCACACCGCCATGGTGGCCGCGCGCCAGGGCCAGCACCGCATGGTGCGCATGGGCCGGGGCGAGGCCGCCGTGGACATGGCCGTCAAGCCGATCGGTCCCCTGGACCTGGGCGGACCACGGGCCACGCTGCTGACACTGAACCGGCCCGCGCTGGGCACGCCGCTGGCGGTGCAGATGTTTGCCCACGCCCACGGCCTGACGCCGACCGAGACGCGCGTCTTCGAAGCCCTGTCCCGCGGCCTGGACCCGCACGAGGTGTGCGACGAACTGGACGTGGACATGACCACCGTGCGCACGCACATCAGCGCCATCCGCTGCAAGGTGGGCGTCGACAGCGTCAGCGAGGTGGTGCGGCGCGTGGCGGTGCTGCCGCCGGTGGTGGGGGTGCTGAAGGGCATGAACTGACCGCGCGCGGGCGCCCCGGGCGCCAATAGCGCCCAGGTGGGGCGCGGTCAGCGACGGGCCAGCTGCGCCGGTGCGCCGGCCGCGCCGTCGGGCCGGACGAAATGCACGTCGAAGCCCAGCACCCGGATGCTGCCGGCGCCGGCGTCGCAGGTCAGGCGGGCGGCGGCCCGGTCGACCGCCCGGCGGTATTCGATGGGCCCGCCGCTGACGCGCGTGAGGGTCACCTCGCGCCCGTCAACGCGCATCTGCACATTCACGGTTGATGTCAGGCCGACCTGGTGCCAGACCGCACCCAGGGCTTCCTCGAGCGCGGTGTCGATGCCGGGGCAGAGGTGGCGGAGGTCGGAGGCGTTCTTCCCTTCGGTCGACGGGGCGGGCGTGCCGTAGGCCTGCGCGAGGGCTGTGGCGGGCATCGACAGCGCAAGCGCGGCCCCAATCATCATGGCGGCGACTCGGGAGGCGGATCGGAAGATGTTCATGGCGGGCTCCTACACGATTGACGGCACTGTGGCCGCGCAGCACTGGGGCCGCGGGGTGCGGTACCTGACCATGCTGCGTGACGCGCACGCTAGACAAGGCGACGCCGACGGCCATCGCAAACCGGAACGGGGCCGGTGCCCACCTCGTTCCCACGGAGGAGCCTGTACCTGGCGGCAGTCAATGGCCGAGAAGACAGCGCGACCATCCTCCGCCCCGTCCTTCACCTCGTTTGATGAACTTTCACCGCGATGGTCCTGAATGGTGCACGCCCCGCATGCCGAATATGGGATGTTCGGTGGACGCATCCGTGCCGCACATCGTCCGCGGCGCCGCCTGGGTTGTACTAGCTCATGCCCATCGCGCAGAATCAAACGAACGAGGTCACCATGCGAACCGTTGCAGCTCCAGCCGACTCCGCAGCGACCGAGCATCTGATCGTTCAACGCGTGCGGCGTGCCGTTGTCGTGGTTGATCTCGTCGAGTCGGTCCGCCTGATGCTGACTGATGAAGTTGAAGCGATCGAGCGCTGGCGCCGCTTCGTGCATCATGTCCGGACTGAGGTCTTGCCGCGCCACCGCGCACGGCTGGTCAAGAGCCTAGGTGATGGGCTGATGGTCGAATGCCCTGAGATGCGACCAGCGCTGGCCTGTGCAGCGGCCATGCAGCAATGCATGCGTCGACTCAACGAGTCGCCTTCGACGATCGGTCCGATGGCGCTTCGAATTGGCATTCACGTTGCCGAAGTCGTCGTCGACGACCTTGACATTTACGGTGCCGCGGTCAATCTAACGGCCCGACTGGCCTCACTGGCACAGCCCGACGAAATCGTCACCAGCGCGGACGGCGCAGACGAGATCATCGCGGGGATCGATGCCGAACTCGAGGACCTGGGCGAGTGCTATCTCAAGCATATCGACCGACCCGTGCGTGCATACCGATTGCGCATCGTGGCCCCCAGCGGCACCGCCGGACCCGCAGTCCCACGCTTGGCCGGGATCACGGCGCTAGCCGACGGCAGTCGAGTCAAGGCCAGACTGGCCGTGTTGACCCCGGACGGCGCCGCTGAGTCAATGGCCCTGCGCAGCCTGATCGCCGATGAGTTGGGCGTGCAGCTCTCGGTCCATGCCACCGTGGACGTGGTGTCGAGGATGTCGACTCGCCATGCACAAGGCACGGACCCCATCGAACTGATGCGGCACCTGGGCGTGGACTACGCGGTCTGCGGCAGCTGCACCTGTGCCGACACACATGCGACCATCATCCTCGAGCTCGTGCACGCCGCTGACCAGCGGGTGGTCTGGAGTCAGGCCCTGGCAAGGCCACTCGCAACGTTGGTACAGGAGCCTGCGGATTGTCTGCGCGCGCCGAGCCGGGACGTCATGGCCGCCATCGAAGCTGATGAGACGGGCCGAGCCCGGTCGCTGCCACTCGCCAGCCTCAGCTCGTATGCCTTGCTCGTCGGCGGCGTGCGGCTCATGCACCGACTCTCGCGGACCGACTTCGCCCGCTCCCATGAGGCTTTCGAGGAGCTGGTGGCACGCCATCCCCGGCACCCCGACGGCTACGCCTGGCTCGCGAAGTGGCACATTCTGCAAGTGCACCAGGGCTGGTCGTCCGACGCCGGACGCAGCGTCGGCATGGCGCGCGACATGTCGCGCCGGGCCCTTGAACAGCACGACCAATGCGAATTGGCGCTGGTCATCGCGGGCATGGTCAAGGCCTATAGTGAACGGCAACTCGACCAAGCCGAGCAGATCTATGCCTCGGTGCTGGCGAGCTACCCCAACGACGCTCTCGCGTGGCTGCTGAAGAGCATGGTTCATGCCTTCCGCGGCGAAGGCGCACTGGCCGTCGATCACGCGCAGCGGGCGATGTCCCTTTCGCCGCTCGACCCGATGCGGTACTACTACGAGGCACTGGCAGCGTCAGCAGAGGCCTCCGCAGGCCGATACGACTTGGCAATCGACTTGGCCAAGCGATCGCTGGCCCGCAATGCGCTGCACGCGTCGACACTCAGGATCCTGGTTATCTCGTATGCCATGCTCGATCGCATCGACGAGGCACGCGCCGTGGTCCGGCGCATGCTCGAACTCGAGCCTGAATTCACCGTCGATCGGTTTTTGCGTCGATCGCCGTCGGCTGACTTTCCGATCGGTCGCACCTTTGCCGCGGCGCTGGCACGGGCCGGTGTTCCGACCTGACCCGATGTCTGCGGGCAAGTCCATCCTCACCTCGACGCCACAACGCCTCGCACAACCATGGCTAACAACACGGGCTTCACCGGATTCACTGGATTCACCGGGTTTACGGGGTTCACCGGATTTACCGGCTTCACGGGGTTCACGGGCTTTACCGGCTTTGCCGCCGGCCCGGCAGGCCCCGCAACGTTGGGTCTGACGGCCGACGCTTTGACGCGCAGCCGTGAGGCGCTGCTCGGGCGTCCGCCGCGGCACGACATCCAGCAGAACCCGCCGGCGCCGACGCCACAGCCCCTGCGGCGATGGGCGTCGTCTCCCGACATGGCTTGGCAGTTGCCGGGAGCGGCGCCACGCTGGCTGTCGCGCGTCGGCCCACAGATCCGGGTGCAACTCTGCGTGACCGACACGATGGCAAGGTTGAAGACGTCGGCGCTGGGAGTCGCCCGATTGCGGATTGAGGACGAGCCATCGCGCGGCAGCTTGGAGCTGACTCGTCCGCCAGCGGAAGTCTTCACCGCACAGGCGCGTCGGGTCGAGAGCTGGGCTGCGCTGCGGGCGGAACGCGCACCGGAGATCCTGTCGCAGCTGAGCCCGCCTCATGCCTTCTGGTCGTCGGTGCTGCACCTCAACCCGGAGATCGCACCCTATACGAATGAACTCGTGCTTGCCGCGCTGGAGCTGGCGACCATCGTCGTGCAGAAACTGAAATACGAGTGCGTCGTGCCTCGACCGTCGGACCTGTCGTCGCGCGTGCAGCCGATGATCGAGAACCCCGGCTTCTTTGCCTGGCCCAGCGGTCACGCGACGCAGGCCTTCGCGGTGGCCGAGCTGCTGGCCTTGCTGACCTTGCCCGACCCGCCGCCCGGCAACGCGCCCCGACGCAACGGTCTAGTCGGTCAGGAAGGGCATCCCTGGCGCGAGGCCAGGCGCCAGCTGATGCGACAAGCCGATCGAATTGCCACCAACCGCGTCGTGGCGGGCGTGCACTACCCGGCCGACAGCGAGGCGGGGTGCGAGCTGGGCATATGGTTGGCCCATGTGCTCGCCCATGGCGGTGCTGGCGACAGCGGTGTGGCTCCGGCTCTCGGCGCCAGCTATGCATTCGATCGCAGCAAGGGGGACATCCACGATTTCGACGTCCTCCGCCACCTGAAGGATCGCAGCCTGACGGAGGAGTCGAGCGTGCTGTCGCTGCGCGCACCCAAGGGCCTCGGCGCCTCCGTGAGCACACCACTGCAATGGCTGTGGGCGATGGCGCGCCAGGAGTGGCACGCCGAGGGCCTGCTGCCGACCGCCTGTTGACGGGGGGTCGGCATGGGCATGCGATGGGTCCAGTCACACCGCGGGCGTCTGACGCGCATCGAATGGTCGTCTTGGTTGAGCGGCACCAAACCGCTCGATCCCTACCTGATCTGGGCCGACCTCACCAATGGCGCGAGCTTCTTCCGGTCAGACACGTCACCCGTGGACAAATGGCCGCTGATCGTCGAGCTGTCGAAGCCAAACCTGCGCGCCCCGGATCCGGGCGCTAGCGGCGAGTGCGCCGATCTTGTGCGCGCCGCCGCCGAGGTCCCGTGGGTTTTCGGTTGCCTGGAGGTCTCGCCGGCCTACTTGCTCGAAAAGAACGAGAGCGGCACCAAGCGCTACTACGTTGACGGCACCTACATCACGACGCGTGCGCAGCCGGAGATGATCGAGATGCTGCTTCACAGCGAGCACATCCAGCGTTTCCAGCTCGGTCTGCCGCGTTTGGCAACGCCGGTGCCGGAACCCCGGGTACGCGCCCGCACCGTACGTCAAGCTGGGGGTGGCCTCCTAGCAAGGGTGGTGGTCGGTGTCATCGACGATGGCTGTGCATTCGCGCACCCAGCACTCGCCGACGCCGATGGCGGTACCCGGGTGCGCTACCTGTGGGACCAGGACCGGCGACGCACCGCAGGCCTGGGCTGGGATCGACTGGACGACTTCGGGTACGGCGCCGAGCTGGGTCCGCTGACCATGCGCAACGCGACCCTGGCGGCAACGCCCGACGACGAACTGGAGCCCTACAAGCAGAGCCAGTACGGGCATTGGCGGCTGGATGCCGATACGCATGCATCCAGACCCTTCGATGCCGATGAGCGACCATTGCCGCCAGCGTCTCAACTGTCCGCTTCGCACGGTGCTGCGGTGACTCACCTCGCCGCGGGTCAGCCAGGCCCGCTGCGCCTCCAGGCCCAGGGCGATGACTTGGCCATGCGAATGCCCGTCGTCCGGTGGGGGCCAAGCGAGCTACCCGGTGTGGCTGCAAAAGTCAAGCGGCTGGCCGAGCTTCCGCACGACCAGCGGCGCGTGGCCGACCTGGCGGCTGTCGACGCGGCCGCTCAATGGGATTTGGTCTTCGTCCAACTTCCGTCGCAAACCGTCGCCGACACTTCGGGCGGATCACTAGCAGTTCAGGTGCTCGATGGCGTGCGCTACATCCAGCAGCGAGCAAGGCGTCTGCCCTATCAGGGAGCCATGCCCGAGGAGGATGCGGACTACGTCGACAATGCGGTGGTCGTCAATATCAGCTTCGGCGCGCTCGGCGGGGGGCACGACGGCACGTCGATCCTGGAGATGGCCTTGCGGGAGCGCACGCAGGCTCAGCCCCCTTCGTCGACCTTCGTCACCGTGGCGGCCGGCAACGGCCATCGCAACGGCAGCCACGCCGATTTCGAGCTCTCGCCCGACACGCCTTCGGCCACGCTGATTTTCACCGTCGGGCCCGATAACCCGCACGAGTCCTACCTCGAGATCTGGCTGCCCGATGTCGACGTGCACCTTGGCGAAAAGGGTGAGACGCTCGCGGCGCGGCTGCTGGTCAGCGTGACGACACCGTCGGGCGCGCATCTGCCCGTGGCGAAGCGGGGCCAGTCGTGGCAGCTTCAAGCGGAGGACGATTCAGCCCACTCCGACGCGGCTGGCAAGCGTCGGGTGCCCGAGGCGGCACTGATCTGGAGCCGGCGTGTGTCCCAGGGCCTGCGCGGGACCATGCTGCTGCTGGCCGTGGGTCGGACACGCAGGGGCGTTGGCGGGCCCGACGCGGTGTCAGGCGAACATGGAGACTGGGAGCTCGAACTGAACGTTCCAGGACCTTGGGTGGGTGAGACGGCTCCGCAACGGGTGCATGCCTGGTGCGAACGCAACGATCTCGTCTATGGCCAGCGCCGGGGTCAGCAGGCCAGGGTTAGCTTCGATCCTCCCCCCAGCGAACCGTCGGAGTCCCACCCGGAAGCAATCCGTTTCCTGGCGGAAGGGCACCGAACTTCGCCCAATCAGCGACCACCGCATGGTTTTCGTACCAGTTCCAGTCTGTCGTCTCTTGCCGGCGTGCCGCCGGTGCCGGCTTCGGAGGCCTTTAGGCCCGATCCCCAAGCCGACGGCCGGTACATCGTCGTCGGCGGCTACCGGTTGCACGACGGCGAGATGTCTGCGATCTCGAGTGGCGGACCAGGCCGCCACTACTCGCAGGCCGACTACTGGAATGCCCTGCAGGGCCAGCGACTGGTGGCCGCGGACCTTCGCCTGGGTCCCGATGTCGATGCACCCAGCGACCTGGGCACTGCGGTCGCCGGCCTGCGAGTACACGCTTGGTGGCCGTCATCGCAGCAACGCATCTCGGGAACCAGCGCCGCCGCGGCACTCGCCACGCGCGTGGTGGCCAATCTGGCCTACTGGCGGCTCATGAGCCGAGACCTTGTCGATGTACCGCGCACCACCGTCGACGCAGCTGAAGCGCTGATGAGCTTGCCAGCACGCGAGTCCACGGGCGACCCTCACCGCCGGCCAACGTTGACGCCGCGCGCCGACGATGCCTTCAGGCGGGGTCGGCGGCGCATCCGCTGACTCGTCGCCCTGCAGCGTCAAGGTTGGCACTTCACCGCCGGCCAGTCGGCGGTGCGAAGGCTGGCGGGAATGCGGCCGATGGGCACAAAGGAACCCCGGTTGCCGGTCCGGGACAACAGCGCAAACACGGTCGGCGCCCCTGAAGCGGCGCCCGCGTCTGCAGGCTGATAGAGTGGCCCCCCACTGTCGCCAAGGGTGAATTCGAAGTCGCCGGGCATCTGAGCCACGACATACGCGCTCTGGCTCGCCGCAGGCCAGTCGACGCTATCCACCTTCTCGGTCACGAACGTCGCCCATGGGCCCCAAGCCAGTGCCTTCAGCGGCGCCGTTGGCGCATCGTCGCGAACGCAGGTGCTCGCCTTCGGCCAGGGTGGCAGCGACCCCGCCTTCGGCCTGCAGACGGCGATGTCGTGGTAGCAGGCCGCGGGCAATGGCTGAGCTGGATCCGCCGGTTCGCATCCATCCGGCGCCTTGGCCTTCCAGTCAACGCCTGTGACGGCGGGCTGACACTCCACTTGAACGCTTAGCCCTGAGTCGTCTGAGGGGAAGATGACCAGCATCTGTTCCTCCACCGGATCGCCTGCCCGCGCCTGCAGGCAATGCGCGGCCGTCAGCAGCACCTTGTCGTCTGCCACGACGCCCAGGCACTCGCGTAAGCCGCCGCGGGCGAAATGCACACTGCGCGGGTCCATGGCCGATGCCGCTTCCGCGTCGCCGCCATGGGCAAACATGTGGATCGTCTTGCGCACCGCCTCCAACAGCTTCGGCCCGTGACCGATGGCCACCGGCGCCGGCCCAAAGACCGTGACCAGCCGCCGCGCCGCTTTCTCGACGGCCGGTGCATGCGCCGCGCAGCTGCTGCCGGTGTCTCGGTCCACCATCGCGCACGCGCGGTCGGGCGGCGCATCGATCGCCAAGCGGCTTGCCAACTCGCGGCATGCCTGCGCTTCGTCGGCGATTGACGTCAGCAGCAAGGTCCGACTGGGCGGATAGGCATCGCGCGTGATCGAGCACAGCGCACCGTTGCGCTCGATGCGAAAGCCGCTGCGTTGCCAATGGACGGTCCCAGCCACCCCGAGTGCGCCGCCCGCCATCGCAATCACCAAGGCTACGAGGCCCGCCGAACGCGGCTTCGATCGAACGATGAGCACGGACGGTCCTCTCTGGGGCGCATTGTCGATTGGCGGCTGGATTGCACAACGGCACTGCGGACAGCGCAAGACCTTCGGTCTTGGCTCCTCGGCATCGTTGCGGAGGGAGCAGCCGCCACGCAGGCGCCACCCCGCTGACGGTTCATCGAAGCGTCGTCCCGTTCGTCGATGCAGGCTTGTGCGGCTCGCCATCATGCAGATGACCTGGCCGATTGCCTCGTTCTCCGGGTCGATGGCGGATGTCCGGGCTTCCATCAACGATGCCTCCCCGTGTCCAACCCACACCCCCGGGAGGCTCTCATGTCCTGCATCCACCGCATCCACCGCAACGGCCGCACCCCCGCGCTGGCCCTCACCGCGCTCGCCACCGCCACCCTCCTCGCCGCCTGCGGCGGTGGCGGCAGCACCGCCGAAACCGATCCCATCTCCTCCGACCCCGGCACCGTGTCGCCCGCCGGCCAGGTGGTCATCACCGGCACGGTCACCATCGCGGCGCCGCTGCAGGGCGCCACCGCCTGCTACGACCTGAACGCCAATGCCGCCTGCGACACGGGCGAGCCCAGCGCCACCACCGGCGCCGACGGCCGCTTCTCGCTGGCCGTCGACACCGCCCAGGCCGGGCGCCATGCCGTCGTCGCCCAGGTGCCGGCCAGCGCCATCGACGCCGCCACCGGCGCCGCGGTGGGCAGCGCCTTCAACCTGCTGTCGCCGGCCAGCGGGCTGGCCGATTCGCACGCGGTCAGCGTCTCGCCGCTGTCCACCGCGGTGGCGCAGCGGGCCGACTGGGCCGGGCTGCCCGCGGCCGATGCCGCGGTGGCCGTGCAGGGCAGCCTGGGCCTCGAAGCCTCGCCGCTGGCCGACCCGGCGTCGGGCACCGATCCGCAGGCCGCTCGCCTGGCGCGCGTGCTGCACGCCCTGTCGCTGCGCACCGCGTCGCTGGCCGCCGGGGCCGGTGTGCCGGCCGACGCCACACGCGCGCTGCAGGCCTCGGTGACCTCGGGCCAGCTCACGCTGCTGGGCGAGCTTTCGCGCGCCGATGCCGGCGCCGACCCCGCCGCGCTGGCCGACCAGGCGCTGGCCGACCGCCACCTGTCGCCGGCCACGGCCGCAGAGCAGGCCGCCGTCGCGCTGGCCACCGCGGCGCCGCAGGCGGCAGGCACGCCCGGGCCCTTCGTCAGCCTGCGCCGCTTCACCTGGACCGACGCCGGCAACCACTTCGTGCTGGCCTTTTCGGGCGACAGCACGCCCGATGCCGACGGCGGCTACTGGGCCGGCGAGATGCGCGCCCAGGTCGCCAACGGCCAGGCGCAGCCCTTCAACCGCAACACCGCCTACCTCGACCGCGCCAGCGGCCAGTGGGTGGTGTGCAGCAACCGCTGGCAAACGTCGCGCACCACGCCGGCGGCCGGGGGGCAGCCTTCGCAGACGGTCTACTGCGCCGGCCAGACCTCGGTCACGCGCGTGTCCGAGCGCGACGTCTCCGGCCGCCGCATGGCCGACGTGGTGGCCGAGCTGCGCGCCTGGCCGCTGCCCGACGCACCCGGCGCCGGCACCGACGCCGCCGGCCTGCCGGTGCACTGGGGCCCGCCGCCGGCGGCGCTGGGCGAGGCCGTGTTTCCCGACGGATCGGTGATCTCGTCGCGCGCCCAGCTCACCGACATCGGCGGCACCGAGCGCTTCAACCTCTTGGACAAGCCGCGGGTGGTGCCGGCCAGCGGCAGCGGCAGCTACCGCCAGGCCGCCACCTTCGGCGACCTGCAGCGCATGTCGGGCGACCTGGTGAAGTCCGACGCCACCGTCGACGGCAGCAATTCGATCTACCTCGAGGAGCTGCCCGCCGCCGTGACCGACCCCGCACTGCGCGCCGTGCGCCGCTACCGCGCGGCCTTCGACCCCGCCGGCGACACGGTGCGCTTCTACGCCTGCGACGTGGTCGATGCCACCAACGCCTCACGCAACTGCACGGCGCTGGGCGACGGCCGCATCCGCATCGACACGGTGGCCGACGGGCGCGTGCTGCGCTTTGCCACCGGCTACCCGGCGGCGCTGACGCGCACGCTCAAGCGCCAGCGCATCTTCGTCGAGCGCACCGGCGCCGTCTTCGGCGGCCACCGCGACCTGGAGCGCATGGTCTTCCAGCAGCGGCCCAACAGCGTGGCCTGGACGGCGCTGCGCAACGCCCTGGCCCTGGCCGAGCCGGCCGCGCCCACGCCGCCGGTGGCCACCACCGCGGGCAGCGCGCTGCGCAGCTTCACCTATACCGATGCCGGCAACTACCGCGCGCGGCTGTTCGACTTCGACACCGCCGTGCAGGACGCCGAGGGCTACTCGCCCGTCAGCGAGCGCTACCTGATCCGCAGCGGCGGCCAGGCCCAGCCCTTCGAGCGCAACCAGCTCTACTGGACCGGCAGCGCCTGGTACGCCTGCCCGAACGACGGCCGCGGCATCATCGCCACGCGCCAGGTGGCCCCGTTCGACAGCCTGTTCTGCGGCACCTATGTCGACCGCGTGGTGGCCAGCACCACGCTCACGCTCGACGGCCGCAACATGGCCGAGGTGGTGAACGACATCCGCGCCTATGGCAGCCGCGACGGCAGCTTCGACTACGCCGGCTGGGGCCCCGACCCGACGGTGCACACGGCGCTGTCGCGCCACGTATTCCCTGAAGGCTCGACGATGTCGTACCGCGCCAACCAATCGGTGGCCACGCCGATGGCCATCGCGCTGGGCGCTGCCAACGTCATCAAGCTGCCGGTGGGCAGCCAGCCCTTCAACGCCTGGCCGTCGGCACAGACGCTGGACCAGGTGGTGCAGGCCTATGGCGGCGACTACCGCGGCAGCGGCGGCGTCACCCCGGCCAACACGCTGTTTGCCGCCAGCCGCACGGCGGCAGTGGCCCCGGGGCCCGACTACAGCACGCTGATCGAGCTGCGCGTGGCCTTCGACCCGGCCACGCAGAAGGCGGCCTTCCACCGCCTGTACCGGCTGCGCAGCAACAACGCCGTGGCCGAGACCACGCGCGTGCTGGAGACCGGCTACCGCATCGAGCCGCTGGGCGACGCGCTCATCCTCAGCTTCGACGCCCTGCCCGAGGGCTTCGAGCAGGACTTCGGCTACGCGCGCCACTACGCGCAGTGGGGCGGCGCGGTGCTGTATGCCTTCAAGTCGGCCGTGACGGCCACGCCCACGCACAGCATCCGGCTCAACGGCACCGCGGCCGCGGCGCTGTTCGAGGTGCTGGGCGTGCGCTGACGGGCCGCCCGCCCATGCCCGGCGCCGGCCGCTGGGCTAAAGTCCCCGGCCATGCAGTTTGTCGAGGGAACGAAGCCCCCGCCCGGCGGCGCGGGGGCAGCGGCCGGCGAAGGGCAGCGCTGCCGGCTCAGCGTGCTCTTCGCCGACCTCAGCGGCTCCACCGCGCTCAGCGGCGAGATGGAGGCCGAGGACTATGCCGAGCTGCTGGGCGCGCTGCGGCAGGTCTATTCGTCGGCGGTGGCGGCGCATGGCGGCACGCTGGTGCGCATCCAGGGCGACGGCATGCTGGCCATCTTCG
>ERZ761602.6905-NODE-6905-length-12386-cov-4.770822_pt1 | contig 12386 bp, 5 predicted proteins | sample MGYA00512165_ERZ761602 | MGnify/ENA primary metagenome ERZ761602 (study PRJEB28899, sample SAMN02445085) | bioreactor sludge metagenome | biome: EBPR sludge; isolation source: Thorneside wastewater treatment plant | place: Australia: Brisbane, Thorneside... | reverse complement strand
CGCTGGCATCCATGCGGTGCTGCCGCACGAAGGCGGCGTACTCCGAGCCGTCGTCGGTCAGCGCCGGCGGCGGCAGCTCGTCGATGCCGGCGTGGGCGCAGGGCTGACCGAAGTGCAGCGCCAGGCGCGTTTGCAGCACCTCGGCGAACCAGGCCAGCTCGCGCTCGAGCACGCGCGACCAGAGATCGATCGCGCGGGCGGCCGTGTCTTCCGTGGACGCGAAGGTCCTCGCCGCGGCCCGCGCGAGCTCGGTGGTCTCCTCGTCGACCACGCCCTCGGCTTCGACCGCGGTCGCGTAGAACTCCGCCACCGTGCGCTGCCCGTCCACCGCGCGCGCGAGCCGCGCGAGGGTGTCCCACGACTCGCGGTCGCGCGGATCCTCCGCGAAGAGCCGACCGTAGACCTTGAGCGCGCCGTCGAGGTCCTCGCGCTGAATCTCGAGGATCTCACCGATCTTCGAGAGGATGCTCTTTCGCTCGTGCACGTCGTCGGTGACGCCGAGCCGCGCTTCGAGGGTCGACAGGACCTTCCCCCAATCCATTCGCGCGTGGAACACGGGCTCGAGGAGCTCGGCCGCCTCGCGGCGCGTCTCCTCCGGCTCGAGGAGCCGCTCGAGGAGCGCGACGCTCGGCGCGTGCGACGGATCGTCCGCGATGGCGTCGCGCATCTGATCAAGCGCCGCGCGCGGATCGCCGAGGCGGTCGAGCTGCACCGTCGCCGCCGCGTGACGGACCTCGACCGGCTTGCCGACGCCCGCCTCGAGCTTGCGCGCGAGCACGTCGACCACCTCGTTCCACTTCTCGCTCCGCGCGTGGATGCGCTCGAGCGCCGCGTAGGCGTTCGCGTGCTCGGGACGCTCGATCAGGATCTGTTCGAGCGCGTCCACCGCGGCGGCCGCATCGCCGAGCTGCTCTTCGCACAGCGCGGCTTGGCGTTCGAGGAGCGCGACGCGCTCGCTCGGATCGTTCGCGAGCTCGGCCTTGCGCTGGAGTGTGCCGAGCAGCGCGCGGTGATCGCCGGCCGAGATCTGGAGCGCCTCGAGCGCGTCGAGCGCACCACGATCGTCGGGCTTGAGCTCGAGGATCCGCCGCAAGAGGCGCCGCGCGCGCGGCACGTCGTCCAGGCGATCGCGCGCGATCGCGGCCGCCTTGGCGTAGGCCGCGATCTGCTGGTCGCCATCGAGGATCTCGGGTGCCACCGACTCGAGCAGGTCCGCGTGCTCGGCGTGTTTGCCCGCGCCCGCCGCGTAGCGCTCGAGATCCTCGAGCATCGACGACAGATCGGTCTCCGTGACGCCGACGCGCACCACGCGCGACTGCAGCTCGAAGGCCTGCGCGAGGTTCTCCCCGCCGTGCTCCGCGACCTCGGCCGCTCGCCGGAGCGCGCGCAGCTTCTCGAGCGGATCGTCGGTCTCCGCCGCGACCTCGAGCACTGCGATGAGATCTCCCCAGCGTTGCGCGGCTTCGAGCTGCGGAACGAGCACGCGCGCGGCCTCCACGCGATGCGATGCGTCGGAGTCGGTCACGATCTCTTCGAGCGCGTTCATCACGCCCTCGTGGCCCGGCTCGCTCGCGAGCACCTCCGCGTAGAGATCGACCGCGCGCTCGACGTCGCGCGTCTTCGCCCGGAGGATCTCCGCCATGCGGAAGCGGAGCTCCGCGCGGCGCGGCTCTTCCTCCGCGCGCTCGAGCTTCATCTCGAGGATCTCGAGGAGGTCGTCCCAGCGCGCGGTCTTCTCGTAGAGGCGCGCGAGCGCTCCGAGGGAGACCTCGTCCGGACCGAAGCGCGAGAGCGCGTCGTTGTAGGCGACGATCGCGTTCTCCGCATCGTCGAGCCGAGTCTCGTAGACCTCCGCGATGCGCGTCGCGATGAGGCGCTGCTCGGCCTCTTCGAGCGTGACCTGATCGCGGCTCTGCAGCGCGCCGATCAAGCGCTGCCAGTCCTCACCACGCTCGTAGAGACGCTCGAGCGACCGGAGCGCCTCGACGTCGGCCGGGTCGTCTTCGAGGCGCCGGCGATGCGTCGCGACCGCGCCCGCCGCGTCGCCGAGGGTGTCCTCTTGGAGCGTCGCGAGGCGCGACAGCAGCTCGCGACGCTTGTCGCCGTCGAGCTCGAGCCGAATCTGCAACCGGAAGTCGTCCGCCAGCTCGGCGTGGGCCTCACGCGCGAGGTGGAGTCGCTCGAGCGCACGCGCTGCGGGCAGCACGGTGTCGGGGTTGTCTCCGTCGACCTGCACGAGCCGGCGGTACGCGCTCTCCGCACGTGCCGCGTCGCCCACGCGATCGTCCCAGACCTGCGCGAGCTCGAAGAGCAGCTCGGCCTGGAGCTGCGTGGATCCCTCCGCGCGCGACACCGCACGCTCGAGCACCTCCGCGCGCTCGGCGTCTGCGCCTCGCATCGTCGCGACGCGCGCGAGCTCTTCGCGCACGTGGGTGTCCGACGGATCGGTGACGACCGCGTCCGCGAGCGCCGCGAACGCGCCCTCCGCGCTACGAAGCTTCTCTTCTTCGAGTGCGGCCAAGCGCATCAAGAGGCCCATCCGCGGGCCGGCTTCCGTCACGTCCTCGAGCTGCACGCGCAGGATGCGTGCGAGATCCGACCAGGCGCCCTGCCCGTCGTAGAGCGGCTCGAGCAGCGTCGCGATGCGTTGACGCTGACTGCGATCGCCGATCAAGCGCTCCAGCGCCCGCTGCGCGCCCGCGTGCGTGGGCTCGCGCTCGAGCACCTGCTCGAAGTGATCGACCGCCTGCGCCGGCTCTTGCAGCTCGCGCTCGTGGATCTCGCCGATCTCGAGCAGGCGCCCGACCTCCTCGTGGGGCTCGAGGCCGCGATCGATCTCTTGCCGCAAGAGCGCCACGAGATCGCGGAAGCGACCCGCGCGCCGATAGAGGCGGTCGAGCGCGCGACGCGACGCGACGTGGTCGGGGTCGAGATCGACGACCTCTTGGTACGCGCGGATCGCGAGCGGGACGTCCTCGAGGATCTCCTCGAAGAGGAAGCAGACCTGCAAGAGCAGCTCGCGCTTGGCCTCCGCGTCCACCGTCTCCGCGATGCGGTTGCGGTAGAGCGCCTGGAGATCGTCCCAGCGCTCTTGCTCGGTGTAGAGCTCCTTGAGCGCGAGGAACGCGCGCTCGTCCTGCGGGTCGTGCGAGAGGGCGCGCTTGTGGAAGGGCTCGGCCTTCGCGGGCTCGCCGAGCACGCCGTCGTAGAGCTCCGCGATGCGTTGCGCGAGCGACGCCGCGACGTCCGCGTCGAGCTCACCCGCTTCGAGCGCGGTCGAGTACGCAGTCGCGAGGGCCTCGTGCTTGCCCGCTGCGTCGGCCGCGGCGCCGAGACGATCCCAGAGGTCCGCGTCGCTCGGTCGATCGAGGAACGCGCTCTCGAGCGCGGCGTACGCGCCGTCCGCGTCCCCGAGCGCGGTGCCGGCGAGCTCGGGGATCCGGAGCTGGAGCCCCCGCCGCTCGTCGTCGCCGGACACGTGCGCGAGCCGCGCGACGAGCACGGCGTGCAGCGCTTCGTGCCGTCCGGTCGCCTCGTAGATGCGCTCGAGATGTCGACCGATCGCGACCTTGTTGACTGGGTCGGCGGGGTCAGCCGCCGACTTGCCGGCCGCGTCTGCGTCTTCGGCGAGCGCCTCGAGCCCGACGCGTGCGCCTTCGCTCGACGGATCGAGCTCCACGAGCTCCGCGTACTCGGCGAGCGCGTGCGTGGTGTCGGCGAGCTTCTCGCGATGGACGTCCGCGAGGCGCAGCGTGAGCTCCGCGCGCGCCGCGACGTCGAGGGCGCGACGGCGATCGAGCACGGAGGCGAGATCGCTCCACGCCTCGCCCGCCGCGTACAGTCGATCGAGCGCTTCGAGCGCGCGGAGGTTCTCGGCGTCGAGATCGAGCACCGCGCGGTGCATCGCGATCGCCTCCGCGACCTCACCGCGCTGCTCGTGGAAGGTCGCGAGCGCGTGGGACGCGTCGATGCGCGCGTCGTCGTCGCTCGCGTGCTCGAGCGCGTGCTTCTTCAGCCGGAGCACGTCGTCCGTGCGTCCGAGCGTTCCGTAGATGCGCTCCAGCGTCGCGCGCACCGTGGTGTCCGTCGGATGCTCGCGCAGGACCGCCTCGAGCTGCCCTGCAGCGGCCTCGGGACGCTCGAGCTTCTCCGCCGCGAGCACCGCGAGCCGGCGTCGCAGCGTGGTCGCCTCCGCCGTGCCGACGTCGTCCGCCGCCAGGCGACCCTCGTAGCACTTCGAGAGCTCCGACCACGCGCCCGTCGCGGCCGCGGTCGACTCGAGGCGCTCACCGACCTTCGAATCGGTCGGCGCGAGCGTGTACGCACCACGCGCCCACGTGAACGCCGCGACGTCGTCGCCGAGCTGCTTCTCGGTCAGCGACGAGAGCTCCATCAGCGCCGCCACGCGCGTCGCCGGATCCTCGTCGCCCATCGACGCGACGAGGATCTCCTTCATCCGGACGACCTGCGGCCACTTGCCCTGCTGCTCGTAGATCGGCACGAGCGCGGACGCAGCCTCGACGTTCTTCGGATCGACGGAGAGCACACGTTCGTAGCTGCGGAACGCGCGCTCGGCGTTGCCGAGCTTCTCGACGTAGACGAACGCGGCGCGGAAGCTCAGCGCCTTGGTGTCCTCGGGGTTCTCCGCACGCTCGGCGGCGGTGCCGAGCACGTCGACCAGGCCCTCCCAATCGTTCGTCTCGGAGTAGAGCGACTCGAGGCCTTCCCAATCGCGCGCGCGCAGGAACGAGTCGCGCAACGTCCGCAGCGCGCGGCCGTTCTTCGGATCGAGCTCGAGGATGCGCTTCCACGCCTCCGCGGCCTTCGCCGGCTGATCGAGGTGATCGCCGTAGGTGGTGCCGAGCTTCTGGAGCAGCTTGCCGCGCTCCTTCGGATCGCTCGTGTCCGCGACGCGACGCTCCAGCGCCCACGCGAGGCTCTCCCAATCCTTCTCGCGCTCCGCGAGCTTCTCGAGGGTGTCGAGCCCGCCTTCGACGTCGGGCTTCTGCTCGAGCACTTCCTTCCAGAGCGCGATCGCGTCCGCGTGTTGGTGGAGCCGATCGCCCGCGAGCCGCGCGAGCTCGAGCGTGCTCTCGAAGCGCACGTCCGGATCGCTCGCGAGCCGCGCCTCCTTCTCGAGCACCCCGAAGAGCTGCTTCCACGAGCGCTTCTTCGTGTAGATGGTCTTGAGCTCGCCGAGCGCCTCGCGGTTGTCCGGCTCGAGCTCCACGACCTGCTCGAGCGGCTTGGTCGCTTGGTTGTAGTTCGCGAAACGATCGATCCAGAGCCGCGCCACGCGCATCAAGAGCGACGTCTGCTCGGCCTTGTCCTCGGTCGCGTCGGCCATGCGACCGAGCACGTTGATGAGGTCGTTCCAGCGCCCCATCGACTCGTAGGTCGAGGCGAGCTGCGCGAGCGCCGAGGCGTCTTCGGGCTGCTCTTCGAGGAGCTGGTTGTACGTGCTCACCGCCATCGCATCGAGCTTCAGCTCGTCGCGGTAGATCGTGATGAGCTCCTTGAGCAGCGCGACGCGCCGCTTCTTCACGTCGGCGTCGTCGGAGTTCGTCGCCAGCGCGTCGAGCTCGCCGCGCATCGTCTCCACGAGCGCGTTCCACTTCTGGCCACGGCGGTAGAGCTCGCGCAGCGCACCGCCCGCTTCGGCGTTGGCAGGATCGAGACGGAGCACCGCCTTCCACGCGTCGATCGCGCGGTCGGTGGCGTCCGAGCGCTGCGCGAGGCGCGCGAGCTCCGTCGCGACCGCGAGCTTCGTCGCGCCCTCCGCGCCCCGCAGGGCGTCCGAGAGTACCGTCAGCAAACGCGCGCGCGCCTCGTCGGCCTCCGCGCCCTGCCCTTCCGCCTTCGCGCCGAGGTACGCACGGTAGAAGTCGAGCATGCCCGGGTGCGCGGGATCGATCTTGCGCAGCCGCGCGAAGTACGGCTCGGCCGCGTCGGCGTGTCCGCGGATGCGCCAATGAACCATGCCGAGCTGCAGCAGGATCCCCTGCTCGCTCTCGAGCTTCTGGCGCGAGCGCAGCGCGTCCTCGTAGAGCGCGACGAGGTGATCCCACGACTCGCGCTGGGTGAAGTAGTCGACGAGGAAGCGCAGCGACTCCTCGTGCCCGGGCGAGAGATCGAGCACGCGCTCGTAGCAGCCCGCGGCCGCGTCCGCGTCGTTCACCTTACGCGCGAAGAGCCGCCCCGCCTCGACGAAGAGGTTGAGCTTCTCGTCACGGTTGCGCGCGACCTCCGCGGTCGCCTTCAGCGTCGCCGCCGCGTCGGCCCACTTGTCGCGCGCCTTCAGCGTCTGGGCGAAGAGCCGCGCCGCGCGCACGCTCGACGGATCGGCTTTGAGGGCCTGGCCGAAGATCTTGTCGACCTCTTTGTTCTTGCCCTTCGTGCGGTACTGCCAGACCAGCCCGCCCGCGCGCGCCGAGAGCGACGCCTTGAGCGCGGGATCGCTCGCGTCCTTCGCTTCGTCGAGGAAACGATCCGCGATCGCGCGCCACTTCTCGGCCGCGTGCTCGATCTCTTCGATCACGAGCTCGATCTCTTCGTTCTGCGGATCGAGCTCGTGCGCCTTGCGGTACGCCTCGAGCGCGCCGACGTCGTCGAGCAGCTCGTCGTGACGGAGCCGGCCGAGCTCTCGATAGAGCGCGGCGCGGAAGCGCGGATCGCCCTCGCCGCTCGCGAGCTCGACCTCGATGAGCCAGGCGACGGCCTGCAGCTCGCCGCGCCGCTCGTGCCCGTGACGCGCGACCTCGATCAGTCGATCCGGCTGCTCGCCGATCCGCTCCGGATCGCCCGACGCCAGCGCCTCGCGCAGGCCATCCACGGCCGCGCGATCTTCCGGATCGTCTCGAAGCATTCCCAGGTATCTCGACACCGTCAGCGACGCCATCGCACTCCCCACTCTCTCGCGTGCCCGCCTGGGGCATCACGAGCTCGCAAACGACCCGAAGCCCCCCGCAGCGATGCGCGCGAGAGGTGGGCTCGTTGGCCAAAAACCTTAGGAATTGAAGCGGAATCGTGCGAGGCGTAGCGGACGGCAGTCCGAGAAGCTGCACGATTCCGCGAAACTATCGGGCCGCGCGAGAGCGCGGAACCGATGAATTCTCGAAGGAAAGCTCACTTCGAAGGAAACGGGGCCGATGGTACAGGCGCCGCGCTCGCGGCATCAAGGACGAAAACCCGACGCGCGGTAGAGCCATGCGCGGACGTCTGCGCGGGGCGCGCGGGAGCCGATGTCGAAACCTCCCTTCCGTTCCTGCGCGGGGGCGAGCCGTCGCCTCGGCGCGTCGAGCCGTGAGGAAGGAGGTGGAACGCGGTTGACGATCGACGTTCGCTCTCCCCACAGTCGGCGCATGCTCACGAACCTCCCGAAGCGCGTCTCGGTCTACGAGGTCTCGCCGCGCGACGGGCTCCAGAACGAATCCGCGCAGGTCGCGACCCACGCGAAAGTGCGTTTGATCGAGGCGCTCGCGGACGCCGGCATCCGGCGCATCGAAGCGACGAGCTTCGTGTCGCCGCGGTGGGTGCCGCAGATGGCGGACGGCACCGAGGTGTGTCGGATGCTCGAGCGCCGCGAGGGCGTGACGTACTCGGCGCTCGTGCCGAACGCGCGTGGTCTGGAGCGCGCGGTCGAGGCGGGCCTGCGTGAGGTCGCGGTGTTCATCAGCGCCTCGGAGACGCACAACCGCAAGAACGTGAACAAGACGATCGCCCAGACGCTGGAGGCGTTCGAGAAGGTGATCGGCCCGGGCGTCGCGCAGGGGCTCCGCGTGCGCGGCTACGTGTCGACCCTGTGGGGGTGTCCGTACGAGGGCGACGTCGATCCGAAGCGTGGCCTCGCGATCGCGCAGCACCTGCTCGACGCTGGCTGCTACCAGGTCTCGCTCGGCGACACCATCGGCGTCGGGACGCCCGTTCAAACCGGGAAGATCGTCGAGCTCTTCTTGCAGCACGTCCCCGCCGAGAAGGTCGCGCTGCACCTCCACGACACGCGCGGCACCGCGCTCGCGAACGTGCTCGTCGGGCTGGAGATGGGCATCACGACCTACGACGCGGCGGTGGCGGGGCTCGGGGGCTGTCCGTACGCGCCGGGCGCGGCAGGGAACCTCGCGACGGAGGACCTCGTCTACACGCTGCACGGCATGGGCATCGAGACGGGCATCGATCTCGAGAAGCTCTGGCAGGCCGGGCAGGTCGCGGAGGCGGTCGTGGGGCGCGAGCTCCCGGGCAAGGTGCACCAGGCGGGCGTACGCAGCCTCGCGAGCTGAGCTTCGGCACGGCACGGCGACGCCGCGCGTCGCGAGCTGCGTGAGCAGGACGCGTTGCGAGCGGCGTGAAGCATGACGCGGTCGAGCAGCGTGAGCACGACGCGTTGACGCGAGCGAAGCGTGGTGCTCGGATGCGTCGCGGAGGCGGGGACGATGCGCGCGTGGATCTGGAGCGTCGTGTGGCTCGTGGGCGTCGGCGTGACTGGCAACGCGTACGCGCAGTCGAGCGAAGGCGTGTCGGTGGCGGGAGCCTCGGATGTCGAAGCGAGCGACACGAGCGCCAGCGATTCCGACGCAACCGAGCCGACCGACGGGAGCGCGAACGAAACCGCCGACGATGCGAGCCGCGCGGGAGAGAACGAAGAACCGGCGGGGTCTCCGGCGGACACCGACGATCGCGCCGCACGTCGCGTGGGTGGGGTGAGCGTCTACGACGAGGAGATGGCGCCGCGCTTCGCGTGGGACGATCGCGATCACGAGTTCATGGGCGTGCTCCGCATCGGCTTCGGCATGCCCTACCTCATCGCGATCAAGTACGCGGACGGTCCCCTCTGCGAGCCCACCACCGAGCCGGACGATCAGACGTTCTGCGCGCGCGCGGGTGAGCCCTTCCTCGATCTCGAGGCCGGCTTCGCGTTCACCCACCGGCTCGAGGTGGTCGGTGCGGTCACGGTCTCGCTCGACGAAGATCCGATCGCGCTCGCCAAGCCGCGCGCGTTCGGGATCGGGATCCGCGGCTACACCTCCGACGAAGCGATCGTGAAGGGGTTCTTCGGTGCGCGTCTGGTGCTCGACTACACCTCGAGCGACGCGGACGACTGGTCGAACGTGGACTTCGGCGTTCGGGGAGACTTCGGCATCCAGGTCGATCCCATCCGCTGGCTCGGGATCTTCCTGCAGGGCGCGGTCGGGATTCGACTGCTCCGTGGCTTCACGTTCTTGCCCGAGGCGAGCGCCGGCCTTCAAATCCGCTTCCCATGAAGCGCGCAATCTTCGTCCTGCTGCTCTCGTCGCTCGCGTGCGGCGACGACGACTCTTCGGAGGTCGTCGAGACCGTCACCGTGCCGACGGCGCCCGAGGAGCCGACGCGCCCCGAGGCGCCGACCATCCCCGAGCTCGTGTCACGGGAGCGAGAGCTCATGGGCACGGTGTTCGTGGTGCAGGCGCAGACCACGCCGGAGCTCGACGCTGCGGCCGTCGCACGCGCGATCGACGCCGGCTTCGACGAGATGGCGCGCCTCGAAGAGGTGCTCTCGGAGTGGCGTGACACGAGCGAGATCTCGCGCATCAACCAGCGCGCGGGCGGGGAGCCGGTGGCGGTGTCCCCCGACGCGTACGCGGTCGTGAAGGCGGGCGTGCAGGTGTCGCGTTGGAGCGAGGGCGCATTCGATCTGAGCTGGGCCGCGCTGCACGGGCTCTACGACTTCCGACCCGGGCGACAACGTGTGCCGAGCGCGGAGGAGCTCGCGCCGAAGCTCGCGCTGATCGACTGGGAGCGAATCGAGCTGAACGACGAGGCGCGCACGGTGCGACTCGCCACCGCGGGCATGGTCATCGGCACGGGCGGGATCGGCAAAGGCTACGCGCTCGATCGCGCGGGCACGATCCTCCGCGAAGCCGGCATCGAGAGCTACATGCTCTTCGGCGGCGGACAGGTGCAGATCCACGGCGCTCGCACCACCGCGGAGGGCACGCGAGCCTGGCGCGTCGGCATCCAACACCCGCGCGATCCCTCGAGCTACTTCGCGTTCTTCGAGGCCGGCTCGGGCTCGATCTCCACGAGCGGCGACTACGAGCACGTCTACGTCGACGACGACGGGCGCCGATGGCACCACATCATCGACACGGATTCGGGTCAGCCCGCGCGTGGCACGACGAGCGTCACGCTGCTCGCGCCCGAAGGCTTGTACGCCGACGCGTTGAGCACGGCGGTCTTCGTGCTCGGTCCGGAGCGTGGCCTGCAGATGCTCGCGCAGCTCCCGTTTCAGGCCGAAGCGATCGTGCTCGACGACGAATGCCGCCTGCACACCACGCCGGGCACGCGCGAGCGTTTGATCCTCCGCGTCGAGCTCGAGGACGGGGATCGCGTTCCCGGCTGCGCTCCGAGCGAGCCCTGATCGCTACCGGACTCGAGGCGCTCACGGACTCCGGGCTCGGCTCGGTCCACGGACTCCGACTCCGTCACCGAATCGGTCGTCGACTCCGGCCCGCTCGGTCGCTCAAACGAAGAAACCCACGAAACGCGTCGTGGGTTTCTTCCTTCGATCTCTCTGCGCCCCGAGGTACTCAGCCGCGCTGCTCGATCGGCGGCACCGTGCGATCCGCGGTGCCCGTCCAGACCTGCGACGGACGGTAGATGCGGTTGTCCTCGAGCTGCTCGAGCAGGTGCGCCAGCCAGCCGGACACGCGGCTGATCGCGAAGACCGGCGTGAAGTTGTCGGTGTCGAGGCCGAGCTTCTCGTAGACGATGCCCGAGTAGAAATCGACGTTGGGCGCGATGCCCTTGTGACCGACGAGGTCCTTCATCTGGCGCTCGAGCTCGATCGCGACGTCGTAGATCGGAGTGTGGCCGAGCTCCTCGAAGAGCTGCACCGCGAGGCCCTGCAGGATGTCCGCGCGCGGGTCCTTGACCTTGTAGACGCGGTGGCCGAAGCCCATGATCTTCTCCTTGCGGGCGAGCTTGTCCTCCGCCCAGCGGCGCACCGCTTCCGGAGACGCGTCGGGGATCGTGCGCAACATCGTGAGCACGACCTCGTTCGCGCCGCCGTGCAGCGGTCCCGCGAGCGAGCCGATCGCGGAGGCCACGGCAGCGTAGGGATCCGCGAGGGTCGAGGCGGTCACGCGGCAGGTGAACGTCGAGGCGTTCATCGAGTGCTCGGCGTGGAGCACGAGCGCCGCGTCCATGATGCGCGCCGCGATCGCGTCGGGCTCCTTGCCGTCGAGCATGTAGAGGAAGTTCGCGGCGTGACCGAGATCGGCGCGCGGCTCGATCGGGTTGTCGCCGCGGCGGATGCGGTGCCACGCCGCCACCACGGTCGGCAGCTTCGCGACGAGGCGCACCGCGCAGAGGCGACGGAACGTGGGGTCTTCGACGTGATCGCCGTCCGCGTAGAACATCCCCATCACCGCGACCGCCGCGGTGAGCGCGTCCATCGGGTGGCCGCTCTCCGGGAGCTGCTTGAGCACGTCGATGATGCGGAACTTCAGGTGACGCTCGCGCGCGAGCTCGGCGGTGAAGCTCTCGAGCTGCGGGCGGGTCGGGAGCTCCCCGAAGAGAAGGAGGTACGTCACCTCTTCGAAGGTGCAGTGCTCCGCGAGCTGCTCCGCGGGATAGCCACGGTATTGGAGCTTGCCGGCCGCGCCGTCGATCAGACAGACGCTCGAACGGGCCGCTGGAATGCCCGCGAGACCGGGCACGTAGTCGGGCTTCTCGCTCATGTACTTCCTTCTACCGACTCTCCGACGACCGCGCGGGGGGACGCGGCCCGGGCCGGGGCGCGCGGACCCTAGCAGGCCAAACGAGGACGGTTCAAGCCGCTCGCCGGGACCCGTCGGCGTGCGCCCTCAGCCGTCGCTCGACGTGGACTCGTGTGGCCGCAGTGAGCCGAGACGCGCATCGGCCGCAGTGGCTCACGGCGTCTCGCTCAGCCGTCGCTCGCCCTTGCGCCAACGCTCCGCGAGCCGCCGCGCGAGCTCCTCGCGTGGCTCCGCGAGCGTGATCGACGCCTGCACTCCGCGCAGCTCCGAACGCCAGGCGCTCGACGGCAGCGTCCCGCCGATCACGATCGTGACCGCCGGCGCGACTCGACCGACGAGCTCCACGCCGACCGCCACCACGCTCGGATCGCCGAGCCCCTCGACCTCGCGCACCAGCGGGATGCCCAGCGCTTCGGCGAGCACGCGCGCGAAGCGGAGCGCGCCCGCGTCCTCGACCGCGCCGACGACCCAGGCGCGCACCGCGGCGGATGACCCCGCCGCGCCAGGTGACCCCGCGGCGGATGACCCCGCCGCGCCAGGTGACCCCGCGGCGGATGACCCCGCCGCGCCAGGTGACCCCGCGGCGGATGACCCCGCCGCGCCAGGTGACCCCGCGGCGGATGACCCCGCCGC
>ERZ761602.6904-NODE-6904-length-12387-cov-3.916640_pt1 | contig 12387 bp, 6 predicted proteins | sample MGYA00512165_ERZ761602 | MGnify/ENA primary metagenome ERZ761602 (study PRJEB28899, sample SAMN02445085) | bioreactor sludge metagenome | biome: EBPR sludge; isolation source: Thorneside wastewater treatment plant | place: Australia: Brisbane, Thorneside... | reverse complement strand
TCCGCGTCCCAAGCGATGACTTTAATTCCGCGTTTGCGGGCTTTCTCCAATACCGGCGCTATTGCATCGGGATCGTTCGGCGCAACCGCAATAGCATCGAAACCTTTCGCGATCCACGTCTCAATCATCTGCGCCTGGAGCTGCACGTCATTTTTCTGCGGACCGTCGAAGACGACTTCCACGCCGAGTTCGGCGCCCGCTTCCAGCGCGCCTTTCTCAGTGGCATTGAAGAAGGGAATGCCCACAAGCTTTGGCATTACGCCGATTGTTAGTTTCTTGGCCGGGCTTGCCGGCGGGGTTGCGGTTGAGGGGGCTTGTTCCGCAGGTGGGGAAGTCTCGGCGGCCGGTTGCGCTGGCTGACATGCGAGGCCCAGCACAATGAAGGGCAGCAGGACGGCCAATACGCTGACCTTAGAAAACTCGAGCTTTGTTTTCATCCGTGAAACGAAATTCATTGTGATTCCCTCGCTGCTGCCCATTCGTTAAAAACGGCGGTCGTCACCAGCAGTATGCCCACAAGGATTACGACGTACACCGACTTCACGCCCGCCATTTCCAGCCCGTAGCGTAGGATACCGATGATGAGAAGTCCGAGCAACGTCCCAAGCACGGAGCCTTTGCCCCCGCTAATGCGGGTGCCACCCACCACGACACAGGCAATCGCCTCCAGTTCCATGCCCATGGCGGTGTCCGCCTTTGCAGAAGCGTATAGCGCGGTGTGAAACAGCGCGGCCACTCCGCAGACCGCTCCGCATGCGGTATAGAGGCCGAAGGTAAGCCAACGCACATCGATGGCCGCGAATCGCGCGGCAACCGGATTCTCTCCCAACAACTCTGTAAAGCGGCCGATCCAGGTGCGTCGCAGCAGCAGTGAACCCGCGAGCACGACAATTACCAAAGCAAGAATGGGCGTTGGAATACTAACCGATGCAGGTCCGCGCAGCGTGAGGAGATCGCCCTGGCTGATCCATTCGAAGCCGTCCGGATACCCGCCAAATTGTTTGCCTTGACTAAGCCCCATCGCTATTCCCCGAAACAAGGCCATAGTCGCGAGCGTAACCACGAGCGGAGGAATGCGCAGGAACCCGATGGCAAAGCCATTGAATGCGCCCGCTGCCGTGCCAGTGAATATTGCACCCCCAATCGCAAGCGCAATAGGCCATTGACCATCGCGAAAAAGTAACCCCAGCGCGATGCCCGACAGCGCCAGGATCGAGCCGACCGACAGGTCGATTCCCGCCGTGGCGATAATGAAAGTCATCGCGACCGCGATCATGCCAGGCACCACCCAGTACCGCGCGCGATCCAGAATGTTGATCCAATTGAAAAAACCGTCCACCGAAAAACTGAAAACGGCGAACAGGCCAATCAGCACCAGCAACAGGGCGGTTTCTCTTCGGAGCAGTTTGCGCATCAGTGCAGCCTGCGCGAGCGCTGTACAAGCGCATCCGCGAGCACCGCGCCCAGGATCAGCGCGCCGACGAACGCATTCTGCCAGTACGCACTGATGGCGAGGAGCGTGAGCGCGTTGTACAACAACGCCACAAGAAACGCACCCAACAAGGTGCCGAGGGCGGAACCACGACCACCGAGAATATTCGTGCCGCCGATGACGGCCGCGGCGATTGCCTTGAGTTCCATGCTGTCGCCGGTGTTCGATTGCACCTTGCCATAGTAGGCGGTGTGGAGCACGGCAACGATGCCGATGATGACGCCGGCATATGCAAAGGCAAACCAGGTTATGCGTGCCTTGGACAACCCGATCAGGCGCGCAGCGGTTTCGCTATTGCCGATTGCGAGAATGTGACGGCCAACCAAGGTATACCGCAGGAGGAAATGCGTAACGAGCGTGATCACCAAGACGTACCAACAGAGCTTGGGAACGCCGAGCAGGTTGCCATCGCCCAGCGCGCGATAAGCCGCGGGCAGATTGACAACTTCTCTCCCGCCCGTAACGAGCTGCATCACGCCACGATAGATGCTGATTCCCGCAAGTGTAACGATGATCGGATGAATACGCGCGAGCAGGGCAATGCCCGCATTCAGCGAACTACACGCGCAGCCCAGCGCCGCGGCAAGCGTGACGCACACGATAGGAGGCGCGCCACTCACCGCGGCCATGCCGGCGCATGCCGCAACGAGCCCCATGATCGCGCCAATGGAAATGTCGATCCCACCCGCGCAAATGACGAGCATCGCGCCCTGCGCCATCATGGCGGGCAGCGCGGCGTTGGAAAGCACTTCCAACAGATTCCGCGGGTTTGCGAACTCGGCGGGCCTGAGCGCTGCCATTAGCAGGCAGAGCAGAAGCGTTATGGCTATCAAGCCAGATTCGCGCGCGCGCGCGATGCTGCCAAGCCACGTACTCGCTCGCGATGTTGGCTTCGCGATACCTGTTGCCTTGGGCACCGCCGCCGACGCTATCACATGGTGCGAATCTATCTTTGGATTGAAGACGCCGGTCACCCGTCCTTCGGACAAGGTCACCACGCGATCGCTCATGGACATGATCTCCGGAAGCTCGGAGCTGATCATGAGTATTGCCGCGCCGCGGACGGCGAGACCGTCTATGAGCCCGTAAATCTCTGCTTTTGCCCCGACATCGACGCCGCGCGTCGGCTCATCGAGTATGAGCACTTTGGGATTGGTAGACTGCCAACGGCCGAAAACGATCTTCTGCTGATTGCCGCCGCTGAGCGTGCCAATAGGCTGTTCAATTGAACGCGCGCGCACGCGCATATCCCGCACGATGTCATTTGCCAGCCTCGTTTCTCTCGCGGACGAAATCCACGACCACGACGAAATGCGCGGCAATAACGCAACGCTCGCATTCGAACGCACGGAATGGTTGCGAAATATGCCTTGCACCAATCGGTCTTCCGGGAGATAGGCAATCCCCATTCGCAGCGCTTCACGGGGTGAGCGCGGTGCGGCGGGCGATCCATCGACGCTGACGCTGCCAGACGATAGGCTGCGAAGTCCAAACAGCGCCTGGGCAAGTTCGCTGCGCCCGGCACCCACAAAACCATAGACGCCCAGAATTTCCCCTGCGCGAACCTCCAGCGAGATATCCTGAAACACTCCGCTGGCGTCGGTGAGTTTTTCCAGTTGAAGGCGAACCGGCGCATCAGCCGGCGCATGCTTGGGATCACGCGAGAACAAGTTAAGCGATTCACGGCCGATCATCGCCGAGACAAGGTCCGGAATCGTGAAATCCGATGCTGGCCGTGTATCAATCGTGGCCCCGTCGCGCATCACGGTAACGCGATCGCAAAGTTCGAGTACTTCATCGAGCCGATGGCTCACGTAGACAATTCCAACACCCGCGGCCCGAAGCTCCCGAACACGCGCGAAAAGGTGATCGATTTCCTGTGAAGTCAACGACGCAGTTGGCTCGTCGAGAAACAGCACGCGCGTTTCGCGCGAGACAGCAGCGGCGATTTCGCACATCATGCGGCGGGCGACCGATAAGTCTGCCGCGGGCGCGCGAACATCACACGATTCACCCATTCGCGCGATTGCGGTTGCGGCTTTTTCATAGGTTGCCGGCCAGTCGATTTGGCCGAGCCGTCCGCGAACGAGTCCCTGAGACAGCAAGATGTTCTCGGCCACGCTCAATTGCGGGAAGAGTTCAGCTTCCTGGTGGACGACCGAAATGCCGGCTGCGGTAGCATGGCGAGGGTTTGTAAGTGACAAAGGCTGCCCATCAAGCATGAGCGTCCCGGCGTCGGGCCGTAGCACGCCGGTTGCGATGTTAATCAGGGTGCTTTTGCCCGCTCCGTTTTCGCCCACAAGGCCGTGAATTTCGCCGGATCGAATATCGAGCGTCGCGCCGCGCAATGCAGGCGCACCGCCAAAACTCTTGTGTATCTCCGCAAGGCGGAGCAGACGATCACCCATGATGGGAGGATGGTAGAGTGCGGTTCACCACGGGGTCAACCGGTAACGCAGTAAAGCCGTGGCGTCCTTAGTCCGATCGCGGCAGAATCTCTCGCACCTGCAACCACTTCAGGCAAAGCCCCGGCCATTCACTGACCGAGTTGCCGGGCGCGCGGCTACCGCCCATTCCAACACCGTGCTTTCCCTGCTCAAAGACATGCATCTCAACAGGCACGCCCGCTTTCACGCAGGCTTCATAAAATAGAATGGCATTCGCCACGGGGACCGCTTGATCCTGTGTTGTGTGCAGTATGAATGCCGGGGGTGTGTTTGCGTTGACGTGCAGTTGCGTCGAGCATTCCTTAATGAGCGAAGGCTCAGGCGCTTCGCCAAGCAGGTTCTTGACACATCCGGCGTGCGATGCAGGCCCTTCCATCGTAATCACCGGATACACGAGCACGAGAAAATCGGGCCGCGTCGATACGCGCTCGATCGGATCTTCCGCGTCCGGTTTTCCATCCACGAAATGCACGCCGGTCATCGCGGAAAGATGACCACCCGCGGAGAATCCGAGGATGCCGATTTTCGCAGGGTCAAGGTTCCATGCCTCCGCGTTCGCGCGCACGATGCGGATCGCGCGTTGCGCATCCTGCTGCGGCGCGGGATACCGGTAGCGCGGGCCGAGTCGATATTGAAGCACATACGCGTTGACGCCGTTTGTGTTTAGCCATTGCGCAACTTCATGGCCTTCATACCCCATGGCAAGGCCCGCGTATCCGCCCCCGGGACATACTACAATGCTTACGCCCGTGTTAGTTTCCGCGGGAGCGGGGTAGAGGTACAGCGTCGGCGTGTCCAAAGCCTCGGAGCCTTGCGCGCCCGGCGCGCCATCCGGCCACACGAGCATCGTTTGCACACCCGGCGGTGTCGTGGCCTCCGCCGCGCCAAACCAGGCCTTCAACATGATTAACGCTCCAACAATCTCCAAGACTCAAACTCCCGTATCCCGTGACAGCTTCAACAACACGAGCTGCGTCATCCTAATCGAGCTGGCGCGCGCGTTCCACAGATTAAAAGCGTTTACTCTACTTTGATATCGATGTTTACCTCGCCATCAGCTTCCACCGCTACCATCTGCGACCCGCGCTTGTAGGTTTGGCCACCCGACTGCGGATCGCCTGCAACCGCAAGCACCGTGTACGACCCAGTTTCCACACCGTCAATCTGAAACGCGCCTTCCGGGGAAGCGACCGCGGATCCAGCCATCAGCGACTGGTTTTCCAAGTAGACTTCCTGCATGTCGCCGGAGACGTCGATGTTTCCGCGGAATATGACGACACTCGCAAACCAACCGTCCGGAATCCCCGAGATCCTGCCAACAAGTTTTGAACCACCGGAGAGTTCCACGTCGTGTCGCGTCATTTCCCGATCCTGCAACACCACCTGGAAGGAGCGCTGCTGGTTTGGCTGACCTTGCTCGAAAACATGGACGATTAACGTAGCATTGCCGGCAGGCAACCCTTCGAATTTGTATGCACCACTGGTGTCCGCCTGTACGTGCGCCTGTTCCGTGTTCTCTTCATCTGTCCGAATCATCAGGTTCACACTGGCGTTGGGCACCGGTTGGCCTTCTCGCGCAATGATTCCCTCAATACCGGCGTTGCCTTCGGATATATCGAATTCAACGGTCGTAACTTGGTCGGCGACTATAGTCACGGTCTTCGAAATATTTCGGCGGGTGCTGGTTGGTTGGTTGCCATAGACAGTGAGATGGGCTTTGCCTTCCGGAAGGCCACTGAAAATGAATTTGCCGTTGCCATCGAGATCGGCCTGTGCTGAGTAACCGCGGCCACTGCCTTCTTCATTCATCATGTTCAGACTGACACCGTATCCGCTCGTCGCGGGTCGTCCACCGACGTTAATCGTGCCCTCGATGGATCCGCCCGAGCCGAGCACGAGTTTAATCGTAGAAGTGCCGCCCGACGGGGGCGATACGGTTGCGCTCGCGGCGGCAAAGCCTTCTTTCACCGCGAAAATGCGCGTCTCTTCCGCGCCAAGGGATTCAATCAAGAACGTGCCATCCGCGTCGGAAGTCGCATCCGGGCCGCGCTGTTGGCGCTCCCACTGTTGGCTCGGCACGTGACCGAGGTAAACGGACGCCCCCGCGACAGGTTGTCCCTGCTTGTCTGTCACGATTCCATCTATCGTGCCGCCGGCATCCAGCCGAACTTCGACGCCCTGCGTCGTCTGTCCTTCGCGAATGTCCGAAAGCTTGTGTAACTTCGGCGCGTACCCTTGCGCCATGACATACAGCGAAGCGGCGCCGTCGTTCGCGCGAATCTCGAATCGGCCTTCCTCATCCACAAAGGCCTGACCCGTTCCGTAGAACCCGGCGGGATCAATGCGGCCCACTTCGCCGGCAAGCGCGGTGATTGAAAAGTTCTTCACCGGTTGACCAGAGCGCGCTTCGAGAACACGACCCTGAACGGTGCCTTTGCCGCGCAGCGTGATGGTGAAATTCGGATTCGGGACCGTTACTTCCTCCTGACGGCCCGATTGCGAGTATTCCGGGTGATATACGTTGTAGTAATGCGGGCCCGCTTGCAGGCCGATGATTTCGAACTTGCCTTCCGCATCTGTTTGCGAATAGCCGTTGCTGTTTCCGCTGCGCATGTGCACATTGACGTTCGCATCACGGATGGGCTTTCCGCTCGAGTCGATTACACGGCCGGCCAGTTTCGTGCCGGGGTCAAAATCGCAGACCAGCCGCACGCCGGTAAGGTGCTCGCCCTGACTTAGCTGAATCGTTTCGCCACTCGCCGGCACATCGCGCCAGACGCGCGGCGGGGTCGCACGCAGCTTGTAAGAGCCTGGCCCCAATCCTTGCACTTTGAACTCGCCACCCGCGCGCGACATAGCCTGCTGCGCAGGCATACCCTGGGAGTCGCCCTGCGGCATCGCGACGATGTTCGCGTCGACCAGCGGTTTGCCCGTCTTGTCCACAACGATTCCCGCAATGCTGCCTCCCGTATCCATCACAATTTCGATGTCATTCTTGTCAGAATCGCCCATGACAACATTGGTAAGCGGGGGAGCCGAGTAACCCATTTTCGACGCGGTGACAGTAAGCTTGGCGCCCGGCGAAAAGCCGCGATGAACGAACCGGCCCTTCTCGTCCGTCACCATGGTTTCGCCTTCGAGATTCTCGGCGTCCACACTTTCGACCTGTACTTGCGCCAAAGGCTCGCCGTTCTTGTCAACCACGCGGCCCCGCAAATACAGGCCCGGCGGGACGGCAAAGTCGATGCCCGAAGTTTCCTTGCCGAGTGTTACGCTCGCCGACTTGTCCTCGCGCGACTCTCCATGGCGATACCCGGCCATCCACATGCGCCGCACTATGTAATTCCCGGTCTGCAAGCCTTCGATTCGATAGACGCCGTCTTCGTCCGTTTCTGCCTGCCCCCCGGTGCTGCCGCCTTGCGGCGACCGCGCGCGAAATGCCATTCCCACGATTGGCGCGCCCGTTTCAGCATCTGTTGCGACACCAGTAATGGAGCCGCCCAGCGCAACCGTAATCTTGACGTCGTCTACCGTGTTGGCGTCGGCGATCGAAATGATCGGCGGTTGGCCGATCAGGGTGTAGGGTTGCCGTTGGACTTGAAGGTTGTATGACCCGTCGGCGAGATCGGCGAAGGCAAACTTGCCTTCGGAATCGGAGAGCGCTTCGAAATTGTTCAAACGCCCACTGCCATATAGCGTCAATTTAACATTGCCCTGCGGAGAAGAGGAGTCGGCAGACATCACCACCCCCGAGACTTTTCCGCCTTTTTTCAAAACGAGCTGCACGCCGGTACCGTCATGCGGAACATCGATTTTCTCGCCGACTGCGTACCCCTCTGCTTTGGAGGAAAGCGTCCAAACGCCCTTGGGAACATAGTTCAGCGTGAACTGCCCGTCGGCGTCCGACTCCGTCTGGGCGTTGCCTCCATACAGTTCCTGCCCGTCGAGTTTCCCCTCGCCAAGGAGTACAAGCGCACCGGCTATCGGCTCTTGCAGTTCATTCACCACGCGCCCGGAAATCGCGCTTACCGGCCTCAGGTGCAATTCGACGACAGTGTCTTCTGGCTCGCGCGGATTGAGGCTGGCTCCGCTTACTGCTGCCAAGTTTTCGTGATGCGCGATTACTGTAAAACTGCCGCTGGGCAGTTTATCGACCCGGAAAAAGCCCTTGTCATCGGAGGTGGCGGTCCATTGGGCGTCCTTGTCATAGGCAATGGATGTAGAATTCACGTCGCGCCAGAAAAGCAGAATCTCCGCGCCCGCCACAGGAAGTTGGTTCTCTTCCAACAGCACCTGTCCGCGCACGGCGCTGTTTCCCGTCTTTGCAGATTTCCGCGTGTCGCGCGGGCGGGAATTTGTGCCGGAAGTCGTCGCGAAATTGCTGGGTTTGCGAGAAGTGGAAATGTCCGGTGCATCAGCGCCAGTGCGGCGATCATTCGCCTCCGCTTTCTGGGCCACTGGCGCGCCGCTGTCCGCAGGCGCCGATGGCTTGCCACCCCGGATGACGTACCACATGCCACCCAAAACGGCCACCACCACCAGCAGCAACCCAATAAACCGGACATTCTGGTTCATACCGAGACTCCTCCCGCGTTACCCTCCGGCCCAGATGCACCCCACCAAACAAGAGAATGTCAGTTTGGTGAATGAACGATCAACGATGGCGGTTGCACGCTCGTTGACCGATCAATTCTGCGATACCGCGGGAATCTCACGGAGCTGAACGTCGTCGAACCAAAGGGTAATCGCTCCATCCGGTGGATTCTCGGCTGGAATATGTCGAAGCAAAACTTGTACGCCTGTGCAATCCGCGGGTAACTGGAACGTCACGTCCTGTTTCCACCAACCCTCCTGGCCAACTACACCCTGCGTTGCTGCCATAAAAACCTGAAACCCGCGCAAGTCATGAACTTCAATTCGTGTCGTTCCCGTGGTTGCTTCAGCGCGCACTTGGCCGCGAAGCACATAGCGACCACCTGGAGTAATGTTTGTCAGAATTTCTTGTCGGATACCAACATTAGAATTCTGTTGCGCGGAAACACGTAGACTTCCTTTACCCTCACGACTCTCCGCTTCTGCCCCTTTAGAAATCGTGATGCCTGAATCTGGCGGTGGCAGCAACCAATATGCTTCCCCATTCTGCCCCACCTCAAAGTTCCCATTCATCACAAGGTTATCAAGCTCTGCAAACCGGGAATCTAAGAGATAATCAACTGGAGCTGGATCCATGAGTTTGCGTTCGCACACAGCCCAAACAAGAACATCAGGAGACTCTTGCTCAATCAAATTAGGGTCGAATACGTCGCTCCAAACATAGACGCTACGCGAAAAGCATTCGCTCCAGAAGGGGACCGCCTCAGTAAAGAAGGAGTCGCGCATAACGACAGCCCTTGGAAGGGTCCCCCCTGGAACTTCCGTCGCAAAGTAACTTCTCGAAAAATAGTCGATGGGATGAAGACCATCATAAGATTCTCTTGCTTGCGGCGCAGTCTTATACGCAAGGATTGGCATCTCCTCCGAAATGGAGGTGTCCAGCGCGAGTCGAACAGCTAGGTCGCCGGTTTTCGTGCCCATTTGTAAGTCGAAGTTTGCGCGATTTGGAACGGGAATCGCCGGGAACCTTGTCTTTAATGCGGTCGTAATTGTTTCGATGGCCGTTAAAGCGCCAAATGCATTCCAATGGGTGTCATACTTGAAGTAGTTCTGCGCGGCATCTTTCGATTCTGTCAAAGATGGACGCAAGTCAATAAACAACAGCGATTCAGTCGACTGCACGGCCGCTTTTAGTTCGTCGAGCCGCGACCTATCTCCGGATGCTGCCAATTGTGTCGGAAGGTACTCCGGATAGATGGTGTGTTTGTCTGGAATGATCGCGATGACAAAGAGTATGTTGCGCTCTGCAAGCCATTTAGCCCTGCTCTGTATTACCTGCTTCCAGGCGTCAAGCTCAGACTCCGGGAATGGCGCGACACGTCGAATATCGAATGCCGTTTGTCCCGGTTTGAAGTAAAGCCAAAAGCCTTTGCCAATCGCGATCTCCGGGTCCGGAGACACGCCAAGCACCCTCGTGTTGATCTGGCTATTTGCGCGAATCAACGAATTGCGAAAGCCGAAGTGGTCGTTAAAATATGACTCAAATTGACCGGGCCAAGTATCGAGTTTTTCTAGACTCCATCCCCACTCCGGTCGGATATTCAACTCGCGTTTCTCGTCTATCGGAGGCGACAGTTCTAGTTGGAAGAAATATCCGATAAGCGGAACGGCAAGAATAAATAGGAATAAAGACAAAACCAGATAGTTCATCGGGCTAACTGCAATTTTGGGCAAGTTGTTCATGCTAGATCGCCATCAAAACCTGAAGTAAATGAATGGATTATGAGTGCCAGATGCCAATTGCATAATTGAAATCACCAGGAAAACGACCAGGGAGATGTCATATGCCACAAACGCGCTTCGAGCGGCTATGCGAGATCCTATAGACTCTTGCTGTGTTAAACGTTTGTGGAACTTCTCTACATACCCGAAGACAGGAAGAGAGAAGAAGCAACCAGCAAGCATCGCCACGACAAGCTTGGTTCCTATAAACTCGCCGACGTATCGATTCACACCGGATCCTGTTCCATATCCGGCCATTGCATAGAGCATTTCCATCGCCGCTGAAAGTGAATCTGCGCGAAAGAACACCCATCCAACCATCACTACCAGAATTACGTATACATGCCGAACTGGCGACCAAGCGCGATTGATAATCTCGCCAACCCTCGTTCGTTCCAGGACCAGGAATGCGCCATGAAAAAGGCCCCAGACGATGAATGTATAGTTTGCGCCGTGCCATAGCCCACATAGAAAGAAAACGATGATCAGATTGACCAGCGCATGCCTTTTGTTTCCACCCAATGGAATATACAGGTAGTCGCGAAACCAGGTAGACATCGAAATGTGCCAACGCCGCCAGAATTCGCGAATTGACTTGGAAACGTAGGGATGCTTGAAGTTCTCATGAAAGCGGAACCCCGTCATTTGTCCGAGTCCTATTGCCATATCGGAATAGCCGGAGAAATCAAAATAGATTTGCAATGTATAACAGGCGATACCGAGCCAGGAAAGTCCCAAGGTGAGGTCTTCGGCTGGCATCGAGAAAATGGCGTCAGCGGGAACGGCAACGGTGTTCGCAATCAGGACTTTTTTCGCCAGGCCAGTGCAAAACCTGCGGGTCCCGTATGCAAATCGCGCAAGACTGACGCCGCGATTCGCGAGATGCTTCTCAATGTCACAGTATCGGACCACCGGTCCTGCTACCAGTTGGGGGAACATCGAAACAAACGTGGAAAAATTCAACAGGCTTCGGGTAGCAGCGACTTCTCCCCGATAGACGTCAATTGTGTAACTCATTGACTGAAACGTGAAGAAACTGATTCCTATCGGAAGGGAGACGACGAGGTCCGTTTCCCAACCGATCGACGGCATCCCAATCGCTCCAACGATGTCGTTGTAGGAATCGACGAGGAAATTAAAGTACTTGAAGAAAAGGAGTATCCCGAGATTTCCGCATAGCGATGTCAGCAAGGCAGCCTTCTGACTCATGTTTCTGCTGCCATGTCGCGACAATTTCAGGCCGTTCTCAGGGATGCGCCGCGACACCCCCCCAACCATCCAAAGCGCACAGACATAATCAAGCAGTATGCTTGCAACCATGACGAGCACGAACCAGGACTCGCCCCAAACATAGAAGATCGCGCTCGCGAACAAGAGCAGTGCGTTCCGAAATCCGGGGCGAATGAGAAAGTAAGCCGCCAGAAACAATGGAAGAAAATAGAACAAGAACACTAACGAACTAAATAGCATTTCGTAGTTAGTAGTTACCAACCGAGAACGTTTCGCCTGAAAAAGCGAAACTGGCCAGCAGCTCCTTCTTGACTAGATCTATCCCCAGTCCGTGAAGGCGCAAGGTGCGCCTTATGTAAGCTGGACGACAGATCCCCATGCCCAAGAACTATTGGGGTTTTCCAGACCCCTGTGGAGCTTAGCAAGTCTGTGCCATATAAACAAGCATGGGCTACAGTACAGTATCCCGGAGGGGGCAGGGGGGGTTCTTGATTCGGTCGCTTGTTTCGCCTGCCGCTATTCCGTTTGCCGGAATATTGCGGATTGCGATTGGCTAGCCCCGGTTTCTCACCGGCTCAGGCTTTCATGCTTCAGCTTGATGATCATTAAGCGGTGAAAAAAGCGCACAAGAAAGCCCAGAGGTTCACTGGGGAGAAATCCGGCCTAACGGACGGCTTCGTTGGTGAGGGCGGCGGTTTCGGTGGTGCGCAGGCGGCGCCCTTTCACCATGATGTTCGGGCGCCCGATGCTCTGTCCGGAAATCTGGACGTTCAACGGATCGCGATAGCCGCAGCGCACGAGCCTGCGCACTTTGTCGGTCGTGTTCACGTAGCTGCCGTGCAG
>ERZ761602.6903-NODE-6903-length-12388-cov-3.730398_pt1 | contig 12388 bp, 10 predicted proteins | sample MGYA00512165_ERZ761602 | MGnify/ENA primary metagenome ERZ761602 (study PRJEB28899, sample SAMN02445085) | bioreactor sludge metagenome | biome: EBPR sludge; isolation source: Thorneside wastewater treatment plant | place: Australia: Brisbane, Thorneside... | reverse complement strand
GTCGGCGGCGCGCTACCTCGCGCGCGCCGGCCTGCTCGACGATCTCGCGGGCGTCGGCTTCGACATCGTCGGCTTCGGCTGCACCACCTGCATCGGCAATTCCGGCGCGCTCGTGCCCGAGATGCAGGCGGCGATGGCCGAGGGCAGGCTCGGGGTCGCGGTCCTTTCCGGCAACCGCAACTTCCCCGGCCGCGTGCACCCCGACCTGGAGGCCGGCTTCCTCGCCTCGCCCTCGCTCGTCGTCGCCTTCGCCCTCGCCGGCGACGTCGATCGCGACATCGCCCGCGACCCGATCGGCGCCGACGCCGGCGGCCGGCCGGTCCGGCTCGCCGACCTCTGGCCGAGCAGCGCCGAGATCGACGCGGCGCGCGCACGCGCGAGCCGCGCCGATGACGTGCCGCAGGCATTCGCCGCCGCCGAGGCGAGCGAAGACTGGGCCGCGCTCGACGCGCCCGCGGGCGAGCGCTTCCCATGGAACGCCGGCTCCACGTACCTCCAGCCGCCGCCCTTCGCCACGCGGCCCCCGGGGTCGCGCCTCGGCCGCTACCGCGCGCAGCCCCTGCTCGTGCTCGGCGACGACATCACCACCGACCACATCTCGCCAGCCGGCCAGATCCGCGCCGCGAGCGAGGCGGGCCGCTTCCTCGTCGCCTCCGGGGAGCCGGCCGGCGATCTCAACGTCTACGCCTCGCGCCGCGGCGCCTGGCAGGTGATGCTGCGGGGGCTCTTCGACAACCGGACGGTGCGCAACCTGCTGGCGGAATGCCCGCCGGGCTCGACCCTGCACGTTCCCACGGGCGAGATCGTGCCGCTGCCCGAGGCCGCCGAGCGATACGCGGAGGCGGGCGTCTCCACCGTCATCGTCGCGGGCGAGCGCTTCGGCATGGGCTCGTCCCGCGACTGGGCCGCCAAGGGGCAGGCGCTGCTCGGCGTGCGCGCGGTGCTGGCGCTCGGCTTCGAGCGCATCCACCGCGCGAACCTGATCGGCATGGGCATCCTGCCGCTGCGCCTGCCGCCCGACGCCGGACCCCAGGCGCTCGCGCTCCGGCCCGGCGACACGATCGAGATCGCTGCCGAGACCATCGTTCCGCGCGGGACGGTGGCCGTGACCATCGTCCGCGCCGACGGCCGCCGCGAAGCGATCGCCTGCGCCGCGGCCGTCGAGACCCGGCTGGAGGTTGCGCAACTCGACGCCGGCGGCATCATTCCGATCATACTGCGCGCGGCGGCCGAAAAGGCGGCGAGGGAGGGATCATGCTGCTCGGTTGCATAGGCGACGATTTCACCGGGTCGAGCGACATCGGCAACACGCTGGCGAAACAGGACATGCGCGTCACGCAGTACTGCGGCGTGCCGACCGCGCCGGCCGACGCCTCGGTCGAGGCCGGGGTCGTCGCGCTGAAGTCGCGCACGATCCCCGCCGCCGAGGCGGTGGCGCAGTCCCTCGCCGCCCTCGACTGGCTGCGCGCGCAGGGCTGCCGGCAGTTCCTGTTCAAATACTGCTCGACCTTCGACTCGACGCCCGAGGGCAACATCGGCCCGGTCGCCGAGGCGCTGGCCGCCGCGCTCGGCGCCACAAGGGTGATCGTCTGCCCGGTCTTCCCGGCCGCGGGGCGGACGCTCTTCCAGGGCCATCTCTTCGTCAGCGACCGCCTCCTCTCCGAGAGCGGCATGCGCGACCATCCGCTCACGCCGATGACCGACGCCGACATCCGCCGCTGGCTCGGCCGCCAGACGGCGCTCGGCGTCGGCCACGTGCCGCTCGCCACGGTCTTCGACGGGCCGGGCGCGATCCGCGCGGCGCTCGACGCCGAGGACGCCGCCGGCCGCGCGCTGATCGTCGTCGACGCGGTCCGCGACGAGGACCTGCGCGTCACCGGCGGATCCGGGCTGGCGCTTAGCCTGCCGGAGAACTTCCGCCGCCGGGGCCTGCTCGCCGGCGGCGGCGGCGGCTGGACCGGCGTGCCCGGCCGCGCGGCGGTCCTCTCCGGCTCCTGCTCGGTCGCCACCCGTGGCCAGGTCGAGGCGCACCGCGCTGGCCACGCGGCGCTCGAGATCGACGTCGACGCGGTGATCGCCGGCGAGACGACCGCCGCCGGCGTCGCCGGCTGGCTCCTCGCCCAGAACGACGACCTGCCGCTCGCCTATTCCTCGGCCGACCCCGACCGTGTGCGCGCCGCGCAGGAGCGCCACGGGCGCGAAGCCTCCGCCGCGGCGATCGAGGCGCTCTTCGCCGAGACCGCGCGCCGCCTCGTCGCCGGCGGCGTCAGGCGGCTCGTCACCGCCGGCGGCGAGACCTCGGGCGCCGTCGTCGAGGGCCTCGGCCTCGAGGCGCTAGAGATCGGCCCCGAGATCGACCCGGGGGTGCCGGCGGTCCGCTCGGGCGACCTCGCGCTCGCGCTCAAGTCGGGCAATTTCGGCCGCCGCGGCTTCTTCGACGAGGCGGCCCGCGTGCTCGCGGAGGGCGCATGACCGCCGAGACCCGCCTGCGCGAGCGGATCTGCCGGATCGGCCGCTCGATCTACGAGCGCGGCCTGACCGGGGGCTCGTCGGGCAACGTCTCGGCGCGCACCGAGGACGGCGGCCTCCTCGTCACCCCTACCGGATCGAGCCTCGGCGACCTCGACCCGGCCCGGCTGTCGCGCTTCGACGCCGTCGGCCGGCTTCTCTCCGGCGACAATCCGACCAAGGAGATGGCGCTCCACGCCGCCTTCTACGACACCCGCGCCGGCGTCGGCGCCGTGGTGCACCTGCACGCCACCCATTCCGTGGCCCTGTCGATGCTGCCCGAGACCGACCCGGAGAACGTGCTGCCGCCGCTCACCGCCTATTCGGTGATGCGCCTCGGCCGGGTCAAGCTGCTGCCCTACTTCCGCCCGGGCGACCCGGCGATGGGCGACGCCGTCCGCGGCCTCGCCGGCCGCCGCTCGGCGGTGCTGCTGGCGAACCACGGGCCGGTCGTCGCCGGCAAGGATCTCGAGGCCGCCCTCTATGCCACGGAGGAGCTGGAGGAGACCGCCCGCCTCGCCCTGCTGACCCGAGGCTGCAACCCGCGGATGCTGACCGACGCCCAGGTCCGCGACATCGTCACGACATTCGAGGTGGAATGGTGAAGACCGACATCCTCGCGACGACCGGCGCAATCCGCATCGCGATCGCAGTGGGGCCGACGAAAGTGCGGCGCCGCCGGGTTCATTGCGGGGTCCGTCAGGCGGCGCCGGATGCGGGAGGTTCGGGAGGGATGGCGCCGAGGCGGGTCCAGGCGACGACGAGCTCGTAGAAGACCGAGAGCACGACCGGGCCGAGGAAGAGGCCGACGAGGCCGTGGGTCAGGGTGCCGCCGATCACGCCGGTCAGGATGACGAGCATCGGCGTCGTCAGGCCGCGCGCCATCAGGATCGGCTTCAGCACGTTGTCGATCAGGCCGACCGGGACGAGGAGCAGGGTCAGGACGAGCGCGAAGGTCGCCGTGTGAGTCATCCAGATCCAGATCAGCACCGGCAGCAGGACGGGCGCGGCGCCGATCTGGACGATGCAGAGCAGGAGGACGCCGAAGGCGATCAGGCCGGCGCCGGGGATGCCGGCCGCATAGAGGATGATGCCGGCGAGCAGCGCCTGGAGCAGAGCGACGCCGATGACGCCGCGCGAGACGTTGCGGATCGTGGCGCCGGCGAGGTCGACGAAGTGGGCGCCCCGGGGAGCGATGAGCCGGCTGGCGAAGGCGCGGGCGCCGGCGGCGAGGCGGGGGCCGGGAAGGAAGAGGAAGCCGGCGATGACGACCGAGGCGACGAACTTCAGGACATCGAGGCTGATCTCGGCGATCTTGCCGAGCACCGTGCCGCCGGTCGGAAGGACCGCCGGGCCGTAGCGCCGCACGGCGTCGTCGAGGTTGCTGGCGGCGAGCTCCCAGGCTTCGTCGATCTCATGGCCGATCACCGGCAAGTCGTCGAGGGCCGCGGGCGGCGGGGGCACCGTGAGCGTGCCCGAAGCCAGGCCGGAGGCGAGCCACTGGACCGACTCGGCAAGACTGGCGGCAAGGATGCTGACCGGGCCGAGCACGGTCGCAAGCGCGAGAAGGGTGAGGAGGAGCGCGGCGAGGCCCCGACGGTCCCCGAGCTGCCGGGCGAGCCAAGCGTAGACCGGATAGAGCGCCACCGCGAGCAGGATCGCCCAGATCACGATCGGCACGAACGGGCGCACGAGCTCCAGCGACCACCAGGCGAAGAGGCCGAGGAAGGCGAGGCGGACGACGAAGTCGGTGGCGCTCGCTTCGAGCCGCTCTTTCCGGTGCTGGGACACGGGCATCTGCGACCCCTACGATGACTTGTCCGGTGCGGCGATCGGCAGGCCGGCCTTCTCGAGGCTGGCGACGATGAGGGGCACGAGCTCCGGCGCCACATGGCGGCTCTTGAGGTCTGCGATCACGTGCGCGCCGTAGTCAGGGTCGAGGCCGCGGATCGCCGAGACGGCGTCGGCTGCCTCGTCGTCGAGGCAAAGCTCGGCTGCGGCGGCGGCGACGGCGACGTGGCCGTAGAGGACCTGGGGCGCATTGACCCGGCGGGCCTCGGCCAGCGCCTCGGCGAAGCGTCGATGGGCGAAGTGGTAGAGGAAGAGGCCGATGCGATAGCTGCCGGGCTGCGCCGGGTTGGTATGATAGGATTCCTCGAGCAGCGGCACGGCCTCGTCCCATCGCGCCAGCATCGCGTAGCGCTGGCCGAGGTCGGCGAGGATCGTGGTGTCGTTCGGGTTGAGCAGACGGCCGGCCTCGAGGGACTCGAGGGCGGCCAGGGCGTTGCCGGCGAACCAGCGCGCCAGGCCGAGGGCGTAGCGCGCCCAGCTCGAGCTCGGGGCGAGTTCGACCGCGCGGATGGCGAGCGTGAGAGCCCGGTCGCGCGGGTCCGGGTCAGGCCCGCCGATGGGGTGACGGAAGCGGTAGGCGTTGGAATAGACGAGGGACAGGCAGGCGAGCGCCTCGGCATAGTCGGGTTCGGTCGCCACGGCGTGCTCGAGCCCGACGCGAACGGCCTCGATCATCGCCCGGTCGAAGGTGCGCCAGTAGGCGTAGAAGAGGAGGACCGCGGCGTAGCTGCCGAGGAGCTCGGGCGCCTGTCCGTCGGCATCGCGGGCGCGGTCGGACTGGATCGCGCCGTAGGGTTGCGCCAATGACCGCGCGACATGGTTCGCCACCTCGTTGCGCAGCGCGATGATCTCCGCCGGCCTGAGCTGCCGCTCGAAGGTGTCGGCCCAGACGGCGCGGCCGCTCGTCGCCTCGACGAGCAGGACGTCGACTTCGAAGCGGTCCGGCTGCAGCGAGGTCTGACCGGTCACGAGGTAATCGGCGGCGAGAGCTCGCCGGGCGGCGCCGGGGTCGATCTCGGCCGGATGGCGCAGCGCGGTCTCGGCGCCGAAGACGCGCAGGCCGGTGAAGCGGGTGAGCGCGATGATCAGCGAGCGGGTGAAGCCGCGGGTGAAGGTCGGAAAGGACGACTGGTCGCCCTCCTCCTCGAAGGTCGTCACCAGCACACGGGGCGAGGCGACCAGCGCGCGCGGAAGCGCGATCGGCTCTGCAGCCGCGAATACCGGCGCGTAGCCGCCGCGGGGGATGTCGATGCGCAGGCGGCTGGTCCGGCCGTCGGTCAGGTAGTAGCGCTCGAGCGACCGCCGCAGCCGCCCCGCCTCGATGCGGACGATCGAGTCGAGCTGCGGGTCGAACTTCGGGTCGCGTCCGAAGACCTCGGTCGCGATCGTGTAGGCCTTGACCCGGTCGGCCCGGTCCGCGAGGGCTTCCTCGACCACATACACGAGAAACGCCCGGTTCCGCTCGCTGGCGTCGAAGTTCGGCGAACCGAGTATGCGCTCCAGCTCTGCGCGCACCGCGGTGGCAGATACGGCCCGCTCCCCCTTTAACATGCCATCATGCCCGCCTCGGATCCGCGGCCACGATGCCATAAGGGCTGCCGGTCCGTAACCCGCGTCCCAGTAGCAAACAGTAACGTACTTCGCCGGGCGCACCCCTGGCGGCAGAGGTTGTCCCTGCCTGGACGGGAACGGAAACGGGAGCGCCATCGCGATGCAGAGCGAAGCCAGAGAGCTGGTGGCGCCGGATTTCCTTGCGCTCACGATCGGGATCGTCGTCTTCTTCGTCGGCGTGCTCATCACCCAGCGCATCGAGTTCCTGAGGCGCTACAGCATCCCGGAACCGGTCACCGGCGGCTTCGTCGCCGCGCTCATCCTCTGGGCGGTGCATATCCTCTTCCGCGTCGACGTCGGCTTCGACATGACGACGCGCGACAGGCTGCTGGTCATCTTCTTCGCCACGGTCGGCGTGAACGCCAGGCTCGCCGATCTCGCCGCCGGCGGCCGCGTGCTCGGCATCCTCTGCCTGGTCACGGTCGCCTTCGTCTTCCTGCAGGACACGGTCGGCACCATCGGCGCGGTGCTGCTCGGGATGCCGAAGGCGGCGGGCGTCGTCGCCGGGTCGATGTCGCTGGTCGGCGGACACGGCACGGCGATCGCCTGGGGGCCGACGATCGCCGCAGAGCACGGTTTCCCGGCCGCGCTCGAGAGCGGCATCGCGGTCGCCACGGTCAGCCTGATCATCGCGAGCCTGCTCGGCGGACCGCTGGCGAAGCTGCTGATCGAACGCAATCGCATCGAGGCGCCCGGAACCGAGCCCGAGGACGGCGAGCTGCCGCCGGAGGCCGATGCGGCGCCGATCGACAAGATGGGGCTGATGCGCGCGATGCTCGCCGTCAATGTCGCGGTGATCCTCGGCTATCTCGCCCATGCCTGGTTGACCGAGGCGACGGGCGTCCCCCTGCCGCTCTTCGTGCCCTGCCTGATCGCGGGGATCCTGCTGTCGAACACAGTGCCGGTCCTGCTGCCGCGCCTCCGGTGGCCGGCGCACACCGCCGCGCTCGAGCTCCTGTCGAGCTATGCGCTGTCGATCTTCCTCGCGATGTCGCTGATGAGCATGCAGCTCTGGACGCTGGCCGGGAGTGCGGCCGACCTCTTCATCCTGGTCGCGGTCCAGACGGTGGTGGCGGCGGCCTATATCGTCTTCGTGGTCTTCCCGGCGCTTGGACGGGACTATCAGGCGGCCGTCCTGTCGGGCGGCTTCACCGGGCTCTCGCTCGGCTCGACGCCCACCGCGATCGCCAGCATGTCGGCGATCACCAGGCGCTACGGGCCGTCGCCGAACGCCTTCGTGATCCTGCCGATCGTCTCGGCCTTCTTCGTCGACATCGTCAATGTCGGCGCGATCACCCTCTTCCTCCGCCTGTAGCACGCGAAGGCTGTTGCTAACGGAGCCCGAGGCGGCTGTCTCGGCCCTGGTCGCGGCGCTGGAGACTGGAACAAGGCCGAGGCGCTGCTCTGGACGCTGGCCGGCAATGCGGCCAACCTCTTCATCCTCGTCGCAATCCAGATGGCGGTGGCGGCGGCCTGCATCGTCTTCGTGGTCTTCCCGACGCTCGGGCGGCACTATCAGGCCGCCGCCCTGTCTCGCTCGGCTCGACGCCGACCGCGATCGCCAGCATGTCGGCGATCACCCAGCGCTACGGGCGGGCGCCGAACGCCTCCGTGATCCTGCCGATCGTCTCGGCCTTCTTCGTCGACATCGTCAATGTCGGGGCGATCACCCGCTCCCTCAGGATCCGACGCGCACGCGCCCGGAGTTAATCACCGTTACGTACTTCGCAGCTTCGTGAGGCGGCTGCACGCTGGCGGCGTACCGGACGAGGGCTCGTCGATGGCAAAGGCTGACAGCGCGCAGGCTGGGGTCGCACAGGTCGCGGCACGATTTCCGGAGGAGGCCGGCCGGTTGCAGGGCCTCGCGGTCACGGACCCCGATTTCCGGGAGCTCTGCGAGGAGTACGGCCTCGCGCAGGAGAGCCTCGCCCGCTTCGAGGCGATGCCTGACGCCGCCGACCGGCCCGAGGTTCCCGACTACCGCGCCGTCATCGCCGAGCTCGAGACCGAGATCAGCCGGTTCCTGATGGAGGCGCGACCGGGCCGCTGAGGGCAGCGGGAAGCACGACGAAGGAACAACGGGTGAGCCTGGCGGCCTGGGAGGGACGCCGAGAAGGGCCGCCTCGCCGAAAACAGGGCAAGCGCATGAAGAAGTTCCCGACCGCCTTCACCATCCTCTTCGGTCTCATCGTCGTCGTCGCGGCGCTGACCTGGATCATTCCCGCCGGGCAGTACGAGCGGGCGATGAACGAGACGCTCGGCCGCGAGGCCCCGGTGCCTGGCACCTATGCCCAGGTCGAACCGAATCCGCAGGGGCTGACGGCCGTGCTGATGGCGCCGATCGCCGGGCTTTACGACCCGGCCACCGGCATGGCGAACGCCGTCGACGTCGCGGTCTTCGTGCTGATCATCGGCGGCTTTCTCGCGGTGGTGACGAAGACCGGGGCGATCGACGCAGGGATAGGCTGGCTGCTGACGGCGCTGAAGGGGCGCGAGATCTGGATGATCCCGATCCTGATGGCGGCCTTCGCCGCCGGGGGCACCAGCTACGGCATGGCGGAGGAAAGCCTCGCCTTCTATGCGATCGTGCTGCCGGTCTTCATCCGGGCGGGGTACGACGCGCTGACCGGAGTCGCGGTCATCCTGCTCGGCTGCGGCATCGGCACGCTTGGATCGACCTTCAACGCCTTCGCGACGGTGATCGCCTCGAACGCCGCCGGCGTGCCCTTCACCGACGGGCTGCTGCTGCGGGTCTTCATCCTCTTCGCCTGCCTCGCGGCGGGCATCCTCTTCGTGATGCGCTACGCCCAGCGGGTGAAGGCGGAGCCGGCGCGGTCGGTGGTGGCGGCGCAGCGCGAGGACAATATCCAGCATTTCCTCAAGGGCTCGGAGGTCGGCGCGCCGCTGCCGGAGTTCAACCGGGTGCGCGAGATCATCCTGGCGCTGTTCGGGCTGACCTTCGTGCTGATGCTCTACGGGGTGATCGCCCGCGGCTGGTGGATGGGGCAGATGTCGGCGCTCTTCCTCGGCATGGCGATCGTCACCTTCTTCGTGGCGAAGTTCGACGCCTCGACCAAGATGGACGAGGGGACCTTCGTCGACACCTTCGTGAACGGCGCGCGCGACCTGCTTGGGGTGGCGCTGATCATCGGCGTCGCCCGCGGCATCGTCGTGATCATGGACGCAGGCAAGATCACCGACACCATCCTCAACGCGCTGGCGGGCACCCTCGCCGGGTTCGGCAACGTGCTGTTCATCAACGTCATGCTGGCGTTCCAGACCGTCCTGTCGTTCCTCGTGCCCTCGTCGTCGGGGCTCGCGGTGCTGACGATGCCGATCCTGGCGCCGCTGTCGGATTTCGCCGGGGTGCAGCGCGATCTGACGGTCACCGCCTACCAGTCGGCGAACGGCTGGGTGAACCTGTTCAACCCGACCTTCGCGGTGGTGATGGGCGGGCTGGCGATCGGGCGGGTCGCCTACGACCGCTGGCTGCGCTTCGTCTGGCCGCTGCTCCTGATCCTCGCGATCATCATTTCGGCGTCGCTCAGCCTCACGGCTATGATGACCGACGTGCCTGCCGCGGCTCCGGCGCCGGCCGCCTCACCGGCGGGCTGAGGCGATGGCCCCGGGGGCGAGCCCGGCGGCGAGCGGCGGGCTCGGGCTCGTCGCCTGCACTGCGCTCGTCGTGGGCAACATGATCGGGTCGGGGATCTTTCTGCTGCCGGCCTCGCTCGCCGCCTTCGGGCCGATCTCGCTCGTGGGCTGGACGGTGACCTCGCTCGGGGCGCTGGTGCTGGCGGTGATCTTCGGGCGGCTGTCGCGGATCGTCACCAAGACCGGCGGGCCCTATGCCTACACCGAGGCCGGGTTCGGCGAGTTCGCCGGCTTCATCATCGCCTGGGGCTACTGGATCGCGCTCTGGACCGGCAACGCCGGGGTGGCCGTGGCGCTCGCCGGCTATGTCGGCTTCCTGTTCCCCGGCATCGCCGCCTCGCCGTCGGCAAGCCTCGCCGTGGCGCTGATCGCCATCTGGACGCTGACGATGATCAACATCCGCGGCGTCGCCGAGGCAGGGTTCGTGCAGGTCGTCACCACGGTGCTGAAGCTGGCGCCGCTGGCGCTGATCGGCTCCCTCGGCTTTCTCTGGATCGACGGCGCCAACTTCATGCCGTTCAACACCTCCGGCCAGTCCGACATCTCCGCCATCTCCGCCGCCGCGGCGCTGACGCTCTGGGCCTACCTCGGGCTCGAGTCCGCCACCGTTCCCGCCGGCGACGTGATCGATCCCGAACGCACCATCCCGCGCGCCACCATCCTCGGCGTGCTGATAGCCGCCGCCGTCTACATCTCGGTGACGACCGTGGCGATCGGCGTGGTTCCGTCCGCCGACCTCGCCGCCTCCTCCGCCCCCCTCGCCGACGTCGCGCGCGTCATGTGGGGCGCGCTGGGCGGCGTCCTGGTCGCCATCGGCGCGGTCATCTCGACCTTCGGCACGCTCAACGGCTTCACGCTGCTGACCGGGCAGGTGCCCTACGGCGCGGCGCTCGACCGGGTGTTCCCGGAGCGGCTCGGGCATCTCTCGCGGTTCGGCACCCCGGCGAACGCGCTGGTCTTCTCGAACCTGCTCGCCTCGATCCTCGTCGCGATGAACTTCGCCCACGGCCTCGTCGGCGCGTTCAACGCCATCATCCTGCTCGCGGTGATGTCGAGCCTCTTGCCTTACGCGCTCTGCGCGCTGGCCGAGCTGATGATCCTGGTCCGCACCGGCCGCACCGTCGCCGGGCCGGAGATCGTGAAAATCGCGCTCCTCGGCGCGCTCGGCTTTCTCTACGCGCTCTGGGCGATCTACGGCGCCGGGGCCGAGACGGTCTTCCTCGGCTTCCTCCTGATCCTCGCCGGCATCCCCATCCACGTCGCCATCAAGTGGCGCAACCGCGCCCGAGAAACCGCGGCCGACCTACGGCCGCAGCCCAGGGAGGTATGACATGCAACTCGGCGTCCATTCGGAGATCGGCAAGCTCCGCAAGGTGATGGTGTCGCGGCCGTCGCTCGCCCACGAGCGGCTGACCCCCGGCAACTGCCACGACCTGCTGTTCGACGACGTGATCTGGGTGCAGAAGGCGCGCTCGGACCACGCCGACTTCGTGCTCAAGATGAAGGACCGCGGCGTCGAGGTCTTCGACATCCAGGATCTCCTGACCGACATCTTCCGCGACAGCCCGGAGGCGCGCGCCTTCGTGCTCGACCGGCGGATCACCGACAACCAGGTCGGGCCGGCGCTTGCCCGCATCCTGCGGCCGTGGCTCGACGAGCTCGATCCGCACCTCCTCGCCCGCCACCTGCTCGGCGGCGTCGTGCGCGAGGATCTGCCCGAGGACATGGTGACGCCGCTGATGCGCGACGCGCTGTCGAAAACCGAGTTCATCGTCAAGCCGGTGCCGAACGCGCTCTTCCAGCGCGATCCGTCGTGCTGGATCTACGGCGGCGTCACTTGCAACCCGATGTACTGGCCGGCGCGGAAGCCGGAGTCGCTGTTCCAGCGCGCGGTCTACAAGTTCCACCCGACCTTCACCATGAACGAGTTCGAGATCTGGTGGGGCGACAGCGACGAGGACTGGGGCAACACCTCGATGGAGGGTGGCGACGTCATGCCGATCGGCAAGGGGGTCGTGCTCATCGGCATGGGCGAGCGCACGACGCGGCAGGCGGTCAACCAGGTCGCCGACCGGCTGTTCGACAAGGGCGCCGCCGAGCGGGTGATCGCCTGCGCCATGCCGAAGAGCCGGGCGGCCATGCATCTCGACACGGTCTTCACCTGCCTCGACCACGACAAGGTCACGGCGTTCCGGGAGGTGGTGGACGAGATCACCTGCTTCTCGCTGCGGCCCGACGGCGACGGCGGCGTGGAGATCAGCAAGGAGAAGGGGCACCTCTTCGACGTCTACAAGGAGGCGTTGGGGCTCGACGACCTGCTCGTGGTCGGCACCGGCGGCAACGCCTTCGACGCCGAGCGCGAGCAGTGGGACGACGGCAACAACGTCGTCGCTTTGGAGCCGGGGGTGATCGTCGGCTACGACCGCAACACCCACACCAACACGCTGCTGCGCAAGGCCGGGATCGAGGTCATCACCATCGGCAGCCAGGAGCTCGGCCGCGGCCGCGGCGGCGGGCACTGCATGACCTGCCCGATCCTGCGCGATCCGGCCTACTGACCTCTGGGGGGGAAATACCATGTCGTTCAATCTCAAGGGCCGCAGCTACCTGAAGCTCGACGATTTCAGCCAGCGCGAGATGCTGTACCTGCTCGATCTTTCGCGCGACCTGAAGCGCGCCAAGTACGCCGGCACCGAGCGCGAGCTGCTCAAAGGCAAGGAGATCTGCCTGATCTTCGAGAAGACTTCGACCCGCACCCGCTGCG
>ERZ761602.6902-NODE-6902-length-12390-cov-5.889826_pt1 | contig 12390 bp, 10 predicted proteins | sample MGYA00512165_ERZ761602 | MGnify/ENA primary metagenome ERZ761602 (study PRJEB28899, sample SAMN02445085) | bioreactor sludge metagenome | biome: EBPR sludge; isolation source: Thorneside wastewater treatment plant | place: Australia: Brisbane, Thorneside... | reverse complement strand
AGCCTGTGCGGAGCGAGCCTGTGCGGAGCGAGCCTGCGCCGCGCGCCCGCGCTACTCGGCCCAGCCCCACTGCAGGCGCCGGAAGATCGGCTCGAGCAAGAGCTCGCTCGGCGCCTTCGCGGCGGGCTGCGCCGCCGCACACTGCACGACCGCCGCCCAGGCGAGCGCGGTGAGGTCGTCGCTCTCGGTGAGCGCCCTCGACGCCGCGAGCGCGCGCTCACGCTCTCCGAGCTCCCAAGCGGCGGCGGCGGCGAGCCCTCTGAGCTCCGGGCGCTCGGCGCGCTCTGCGGCGTCGAAGACGTCGCGCGCGAAGGCCTGGCGATCGAAGTGCCGCGCGAGCGCGCAGGAGGCGCGCAGGGCGACCTCGTCGCCCATCGGCTTGGTGCGGGCGAGCGCCTCGAGCATCGGGCGCGCCACGTCGGCCTTGGCGGCCGCGAGGCGGAAGAGGAAGGACGTGTCGCGGTCGGCGCTCGGCCTGTGCGAGAGCCGCGCGACGAGCTCGGTCGTGGGGCGGGTGCCACCGGTGCCTCGCGAGGGCTCGAGCGCCCAGGCCACGAGCGACCACGCCGCGCGGGAGCTGTCAGGCCCGGTGCTCGTCTTCTCGACCGCCTCGCGGATCGCCCGATCGTCGCCGCCGCGGTGGGAGATCTCCGCCATCACCAGCCAGCGGCCGAGGTGACGCTCCGAGCCGCGCAGCACGTGCAGGGCCTCGGCCATCTGCAGGCACGCGCGTCGGTCGATCTGCTCGAGCTCCAAGGAGAGCGGCAGGAACAGGTCGATGCACAGCGAGATCCGGTGCGCCTCCTTGATGCGCGGGGCGAGCGCGCCGAGCCTCGGCCCGGAGAGCTCACCTCGGCACACGCGCGCGACCTCCGCAGCGAAGGCGATCTGGGTCTTGGAGCTCGCGGCGGCCTTCGCGAGCGGCGGAGCGAGCGCAGCCTCGTGCGTGAAGCAGGCCGCCGAGATCGACGCGAGCCCACCCGCGTCCTCGGCCTTGAGCGTCGTCGACAGGAGCCCCGCGAGGCGCTTGTCGCCGAGCTCGGCGAGCGAGCGCATCGCCGCGCCGTAGAGCTCGCGGTCGGTGGCGCTCTTCTTCGCGAGCGCCTTCGCCGCCTGGAACAGCTGCGTACGCACGTTCGCCGAGAGCGGCGCGATCGCGCGCGCGACCGCGGCGAGCTTGGCCTCCGCGGCAGGCTTGCGGCGTACGCAAGCGTCGATCTCGGCGCCGAGGCGCCGTTCGAGCGCCTCCATCGCCTGGTCCCCCGTCCCCTTACCCATCCAGCCCGACGCTACCAGAAGCGAGGGCGTCGGGGGCAACCGCCTCTGCTTCGAGCGCACGGGGTGCGCTCGGGGCCACGGCCCGGCGTGGCCCGATGCGGCACATAGTCACACCATTTCGGTCACTTACTGAGATACGACGCGCTCGATGGCGAGCGCGAGCGCTTCGCCGTCCACGGTGCTCGGCCGAGCAAGCTGCTCGGTCGCCCGGGCTTCGCCCCCGATGGAGAGCGAGCTCACGAGCGCCTCGCGCATGAGCAGCGTTCGGTTGTCGTTGGCGACGCGCAGCACGCGCTCGGTGCCCTCGAGGTGCAGCGCGATGCGATCGGCGAAGTCGAGCCCGCTGTCCTTGCGCAGCTGCTGGAGCGCACGGAGGATCTTGCGGGCGAGCCCTTCGTCACGGAGCTGGTCGTCGAGCATCGTGTGCAGCACGACCACGCCCGCGCGCCCACCGGCGGCTGCGTGGCCCTCGCTCGCGTCGACCGCGATCTCGAGCTCCTCGGGGCCGATCTCGACCTTGTCGCCGTCGAGATCGAGCTCGATGCTTCCGGCGCGCGCGAGCTCGGCGCGCAAGAGCGCCGCGTCGGACTTCGCGAGCACCGCCTTGCAGACCTGGACCTTCTTGCCGAGCTTCGGGCCGAGCGCGCGGAAGTTCGGCTTCAGCGTGTAGCGCACGAAGCCCGCCTCTTCGCCCGGGGCGAGCACGCCGAGCTCGTGCACGTTGAGCTCCTCGGCGATGAGCTCGGCGTGCCCACGCACGGCCTCGACGAGATCGGCCTCGCCGGCGACGACCTCGGCGCGCGAGAGGGGCTGCGCGACGGCGATCTGCGCCGCGTTGCGCACCTGCAGGCCGAGGCTCACCAGATCACGCACCGCGCGCATCTCCCGCGCGAGCTTGCGGTCGACCGCCGAGGCGTCGGCCGTGGGCCAGGCGACGAGGTGCACGCTCTCGGGCAGCGTCGTGGGCCAGGGCCCCCGCGCGAGGTTCTGCCAGAGCTCCTCGGCGAAGAAGGGCGTGAACGGCGCGGCGAGGCGCGCGGTCGTCACGAGCAGCTCGTAGAGCGTGTGGTAGGCGTCGGCTTTGTCTTGCGAGGCGGTGCCGTCCTCGAAGCTGCCCTTCTCCCAGAAGCGCGCGCGGCTGCGGCGCAGCCACCAGTTGCTCACGCCCTCGACGAGCTCGACGAGCGCGCCGGCGGCGTCGTAGAGCAGGTAGGCGTCGAGCGCTTCGGTCAGCTTCGTGACCGCGAGCGAGAGCTCGCTGAGCACCCAGCGGTCGAGCTCGCTTCGCTCCTTCACGGGGCGGTAGCCCTGCGAGCGCGCGAGCGAGGCGCCATCCACGTCGCTCGCGGCCGCGTTGCCGCGCGCCGGATCGAAGCGGTCGATGTTCGCGTAGATGGTGAAGAAGCTGTAGACGTTGCGCAGCTTGACCTGGAACTCCTTCTGCTCGAGGCGCACGTTCGTCAGCGAGTGGCGCGTGTTCGTCCACGAGGGGCTCGAGGCGTAGAAGAACCAGCGGAAAGCGTCGGCGCCGGGCGCGGGCGAGGTCGGGTCTTCGATCCAGAGCTTCTGCGTGCTGGGCAGACGCGGGACCTCGACGGGGCTCACCGAGAGCGCGCCTTCGCTGGGCTCGAGGCCGAGCTTCGCGGCATCGGCGGGTGAGAGCGCGACGATGCGGCGAGGCAGCTTCTTCTTGCCGCCCGGCAAGACGAGGCTCGCCGGCGCCGGGCGCAGCTCGAAGCCGACCCGATCCTCGGCGCCTTCGCGGTAGAGCACCACCTTCGCCGAGCTGCCCGTGAGATCGAGGCCCTCGTAGTCCTCGCGCGCGATGTAGGCGACGCCGGGCTCGAGGCCCTCCGACGATGCGAGCGCGGCGAACTCCATGCGCACCTTCTCGAGGATGACCTCGGGCGGCGTGTAGTTGCCCTTCGACTTCGACTCCTTCTTGCCCTCCTTGTCGCAGACGTGGCCGAGCACGACGCAGGTCTTGTAGGGGTGTGGCAGCGCGCGCGGCTCGAGCCCGAGCTCCCTCTGCGTCGCTTCGTCGAAGACGAGCGTCGAGATCATGAGCAGCGAGTAGAACCAGCCTCGCGTCTGGTCGATGGCCTCGCTGATGAAGTCGGCAGGGAAGGCCTTCGCGAAGGCCTCCTTCGAGCCGGGCGCGTGCGGGAAGCCCCACTGCGCGAAGGGCATGCAGCCCGAGTCGAACCAGCAGTCGATGACCTCGGGCACGCGCCGGTAGACGCCCGGCTCGCCGGGGTTCTCCCAGCTGACCTGATCGATCCAGGGTTTGTGCACCGCGAGGTGCTCGCTGAGCGTGGGGTCGGCCTTCTTCGCGGCCTCGAAGTGATCGAAGGCGCGTGGGTTCTTGGCGAGGATCGCGGCGACGCTCGCGGGCGCTTCCATCTTGCCCGAGACGTCGTTCACCCAGACGTTGAGCGGCGTGCCCCAGTAGCGCTCGCGCGACAGCGCCCAGTCGACGTTGTTGCGCAGGAAATCGCCGAACCTGCCGCCCTGGATGTGCTCGGGCAGCCAGCTCACGTGCTGGTTGTTCTCGATCGCGCGCTCGATGAGCTCGGTCGTGCGGATGTACCAGGCCGGGCGCGCGAACTGGATGAGCGGGTCTTGGTCGGCGCGCCAGCAGAAGGGGTACTCGTGGCGGTAGGCCTCGGCGTGCACGAGCAGGCCTCGCTCCGCGAGCTCGGCCTGGATGTCCTTGTCGCAGTCCTTCACGAAGCGGCCCACGTACTTCGGCAAGGCCTCGATGAAGGTGCCGTCGGGCTTCACGGCGCAGAAGAGCGGAAGAGACGCGCGCGTCTTGGTGATGAGCGCGCGGTGGGCCTTGTGGTCGTCCTCACCGAAGGCGGGCGCGATGTGCACGATGCCCGAGGCGTCCTTCAAGACGAAGTCGGCGGCGATGACGGTGTGGATGACGTCGTGGCCACGCGCCTCTTCGGCGAAGGTGTCGAAGGGCGGCAGGTACTTCGTGCCGACGAGCTCGCTGCCCTTCACGGTGCGCTCGACCGTGAGCGTCGTGCCGAGCTTCTTGCCCACCGACTCGCAGAGCTCGGCGGCGATCACGTACTTCTTGCCGGCCTCGGTGCGCACGAAGGCGTAGTCGAAGGCGGGGTGCACCGCCGCGTACATGTTCGAGGGCAAGGTCCACGGCGTCGTCGTCCACACGAGCAGCGAGGTCTCTTCGTCGCCCACGAGCGGGAAGGCGACGAAGACGCTCGGATCGTCGACCGTCTTGTAGCCCTGGCCCACCTCGCCGGAGCTCAGCGCCGTGCCGCCCTGGGCCCACCACCAGACGACCTTGTCGCCCTGGTAGAGCAGGCCCTTCTCGAAGAGCTTCGAGAGCGCCCACCACACACTCTCGACGTAGCTCTTGTGGAAGGTGACGTAGGCGCTGGGCAGATCGACCCAGAAGCCGATCTTCTCGGTGAGCTTCTCCCAGGCGTCGGTGTAGCGGAAGACGCTCTCGATGCAGCGGTGCGTGAAGGGCTCGACGCCGTACTTCTCGATCTCGGCCTTGCCGTGGATCCGGAGCTCCTTCTCGACCTCGACCTCGACGGGCAGGCCGTGCGTGTCCCAGCCCGCCTTGCGGGGCACGTCGTAGCCCTGCATCGTCTTGTAGCGTGGGAAGACGTCCTTCACGGCGCGCGTGAGCACGTGGCCGTTGTGCGGCATGCCGTTCGCCGTCGGCGGGCCCTCGTAGAAGACGAAGGCGCCTTTGCTCGGGCCGGTGGCGCGCGTCGCCGAGTCGAGGCTCTTGTCGAAGATGCCACGGTCCTTCCAGAAGCCGAGGATGCGCGCCTCGTCGCCGGGGAAGTCGAGCTCGGGGCGAACGGCGGCGAAGACGGGGCGTTTCGGGTCGGCCATGGGTGGCCCGACTTAGCAAGTGCCCACGGGGGCGTCGAGATCGGCGGGCTCGGCCTGCAAAGGCGATGGAAGCGCCTCCGCCGAGGAGGCGCGGCTTCAGCGCTCGGCGACCTTGCGGATCGCGCTCCAGAGCACGCTCGGTGCGGCGCGCACCGCCGCCACGCCCGAGGCGCCCGCTTCGATGCAGGAGCGCGCGTTCGTGGGGTGGATGCCGCCGAGCGCGACGAGGCCGAGGTGCCCATGCCCACCGCGCTCGAGCAGGAGGCGCGCTTCGACGAGCGCGTCGAGGCCGAGCGGCGTGCCCTTGCCCGGGCTCTCGAAGATCGGCGAGAGCAGAGCCGCGGTGACACCGTCGTTGGCGGCGCGCACGACGTCGCCCAGATCGTGGCAGGCGCGCGTGACGATGGCGTGCGCGCCGAGGCGCTTCCGGACGGCGGCGACGCGCTCGGCGCCGTGCGCGTCGGAGCTCGTCGCCGACTGGTGCACGCCATCGGCCTCGAGGGCCTTGGCGAAATCCGGGTGACCGCTCGCGATGAAGAGCATGCCCATCGAGGCGCTCACGTCGCGCAGGCGCAGGCCGAGACGCGCCCGCTCGTCGGGAGGCAGCTGCTTGTCGCGCAGCCACACCGCCGTGGTGGCGCGATCGAGGATGGGCAGCTCGGCCAGCGCCTCGAGCCTCGCCACGAGCAGCTTCTCGGGCACGACGTCGATCGCCGAGACCACGACCAAGCGCAGCGCGGAGACGACGTGCGTCATGGGCCCGTGCCCCCGGTCGGGTCCGCGGTCGCCGCGCCGAGCTCCTCGAGCGTGACGCGAGCGTCCACGGCCTCTCGCGACTTCGGGTGTCGCTGCACGATGAAGCGCAGGGTGCGGATCCTCGCCTCGCGATCCCCGGCGCGCTCGAACTCGTCGGCGAGCAGCGCGAGCGCCTCGGCCGGGGTCTCCTCGAGGCGACGCGAGGGGTCGGGCTCGCTGCCGCACTGCATGGGCGCGCCCATCGACGTGAGCAGGACGAGCGGCGCGAACATGCGCGCGCCGCGCGTGGACGACGCCTGAGGCGCGCCCCGGCGCATGGCCGCGCGCGGGCTCACGCGATGAGCCCGTCGAGCGGTGAGGACGCCGTCGCGTAGAGCTTCTTCGGGATGCGCCCTGCGCGGAAGGCCTTGCGACCTGCGCTCACGGCCTCGCGCATGGCCTCGGCCATGAGCACCGGATGGGTCGCGCCGGCGATCGCGGTGTTCATGAGTACGCCGTCGGCGCCGAGTTCCATGACGCGCGCGGCGTCGCTCGCCGTGCCCACGCCGGCGTCGACGATGAGCGGGAGCTTCACCTGCTCGCGGATGATCGCGAGGTTGTAGGGGTTGCGCACCCCGAGCCCGGAGCCGATGGGCGCCGCGAGCGGCATGACCGCGGCGCAGCCGATATCCGCGAGCTTCTTGCAGACGATGGGGTCGTCGCTGCAGTAGGGCAGCACGACGAAGCCCTCCTTCACGAGCTCGCGCGCGGCCTCGAGCGTGCCCTCGTTGTCGGGGAAGAGCGTCACGTCGTCGCCGATGACCTCGAGCTTGACGAGCGGCGTGTCGAGCAGCTCGCGTGCGAGCCTCGCCGTGCGCAGCGCGTCGGCGACGGTGTAGCAGCCCGCCGTGTTCGGCAGGATCGTCATGCCGAGCCGGAGCAGCACGGCGTGCAAGGAGCCCTCGCCCTTCGCGCTGAGGTCGACCCTGCGCAGGGCGACCGTGATGACCTCCGCGCCCGAAGCCTTCGTGGCCGCTTCGGTCTCTTCGAGGCTCTGGTATTTGCCGGTGCCCACGAACAGTCGGGAGCGGAACGTGTAGGGGCCGATCTGGAGCAGGTCGTCCGTCGAGCTCATCGAAGCCGTGGGTAGTCTCCCGGGCGCGGGGCATCAAGCGGCCCGCGCCGAGCCTGCCAGCCCGCCAGGTGGGTGCTATGCTCGTCGGCGAGACATGCGCATCGCTTCCCTCTTCCTCGGAGCCGTCGTCGCCGGAGTCTGCTTCATCGTGGTGCCGGAGCCTCTCGAGGGGCTGCGCGATCTCGGGGAGACGGGCGATCTCTCGAGGCTGGGGCCGCGCAGCGCACACGCGACCACGAGCGTGCTCCTCTCGCTCGACGAGCTGGTGCTCGGCTCGGAGCGCGTCGCCGTGGTGCGCGCGCTCGAGCGGCGCAGCGCTTGGGAGGTGGTCGCCGGCAGCAAGCGCATCGTCACCTACACGCGCCTCGCGATCGACGAGCACCTCGACGCCCGGGCGAGCGAGCGCGAGCTCTGGGTGCGCACGCTCGGTGGCAGGGTCGGCGACCTCGGTCAACACGTCGCAGGCGAGGCACAGCTCGAGCTCGGCAAACGCGCGCTGGTCTTCGTCGCACGCGGCGAAGGAGCCTGGGTGGTCGCGGGCATGGCGCAAGGCCACTTCCCGCTCGTCGAGCTCGAGGGCGAGAAGCCGCGCCTCGCCCCGAGCCCGGACGCAGGCCGACTGCTGCAGCGCCGAGGGCCGAGCCTCTCCGCGCGCGAGCAGCTCGTCGGCAAGCCGCTCGGCGACGCGGTCGCCACGATCCAAGACCGGGTCCGCGCGCTGCGCAAGTGACGATGCCCGGGCGCGGCGTACGCACCGTCGGTGCATCGCGGGTGGGCCTACGCGCCACGGGCGCGTGGCTGCACGGCGCGCTCGCCTTCGCGGTCTTCGGGGCGCTGCTCGGCCTGAGCTCGGAGTCCGCAGCCTACTGCCGCACCGCCGCCTGCGACGACCGCGTGGGCACGCGCTGCGAGCCGGCGCTCGCGGGTGACTGCGGCACGCCGCTCTACTGGGAGACGAGCTGCGTGGGCTTCGCGATCCAGGAGGGAGGCTCGAAGCACGTCGCGCTCGCGGACCTCGAGCGTGTCGCGGAGCGCTCCTTCGGGGCTTGGGCGCAGGTCGACTGCGGCGCCGAGCCACCGAGCGTCGAGGGCGTGTACCTCGGCACCGTCGCCTGCGACGCGGCGAGCTACGACCCCGAAGGGCCGAACGCCAACCTCGTGGTCTTCCGCGACGATCGCTGGCCCTACGGCGCCGGCGCGGCGCTCGCCCTCACCACCGTGACCTACTCGCTGTCGACCGGCGCCATCCGCGACGCGGACGTCGAGCTCAACGGCGTGAACAACCGCTTCACCATCAGCGACGAGGGCGCCGACTCCGACCTCGAGTCGGTGCTCACCCACGAATTCGGTCACGTGCTGGGCCTCTCGCACACCGACGTCGAGGGCGCGACGATGGTGAGGGACTACGTGCCCGGCTCGCTCGAGCTGCGCAGCCTCGAGGCCGACGACCGAGCGGCGCTCTGCGCAGCCTACCCTCCGGGCCGCGCGAGCCAGTGCGAAGCGACGCCCAACGGTGGGCTCGTGGGCGCCTGCGGCGAGCTCACGGAGGCCTCGGGCGGCTGCAGCTGCGAAGCGGCCGGCCGGGCGGCGCAAGGCTCGCGTCGAGGTGCCTGGTGGCTGGGCGCCGCGGTGCTCGTGGGTTTCGCAGGGGCGAGGCGCCGAGCCGCTCCAGGCCGCGCATGAGCGACGCGGACGGCGAGCCGAGCCTGGAGACGGCGCGCGAGGCCGGTGCGCGCGCGGTGCGCGAGGCCGTGTGGATCGACGACGTCGCGGGGATGCGCGCCTTGCTCGCCCAGCTCGAGGGCGTCGAGGAGCTGGCGCTCGACGTGGAGGCGAACGGCATGTTCGTCTACCGCGCCCGCCTCTGCCTGATGCAGCTCGGCTACGTCGCCCGCGGTACGCCCGGGGTCGCGATCATCGACACGCTGAGCGTCGATCCCGCGCCGCTCGCCGAGCTGCTCGGCCCGCGTGGGCCTCGCAAGATCCTGCACGATCTGGCCTTCGATGCGCGCCTGCTCGCCGAGTACCAGATACCGCTCGGGCGGGTGAGCGACACCTCGGTGCTCGCGCGCTTCGTGGGGCTCGAGGCGACGGGGCTCGCGAGCGTGGCGGGCAGCGTGCTGGGCGTGGAGCTCACGAAGGGTCTGCAGCAGCACGACTGGTCCGAGCGACCGGTCACGCCGCGGCAGCGCGACTACCTCGCCTCGGACGTCGCCTACCTCCTGCCCCTGTTCCACGCGCTGCGCGCGCGCGCGCAGGCCCTCGACGTGCTCGAGGAGGCCGACGAAGAGACCGCGTACCGCCTGCGCTCGGCGCTCGAACCGGCCGCCTCCACGCGACCGAGCTGGTCGCGTCTCAAGGGCTCGGCCGAGCTCGGCCCGGTCGCACGCGCGGTCCTGCGCCGGGGCTACGCGCTGCGCGAGCGCCTCGCGGCGGAGATCGACCGCCCCTCACACCGCGTCGTGTCGAACGACCGGCTGCTCGAGCTCGCCCGGCGCCGCCCGACGAGCCCCGCCGAGCTCGCCCGGGTGCTGGGAGGCGGCGCCGAGCTCGGCGCGTGGCTCGAAGCGGTGCGCTCCGGCATCGCCGACGGCGACGTGCCCGAGCAGGAGCGTGCCGCGCTCGAACCGCGGCTCTTGCCTGCCGAGAGCGTCGCCCGCCGCAGACGTGCCGAGGGGCTCGTCTCGTCCTGGCGGGCGCGCGAGGCCGAGCGACGGGGCATCGATCCGCAAGCGGTCCTCCCCGGGCACTGCGCGAGCGCGCTGGCTTCGCTCCTCCACGAGCCGCCTCCGCCCGAGCAGCGGCGCGAGCGCATGGCCGCGATCGACGGCGTCGGTGCGCGCAGGATCGAGCGCCACGCCGAGGCCTGGCTCGCGCTCTTCGACGTGCTCGACGCGAGCCCCGCGCCGAAGGGCGCCTGAGCGCAGAGCTCGGGAGCCGAGTGTTCCAGAGCTCAGTGTTCCAGAGCTCCGTGTCCCAGAGCTCAGCGCGCCACCTCGGGAGCGCGGCGCTCCCCCGTCGCTCAGGGCCGAGGCGACATCGGGCGCACTCCGGCGTCGTCGAGCAGCCCTCGGTCGTCGCTCACGTCCGGGTTGGGCGTGGTGAGCAGGCGATCGCCGTAGAAGATCGAGTTCGCCCCAGCGTACAGGCAGAGCAGCTGCGTCTCGCGAGACATGTCGCTGCGCCCGGCGGAGAGCCGCACCATCGAGCGCGGCATCATGAGCCTCGCGGTGGCGATCATGCGCACGAACTCCACCGCCTCGACGGGCGGCAGCGACTCGAGCGGCGTGCCGGCGACGCGCACGAGCGCGTTGATGGGCACGCTCTCCGGCTGCGGGTCCATGCGCGCGAGCTCGACGAGCATCATGCAGCGGTCGTCGATCGACTCGCCCATGCCGATGATGCCGCCCGAGCACACCGTGATGCCCGCCTCACGCACGGCCGCGAGCGTGCGCAGGCGATCGTCGTAGGTGCGCGTGGAGATGATGCTGCCGTAGGCGTCGCGCGAGGTGTCGAGGTTGTGGTTGTAGGCGTCGAGGCCCGCGTCCTTGAGGCGCTTGGCCTGCGCGGGCGTGAGCATGCCGAGCGTGCAGCAGGCCTCGAGCCCGAGCTCCTTCACGCCCTCGACCATCTTCACGACCTTGTCGAAGGCCGGGCCCTCCTTCACCTCGCGCCAGGCCGCGCCCATGCAGAAGCGCGTCGCGCCGGCCTCCCTCGCGCGCTTCGCGGCGCCGAGCACCTCTCCGACGTCGAGCATCTTCTCGGGCTCGATCGAGGTCTCGTGGTGGCTCGACTGCGGGCAGTAGGCGCAGTCCTCGGGGCAGCCGCCGGTCTTCACGCTGAGCAAGGTGCAGAGCTGCACCTCGCCTTCGACGTGGTGCTGACGGTGCACCGCGCGCGCGCGGTCGACGAGCTCGAAGAAGGGCAGATCGTGGAGGGCGCGCGCCTCGGCGAGCGTCCAGTCGTGACGGACCTCTCCGAGCGTGGCCTCGAGGTCGCCGCGGGCCGCGCCGGCGCGCAGCGCCTCGGCGGCGCGCGCGCGCGCGCTCAGCGAGAGGGGCAGGACGACGTCGGGGCGCTCGAGGGACTCGCTCATGGCGCGGGTGTCTAGCTCGAAACGGCCTCGGAGGCGATGCTCTGGAGGCAGCGGGCGGCCCGCCTGAGGTAGCCTCGGGGCCGATGCCCCCCTCCCTCCCCCCTCCCCTGTCGGGCGACGAGCTGGCCGAAGGGCCGGTCTTGCTCACGGGGCTGTGCGGCAGGCTCGGGCGCGCCGTCGCGCGTCGGCTGCACCGCGAGAGGCCGGTCGTCGGCGTCGACCGGCGCCCCTTCCACCGCGGCCCCAAGGACATCGAGCACCACGCCATCGATCTGCGCCGCACCAAGGTCCGCGACGTCTTCCGCTCGAGGCGCTTCGCCGCGGTCGTACACCTCGGCATCCTCCACGACCCTCGCGTCGACGAGGCGCAGCACCACGCCTGGAACGTCACCGGCTTCGCGCGCCTGCTCGACTGCGTCGCGCAGTACGCCGTGCCCAAGCTCATCGTGCTGTCGAGCGCGAACGTCTACGGCCCCTCGCCCGACAACCCCCAGTTCCTCGACGAGGACACGCCGCTGCTCGGCGGCGCACGTTTCCCCGAGGTCCGTGATCTCGTCGAGGTCGACATGATGGCGCAGTCCTTCTTCTGGAAGCGCCCCGAGATCGAGACCGTGGTGCTGCGGCCCGCGCACATCCTCGGCGCGGTACGCAACGCGCCCTCGAACTACCTGCGGCTGCCGATCATCCCCACCGTGGCAGGCTTCGATCCGATGGTGCAGGTGGTGCACCAGGGCGACGTCGTGCGCGCGATCGAGCTCGCGCTCAGGCCTCGGGTACGCGGCATCTTCAACCTGGCGGGCCCGGGCCCGGTCGCGCTCTCCCGGCTCATCGAGCTCTCGGGCAAACCTCGCCTGCCGGTCCCGCACGGCCTCATGCGCCGCGCGCTCGGACGCATGTTCCGCATGCACTTCTCCTCGTTCCCGGCCGCCGAGCTCGATTTCATCCGCTACGTCTGCATGGTCGACGACCGCCGCGCGCGCGAGGTGCTCGGCTACGCCCCCACCCACGATCTCGCGTCGACCGTCGGCGCGGTCGACGACCTCTGAGATGCGCGCTTCGTCGTTCGGCTCGCTCGTGCTCGTGGCCTGCGTCGGCTGCACGGAGCCCTCGAGCTCGAGGAGCCTCCCGACGGCGGCGCCACCGAGCGCCTCGGCTGCGGCGTCGAGCGAGCCCGCCGCGCCGGTCTCCGGGCCGCTCTGGGAGCGAGCGGCCGCGAGCTCGGATCCGCTCGATCGGCTCGAGCTCGCCGAGGCCCTCGGCGCTGGCG
>ERZ761602.6901-NODE-6901-length-12390-cov-11.450426_pt1 | contig 12390 bp, 12 predicted proteins | sample MGYA00512165_ERZ761602 | MGnify/ENA primary metagenome ERZ761602 (study PRJEB28899, sample SAMN02445085) | bioreactor sludge metagenome | biome: EBPR sludge; isolation source: Thorneside wastewater treatment plant | place: Australia: Brisbane, Thorneside... | reverse complement strand
GGCTACCACTACTCCGACGACATCATCTACGGCTTTTCTCACACACACCTAAGCGGCACCGGCATCCCGGATGGGTGCGATATTTTGTTCATGCCGACCGTTGGAGAACCGCAGTTCTTCGCAAAGGAAGGCGATAAGTCGGTAAACGGTTACGCGTCCAAATTCTCGCACTCAAGCGAGAAGGCTGAGCCCGGATACTATTCGGTGAGGCTCGATGACGACCGTATCGGCGCCGAGTTGACGGCGACAACGCGAGTAGGGTTTCATCGCTATTCATTCCCTTCGACTGCACAGGAACCAACAATAATGCTCGATCTTGTCTGGCGAGATAAGGTTCTGGACAAATATTCGAATCGCAGCCTTGGCGGCAAAACCCAGGAGACTGGAGAGAATCATGGAATCTATCTGAATGTCGTTAGCAATAGCCGGATCGAAGGCTGGCGTACTTCGACATCCTGGTCAAAGAATCAGAGAGTCTACTTCGTAGCTGAATTCTCAAAGCCGTTCGAACCCGCGATCGAATCTGTTTACAACCAACGAGCCGTCAGAACACACAGCATTGGTGAGAAAACCTACGGACCACACATTAAGGCGGCGTTCTCATTTTCTCCTACGGCTGGCCAAGTCCAACTCAAAGTCGCCATCTCCTACGTCTCGATCGACGGTGCACGGAAGAATCTTGAAGCCGAGCTGCCGCATTGGGATTTCGACAAAGTTCGGGCGGATGCAAAAGAGGCGTGGAACAAGGAACTGTCGAAGATCGAGGTTTCCGGCGGGACGGACGAGCAGACAACGAATTTCTACACCGCTCTTTATCACACGATGATCCACCCGAACGTCTTTAATGACGTTGACGGAAAGTACCTCGGCCATGACCGGAAGATTCATCAGCTTCCGGGCTATTTGAACCGCAGAGACGCTGAGTCGCAGAGAGGTGATAAGAAAAAGAACTCCGCGTCTCCGCGTCTCGGCGGTGAAAACTCCAGCCACTACACGGTTTTCTCGCTTTGGGATACGTTCCGGGCGACGCATCCGCTTTATACCATCATCGACCAGAGGCGGACGGTCGATTACATCAACTCTTTCATACGCATTTATGAACAGGGCGGGCGGCTGCCGGTATGGGAACTCTGGGGCGAAGAGACCGACACGATGATCGGCTATCACTCCGTCAGCGTGATCGCCGATGCGATGGCGAAGGGCATCGAAGGCTTCGATTACGAGAAAGCCTACGCCGCCGCCAAGCACTCCGCAAATCTCGACCACCACGGCCTCGCTGCATACAAGAAACGAGGCTACATCTCCGCCGAAGACGATAATGAATCGGTCTCGAAGACGCTAGAGTACGCCTATAACGACTGGTGCATCGCCCAAATGGCTCGGTTAATGGAACGCCGATATCCGGCCAAAAGGGCCATTTTTCAGAAGGATGTCGAGGCCTTTACCGCTCGAGCACATTACTTCATGAATCTGTTCGATCCCCAAACCGGCTTCATGCGGCCCAAACGCAACGGCGGATTTATCGAGCCGTTCGCTCCCAATGAGGTCACATTTCATTTTACTGAGGGCAACTCGTGGCAGTATTCATTCTTCGTTCCGCACAATGTCAATCGTTTGATGGCATTAATGGGCGGACGCGACAAGTTTGCCGCCAAGCTCGACGAACTATTCACGACCGAGCAAAAACTGACCGGCCGCTTTCAGCCCGACATCACCGGCCTGATCGGCCAATACGCCCACGGCAATGAACCTTCACATCACATTCCGTATCTCTACAACTACGCCGGACAGCCGTGGAAGACCCAGAAATATGTCCGCAGGATAATGGACGAGTTCTACAAGAACGCGCCGGACGGACTGATCGGCAACGAAGATTGCGGGCAAATGTCCGCGTGGTACGTCCTTTCGGCGGCGGGAATTTACCCCGTCGCTCCCGGTGCTCCGCAGTACGATATAGGCTCGCCGATTTTCGAGGAAGTAAAGTTCAATCTTGAAAACGGCAAATCGTTCAGAGTTATTGCGCGGAACCAGTCGGCGAATAATCGCTACGTTAGTTCTATCAGTTTGAATGGAACACGGTGGACTTCAACCACCATTGATCATCGCGTCCTGATCGATGGCGGAGTACTTGAGTTCACTATGTCACCTGAGCCCGTGCACGAAGCGTTCAGTGTTTCCAGGAAATTCACCCCATTCAATTTTGTGCCGGTGCCAAGTATCAGCGGCCCAAGGACCTTTCGCGAGACGGCGAAAATAACGATAGGTGCAATTGAACCCCGAACCAAGATCTTTTACACCACCGACGGCAGCGAGCCTAGTGAGAGATCGACGCAATATTCGGCGCCTTTTGACGTTGTGGCAACCACGATGGTAAGGACTATCGCAATTGGCGAGAATGGCCGCCGGAGTTTTCCGGTTGAGGCCGTGTTCACCAAACGCGAGAGTGAATGGACGGTCCTTAGCACTTCCGGTTACAGCTCGCAATACACGGGCGGCGGTGATAATGCGATGGTCGATGGGCTTCGCGGGACGCGCAACTTTGCGAGCGGCGAGTGGCAGGGTTATCAGGGCAAGGTGCTTGAGGCCGTCATCGACCTTAAGGAGCGGCGGCGGGTCGAGGAGGTCGGCGGCTCATTCCTGCAGACAACGCGGTCGTGGATCTGGATGCCCTCGCGGATCGAGTTCGAAGCGTCGGGCGACGATGTGAACTTTACGAAGATCGCCGAGATCAAAACCGACGTCCCGCTGACCGATGAAACGCCGCAGGTCAAGGAGTTTCTAACCAACCTCGCGGCTCCCGTCACGGCCCGCTACATCCGCGTTCGTGCGTTCAACATTGGCCCGATCCCCGCCTGGCACCCCGGAGCCGGCGGCGACCCATGGATATTTGTGGATGAGGTCATCATCAGGTAGTGCGGTAATGGCCAAACCTTGACGCCTCGTCTCACTTCGTTTACTATTCCGACACCCCTGAGCTTCCCATGAGTCTTCATCTGGTAAAACTCATCGTTCTTGGCATCGGGCTTGGCCTGGCGGTTGGGATCGGTGTGTTCACATTCTGGTACGGCAAGGGTTATTCCTACATGAGCAACGACCCGCTCGCCTGTGCCAACTGCCACATAATGAACGAACAGTACGACGGCTGGCTTAAATCTAGCCACAAGACCGTGGCGACCTGTAACGATTGCCACACGCCGCCGGATACACTGGGCAAGTACACGGTCAAGGCCTGGAACGGCTTCTGGCATTCATACTATTTCACGGTCGGCGGATTCCACGAGCCGATCCGGATAACGGACCTTAACAGGCGCGTCGCCGAGCAAAGCTGCCGCACCTGCCATGAAACGATGGTCCATTCGATAACGGTCTCCGAGTCGATAAAAGCGGCTCAGGAGGTTTCCTGCATCTCGTGCCACCGAAACGTCGGGCACATGCATTAACAAGCGAACAAGGGCGGTTGTGAGGTAGACATATGAGCGAAGAGAACAAAGAGAACACCGTCGAAAAAGAAGAACCGAAGACCGAGAAACGCGGCTGGGCATTTAGCGCCAAGGTGCTGGCGGTCGTCGCGTTCGCCGCCTTTGCCGTTTCGATACTCGGGCTCGCGTTGCTGACGAACATCTTTGAGCGGAAACAGGAGGCGAGAAATCCGTTCTTTCGCGTCGTCGAGTTGACGGACGACACTCACGACCCGGCCGTTTGGGGCAAGAACTTCCCGCTGCAATACGACAGCTATCTTCGCACCGTAGATCAGGTTAGGACGCGATTTGGCGGCAGCGAGGCCGTCCATAAGGCGCCAACCAACGCCGACCCGCGCTCGATCGTCGCCCAATCGCGGCTCGAAGAAGACCCGCGGCTGAAGACGATGTGGGATGGCTATGCCTTCGCGGTCGATTTCCGCGAGGAACGAGGCCATGCCTACATGCTCGAGGACCAGACATTCACCGAGCGGCAGGCGGTTACGCAGCAGCCCGGAACCTGCATTAACTGCCACGCCTCGGCCTACGAGGCCTATAAAAAGCTCGGCCAGGGCGACATTGTTCAGGGCTTTCACGCACTGAATAAGATGCCGTATCAGGAGGCCCGCAAAGAGGTGACGCACCCGGTCGCCTGTATCGATTGCCATGATTCGCAAACAATGGCGCTTCGGGTAACGCGGCCGGCATTCATGGAGGGCATCAAGCTAGTAAAGGCTTCGCAGGGCGTTGCGAATTTCGACGTCAATCGCGACGCGACCCGGCAGGAAATGCGATCGTTCGTCTGCGGGCAGTGCCACGTTGAATATTATTTCAAAGGGCCGGAGAAAACGCTTACCTATCCGTGGCACAAGGGAATGAAGGTCGAGAACATTCTCGAATACTACGAGGAGGTCAAGCACAAGGATTGGACCCATGCGCAGACCGGCGCCGAAGCGCTCAAAGCGCAGCACCCGGAGTTTGAGATGTACAATCAGGGCATTCACGCCCGTGCCGGAGTTTCCTGCGCCGATTGCCACATGCCGTATGAGCGGCAGGGTGCGATGAAGATCAGCAGCCATCACGTTCGTTCACCGCTTTTGAGCATCAACACATCGTGCCAGACCTGCCATAAAGGCACGGGGGAAGAGCTCAAGTTCCGCGTTGAGACGATCCAGGAACGCACCTACAAACTTCGCGGGCTCGCGATGGATGCTCTTGTTCAATTGATCGAAGACATCGTCGCCGCGAAGAACGCCGGAGCCTCGGACGCAGATCTTGCGGCCGCGCGCGAGAATCAGCGGAAGGCACAGTTCTTTCTTGATTTTGTCGAGGCAGAGAACTCGATGGGTTTCCATGCTCCACAAGAAGCGACGAGAATACTCGGCGAATCGATCAATTTCTCCCGGCTCGGGCAGGTCTCGCTCCGAAGCGTGAAGGTAACGACCAACCTCGCCGCCCTCCGCGCCTCGCGTTGACCTGCAATGCGCAAGCCCGCACGTAAGTAAGGGCGGTTTCTCAAACTGAACATTATACTCGACGACTACGGTTTCGAACTCTACGAGAATAATGAGTTCCCACTTGCATACTTGATCACGTTTCGCACGTTCGGAACCTGGCTTCACGGTGATGAACGAGGTTCGATCCGAAGGAACCGAAAATCTGATCGAGGCTCGAAGCATATCGACCTTAATATTCCGCTTAAAGAGAAAATGGAGGCCGGAATGCTCTCGCACCCTGTTTTACTGGATCCGCTGCAGCGAAAGGTCGTTGACAGTGCGATCCGCGAGGTATGCGAGGTGCGAAAGCACCTGTTGCACGCCGTGAACGTAAGGTCGAACCATGCTCATTCTGTGATCAGTGCTCAGTGCTGTCCGGAGCGATTGGCCGATTCACTGAAGGCGTATTCGACCCGTCGGTTGAAAGAAAACGGGTCGATAGCTCCCGACGGGCGAGTATGGTCACGAGGGCGTAGCCGAAGATATCTGTGGAAGCCTCAACATGTGGAGGCTGCGGTCGAATATGTGCTTTACGGCCAAGGCGATGTTCAGTTTCAATTGGATGATTGAAATAACATTGGATGAACCGCCCTTACTTACGTGCGGGCTTGCGCATGCATTGGCCGAAAAGAAGTTGACCAAATCACGCTGCCGAGCGTCTAACTTCAGGACGATATTTGTTGTTCGCGGAGTTTTTATGGACAGGCGTTTTTTTCTTAAGACAAGCGGGATCGGGCTGGCGAGCTTTGGCTTGATGGCGGCGGCTCCGGACTTTTTGCATCAGTTTGCAGCGGCACAGGCGACGGGAAGCGGCGGCAAGAAGAAGGTGCTGGTCACGATTTTTCAGCGAGGAGCGGTCGATGGCTTAAGCATGATCGTACCGCACGGCGAGAGCGAGTATTACAACCTCCGCCGCGGGACCGCGATCGCACGGCCGAGGCAAACGGACGGTGCGCTCGACCTTGACGGCTTTTTCGGGCTTCATCCGGCTATGGCATCGCTCCAGCCTTTTTGGAATGCAAAGCAGCTTGCCGTAATCAATTCATGCGGCTCGCCGGACAACACCCGTTCGCACTTTGACGCCCAGGACTATATGGAATCGGGCACGCCGGGTGTGAAATCGACCCGCGACGGCTGGCTCAACCGAGCGCTTCAGGCGACCGCCGGCAAGGCCGATTCGCCTTTCCGTGCGGTGGCGATGACGCAGCAACTTCCGCGTTCGCTTTATGGCCGTTCGCCCTCGATCGCCATGACCAGCCTTTCGGATTTCTCGATCAAGGCAGGGCTTTACACGGCTGACCTCAAAGGCGGCTTCGAAGGCGTTTATCAGCAGAATGTGAAGGACACGCTCGGCGAGACGGGCAAGGAGACCTTCGAGGCGGTTAATTTTTTGAAGACCGCGAACCCTTCGAAGTTTCGCCCCGAAAACGGAGCTCAATATCCGAACAGCCAGCTTGGGCGTTCGCTGCAGCAGATAGCTCAGCTTATCAAGGCGGGCGTCGGGCTCGAGGTTGCGTTTGCGGAATCGGGCGGTTGGGATACGCACGTACGGCAGGGCGGTGCCCGCGGACAGCTTGCGAATCTGCTACGGGATTTCGCGAATTCGATCGCGGCCTTTACCACCGACCTTGGCAAACGGATGGACGATGTCGTGGTGCTGACGATGTCCGAGTTTGGCCGGACGGCCCGCGAGAACGGCTCGCTCGGCACCGACCACGGCCACGGCAATGCGATGCTCGTGCTCGGCAATTCGGTGAAAGGCGGGAAGGTCTTCGGCGAGTGGAAAGGCCTGAAGCCCGAAGAGCTAAACGAGGGCCGCGACCTTGCGATCACGACCGATTTTCGCGACATCTTTGCCGAGGTCGCCTCGCGGCATCTCGGAGCACGATACCTCGCAAAGATCTTTCCGAATTATTCTGCCGATGCGGCGAAATTTAGAGGCTTTCTCAAATAGTCCGCTGACGATCCTATACAGAAAAGGCACTTCGATCGAATCGAGGTGCCTTTTATTGTGTGCAACTCCACTATGCAAATAATGTCGCCAAAAGAAAACCAAGAGCATTGACAACAATGAAAAGCACGAATTCAAACACGAACTGGGCTACGGCACGAACCGACGTCTGTAGTTTGCTCATCCCGTAAACGAGCCTCAACGCAAACAAAAGATAAACAAAGGCCGCGAGATAATAGATCACTCGTCCGACAACAAATGTAGTATGGCCCGTGAATGATTCGGTCAGATAGAGCAGCGCGAGGACACTTTTCGCCAAGAAATCGAACGAGTAAAAATGGAGTGAAAATACCAGATGCTCAACGTAGTAACGCCCTGCCGAACGGAAAAGAAGCATTAAGAAAAGTCCCGAAACGAGCACACTGGCAAATCTCAACGTGCCCGCATATTTTCCGGCCTTATCCTGTATCTTTTCAGCAAGCGCCGCTGGCTCGACATTCTTTCTTTTCGCCATCTCGACGACGAACGGCCGAGTACTGTTGTCTTGGGCGCCGCCGCCGCCGGCGGTTGCCAACGCCCCCCAAGCGAACAGGAAATATACTGCGCTAACCGTGAGATAGACTCGGATCGGATTGATGTACTTTCCCTTTTTTCCCGCAAGATAGTCGGCAGTGAGCCGCCCGGGTTTGGTGATCAGATCAATGAAGGTGCGGGCGATCTTGTTAGAGTCCAGGTGTGTGAACTCATGCACTATGTGCCCAAAAAAATGGCTGACCGCAAACTCGTGTTTGTCGATGCGCTTCTGGCCGCATTCGGGACAGAATTTCGTCTCGAACGCAATGTTGCAGTTCGGGCAAACGATTCGTGAAGAGCTACTATCGTTCATCATTTCGGGTACCGTCGCCCGGCGAATCTGCAGCGGCCGCTCCGCCGCGTTGCTGGACGACGTGCGTCAGCTCATGGGAAAGCAGCTTTTTCCCCGCGTCTGAGTGCGGTTGGTATTCGCCCGGTGCAAAGAAAATGTCGCTGCCGTGGGCAAAAGCTTTTGCTCCGAGGTGCGTCGGGGCGTGGCTTTCGTGGACCCGCACCTGAGAAAGGTCAGAGCCAAAAGATGCCTCGAATTCGTGCTTCAACGAGGCGGGAAGCGGTGCTCCGTTGGTCTTTCCTACCTTAGATGCAGACGGTGCTAGGTGCTTTTTTCCTTGATCTTCCATTTAACCGGTCTCCTTTGTTTTTGTTCGAATGAGCTCTTTACTACCATAGGATGCGTAAGAAGCACAAACTCTCGGACAAATAGATGCCAGATCTTTATCGCAGATCGAAAGAGCTTGAACGGATCGACACCGGCGACTACACGCCCGCGGAGTACGACCGCTTTCTCAAGGAGATCGCGTTCATCAACCGCTTTCTCGGCGACCGGCGGGCGCTCAGGCGGTCACTTTTTGCTGAGATCGCTCGTCGTGAACTGGCCGAGTTCAGCATGCTCGATGTCGGTTGCGGGTCGGGCGAATTGCTTCGATACACGGCGGAGTTTGCGAGAGCGAAGGGAATTGAGGCTCGGCTTGCGGGGCTTGATCTCAATCCGATCTCGGCGAGAGTTTCCGCTGCGGGTACGCGAGAATTTCCTGAGATCACTGTAACGCAGGGTGATGCCTTTCGGCTGCCCTTTGCCGATGGTGAATTTGATTACGCGATCTCCTCGCTCTTTTTTCACCACCTGACCGACGAACAGATCCCCAAGGCTCTGGTTGAGATGCGGCGCGTTACACGCCGTGGCGTATTCGTAATAGATCTGCATCGCCACGCGGCCGCATACAGGCTCTATCGGCTTTTTTGTCGGGCTTTTTTCATTTCACCTTTGGTCAGGGAAGACGGTTCGCTCTCGGTGCTTCGGGGATTCAGGCCGAAGGAATTGGCGAAGATCGCCGGGACAGGGAACGTAAGACGAAGCTTTCCTTTCAGGCTTGTGCTTGAGTGCGGCTAGCCTTCGAACATTCCGAGCCGGGCGAGGTGGGCAAGGCTTTCATCGAGCCATTCGGGCAGCGTCGCGAGCAATTCCTTTTTGCCGTCGATCTCATGCGAGGAGCGGATGAACTTCCCGAGTTCATCGAGCACGGTCGATTTGCTTAGCTTCCCGTCAAGCAACTCAAGCAGCCGGCGAGAGACCGGGTCGGCGATCTCCATGTCCACCCCGAAACCCGAGATGACGTTGCGTGCCCGACACACCTGCCAACGGGCGAGCCGGCTGAGTTTCGGTTTTTCAGACAGCTCTGCTGACGCCGACGGCTGAAACGTGTGAAGCTCGACGAGGTCGGTCGCCGTTGCGATCTGGAAAAGCATTTGGCGGAAAGCCTCGGACTGTGTATCGGCCTTATCATCGCCGAGGCCGGCGGCCTGTTTGCGAGCTTCGGCCGAGAGTTCCGTGAATGCAACAGCCCGCGGCCAGATCGAGCCGAGCCGAGCGAGGGCTATCTTGGCGAGCGGCATGTCGATCTCAATACTCTGCCCGCTATTTCCAGCAAACTTTACGCGGCCATTGCCGGTAAGATCGGGCGATCTACCTGCCGGCCGAAGCGACGAACTGATGAGGAGGCGATCAAGCACAGCGGGCTTCATATCGCGGTCGAGAATCACGTCAGAGTGGACGACCAGGCTCTGACGGAAGGCCCGGCCGCGGAAGATATCGAGATATTGCTCGCGTTCGATGACGTCATCGATACCGGAGATGAATTCGCGGGCGGCGGGTGTCATATCGGCCGTACCCATTGCATGAAGCTCGGCCTCGGCTAGGAACTGCAAACCATTCGCGGCGAGCAGATTGGCAAACTCATGAAAGTAGAATGGCGTGTTCAATTCGGCGAGGTCATCATGGAAAACATCGGCGAGGTCGCGGGTGCCGTGGCGGCGAAATTCGCGGACAAGTATCTGGCCATACGTGCCGCGGTTCGAGCTTTGCTCGGCAGCAAATTTGAGGAAGCCGAGAGCATGCTCGACCTTTTCAGCCGGGTCTTCGATGCCGCGGCTCGCGAACCGCATTGCCTGTTGCGTTATCTGCCGCTCATGGGCGCCGGGAAACGAGCTGTAGCTGATATAGCCGACGCCGTTCGGGCCGAGCAGTTCGCGGAAAAGCTCAAGGACGCGAGTTCTCACGGCCTCGGGCACCCATGAGAAAAGCCCGTGAGCGACGATGTAGTCGAACCGGCCGAAGGCCGCTGCCGACATCTCCATTACGTCGGCCTGGCGAAACTCGATGTTGCCGAGCCCGAGTTCCGCAGCGGCGGATTTTGCTTCATCGATATGAACCTTCGAAAGATCGATGCCGGCGAACCGGGCCTGCGGCATCAGGTAGGCTTGAGCGATCAGGTTGCTGCCGTTGCCGCAGCCAAGTTCGAGCACCGTGCTCGTCTCCGCGGCCGCGGGCTCCATCCCAAAAAGCAAGGCCTGCATCGCCAGCCTTCCGGGAAACGTCTGGACAAAGAACTTGCTCGGATAGGGCAGCCGGTCGTATGAGAATTCATCGTTCACGATCGGTCAACAATAACACAGCCAGACTTATTTCGGCCCGAGTATACGGCCCATTTGTTCATGGATGAGGTTGATGGCCTTGAGCGGGCGGACCATTACTTTGAATTCGGTGATGCGGCCATCGGCGTTCCACTTCATCATATCGACGCCATTGACCGTGATGCCATCGATCTCAGTCTTAAACTCAAGCACTGCATCGCTTTCGCCAATGATCTCGCGAACATAACGGAAAGTCTCATTGCCGAAAACGTGCATCGCCGCCTTGAGATACATCGCCGTCACCGCCTTCCCCACCTGCGGCGTGTGCACCACCGGCGAGTAGAAAACAACGTCTTCCGCCAGCAATTCACCAAGCCCTCTCGCATCGCGCGTGCGGACGATCTCATGCCATTCCACAACAGCCTTTTTTCCCACACCATCTCCCATACTAATAAGGCACGTCGTCCAATACTCCTAGGATCTCTACCTCACTATCCCGCTCAAAAATCGCAAGCAGATCATTTAGCAACGTATCCGCTAAGGGACGCGTGTCAATGAATCGAAGTTTTGACCAGCTCCACTTTTTGTCCTTTATGAATCCGTCCGTACAGAGGTACTCAATCGGGTCGGTCGTGTCCGGAACTGCATGGATCAAGACACCGGAACGAATCGGATCAGGCGAAAGCTCAACCCACCAACCCCAGTCTTCCGCGCAGACAAAAGGAACGTTGTACCCACGCTCCGTAAGTTCGCGTTGCAAATACTCGGCAAGGGCCTTTCCATACATTCCTTCGTTTACTATCTCGTCGTCTTCGCCGGGAAGAATGACAAACTTGTCAGACCTGAGGTGAATAAATTTTCCCATGTGCTTATCCAGTTCGAAACTACAAGTCTAACTGAAGATCTCATGCCAACTGTTAAGTGTCACAAAATGCCGCAAAGCTTTCTTAAGTTGCGAAACGCTGTTTCATTCGTTGGCTCGTTGGCTCTCAGGATCACTCATCCAATTTCTCCGTTTCCGAGTTTATCCGTTCCAACACACCGGGCTGCTCGCCTTCGAATTGCCGATAGCTTGTCTTGTCTTTTTCGCTGAAATCGACGGCGAGCTGCAAATGGCCGCAGTGAACGCAACCATAACCGCGGATAGCTCGTGTGCCGAGTCCAAAAAGGCTTTTCCAAGCCGGAACCTCGTCGAGCTTGAACGCGGGCTTTCCGCCATCTCCGCTATCGAGCAATGTTCCCGGAACCAATGCTGCGCTTCCGCATGCTAAACACTTCATCGCAAAATACTCCTTCCTCCCCGCGGCGCACGATCTCGAATCACCTTCAGGAACCGGTTCGATTCAATCCTCTTCGGAATGATAATCTCAAAATCCTCCCAATTATATTGATATCCTTCGGGACTGGGCTCGAGGATCGAACCAGAAAAGAAGTCACCATACTTCTCACTAAGTTCCTTTAGGGTCTGGACGGAAGTATCCTCATACTTAGACCTATTGAAAAACCAGTATCCCGCAATCAATGGAAAATCGTCTTCTTGTAGCCGGAAGACGAAGCCATTGTAGTTGCCAAGCTTCCGGTCCCAATTCTTCAAGTTACGACGCCAGTTACCTGACAGAGTCTTGTTTCGCAAGAAAGGGTAGACGTATACGCCCTTCGAATTATTCTGCGCACCGTTTCGCCGTCGGAAGGACGGACGGATCCCGTTCGTGAGAATAGCGCTCGTTGTATTTTGTTTTGCCCAATGAATCACGAGCATAGCGTCCTACCTATTCCATATTCCTCAGACGTAATCTCAACGCTTGAAGCTTTATAAATCCTTCGGCGTCGTGTTGGTCGTAGGCTCCGGCGTCGTCTTCGAAGGTTACTACGCGTTCGCGGTAGAGCGTGTTGGGCGAGCGGCGGCCGGTGACGATGGTGTTGCCTTTGTAGAGCTTTAGGCGGACGTCGCCGTTAACGGTTTCCTGCGTTTGGTCGATCA
>ERZ761602.6899-NODE-6899-length-12395-cov-8.412723_pt1 | contig 12395 bp, 9 predicted proteins | sample MGYA00512165_ERZ761602 | MGnify/ENA primary metagenome ERZ761602 (study PRJEB28899, sample SAMN02445085) | bioreactor sludge metagenome | biome: EBPR sludge; isolation source: Thorneside wastewater treatment plant | place: Australia: Brisbane, Thorneside... | reverse complement strand
ACGAGATTTCTGCCTGTCTCGTGGGCTCGGAGATGTGTATAAGAGACAGAACGAGGGCAGCACCGGCACCGGCTGGTGCATGACCAGAAAGGTTTCGGCGAGGAATTTGGTGGCCTGATCGAGGGCGATCACCAGGACACTGAGCCATATCCATTTTTTCAACATCTCAGGCCCCACCACCAAAGATGCTGGCGAAATCAACTCGCACCCCCTCATGTTCCACCACGCCGGCCAGTTGCGTTTTACGCCCCTGGGCGGTGGCGATGTACACCACTTGCCCGTAGGGTTCGACCGTCCACACCGCCGGCACGCCCGCCTTGAGGAACTTGCCAGCCTTGCGCATCAGACTATGGATCGGCTGGCTGGGCGAAACGACCTCCACCACCACGGTGGGTAGCACGGCACACCGGGTTTGATCTTCGATGAAGTTTGGTGCGAGGACGCCGACCCCATAGATCGCGATATCGGGAATCAGCCCGCCCTCGATATCCAGCATCAGTTCCGGCCAGGCTTCCCACTGGCTGGATTGCTCGACCGCCAGGATGATCTTGCGGCACAGGTAACTATGGTTGAGGGAAGGACTCACGACCGGCTGTTCTCCACGTCAGGCGAACCGGCGCTCTTCGCCAGCCCCAAACGCATTGTCCACGCAGCGCCCGCAGAGTTCCGGGTGCTCGGCGTTCCTACCTACATCCTCGCGGTGGTGCCAGCAGCGGACACACTTGGCATGGGCGCTGGCTGTCACCTGGATCGCCAGCGACTGGCCGTCGATCTGGACTTCGATCGCCGTTTCCGGCCTGGCGGCCAATGGCTGGACACGCGCGTAAGAAGTGATGAAGAAAAAACGCAGTTCGTCGCCGATCCGGTTCAAATCCGCCGCCAGATTCCCATCGCAGTACAAGTCCACTTCCGCGTCCAGTCCCGAACCGATGCCGCCCGCGACCCGCAATTTTTCCAGTTCCTTGCTGACCGCCTCGCGCACCGCAATCAGCCGGTCCCAGTAGGCCGCGTTGAATGGTTCGTCGTCGCCGACCGCGAACAGCCCGGCATACCAGGTGGTCAGGAAGACCGACGGACCGCGCTCGCCGGGCAGGTTCCGCCAGATTTCCTCGGCGGTGAAGCTCAGGATCGGCGCCAGCCAGCGCGTCATCGCTTCCAGGATATGGTGCATCGCGGTCTGGGCCGAGCGGCGGGCGACGCTGTCGCGGCCGGTGGTGTACTGGCGATCTTTGATGATGTCCAGATACAGGCTGCCCAGGTCCACCGAGCAGAAGTTGTGAATCTTCTGATAGATCAAATGGAACAGATACTGGTCGTAAGCCTCCAGAATCTCCGCCTGCAAGCGGCGGGTCCGATCCACCGCCCAGCGATCCAGCGCCAGCATCCGCTCCGGCGGCAGCCGGTCGCGGGCGGGATCGAAGCCGTTGAGATTGGCCAGCAGGAAACGGGCGGTATTGCGCATCCGCCGATAGGAGTCGGCCATGCGCTTGAGAATCTCGTCGGAAACGCCCATCTCGCCGCGATAGTCGGTCGCCGCCACCCACAGCCGCAGCACGTCGGCGCCCAGCGAGTTGACCACCTTCTGCGGCGCGACCACGTTGCCCTGCGATTTCGACATCTTGCGGCCCTGGGCGTCCACGGTGAAGCCGTGGGTCAGCAGTCCCTTGTAGGGCGCGACGCCGCGCATCGCCACCGAGGCCAACAGCGAGGACTGGAACCAGCCGCGATGCTGGTCGGAGCCTTCCAGATACAATTCCGCCGGAAAATGCAGTTCCGGGCGGCGGTCCAGCACCGAGAGATGCGTTGTGCCGGAGTCGAACCACACATCCAGCGTGTCGGTGGCCTTGTCGTAATTCGCCGCGTCCGCGCCCAGCAGTTCGGCCGGGTCGAGTTCGAACCAGGCGTCGATGCCGCCCTGCTCGATGCGCTGGGCCGCCTGTTCCATCAACTCCAGCGTGTTCGGATGCAATTCACCCGTTCGCTGGTGAGTAAACAGGGTCATCGGCACGCCCCAGTAGCGTTGTCGGGACACGCACCAGTCCGGGCGGTTGACCACCATGCCCTGAATCCGCGCCTCGCCCCAGTCCGGGGTGAAGCGGAGCTTCTTGATCTCCGTCAGGGCCTGGGCGCGCAAGGCGTGCGGATGATCCATGCCGATGAACCATTGCGCGGTGGCCCGGAAGATCACCGGGGTCTTGTGCCGCCAGCAGTGCGGATAGCTGTGTTTCAGGCTGGCGACCCGCAGCAGCTTGCCATGGACCTTGAGCGTGTCGATCACCCGCTCGTTGGCGGCGAATACGTGCAGGCCGGCGAACAGGGGAGTATCGGGCAGGAAGCGGCCATCCGGCCCGACCGGGTTGTTCACCGGCAGACCGTAGCGCGAGCCGACCACGTAGTCTTCCTGGCCGTGGGCGGGAGCGGTGTGGACCGCGCCGGTGCCGGCGTCGGTGGTCACGTGATCGCCGAGGATGACCGGTACTTCGCGGTCGTGGAACGGATGGCGCAGGGCCAGCCCTTCCAGTTCGGCGCCCGGCCCATAGGCGATGACCTGGTAATTGTCGACCCGCCACCGGGCCAGCGAGTCCTTGAGCAACGGCTCAGCGACCAGCAACCGCTCCTGGCCCCGGTCGGTCTCGACTTGCGCGACCACGTATTCCAGCCCCGGATTGACCGCCACCGCCTGGTTGGCGGGCAGGGTCCACGGGGTGGTGGTCCAGATCACCACGGCCAGCGGTCCCTTGCCCTCATGGCCTTCGACATGGTGCAGCCGGGCCATCAGTGCCTCGGGATTTACCATCGCGAAGCGCACGTCGATGGCCAGCGCGTCGCGGTCCTCGTATTCGACCTCGGCCTCGGCCAGCGCCGAACCGCAGTCGATGCACCAGTACACCGGCTTGAAGCCGCGATATAGATGGCCGTTGGCGACGATCCGCGCCAGCGACCGCACGATGTCGGCCTCGACGCGGAAATCCATGGTCAGGTACGGTTTCTCCCAGTCGCCCAGCACCCCCAGCCGCTGAAAATCGGCGCTCTGGCTGGCGATCTGCTCGGCGACGAACGCCCGGCAGGCGGTGCGGAACTGGCGGGCATCCACCTTGACCCCGACCTTGCCCAGCTTCTTTTCCACCACCTGCTCGATGGGCAGGCCGTGGCAGTCCCAGCCCGGCACGTAGGGCGCGTCGAAACCACTCAAAGTCCGGGACTTGACGATGATGTCCTTGAGCACCTTGTTGACGGCGTGGCCGATGTGAATCGTCCCGTTGGCGTAGGGCGGACCGTCGTGCAGCACGAACTTGGGCCGCCCGGCGAATTCGACGCGCTGGCGCTGGTACAGGTCCAGTTCCCGCCAGTAACGCAGCAATTCCGGCTCGCGTTTGGCGAGATCGGCCTTCATCGGAAAGGCGGTCTGGGGAAGATTGAGGGTGTCTTTGTAATCGGCCACGATAAACCTCTGAAAAACCGATGCTCAAGCTCTCCCTTCCCGCGACGGAAAAGGAGTGAGGGGTGAGGGGATGGCTCCCCTCTCCCCAAGTGGGAGAGGGGCTGGGGGTGAGGGGGTTCCTATACCCCGCGCGGCGAACCAGGCGCGGGCGGCCCGTTCGTCCCGCTGAATTTGCGCTTGCAAGGCCGCCAGGGATTCAAAGCGTCGTTCCGGACGAAGATAATGCAGGAAATCCACCTTGACGTGCCGGCCGTAGAGATCGCCCTGAAAATCGAGCAGATGCACTTCCAGGCGCTCGCGCTCGCCCTCGACCGTCGGGCGGCGACCGACGTTGGCGATGCCGGGCCACGATCGTAGACCAGGACCGCTCATCAGCACGGCGTAAACGCCGTAAACCGGAGTGACGCGGCGATGCGGATGGATGTTGGCGGTGGGAAAGCCGAGGGTGCGACCGCGACGGTCGCCATGCGCTACCCGCCCGCACAGGTCGTAGGGCCGGCCCAACAGCCGCGCCGCCAGTTCCAGATCGCCCTGGGCCAGCGCCTGGCGGACGCGGGTGCTACTGACCCGTTCGCCGTCCAGAATGTAGCTGTGATTGTCCGCCACCTCGAACCCGTGGCGCTGGCCGGCTTCGACCAGCATCGCGAAATCGCCGGCGCGGCGATGACCAAAGCGAAAATCGTCGCCGATGACCAGATAGTGGACGCCCAGCCGCTGGACCAGCAAATCCTCGATGAACCGTTCCGCCGGCAGCGCCGCCAACCGGTGGTCGAATTCCAGGCACAACACCCGCTCGACGCCAAGGTCGTCCAGCGCCAGCAGCTTTTCCCGCAGGCGCATCAACCGGGCGGGCGGCGCGTGGGGACCGGCGAAGAATTCCTGGGGCTGGGGCTCGAAGGTGATCACCAGTTGGGGCAGGCGCAGGCGCGCGGCCTGTGTGGCCAGTTGGGCGAGAATCGCCTGATGGCCGAGATGCACGCCATCGAAATTGCCGATCGTGGCGACGCAGCCCCGGTGGCGAGAGCGCAAGTTGTGTTGGCCGCGAATCAGTTCCATGCCGGTTTTAAAAGGGAGTGGCGAACGAAAGGCGGCATTATAGGGATAATCGGCGATTTCTTGACACCATGCCGGCGCGCTGGCGCGGAATGTCGGTTCGTCGCCCCGTTCGGCGACGGGCGCGCGAACTACCAAAAAGCTCTTTTGAAATCGTCCCTGAGTTTTCGCAATCCTTGTTTGAAGGCGCCGGCTTCGGACACCGGCTGATTCGGCCAATTGGCCCGGTTTCCAACGCTGGCGTCTTGATTGGGCCCATTGGCGCGGGTTCCGGCAACGCCTTTTGGCGCCGGTTTGTTCGGCCGCTGATTGACCGCCACGACGCGGGGCGCGCGCGGCGGGGTTTTTTGCGCGGGAGGTTGAGCCGCCTGGCTGGCTTGAAGGGTTTGGGTCGGGGGTGGACCGCCAGGAACGGTCGGGCCATTCGGTTGCGGCTCCAGCTTTAGCACCATGCTGACATCCGCGTCCGCGATCGTGATCATGTTGTGCTCGGTTCGGTAACCCGGACAGGCGATTTCAAGTTGATAGGCGCCTGCCTCCAGTTTCATCCCCGGCTGATAGGGTTTCCGGATATTCCGCGGGTTGACCAGGTGGATTTGGGATTCGGGTGGCTCGACATCGATCGTGAGCGCATAAAGGGTCTTTTCCAGGGCGATCAGCAGGTTGACGTCATTGTCGGCGATTTTCACGCTGGCTTTCCGCGTGACGTGGCCGGGATGGCTCACTTCAATTTCATAGGCGCCGGCCGGCAACCGTATCCCCGCCTGATAGGGTTGGCCAACATTCAACAATCTGACGATGGCGTCGGCGGGTTCGGTCTTGACCGTCAAGGCGCGCCAGGATTGCGGCGAGGAAACCGGCGTGGTCGTGACCGCCATCGCCAGTTGGCCGAGTTTGACCTGGACCGCGTCGATATCCCGATCCTCGATCTCGCCACTGCGCAGGACGGTGCCGGTGCGGGTGTCGATCAGGCGGGCCGTGACCCGGACTCGCTCCCCCAGGCGGCTGACCGTGCCGGTCACGACGCCATGAATGCCGTACAGCTTTCCCAGTTGCATGGCCGTTTCGGCATCGACGGGGCCAATCGAGCCAAAGGGGTTGTTTTTGGCCATCCTGGCGATAGCGCTCAGGGACAGGCGATCCTTGAGCGCGAAATAGCCCAGGCTGGCGATGGCCGAGGTGATGGAATCGGCGATGATCGCGCCGGCCTGCGGATCCAGATCACCGCCGCGAACCGCGAATTCAACCACCGCGATCGTTTTTTTCGATTCCGATGGCCTGGCGGCCCACGCCGGTTGAATGATAAGCCCGGCGATCAGCCAGCAGCCCATGAAGATGATCGCGCCAAGTCTTTTCAGAACACGCAGGTCGTTCATCATTCGCGTCTCGATCAATCCGCCTGAAGGCTACCCCGGGCCGGCAAGCCGACGTCTCCCGGCCACTCCCACAATTCGCGCGGGTAGTCGCGGTACAGTTCCCGGAACGCCCGCTGGTAATGCCAGTCGGCATGGACAATCCGCGCCAGTTCCCACGGACGGGTCAGATGGCGCTCGACCCGCAGCGGATTGCGCCGGCCCGCTTCGCCGATCTGCCGCGCCAGCAGGGCGCTGAACTCGCGCAACGGCAGCGCGGTGGGCGTGAGCGGATGCATGCAGTCGTGCAGGTCGTAGGCATCGCCACACCAGAACGCCGGCCGCGCCGCTTCGTAGTCCGGCGTGCCGGGCGACGGGGTGCAGACGGTGAAGCTGCATTGCGCCGGGGGCATGGCGCCGACGTAAGCGCGCAGGCGCTGGAACTCGGCGTGGCCGTATTCCGAGCGGACCATGAACGCGGCGTGGCAAGCGATGCCCAGCCGGCGCAGCGTGTCGTGGGCGCGCTCGTTGTGCGCCACCGTGCCGCCCTTGCGCGCCGCCTTCAATTCCTGGTTGGTGGCGAACTCGAAGCCGACGAACACGCCATCCAAACCAATTTCGCGCCAGCGCCGCAACAGTTCCGGTGAATGTAGCACAGTCGTGGCGCGCGCCCAAGCGAAGTAACGTTTCTTGACGCCGCGCCGCGCCAGCGCCTCGGCCAATTCGAAGCCGTAAGCCTCGTCAATGAAATTTTCGTCATCCGAAAAGTAGACGTGATCGGCCTCGATCCGCGCCAGATCCTCGGCGACCATCTCGGCCGGGCGTGGTCGATGCTCGCCGCCGCACAGGAGCGGCACGATGCAAAACGAACAGACCATCTTGCAGCCGTAGGAGGTGCGCGCCATCGCCACCGGTGGCAGCAGAGCCTGCCAGTCGCGCGGGTTCTCGCACACCCAGATGCAGTAATAGCGACGAGGGTCCCACAGATCGCGGCGCGGGATCGGGATGGTGGCGGGGTCGGGATAACGGGGCCAGGTCTTGGCGGCTTCCGCGTCGAAGCGCTCGCCGGCGAACAGCAGGTTGGCGATATTCTCGGGCTCCTCACCCCGCGCCAGCGCCGTCACCAGGGCGCGAAACGGCGCGCAGCCCTCGCCGCGCACGATGTAATCGATAGCGGGGATATTGCAGTCGACGGGAGCCACGGTGGCGTGATGACCACCGACCACGACCCGGGCCTGCGGCAGCAACTGCCGTGCCGTGCCCGCCAGCCGTTTCATGATTCCCGACTCGTGGGTGTAAGCGGTAAAGCCCACCAGGTCGGGCCGAAACCGGGCCAGCTCGCGCTGGAAAACATGGTCGGCGAACCGGTACAGCCGTAGATCGAGCACCCGCACCTCGTGTCCCGCCGGAAGCGCGGCGGCCAGATAACCGAACTCCAGGGGTTCCAGGCGCTGGAAACGTTCGAGACCCCGCACGGTTGGAAGCTGAGCCTTGGGCTTGACGAGCAGAATGCGCATGGGACTGTCCTCCATCGTTTACGGCATTCGCCGCCACTCGAAGCCGACCAGATTGCGCTCGGCGCGGCTGAACTCCATCCCGATCAGGGTCACCGGCTGGCCGGCGTACTTCTGGTGATAGCCGCGCGCCTGGATTTGTTCCAGCGCCCGGCCCGGTTCGCTCAGTTCCACCACCTTGAATTCCAGCAGCCAGACGCGACCGGCCCATTGGATGATCAGGTCGATGCGGCCGTGGTTGGTGACATCTTCGGGAATCACGGTCAACCCCAGGGCGGCGAAGTAGCAGTAGACCAGGGAGGCCCAGTAGCCTTCGTAGTCGGCGATGGCGTTGCGCCGGTGCCAGTCGTGGGGCAGGGCGGCGAAGAAGGCGTGGAACGCGGCGCGCAGGGCGTCCGGGTCGTCGGTGTCCAGGGCGTTGAAAATCCGGTTCTGGGTCTGTTCCCGACGCTGGAGATCGGGCGCCAGTTGGTTGAGCAGGACCTCGTTCAGGCTCATCCGCACTTCCCGATTGGGATAGCCGAGCCGGTATTTAATCCGCCCCGCCTGGCGAAGCTGTTGGCGCAGGGTGAGATAGCCCGTCTGGAACAGCAGGGTCTCCGGTTCGATGAAGCCCACGTCGAAACTGCTCAGCAGGGTTTCGCCGACTTCCAAATCGTCCAGCGTGGCCAGGGGATAGCGCCGCTCCTTAAGCAGGTTGATCAGGAAGGTCGGGGTGCCGGTCTCGAACCAATAGCTGCGAAATTGGCGGTTGCGCAAATACAGCAGAATGTCAAACGGGTTGTAGACCGACTCGCCAAGGAAGTTGTAGCCGTTGTACCACTGCCGCAGTTCCGCTAAATCCACCCCTTCCAGCCACGCCGCAAACGTGCCTTCCAGCTCGGTCTGGGTGTAGCCGCACACCGTAGCGAACCGCTCGTCCAGCGTGAGATCCTCCAGGTTGTTCAGCCCGGAGAACAGCGAGACCTTGGAGAATTTGCTTACCCCCGTGAGCAGCACGAAGCGCAGCCGGGCGTCCTGGCTCTTGAGCACCGAGTAGAGGTTGCGCAGGCCCTCGCGCAGTTCCAGCGCCCGCTCCGGCTGGTGCAGATGATCCAGAATCGGCTTGTCGTATTCGTCCACCAGCACCACCACCCGCTCGCCGGTCGCGGCGTGGAGCGCGCGGATCAGACCGTGCAGGCGCAGGTGAATGTACGGATTGGCGGGTAGCGTTACTCCGTGCGCGGCGGCGCATTCTTCCAGTTGCACCGCAATCGATGCGGCCAGCGAATCCACATCGCTCAGGATTCCCTCGCCGAAATCCAGCACGATCACGGGATGGCGGCGGTTCCAGTCCCAATGATTTTCCAGGTGTAGCCCGGCGAATAGCTCGCGCTCGCCGGCGAACGCGGCGGCCAGGGTGCTGACCAGCAGGCTCTTGCCGAAGCGGCGGGGCCGGGCCAGGAAGTAGTACTTGCCTTCGTCGGCCAACCGCGCCACCAGCGGGGTCTTGTCCACGTAGCAGTAACCTTCCTCGCGGATTTCCCGGAAGGTCTGGATGCCGATCGGGAGTTTGCGCATGGTCGCCATCACCCTGTTTGTCGCGGCGTTCCCGAGTTAGGGATTGTCGAAAAACTCTTCATTGATTTTTCTGAAAAATTTTCCATGAGGCGGCCCTTGTTCGGCTGGATCAACCAAAAATCGGTTGGAAGCGATATCTACATCCATATTAATCAATAAGTTATTTTTTTGACAGCCTTTGAGGAAGATCGCCATGCGATACGCTCAAATCATCAGCACTGGAAGTTATGTCCCGGAACGGGTGATGACCAACGCCGACTTCGACCGACTGCTGGGCGAGTCGGTCGGCGACTGGCTGGTGGAAAATGTCGGTATCCGCGAACGCTGCTTCATGACCGACGATCAGGTCACGTCCGATTTGGCGGTCGCCGCCGGGCGCGCGGCGCTGGAACGGGCTGGGCTGGAGCCAGACGCGCTTGACCGGATCATCGTTGCCACCGACACGCCGGATTACCTCAGTCCAGCCACGGCGGTGGTGGTGCAGGCCAAACTGGGCGCGCGGCGGGCTGGCGTGTTCGATCTGAACGCGGCCTGCGCTGGCTGGGTCACCGCCTTGGACGTGGCGGCCAGAATCGTTGTTACCGAACCCGAGGAACGGTTCGTGCTGGTGATCGGCGCGTATGGCATGAGCCGGTTTCTCGACTGGGCCGACAAGAAAACCGCCACCCTGTTCGCCGACGGCGCGGGCGCGGTCCTCGTGGGCGCCGGCTCGCAACCGGGGTGGCTGGCCACCGCTACCGCCGCCAACGGTGAATATCACGACGCGCTGGGCATCTACACCGGCGGAACGTATCGGCCCGCCACCGCCGCCAACGTCGCCCGGCACGGGCCCCCCATGGTGCGGTTCGTGCGCAAGTTTCCGCCCACCTTCAATGTCGAGCAATGGCCGCCGCTGATCGAGCGCCTGCTGGCCAGGGCCAGCGCCGCGACCGGAACCCGGTTGGGACCGGACGATGTGGACCACTACTATTTCACCCAGGTCAACTTGCGCGTCATCGAAGCGACCATGGCGGCGCTGGGGCAGCCGCTCGCCAAAACTCACTGGATCATGGACAAGTGGGGCTACACCGGCTCGGCTTGCATTCCCATGGCCTTGGACGACGCCGTCGCTCAAGGCAAAGGCCCGAAACCGGGATCGCTGGCGCTATTCTGCGCCAGCGGCGGCGGCATCGCCCTGGCGGCTTCCCTGTGGCGATGGGCGGCGCGCGAGGCGTGAAGCGCGAGGCGTGAAGCGCGAACGCGGCGAGCTCATGCGGTCACCCGCCACTCGCATAGCGTTTGGCGGGTGACCGAACCGAACTTTCCGCGTGACTACCCCTGTCGCGCGGGAAGGGGCGCGTTCGCCTTTTCCCGCTCTACCAACCGGCTGGATTTCTGATAGTCTTAGTTCCCTTTGATCCTCTCTGTCCGCCTCCCGCCTCCGATCCATGACCCTGATTTCCCGCACCCGCGTCAAGATTTGCGGCGTCACCCGTCCCGAGGACGGCGTGGCCGCGGCCCAACTGGGCGCGGACGCCATCGGCCTGGTGTTTCATCCGCCCAGCCCTCGGTTCGTGGACGTGGAAACCGCGCGACGGATCGTCGCGGCGCTGCCGCCCTTCGTGGCCGTGGTTGGGCTGTTCATGAACGCGGAACCCGTGGCGGTGAAGTGTGTGATCGACCGTGCCCCGCCGCATCTGTTGCAATTTCACGGCGATGAGGATCCCGACTACTGCGTCTCGTTCGGTTTGCCTTACGTGAAGGCCGTGCCGATGGGCGCCAACGCCGATGTCCTGGATTACGAACGACGATTCGCCACGGCGGCCGGTCTGTTGCTGGACAGCCACGGCGGCGGCCAGATGGGCGGCACCGGCCAGGGCTTCGACTGGACCCGGATTCCCGCCGACCGGCGCAAGCCGCTGATCCTGGCTGGCGGGCTGCATCCCGGCAACGTCGCCGAGGCGATCCGCCAAGTCCGACCCTACGCGGTGGATGTCAGCAGCGGGGTGGAATCGGCCAAGGGCATCAAGGACGCCGAACTGATGCGCGCATTTCTACGAGGTGTGTATGACCGCGAAAGCCCTGCGTAACCCGGTGGACTTCAGTCAGTTCCCCGATCGCGCCGGCCATTTTGGCCGTTACGGCGGCCGATTCGTCGCCGAAACCCTGATGGAAGCCTTGCACGAACTGGACGATGCCTGGCGGGCCTATCGCAACGACCCCGAATTTCTGGCGGAACTGGACGTCGATCTGGCTCGCTACGTCGGCCGCCCTACCCCGCTCTATCACGCCGAGCGCTGGAGTCGGCGGCTCGGTGGCGCGCAAATCCACCTTAAGCGGGAGGACCTGAGTCACACCGGCGCGCACAAGATCAACAACACCGTTGGTCAGGCGCTGCTGGCCAAGCGGATGGGCAAGACCCGGCTGATCGCCGAGACCGGCGCTGGTCAGCACGGGGTCGCCTCCGCCACCGTCGCCGCCCGGCTGGGCATGGAATGCGTGGTCTACATGGGGTCGGAGGATATCCAGCGCCAGGCGCTGAACGTCTACCGGATGCGGCTGCTGGGCGCGACCGTCCAGCCGGTCACCTCGGGTTCGCGCACCCTCAAGGACGCCCTGAACGAAGCCTTGCGCGACTGGGTCACCAATGTGGATAACACCTTTTACATGATCGGCACGGTGGCCGGCCCGCATCCCTACCCGGTGATGGTGCGCGAGTTCCAGGCGGTCATCGGCCGCGAGGCGCGCGAGCAGATGTTGAGCGATTACGGCTGCCTGCCGGATGCCCTGGTCGCCTGTGTGGGTGGCGGTTCTAACGCCATCGGCTTGTTCCATTCGTTCCTGAACGACAGCGAAGTGGCGATCTACGGCGTCGAGGCCGCCGGTTCGGGCCTTGAAACCGGTCGTCACGCCGCCACGCTCTGCGCGGGCCGGCCCGGCGTGCTGCACGGCAACCGGACTTACCTGCTCAACGACGCCAACGGTCAGATCATCGAAACCCATTCGGTATCGGCTGGACTGGACTACCCCGGCGTCGGGCCGGAACACGCCTGGCTCAAGGACATCGGCCGGGCGCGCTACGTCGCCGTTACCGATGACGAGGCGCTGCGCGGCTTTCACGACCTGACCCGCATCGAGGGCATCATCCCGGCGCTGGAAAGCAGTCACGCCCTGGCCTACGTCACCCAACTGGCCCCGACGATGCGCCCCGATCAACATATCGTGGTCAATCTGTCCGGACGCGGCGACAAGGACATCTACACCGTCGCCCGGCTGGAAGGCATTCAACTGTGAACGAGTTGCAGCGCATGAACCGCATTGCCCACTGTTTCGCCGACTTGCGCCGCGCGGGTCGCAAGGCCCTGATCCCGTACATCACCGCCGGCGACCCGCGCCCGGAGTTGACCGTGCCGATGCTCCATGCCCTGGTGAAGGCCGGAGCGGACATCCTCGAATTGGGCGTGCCGTTTTCCGATCCGATGGCCGATGGTCCGG
>ERZ761602.6898-NODE-6898-length-12396-cov-4.393161_pt1 | contig 12396 bp, 13 predicted proteins | sample MGYA00512165_ERZ761602 | MGnify/ENA primary metagenome ERZ761602 (study PRJEB28899, sample SAMN02445085) | bioreactor sludge metagenome | biome: EBPR sludge; isolation source: Thorneside wastewater treatment plant | place: Australia: Brisbane, Thorneside... | reverse complement strand
GTGGTACTGGGCGTGATCAACGCCGTCGTCCGCCCCCTGGCCCTCGTGCTCACGCTGCCGATCACCGTGGTCACGTTGGGCTTCTTCCTGCTGGTCCTGAACGCCGGAATGCTGGCCCTGGCCGGCTGGCTGCTGCCGGGCTTCCACATCGCCAGCTTCTGGGCCGCCTTCTGGGGCGCGATCGTCGTGAGCGTGGTGAGCGCCATAGGCTCCTGGATCTTCGGCCCGAAGGGCGGCGTGGAAGTGCACATCCGGCGGGGCTAGCCGGATTCCGGCCGCTTCAGGCCTTTCGTGCGGCCAGGTAGCGCAACGTCCAGGGCAGCAGCCAGCACCGTCCCGCGCCCGGGTCCTCACCCTGGTGGAACCCGAGGTCGCTCACCAGCACCCGCGCGAGCGCAGGGCCCGAGCCCGCCATGTCGAGGCCGAAGAGGTCGGTGCAGAACTCCACCGCGTGCCCGGGATCCGTGAAGCACCAGTGGTAGTGCGCGTCCTCGGTCGTCACGTCGCTGAAACCCGCGGACCGCAGCGCCGCATCGTCCGCCGTGGACAGGAAGAGCCCGTCATGGCCCTGGCTGTTGTAGCGGTCAACGAAGCCGTTGAGGAATGCACCGATCCGGGACCCCGCGGCCACGTCCGCGAGGATGACCCGGCCACCGGGCCGCAGGACCCGGAACCACTCCCGGTAGATCGGTTGCCGCAGATGCTGGTGATGCAGCCCCGCGACGCTGCACAGGGCATCGCAGGTGGCATCGAGGAGGGGCAGCTGGTGGGCCGGCGCGAGGCAGGCCTCGTCACCCGGCAGCAGCCGGCGCGAGCAGGCGCGGTGGAAATGCGCCGACTCGTCCACCGCCGTGTACCGGGTGTCCATCGGCAGGAGTTCACGCAGGTAGGCGCCACCGGAGGGCACGTCGACGATGTGCTCCCCGGGCGCCGGGCGGAGCCGCTGGACCATGGCGCGGAACTCCTGGAGGCGGACCCCGGGGCTGCGGGCCATGGACTGCTCGTAGCGGTCCCCGCGCTGTTCGAAGATCTCCCCGTACGCCGTCCGCATCAGCGTTGCCCTGCCGCCCCGCTGCGCATGATGAGTGCCGCGAGCGCATTTGTCACCGGGTCGCCCGCGGGCGCCCGGTCGAGGAAACGCTGGTAGATGCGCACGAGGGACTGCATGGCAAGCGGCGGCAGGGCGTCGAGCGCCGCCACCAGGTCCGGGTTGGCTGGCATGCCCTCGCAGGTGACGCCCGGCAGGTCCTGCCAGTACACGAGCCGGGTTCGCACGCATTTCTCGCACCGGCCGCAGTTGCCCTCGGCACGGGGCGCGTCGTAGCAGACCCGCAGGTGCCGGTGCACGTACGGTACGCCGGCCATGGCCGCGAGCTTCTCCGCCCGCCAGACCTCCGCGCCGTAGTGCCGGATGCCGATCCCGGCGCCGCTCCAGAGGGGATCCAGGTCCGGATGGCTGCCCCAGGGCATGAGGTTGCTGACGTGGTAGGACGCCGACACGAGCCACCGGGACGCCACGCCGGACAACAGGTGGGCCGCGCCCGCCAGCACGGCGCCGTGGTAGCGGGCCCAGCGCATCCGGCCGAGCACCGGGTGGTCCCGCAGGTTGGTCGCGACGAGGACGAACTCCAGCCCCAGTTCGTCCGCCAGCGCCCGCCAGCTGCGGGCCATGGCAGTCCACACCGCCCGGTTCGCCAGCCGCACGTCGAAGCCCGCGATGAAGACGAGCGTGCCGACGTCCGGCTGCCGGGTCAGCGTGTAGAACGAGTCGATACCGCCGCTGAAGAACAGGGCCTGCGATCCTGCCGCGTCTCCCGGCTCCAGCGGCGTTGCCGCCCCCGGCGCCTCCATCGTGGCCAGCGGCCCGTGCCCCCACCAGCCGCCCATCAGCGCGGTGGCAGCGTGGACGTTGCGGAGCAGGCCAGGGTCGAGCGCCGGCAGTCGCAACATCCGGCCCTCCAGCGCACACCAGGGCGCCAGCAGGCACAGGGCAGCCGCGGGACCCGGCCGAAGCTCCGCATCCGATGATGCCCACCAGAGGGGTGCGCCGCCCACGTCCAGGGCGAAGCCGGGACCAAAGTCGCCGGCCGCCGGCAACCGCTCCCATTCGGGGAGGGCGAGTGTCGCGGGCGTGGTCAGGCCTGCACCCTCGCGCCCGCGAGGTCCGCGCGGACCCGGGCTTCCACCGCCCGGGCGTCCCGCTCGAAGGAGATGTCCCGGTAGGCGGCGTCATGGCCGAGCCCGCGCAGGCGGCCTGCCAGGTATTGCCGGACGTAGGCCAGGCGGAAGCGCCAGGTTCCAAGCTCACGGTACTGCCGGACGTGGACCAGTTCGTGGGCGAGCAGCGCCAGCGCCTCGGCGTCCGGCCGGGGCCGCCAGCCCGCGGCCAGGTAGATGTCGTCGCGGCTGGCGTAGCCCCTGGCCGTGCGGGGCACGTGGCGCGGCAGGCCGGCGTGCAGGCGCACGGCCCGGAGGTCGAGGCCCGGGAAGTACGCCTGTAGGCTCGCCCGGATCGCCGGGTCCAGCGGACTGCCCTGTGCCCGTCGTGCCACGGTTCAGTCGGCCCGAAGCGAGTCCACGGGATCGAGCCGCGCGGCGCGGACGGCGGGCAGCACGCCGGCGAGGAGGCCGATGCCGAGGGCCACCAGGAAGGCCAGCAGGATGAATGACCAGGCGGGGCTGAGCGGCAGCGCCGGCACCAGGACACGCAGCAGTCCGACGAGTCCGAGACCCAGCGCGATGCCACCGAGTCCCCCCGCACCGGCGAGCAGCAGCGACTCGCCGAGGAAGACGTCGCGGATCTGCCGGCGTCGGGCGCCGACCGCCTGCAGCAGGCCGATCTCGCCGGTCCGCTCCCGGACGGCGATGGTCATGATGGTGAAGATCCCGACCCCGCCCACCAGGAGGGAGATGCCCCCGAGCGCCCCGACCGCGAGGGTCACGACGTTCAGGACCGAGCCGAGCACGTCGAGCATCTGCTGCTGGGTCGTGATGGTGAAGTCCTCACCGCCGTGGCGCGCGATCAGCACGCGGCGCACGGCTTCGACGACCTCCTCCACCGGCGCCCCCTCGCTGTAGAGCACGTCGATCTCGAACAGGCCCTCCCGGTTGAACAGTTCGAGGCCCTTGGCGACGGGGATGTACACCGCGTCATCCAGGTCGAAACCGAACATCGTGCCCTTCGACTCCATCACGCCGATGACCGTATAGCGCTGGCCGCCCACCCGGATCCGTTCCCCGAGCGGATTCGTGGCACCGAACAGCTCGGTCCGCAGCTTGCTGCCGAGGACGGCGAAGGCCCGGGGCGAATTCGGGTCGTCCGGCGGCAGGAACTCGCCCAATGCCACGCGGAAGGCCAGCGCACGCGTCATCTCGTGGCCGGCGCCACTCACCACCGTCTGCCGCTCCCGGCCACCACCCTCCACCGACGCGGAGCCCTGCACGAGAGGCACCACCGCCCGGACCCAGGGCAGGCGCTCGAGGGACTGGGCATCCGCCAGGCTGAGGGGCCGGGCGGAATTCAGCACGCCCGGCGACATGCCGAAGGTCTGGGCACGACCAGGGTTCACGCCGACGATGTTGGTGCCGAACTGGGTGAACTGCCCGACCATGTAGACCCTGAGGCCCTCCCCCATCGACGTCAGCAGCACGACGGCCGCGACACCGATGCCGATGCCGAGGGCCGTGAGGCCGCTCCGCAGGCGGTGGGCGACCGCGGACGTGGCGGTGAACCGCGCCAGTTCCCGGGTGTTCATCAGCGGCGGGCCAGGGCGGCCACGGGATCCAGGCGGCTCGCGCGGCGGGCGGGCAGGATGCCGAACAGCACCCCGCAGGCGACAGCCAGGCCGACGGCTCCCGCCAGCGCCCAGGGCGGCGGGCGCAGCGTGAAATCCGGGTACAGGCCGCCGAGCACCAGCAGCGTGCCCCAGCCGATCGCGACGCCGGTGAGCGCGCCCGCGAGCGCCAGGTAAACCGCCTCCGCGAGGAACAGCCCGAGGATCTGCCGCCGGCGGGCGCCGAGTGCCTTCAGCAGGCCCACTTCCTGGGTGCGCTGGCTCACCGCGACCAGCATGATGTTCATGATGAGGACGCCGGCGACCAGCAGGCTGACCGCGGCGATGCCGGCCAGCGCGCGGGTGAGCGTGCCGAGGATGCCATCGAAGGTCTTCAGCACGGCGTCCTGGGTGATGATGGTGAAGTCCTCGTCCCCCCGGTGACGGGCCTTGAGGGTCGCGGCGACGAAGCGCTGGGCCGCGGGCAGCGCGTCGAGGCTCCGCACCTGGAGCAGGATCCGGAACAGGCCGGGGGCGTTGAACAGGTTCTGGGCCAGGGCCACCGGCACCAGCACCAACTGGTCTGCGTCGACCATCACCGAGATGCCCTGGGGCGCGAGCACGCCGATGACCCGGCAGCGACGATCGCCGAGGCGCAACCAGCGTCCCACCGGCGGCTCACCGCGGAACAGCTCGCGGCCGACGATGCTGCCCACGACGCAGACCGCCGCCTCCCGTTCCATGTCCCCCGCCGGCAGGAAGTCCCCCGCCGCCATCCGCCAGCCCCGGATCACGCGGAATGCCGCGGTCGTGCCCATCACCGTCACGTCCCGCTCGAGGGCACCGGCCGAGGCCGTGGCCTCGCCGACGATCACGGGCGCCAGCCTCTCGACCGAGGGGTCCCGCTCCAGCGCGCGGGCATCGCCCAGGGTGAGGTCCCGGGGGGTGGCGCCGCCCAGCATCGCAGCCCCGGCGCCGGTGGTTTCCGTCCGGCCCGGGATGACGATCAGCAGGTTGGTGCCGAGGGACCGGAACTCGTCCGTGATGAAGAGGCGGGCCGCCTCGCCGAGCCCGGTGAGCACCACGACGGCCGCGACGCCAATGGCCGTGGCGAGCAGCATCATGGCGGTGCGCAGCGGGTACCGCAGCAGTGCCCCGATGGCGACGCGGTTCCGGTCCAGGAACCTCACGTGTGCTCGTCCCCGACGATGCGGCCGTCGCGCATGCGTAAACGCCGCCCGGCCCGGCCACCGACCTGTGGATCGTGGGTCACGACCACGAGGGTCAGGCCCTGGGCGTTGAGGTCCTCCATGATGCGCACGACCTCTCCACCCGACGCGGTATCCAGGTTGCCGGTGGGCTCGTCCGCAAGCAGGATGCGCGGTTCCATCACCACTGCCCGGGCGATGGCGACCCGCTGCCGTTCACCGCCCGACAGCTGGTTCGGCCGGTGATCGACCCGGGGGGCGAGGCCCATGCGCTCGAGGGCCAGCCGGGCCCGTCCGCGCCGTTCGGCCGGTGGCATGCCGGCCAGCATCATCGGCAGTTCGACGTTCTCGAGCGCGCTCATGCGCGAGATCAGGTGGAAGACCTGGAAGACGAAGCCGATCTCCTTCTGGCGGACATCGGCGAGCCGGTCCTCGGCCATGGTCGAGGTTTGCACGTCACCGAGCCAGTATTCCCCGGACGTGGGGCGGTCCAGGAGGCCGAGCACGTTGAGCAGCGTCGACTTCCCCGACCCCGACGGGCCCATGAGGGACAGGTACTCGCCGGGATGGATCGCGAGGTCGACGCCGTCCAGCGCGCGGACCACCTGGTCGCCCACCTCGAACGACCGGGACAGGGCCTCGAGGCGGATCAGCGGCCGCTCCGCCGGCTCACTCGCGGACAGCGGCAACGCCATCGGCCACGCCTTCCCGGTCCACCGAGGTGACGACCAGCTCGCCGGCCTCGAGCCCCGCGCTGACTTCCGTGAACTCCCAGTTGGCGACGCCCTTCGTGATTTCCCGTGAGCGGAGTACGCCGCTCGCGGCGTCGAGGACCAGCACCCGCCTGCCCTCCAGGAGGGCCTGGGTCGGGATGCGCAGCACGGCCTCGCGCCGGTCCAGGATCACCTCCACGTCGGCGCTGTAGCCGGGCAGCAGGTCGTACCGGGTGGGGTCCTCGATCTCGGCCTCCACCTCGACCGTGCGTGCCTGCTTCTCGGTGTCCAGGACATAGGGCGCTACCCGCCGTACGACGCCCGGGAACTTGCGGCCTGGGAACGCATCCAGCGAGATCATGGCGCGCTGGCCGGCCTTGACGGCCGGGGCATCGACCTCGTCGATGGGCGCCGAGATGTACAGGCAGCTGCCGTCCACGAGGTCCACGGTGGGCGGGGTCGGGATACCCACCGGGGAGGGCGTGACGAACTCGCCGAGTTCGCCATTGATCTCGGCGACCACGCCATCGAAGGGAGCGCGCAGGATCGTGCGCTCGAGCCCGGCCCGGGCGACGTCGGTGCGCGCCTGGCTCACCCGTTCCTGGTCCCGGGCAGCGTCGCATCCCGCCTTGCGGGCCTCGGCATCGCCCACCGCGCGCTCCGTGTCGCCTTCGGACACCAGGTTCTCCGCGCGCAGCTTGCGAATCCGGGCCGCGTTGCTGGCCGCCACGTCGGCGGTGACGCAGGCCTCACGGGCCCGGCTGCGGGCCGCGACGGCCTCGCGCTCGGCCTGGGCGAGCTGGGCCCGCTGGTCCTGGTTCCAGAGCTCGAGCAGGATGTCGTCCTTGCGCACACGGTCGCCCTCCTTGAACGGCAGCCGGGCAATCTGGCCACCCATGGGCGGCGCGAGCCGCGCCCGGTTGCAGGCGTCGACCGTGCCCGCGCGCGTGTTGGCAACGGACGCGAGCACGTCGCCCCGGGACACCTCGGCCACGGTCACGGTGACCGGCTGGGGCCGGGACAGCAGCCAGCCCGCGCCTGCCGCCACGGCGATCGCGGCAAGCACGCCGGCGACGCGGGTCTTGCGACTGCTCACGAGGAAACTCCGCAGGAACAGGCGCAAAGTATACGGGCCCGCATGCTACTGTGTATCCGTACAGCAGCGTATTCCCCGGGGGCAGGAACCGGTGCCACAACCACCACCCGCCACGACGATCCGGGGCCGCGGGGTCGCCTCGCGGCCCGCGGGCCGCTTTGCCCGCGCCGAAGTCGAACACGAGCCGGAGCAAGAGCAGGACCAGGAGCACGACGACTCGCCGGCGAGGAGCCCTGCGACGCAGGTCGTGCCGGAGCGCATCCGCTCGCTCATCACGCGGAACCAGTCGCCGGACATCCCCTTTGCCCAGTCGGTGAATCCCTACCGCGGGTGCGAGCACGGCTGCGTGTATTGCTACGCGCGGCCGTCCCACGCCTACCTGGACCTTTCGCCCGGCCTCGACTTCGAGCAGAAGATCTTCTCGAAGCCGGATGCGGCGAGCGTGCTCCGGCGCGAACTCTCGAAGCCCGGCTACGCCTGCCAGCCGATCACCCTGGGCTCGAACACCGACGCCTGGCAGCCGGTGGAGCGGGACCTCGGCATCACGCGCCAGGTCCTCGAGGTGCTGGCGGAGTTCCGCCATCCGGTGACCATCATCACCAAGTCAGCCCTCGTGGAGCGGGACCTCCCCCTGCTTGCCGATCTCGCCCGGGACCGGCTGGTCGACGTGCTGGTCAGCGTGACCACGCTGGACGACGAGCTGAAGCGGCGCATGGAGCCCCGAACGCCGGGCGGACGACGCCGGATCGAGACTCTCCGCCGGCTGAGCGCCGCCGGCATTCCCTGTGGCGTGCTCGCCGCGCCGATGATCCCCGGCCTCAACGACCATGAACTGGAACAGATCATCGACGCCGCGGCGAACGCCGGCGCCGTCTACGCGGGTTACGTGCTCCTCCGCCTCCCCCACGAGGTGGAACCCATCTTCGTGGAATGGCTGGAGGCCCAGTATCCGCTGAGGGCCGCGAAGGTGCAGAGCCTGGTCCGCCAGTCCCGGCAGGGTGCCCTGAACGACGCGGCCTTCGGGCGGCGCATGCGGGGCACGGGCCCGTTCGCCGCCCTGCTCGCCCAGCGCTTCGCCGCCGCCTGCCGGCGGCACGGGCTGAACCGGCAGTCGGAGACCGCGCTCGACACGACGCGCTTCCGCGTGCCGCCCGGGCCAGGGACCCAGTTCGACCTGCTGGACGGTTGCTAGGTGCCGAAGTAGTCCTTCGGATCGAGCCCGAACGCGCCGGGCTCGAGGCCGTGGATGATCCAGCGGGCCTCCGCGGCGTCGCCGCTCGCCGGGCGGGCCTTGAGGTCCATGAGTGCGTGGCGGCTCACGGGGGTCTTGTCGGGATTCAGGAGCAGCATGAGCTTGGGCCGTAGCCGGCGCACCCGGTTCTGCTCGATCACCAGCGCCACCTCGCCCGTGTTCAGTTCGACGAGGGAGCCCGTGGGGAACATGCCCACGGCCTGCACGAACTGCTCCACCAGCTCCCGCTGGAAGCGCGTGCCGGACAGCGCATTGAGCTCCCGGACGGCATCGTAGGCCGACCGGGCCGGCGCGTAGGGGCGCTTGGTCGTCATGGCGTCGAAGCAGTCGATGAGGCCGGCGACGCGCCCGAAGACGGGAATGTCGGCGCCGGCGAGCTTCTTCGGGTACCCGGAGCCGTCGTGGCGCTCGTGGTGGTGCTGGATCATCGCGATCACGTCGGCATTGAGCCCCGGCGTCGACTTGACCAACTCCAGCCCGACCGCGACGTGCTTGCGGATGATGGCCCGCTCGGTGTCGTCGAGCGCGGCCTCCTTGGTGAGGATGTCCCGGGGCAGCTTGGCGTTGCCGAGGTCCAGCAGCATGCCGCCCAGCGCCAGGTTCTCGAGCCCGGCGCGGTCGAAGCCCAGGTGGCGGCCGAGGATGGCGGCCCACACCGCGCTGCCGATGGCCCGCTGCGGGCCGGCCAGCTCGCGCTTGCGCAGGCACACGAGCCAGGCCATCGCATCCTGGTTGCGCAGGATGCTGTCGACCAGGGGAACGGCGACCTCCCGGAGTCGGGCGGCGTCTAGCCCGCGCCCCTGCTGGAACTGGTCGAGGGTGTCGGTGAGCACGGCCGCCGCGGTGTCGTAGGCGACCACGGCCCGCGGCGCCTCGAGCCGGGTGGGCACCACGTTCCGGTAGCTGCGGGTCTGGAAGATCGCGGCCAGCGTGCCGGTGCGGTCGAGGCGCGTGATGGCATCGAAGAGCCGGCGCTGCAGGCTCGGCCGTCTGGCATGCTCGAGCCGGGTCGCTGGGGCGGCGAGGGACTCGGCGTACTTCACCGCGCGCCGGCGCGCGTCGAGGACCTGGTCCTTCGGCACCGTGCCGCGGGTGGCATCGACATAAACATGCTTGCAGAAGAAGCGGAGCTGCTTCAGATCCTTCTCGTCCCGGATCTCGAAGCCCTTGAAGAGGAACGGCGTCTCCAGCCACGGCCGGTCGAGCTGCGCGACGTACATGCCACACTCGAGGTTGGCGGTCTCGATCTTGAGTCGTTTCAGCACGGAGGGGCCCTTGCTGCCGGAGGCTTGCCGGCAGGCACGCTGGGCATAATATTCAGGCACCCGGGGCAGGCGCCGTGCGGTGTTCACAGTTTGGTAACCGCAGGACGGCTGCGGGGGGCCGGTTTCAGCCGCAGGTCACGCCGGTGCCGCCCAGCCCGCAGTAGCCGCCGGGATTCTTTGCCAGGTACTGCTGGTGGTAGTCCTCGGCGTAGTAGAACTCCCGTGCCGGGAGTATCTCCGTCGTGACCGGGCCGAAGCCTGCGGCCCCGAGCCGCGCGCCGAATGCCGCCTTCGAGGCTTCCGCGGCGGCGCGCTGGGCCTCGTCGAACCAGTAGATGCCCGACCGGTACTGGGTGCCGACGTCGTTGCCCTGGCGCATGCCCTGGGTGGGATCGTGGGATTCCCAGAACACCTTGAGCAGCTGCTCGTAGCTCACCAGGGCCGGGTCGTAGACCACGAGCACCACCTCGTTGTGGCCGGTCTGGCCGGTGCACACTTCCTCGTAGGTGGGATTCGGCGTGAAGCCGGCCGCGTAACCCACCGCCGTCGTGTACACGCCGGGCTGCTGCCAGAAGCGGCGCTCGGCGCCCCAGAAACAGCCGAGGCCGAACACCGCCTGGCGCAATCCCGCGGGAAAGGGCCCCTTGAGCGGATGGCCGTTGACGAAGTGCGCCTCCGGCACGGGCATGGCACCGGGACGGCCCGGGAGGGCCGTCCCGGCGGTGGGCATCTCGACGGACTTCTTCCTGAGCCACATGGCACTGGCCTCACCAACCGGGAAGGCCATTCTGCCAGCGGTTCCGTCCGCTGGCGCTAGCCGCGGCGCCGCGTCACCCGGTCCGCCCGGCGGTCGAGGCGGTTGTCGATGCGGTGGCCGCGCCGGTCGAGGCGCGCATCGATCCGGTCGCCCCGGAGGTCGAGGCGCTGCTCGATGCGCTCGCCGCGCGCGTCGAGGCGCGACGGGCGACCGTCGCCCGCGAAGGCGGGACCGGCAGCCGTGGCGATCAGGGCGGTACCCATCAGGCCAATGACGTTGAGACGCAGCATGGCGGGAGGCTCCTTTGTCGTTGCAGGGTGGTGGTTCCTGCAGGACAGAACGCGGCACCCGGCGTCGGGTTGACACGGCGGTCGTCGCTAGAACCCACCCGCCGCGCAGCAGGCCGCCAGCTCGCCCTCGTCGGCCACCGTCGCCCCGCACTCCCGGCCCGCCGCATTGGCGGCGAGATCCCGCCGCTGGAACAGCCCCGGGCCGAACAGGTCGCCGAATTCCTTGCCGTAGCCGGCCAGCCAGGCCGACACCTGGCCGCAGCGGCGGGCGATGGTGCCGCTGGCGAGGCAGTGCTGGCGGTCGCCGGTCTGCCGGCGGAGGTCCAGCGAGTCGAACGTGCGCTGGATGCAGGTGCCGGCCGGCAGCCGTGGCGTGGCGGCGCAGGAGGCCAGGGCCAGGGCCGCCACGACGAGCAGCCGCGGCCAGGACCTGTGCGGATGCTGCATCCGATCGACCTTCGGCAACGTAAGAACGGGATGTGCTTAGAATACCCCATGAACCTCCTGCTCACGCGCCTCCTGGCGCTGCTCCTGCTCACGGGCCCTGCGTTCGCGACGCTGCCCGCGCCCGAGGACCTGGACGCGGCCCTCGTGCGCAACGTGCGCCAGGGGTTCATCGACTATGACGGTGTCCGCGCCGACCCCGCCTTCGACCGCTTCGTCGCCGGCATGGGCACGGCCGAGGAGGCCGACCTGGTGGACCCCAGGGACCGCCTCGCGTTCCTCATCAATGCCTACAACGCGCTCGCCATCCAGGGCATCCTCGACGGCCGTTCACCGGCCACCTGGCTGGGCCGGCGCGCCTACTTCAAGCGCACGGCCTACCCGCTGCTCGGTACCCCGACCACGCTCGAGGCCCTCGCCCGGGAGCGGCTCGCGCCCCTCGGGGAGCCGCGCGTGCACTTCGCCATCGTGTGCGGCGCCCTCGCCTGCCCGCGCCTCGCGAGCCGCGCCTACGACCCCGCGGGTATCGACGCCCAGCTGGACGATGCCGCCCGCCGGTTCGCGAACGATCCCACCCGGAACCGGTACGACGTGGACCGGCGCATCGCCTTCCTGTCCGGCCTCTTCGCTGACCACGAAGCAGACTTCGTGCGGGCCGCCGGGTCGACGCAGAAGTACCTGGCAAAGTTCGTCGCCGACCCCGCGGCGGCGGAGCTGCTCGCCCGGGACGGCTTCGAGGTGCAGTACGTGCCCGACGACTGGGACCTCAACGGCATCTACCGGGGACGGCCCGAATGAACTCCTGGAGATTCCCATGCTGATCCGCAAGCCAGACCCGATCCGGCCCTCGGAGATCACGCCCGAGGCCGTGTACCACGAGCGCCGGCGCCTGCTGGCGGCAGCCGGCTTCGCGGGGGCGACGGCCCTGTTGTCCCGGGCCGCAACCGGGGCGGACGACATTCCCGCCCGGTACCGGCGCCTCGCCGGCGTCCGCAAGAGCCCCCTCAGCAGCAAGGAGAAGCCCAACACCTTCGAGGAAGTCACGGGCTACAACAATTTCTACGAGTTCGGCACCGACAAGGCCGATCCGGCAGCGAATTCCGGGCGCTTCAAGCCGAAACCCTGGAAGGTGAAGGTCGACGGCGAGGCCGAGGTCACCGGCACGTTCGACTACGACAGCATCGTCAAGCCCCACACGCTGGAGGAGCGGATCTACCGCTTCCGCTGCGTCGAGGCCTGGTCCATGGTCATCCCCTGGGTCGGCATCCCCCTGGGCGACGTGCTGAAGCGCTACCAGCCCACGTCGAAGGCGAAGTACGTCGCCTTCGAGACGGTGGTCCGGCCGGAGGAAATGCCGGGGCAGAAGTATCCCGTGCTCGACTGGCCCTACGTGGAGGGACTGACCATCGCGGAGGCCATGCACCCGCTGACCCTGCTCGTGGTCGGCGTGTACGGCGTCGAGCTGCCCAACCAGAACGGCGCCCCGCTGCGGCTGATCGTGCCCTGGAAGTACGGCTTCAAGAGCATCAAGAGCGTTGTGCGGATCAGTTTCGTCGAGAAGCAGCCGCGCACCGCCTGGAACGACTCGGCGCCGCAGG
>ERZ761602.6892-NODE-6892-length-12405-cov-6.617976_pt1 | contig 12405 bp, 12 predicted proteins | sample MGYA00512165_ERZ761602 | MGnify/ENA primary metagenome ERZ761602 (study PRJEB28899, sample SAMN02445085) | bioreactor sludge metagenome | biome: EBPR sludge; isolation source: Thorneside wastewater treatment plant | place: Australia: Brisbane, Thorneside... | reverse complement strand
GGCCAGAGCAGAGCGTGCAGTTTTATGAGATGGTGGGCAACGGCCGTTCTACAACGCCCTTTGCCCGTTTTCGCTACGCGCTCCAGGCCAGCCTGTACCATGAACTGCTGATTGTGAGCTTTCTTGGCTTGCTTGTTTTCTTGAGCCAGGGTTCGCCCAATCGGTGGGGACTTTGGATTTTTATCGCCTTGTGGGTCATGCATGCCCTGGCCAAAGTCAACGTCTTTTTGGGCGTTCGCAACTTTCGTATTGAATTTTTGCCAGCGCATTTACATAAGCTGGACCGCTTGCTCAGCAAACAGGCCAGTAACCCGTTGATGCCCATCACGGCCTTGTTTGGCACGTGTATAGCCCTGGTGCTCACTTACCGGGCGATCATGCCGGGAACTGCGCCGGATCAGGTTGTGGGGCATCTGGCTGTGGGAACGATGTTGGTTTTGGGAGTTATTGAAAATATCTTGCTCGTTTTGCCGCTGCCCGCCACGTTGTGGGGCTGGGGCGTTCGTGCTTTACCGAAATCAGTCAACCTACCAGCCGAACCCCAACAAAAAAAACAGCCAACCCTGAGGATTTTTCCCGAACAGGTAGTGGAAGGTTGAAATTATGACAAACGCTCAAACATTATGGGATCCAACCATCCTTTCGGCACCGCTGGCTATCCAGCGTGGGGAGAAAGAAACTCTCACCTTGAAGCGCGCCTCGGGTCCTGTAGTGGTCGATGTGTGGCCGGCCCGGGCGGCAAACGGTGCAACCCCTATTCTGCTGATTCATGGCTGGGGTGGCAGCGGCAGCTATTGGGAAGATACAGCCCGGCGGTTGTCTAAAACCGCCCAGGTGATCGTGCCCGATCTGCCGGGAACCGGCCGTTCACAGCCAGTGAAGTCGGCTAAAAATTTATATGACCAGGTAGCGACTCTCAAATTTGTTGTGGAGAAGTTGGGCCTGGAAAAAGTGCAAATCGTGGGCCATTCCATGGGGGCCGCCATGACGCTGCTGCTGGCCGAGCAAATTCAGGAGCGGGTGGAGCGCCTGGTGCTGACCTCTATGTGCTTTTTCATGACGCAAAAGCAGGCCGACATCTACAACTCTATCATGAAGTTTGTGCGGCTGATGATGCGGGTGCGCTTTAGACAAATGGCGGACATTCCCGGGCTGTCTTACATGATGGCCGTGCGCTATTTTTATAAAGTGCCCGATGATCAGGAGCTGCTGCGCCAGGGTTTTATGGATTATCTGACGCTAGACTTTGAAACGGCCGCTGCCTGCGCCGAAAATGCAACGGATCCTGCCATTGAAGCGGCTGGCGCGGCAGTTCAGGTGCCAACCTTGCTCATCGCCTGCCGTCAAGACCAGGTGATGCCGGTGGAAAACGTCAACTACACGGTGAGCGTCATCCCCAACTGCGAACTCCGCTGGATGGAACAGTGTGGCCATCTGCCTATGGTGGAAAAAGCGGACGAGTATATGGGAATTTTGAACAGCTTTTTGCAGGTGTAAGGATTGGCAGAAAGCGTAAGCGTCGTTTGCCAATTATTTGTCGTAGGGAAAGGAAAGATAGGAGAACATGACAACATATACTCCTGAACAGCTAGAAAGACGCAACAACAGCAAGTGGACGATGGTGCAGGCCGTTCTGGCCCCACTCCAGTTCCTCATGTTCATTATCAGCTTTTCGTTGGTGGTTCGTTATTTAGTAACAGGTAATGGCTTTGCCATCGCCAATGTTTCAGTGCTCATTAAAATTACTCTTTTGTGGCTAATTACGATTACCGGCATGATTTGGGAAAAAGAGATTTTTGGTCACTGGTTCCTGGCCCCGCAGTTTTTCTGGGAAGATGTGGGCAACGCCGTGGCTATGCTCATGCACAATTTGTACTTTTTTGCGCGGTGGCAGGGCTGGTCAGAGCAGGCCATTATGATGCTCATGCTGCTGGCGTACGTCTCATACATGTTTAACTGCGCCCAGTTTATTTTGAAGGGGCTGCAAACGCGCAAACAGCGTCGGCTGGAGGCACTGCACCCGCTGACGGCGGCGCAGATGAAAGTGCAGCGATGAAGACAAAAGCAGTGGTTATTTCTGAACCGGGGAAAGTGGGTTTGGCAGAGGTGGCGTTACGGCCGTTTTCCGCCCAAGATGTCATCGTGCAAACCGCCTACACCTCCATCAGCGCCGGAACCGAGCGTATGCTCCTGGCCGGGCAGATGCCCCATCCCATGCTTAAGCTGCCCGTCATCCCTGGCTACGAAACCGTCGGCCGTGTGGTAGAGCTGGGAGCCGATGTGGACCCCGCCTGGCTCAACCGCTGGGTCTACGTGGGCGGGGCGCAGTGCTACGACGGCATTAACGCCGCCTGGGGTGGGCAGTCGGCCCAACTGGCGGCGGATGTGAACCGGGTCATTCCCCTGGACGGCGTGCAGCCGAGCCACGGGGTGCTGTTGGCCCTGGCCGCTACCGCGCTGCACGGCATCAACCTGCTCAATCCCCAGCCAGGCGACCGGCTGCTGGTCTTGGGTCAAGGGCCAGTGGGCCAGCTGGCAGCGCGCCTGGCTCGGATTCGCGGGGCGTGGGTGGCCGTGGTGGATCGCAATCCCAATCGCCTGGCTCATGCCGAGGCCGATCAAATCGTGCAGGTTGGCGATGGTTTGCCGACTTTGCAAGAGCAGGTGGAGGGGGGGGTAACGGCCGTTATCGAAGCCACCGGTTCCATGGAAGCCCTGGCCAGCACTATTCCGCTGCTGGGCTTGGGCGGCACCCTCCTGCTGCTGGGTTACTATCAAACGTTGAACCTGCCTTACATGCCGCTTTTCCTCAAAGAAGCGCGGCTGTTAACGGCTAAAGAGTGGGCACCGGGCGACCTGCTGCACTGTCGCGATCTCATCGCCGACGGAACGCTGGATGTCGCCGCCATGCTCACCCATTGTTTACCCATCACCGAAGTGGCCACTGCTTACGACGTGGCCCTCAACGACGCCAACTGTTTGAAGCTGGTTTTGGATTGGCAAAACGTCCCATCCAACTAGCCAAAGGAGAAATTATGACGGCACGCATGTTGGCAATTTATGGCAAGGGGGGAATCGGGAAGAGCTTCACGACCTCAAACCTGACGGCGCGGCTGGCTTACGATGGCGCGCGCGTCTTGCAGTTAGGCTGTGACCCCAAGCACGACTCCTGTAACACCATTTTTGGCGGACACTCCTTGCCGACGTTGGGCGACGTGTGGCGCGGTCATAAGGATCTGGGCACCGAAGACAAAATGGCGGTGGGTGACATCATCTTCCGCAGTGAAATTGATCCCAACGTGGCCTTGTTTGGCTGCGAAATTGGCGGTCCAGACGTTGGGCGCGGCTGCGGCGGCCAGGGCATTTCGCACGGCTTTAAGGTGCTGGAACGCCTGGGCATGAACGAGTGGGCGCTGGATTACATCGTTATGGACTTTTTGGGGGACGTGGTGTGTGGTGGTTTTGCCACCCCGCTGGCCCGTTCCCTGGCGGAAGAGGTCATCATCGTCGTGGGGCATGACCGGCAGTCGCTGTATGCAGCCAACAACATTGCCCAGGCGGCCCGCTACTTCCAGACGATGGGTGGCTCCACGCAGCTGCTGGGGCTGATTGTGAACCGGGACGACGGCACCGATACGGCCGATATCTTCGCCGAAGCCATTGGCCTGCCCGTGCTCACCCGCGTGCCGCTGAACCACCAGGCGCGCGTGCTGGCCGATTCATGCAAGCTGGCCCTGGAAGTGGACGAGTTCAATGCGATTTTCTCGGACCTGGCGGGCCGCATTGCCCGGCGCGATATTCCGCCCTGCACCGACTTCAAACCGTTAGACTACAACGAGTTTCTGGAAGTGTTTGGCGCGTCTGAGCCACCCGGGCTGCCCACGTCGGCCACGCGTGACGAGCTATTTGGCGGCAACTTTGTTGCGCCCAAGCCGTTTTTGCCCGAACTCACCCTCACGCCCATCCGGCAGGTGCACGTTACCGACCCGGTGCAGCGGCGGGGGCAGGAAATGATGGAAGCGATTGGCATCCATGTCACCGGGCTAGAGCGCAACCATGACGATGGCATTACGGTCATTTCCAGCGCGACGGAAATTCGCATTGGCGAGGCCGAGGACCTGGAAAATAAGGTAGCGTTTTTGTCTGCCCTGGCGCGTACCGGGCAGACCTTTTCGCTGATCGATGTGCGGTATGCTGACGCACCATCTTATCGCTGAGGCACGATCCATGAGCAAAGAAATTGATCTGGCGTACCTGAACTCAATATTGGTGGATAAGATGCGCGTCAAGCGTCGTCCGGTGGCGATTACTTACGTGCAGGGCGAGCCGCCACCGGGGTACGAGCCGGTGGATGTGGTGGCGTGTATGGTGGTGAGATTGGCGGAAAACGGCCGTAAAGTCTACGTTGACCCCAACCACCACGACTGCTACGTGGGCCAATATCACCTGGGCTGGAACCCCGAACCCGGCGACTTCATCACCGAGGGTGAGTATCTGACCATGGCCCAGGGTTTCTTTACCGAGCAGGGTGCCCGCTGCAACAAGGAGCAAAGCTACTCCTTGCCCGCAGGCACTATCACGGCTTTAGCTGCGGCCCCGCTGGACGAAGTGCCCGTCGGTGTGCCGGTGGACTTGCTCGTTTGCGTTTGCAATGCTCAGCAGGCCATGCAGATTGCCGGGGCAGCTTCTGTGCGGGAAGGCACCTTCCCCCATGGCGAACTGGGGCCATCGGCCTGTTCATCCATTTTTGCCGCGCCCTGGCATACCAATAACAGTGTTTTTGCCCTGGGGGATGGCGGTGGCCGCGCGTTTAATCAGGTGGCCAGCAGCGACATGTTCGTTTCCATTCCCCGGCATCATTTTCAGTACATTATTGATTTGGTGGAAAACTTTTGGTTTGACCGCGACAAGATGCGCGAGGTAATCATGCCTTCGCATGCACCTGCGGCACAAAAAGAGGTACAAGGAGGTTGAAATGTTTAATTTTCAAGAATTGGGATTGTCTGCTTATCTTCTTTGCTATGGGCCGTTGGCGCTGATCCTCCTCGGCTTCATCGCCTTTGCTTTTCTCACAGACAAGCAGGCCCGGAGCACCTATCTGCGTCGTTTAGACCCGCGCCCAGAGGCGAAACGGATTGACACGCCGGTGGCCCGTGCGCACGAAGTGTCGGCCTATACGCCCGCTGGTATTGGCGTGCGCTTGCTGCCCGGCGATGCCCCCGTGGCTGCGCCTTCCACTCGTGCCGCTGCTGTGGAGATGGCTCCGGCCAAGGCCGCTGCCGACGATCTGAAGCTGATCGAAGGAATTGGCCCCAAAATTAGCTCAGTGCTGATGGATGCAGGCGTCAAGACGTTTGCCCAACTGGCGGCAACCAGCCCCGATATGCTGCGCAAAATCCTGGACGATGCTGGTCTGAGCGCCATCAACGATCCGTCCACCTGGCCGGCGCAGGCTGCCCTGGCAGCTGCTGGAAATTGGGATGGGTTGGCCTTAATGCAGAACGAACTGCGCGGTGGTCGTCGTTAACGACCCAATAGAGTCAGAAGTACTAGGGAAGGCGAATGTCTGATTCCATTCCGTTGGGAACAATTACCCAAGAAGCAAAACCTTGCCAGCTGCATCCGCAAAGCATGTGCCCGGCCTTTGGCTCGCTGCGCGTGCTGACCCGGATTGAAGGCTCGCATCCCGTTATGGCGACGGATACCGGTTGCCTGTACGGCCTCACCTTTGTGACCCATTTTTACGGGGCGCGGAAGTCGATTCTGGCGCCCCAGTTGGGCACGGCGGAGCTGATGGCCGGGCAGGTGGTGGAAGGCACCCGCGCGGCCATCGAGGTGGCGGCCAAAGAACCTGGCTGTCAGATCATTCCGGTTGTGTCGCTGTGTGTAGCCGAAACGGCCGGTTTGCCCGAAGAAATGCTGCCTAAGAAGATTGGCAATGCTGAAGTGGTGCTGGTGCGGGTTCCGGCGTATGCCATCCACTCGCACCCCGAGGCCAAAGATGTGGCCCTGGCAGCGCTGCTGAAGCGGTTGGGTAATGCGACCGCACCGAAAGAGAAGAAGACATTGGCCTTGCTGGGTGAAGTGTTTCCGGCAGACCCTCTGGCGATTGACAATCTGCTGCGGCAAATGGGCGTCGAGGCGACAATTACGCTCCCTGGCCGCTCCGTGGACGATCTGCGCCGGGCGGGGCATGTGGGGGCATTGGCACCGCTGCACCCGTTTTACAAGGAGACAACGGCCGTTTTCCGCTCCTGGTCTATTCCGGTAGTGGGGGGCGCGCCGGTGGGTATCTCTGGTTCCTATGCCTGGCTTAAGGCTGTGGGAACCTTGCTGGACCTGGACCCCAAGCTGGTAAACGACGTGGCCGAAGGCGAACGAGCCCGCGCCGAAGCAATGCTGAAGGCGCAGCCGCTCTCTGGCCGCATCTTTGTCACCGGGTATGAAGGCACCGAGCTGGCCTACGCTCGCCTGCTGGTGGAAGCCGGGGCCGAAGTGCCTTACGTTTCCACCTCGATTGGGCAAGACCCCCTGGTGCTGCCGGACGAGATGTGGCTGCGGGCGCGCGGCACCAAAGAGATCGTTTACCGCAAATCGCTGGAAGAGGATGTGGCCGCTCTGGACAAATATCCGCCCGATTTTGTGCTGGGCACCACGCCGTTTTGCGCCATCGCCAAGGAGCGGGGCATTCCGGCAATGTACTTTACCAACCAGCTGGCGTCACGGCCGTTTTTCCTCAGCACGGGCATGGCGGCGACGTTGGGCTTTATCAACCAGACCATGAAGGGGCACGAGCGGTATCAATGGATGCACGCCTTCTTTGAAGGGGAGGCCGCTGATGCCTAAAGTGATCCGTGATTTGTCGGACAGCAGCAGCTATTGGGCGGCCGTATGGACCATGTGTGCCATGCCAGACGTGCACGTCATTTGTGATGCGCCGATTGGCTGTTTTAACCTGGTTGCAACGGCCGTACCCGACTACACCGACGCCATCCCCCACATCGAAAACATCACCCCGTCGATCATCACCGAAAACGAGGTGGGGGGCAGCGGCACCGGCCCAGCCGTGCAGCGCACCTACGAAAACCTGCGCAGCGAAGGCGTGCTCGAAGGCAAACACCTCATCGTGGTTTCTACGGCCGAGAGTGAAATGATCGGGTCGGACCTGTCTGATCTGGTGACTAAACTCCAGCCTGGTACCACCTTCTTCCACAGCGAATCCCTTTCGGATGACGAGTGGTTGGGGCGCGACCGCGTACTGCAATGGCTGTGGGAAAACTACGGTCAGGACGCGGCAAAAGATGTCACGGTAGAGCCGGGCCTGGTGAACATCATTGGGCCAACCTACGGCTGCTTCAATGCCCCGTCGGACCTGCACGAAATCAAGCGCACGATTGAAGGAGCAGGCGGCCGTCTCAACCTGGTCTTCCCTTACGAAACGACGCTGAGCAACATGCCCCAACTGGCTAAAGCACAGGTAAACGTGGTGCTCTACAAAGAGTTTGGCCACACCCTGGCCGATTCGCTGGGCCAGCCCTGGCTGCATGCCCCGATGGGTATGCAAGGCACCACCCAATTTGTGCAAAAGCTCGGTGAACTGCTTGGCACTCAGGAAAAGGCCAGTGCTTTCATCCAGCAGGAAAAGAAAACGACCCTGTCAGCCATCTGGGATTTGTGGAAGGGGCCGCAAAGTGATTGGTTCCCCACAACCAACGTTGGCATCGTGGCCAGCGGCACATACGTGGACGGCTTCACCGCCTTCCTGGGCGATGAGCTGGGCATGCCCATCACCTTTGCCTCGTCTCGCCCGCTGCGGCCTGGCGAGTTGGACAATGAAGGGGTGCGCCAACTGCTGCACAGCAGCCCGCCCGCGTTTGTCTTCGGCTCGATCAACGAGAAGATTTACCTGAGCGAAGCTGGCGCCAGGTACACCAACTTTGTGCCGGCTGCTTTTCCGGGGCCAATTGTGCGGCGGGCTGTTGGTACGCCGTTCATGGGGTATCGTGGCGCCGTTTACCTGCTGCAAGAGATTGTGAACCGGCTGTATGAGGTGTTGTTTAACTTCTTACCGGTTGACAGTGCCTACTCTCGCCCATCGGGTAACGGCGCGCTGAATGGCGCAGCCAAACCGACCAACAACAAACCTGGTCACCTGCCGGGTAACTTGCCCTGGCAGCCGGAAGCCAAAGCGCTGCTGGATGCGGCGTTGGACAGACTGCCCTTCTTGCCGCGCATTTCGGCCAGCCGGGAAATTCAGATGCAGGCGGAACTGGCGGCTCAGCAAGCCGAGCTAAAAGAGGTTACGGCCGAACTCATTCAGGCGGTTCTGGCAGCACGCAAGAACTGAGGAACATCGTATGCAATTACTGTTTAAGCCCATCACATTTCTGGTAAACCTTCTGGCAATGCCGTTCCAGCCTGCTGCCAGCTGGGTGCGGCGTAGACCCCGGCTGGTGTTTTGGCTGGGCATCATGCGCCTGGGGTTATTCCAGTTAGGCATTGGGCTGTCATTGGCTCCGATTACCGGCACGCTGAATCGGGTGCTGATTGATGAACTGAGCATTTCGGCAGCGGCCGTTGCTCTGCTCATTTCCATGCATTACTTTGTTTCACCAGTTCGGGCAGTGATTGGCTATCGATCCGACAAATCCCGTTCGATGGGCAAGTGGCGCACGCCGTACATTGTGTTGGGCGTTATGCTGACCTATGGTGGGCTGGCCCTGGCACCCTTCGCTCTGATTTTGCTGGGCGGCGATGGCTATATTCCCTTCTGGTTGGCGCTGTTGATCTGCATCGGCATTTTTGTGGGCTATGGTGCGGGGGTTAGCATCGTAGAAACAGTGTACCTGGCGCTGGTGAGCGACATCACGCCTAAAGAGGATCGGGGCAAGGTGCTCTCTGTGCTGTGGATGATGCTCATCGTAGGTACCGTGCTTAGCGCGGTTATTGTCAGCGGTTTGCTGGTGGATTATTCACACGGGCTGTTGATCAAGGTCATGCAGGGTTCCGCGATCGCGTTTGTCCTGCTGACAGTGATTGCTTTATGGCAGCAAGAGCAGCTAAACCCGGATGGCAGCATTAAATCTGACCTGGAAACCGTGCGCATTCGCCTCAGTTTGTGGGAATCGATTCAGATGCTGGGCAAAGAGCAGGTGTTGAAAGGGCTGTTTGTGGTGATCTTCATTGCTACGATGGCCTTTGCTACCCATGACGTGCTGCTGGAGCCGTACGGCGGGCAGGTGCTTGGCATGAGCGTGTCTGACACGATGCGTCTGACGGCGCTGTGGGGACTGGCAACCATTGTGGGGGTGACGCTGGCGGCGTACTTCCTGTGGCGCAAAAAGGCACCGGTGCTGTTGATCGCGGCGGGCTGCGTTGTCGGTCTGTTGGGTTTTGCGGTGATCAGCATTGCCAGTGATGCCACGCTGGTGGGGCCGTTTCGTGTGGGGGTGGCTTTGATCAGCATTGGGCGCGGTTTGTTCCTCGTCGGCAGCGTCATTTTGGTGATGTCGCTGACGGACGTCAGCCATGCCGGATTGTTTTTGGGAATTTGGGGTATTGTGCAGGCAATGGCGCAAGGTTTTGGCACCATTGGCGGCGGTGTTGTGCGTGACCTGGCGCAGTACCAAACGGGCAGCGTGGTGCTGGGATACACCATTGTGTATACCGGTTCGCTGCTGCTGTTGTTGATTGTGATTTTAATTCTGGCTTTCCGCCTGGGTAAACGGTTGAAGGTCAGTGAAATAAAGATGCCTTGGTCGGGGGTGGAGGAAATTCCCGCCGATCAGCTCGCCTTTTAATAAACCTTTCTTTGAAGATGGAGGGAAAGATGTTTGGCAAAAAACGTTTTATTCTTGTAGCAGTGATGGCAGTGGTTGTTTTCACGCTTACCAGCTGTGGTGGGGCGTATGTGAATAACGAAACGACGGCCGTTTCTGCTGAAACTGTTGCGGTGCAGCTGCAATATGTGGATGGTGCTGAAGTTGGTCCACTCTACGATGTGCAAGTGGCCGTTCCGGCCGAGTGGGTGGGCAAATTTGAGACCCGCAATGTGGGCAACAAGCTGTATTTCGACTACGTAACCGATTCCGGTGAAGCGGCCGAAATTTTCTTCATCGAAGCGTTGTCGACTTCACAATATTGGGATCAAAATGGCGCGCATCCCAGCAGCTATACCAATATTGTTAACCGAGGCAACACCTATTTTATTTACTACCTGCCGATCGATACGTACTACTCTGGCCTGTCGGACGAGGAATTTGCGACCTTGGCCGGAGCCGTTCCCGCTATTGTGGCATCTTTTAGCGCCAGTGTTGTAAACTAGCTTTTAGGGTCTGACGTTTGTTAAACCCTACCAGGTTTGGAGGAAAAAATGATTCCTGACAATTTGTCCCAATGGTCCCTAGCCATCATTGTCACGCTTGCTGTGGTACTGTCTTTCTTTATCCCCATGCTGTACAGCATTCGCGAGACATACTTCGCTAAAGATAAGCAGTCACACGACGAGAATGAATAACGGTCACGGCTTGTCGTTTAAGCGTTTTTTTAGCCGTCAATCTGATGCTGCGGGTGAGGAGCCAATTCTCTTGCCGCGTGAGGCTGCCCCAGCCGGGCGCAAGCAAGAGAAACCGGCTTTTCCCTTCACGGCCGTTGTGGGCCAGGAAGAGCTAAAACTCGCTTTACAACTGTGTGTGATTGACCCCACGATTGGCGGGGTGCTGGTAATGGGGCACCGGGGCACGGCTAAGAGTACGGCCGTTCGGTCCCTGGCTGCCCTGTTACCCCGTTTGGATCGGGTGGCCAACTGCCCGTACAACTGCGATCCGGAAGCGCCGTCTCCCCTGTGCCCCCACTGTGCGGCCGGGGGAACGGCCGTTACCCACAAAATTACCGATCTGGTGCCTGTGGTGGATTTACCCCTGGGGGCCACCGAAGATCGCGTTGCCGGATCGCTAGACGTAGAGCGCGCCCTGGTAGAAGGCGTTCAGGCGTTTGCGCCTGGGCTGCTGGCACGGGCCAACCGTGGCTTTTTGTATATCGACGAGGTGAACCTGTTGGAAGATCATCTCGTCGATTTACTGCTGGACGTCGCCGCCAGCGGCGTGAACCTGGTCGAGCGTGAAGGGATCAGCATCAAACATCCGGCCAAGTTTGTTCTGGTTGGCAGTGGGAATCCTGAGGAAGGGGATTTACGGCCGCAGCTGTTGGACCGCTTTGGCCTGCACGCGCGCATTACCACCATCGTGGATATCGAGCCACGGGTGGAAATTGTGCGCCGCCGCCGCGCTTACGACGCTGATCCCGAGGCGTTTGCCGCCACCTGGGAACCGGAGCAGGAGAAGCTGCGCTCCCGTCTGCTCCAGGCGCAGCAAAATCACGCCAAAGTGGATTTAACTGATGACACCATCGCGGCTGCGGCGCGTTTGTGTGTCACGCTGGAAGTAGATGGGCATCGCGGCGAACTTACGTTATGTCGAGCTGCGGTGGCGTTGGCGGCATTAGACGGCCGTACCCACACCACGCCGCAAGATGTGGCTCAAATTGCCACGCTGGCTTTGCTGCACCGCTTGCGTAAAGATCCGCTGGAAAACGTTGGCGATGACATTCGCATCCGCCGCGCCGTTGCTGAACTGATCACAGAATGAGCTTTGTCGGACAGGTACACGAAATTCAACACTTTCTGCCAAACTCAAAAACGAATAAATTTCGGCAATGTGCGTGACGGTCGCCAGATTGGCAAGCTTGCTGGCTGAACCAGCTTGAAAAAACCGTTGATTGCACCACGTGAAGATAGCCTTGCCATAGAGTGGCACAGAAAAGAGCTTAGCCTCCTCCCCTCTGTGCCCTCTGTGGCAAAAATCCAGGAAGAATCCCAGGCGCCCGCCGTGGGAAGGAGAGTGAGATGAAAGAGTTGCGCTTTGTTTATATCACGATGGATGGTTTACATAACGCCGCTCTGCGCGAGGCTGCTGCCCTCCTGCACCAGCAGCATGGCGTCAAAATGAGCCTGGGCCTGTACCAGACCTCGGCCATGCGCGCCGCCGAAGATTGGGCGCGGTTGGAGCGCGATGTACGGCAGGCAGACTTCATTTTTGGCTGCATGATTTTTGGCGAAGAGCATGTACGGCCGTTGCAAACCATCCTCCAATCGGTGGAAACACCCACGTGCATGATCACCAGCAATCCGGCCCTCATCTACTGCACCCGGCTGAACAAATTTGTCCTCAGCCAGCCCAAAGACGAGGAACCGGGCCTGATTAGCCGCTGGATGCAAAAGTTACGGCCGAAGAAAAACGGCCGTTCCGAAGGCCACCGCCAAACCGCCCTGCTCAAAAATCTCACCAAGCTCATGAAATACGTGCCTGGCAAAGTGCGTGATCTGCACACCTTCATCGCCATGCACGA
>ERZ761602.6891-NODE-6891-length-12405-cov-7.797976_pt1 | contig 12405 bp, 8 predicted proteins | sample MGYA00512165_ERZ761602 | MGnify/ENA primary metagenome ERZ761602 (study PRJEB28899, sample SAMN02445085) | bioreactor sludge metagenome | biome: EBPR sludge; isolation source: Thorneside wastewater treatment plant | place: Australia: Brisbane, Thorneside... | reverse complement strand
AGCTCGGCGCGGCGGTGGGCGCCTCCCGCGCCGCCGTGGACGCCGGCTTCGTGCCTAACGACTATCAGGTCGGCCAGACCGGCAAGGTGGTCGCGCCCGATCTCTACGTCGCCGTCGGCATTTCCGGCGCCATCCAGCACTTGGCCGGCATGAAGGACAGCAAGGTCATCGTCGCCATCAACAAGGACGAGGAAGCGCCGATCTTCCAGGTCGCCGATTACGGCTTGGTCGCCGATCTGTTCGCCGCCGTGCCCGAAATGTCCAAGGAACTGGACAAGCTGAAAGCCGCTGGCTGAGCCCACCTCCGTCGATCCCGCGCCGCCCTCCAGGCGGCGCCCGGTTTTCCAATCCCGCGCGCAATTCCGAATTCGAAACTTAGGAGGCGTTCATGACCGCCTATACCGCTCCAACCCGCGACATGCAGTTTGTGATCAACGAATTGGCCGGGATGGCCGAGGTCGCCGCCCTGCCGGCGTTCGCCGAGCAGGACATCGGCCCGGAACTGGTGGAGGCCGTACTGGAGGAAGCCGCCAAACTCGCCTCCGAGGTGCTGGCGCCGCTCAACCATCCCGGCGACGTGCAGGGCGTCAGGATCGGCCCCCAGGGCGTCATCCCCGCCGACGGCTTCGCCAGGGCCTACCGGAAATTCACCGAGGGCGGCTGGAACGGGATCGGCTGCCCCACCAGGCACGGCGGCCAGGGCCTGCCGGAATTGCTCAACACCGCCACCCAGGAAATGTGGAACTCGGCCAACATGTCCTTCGCGCTGTGCCCACTGCTGAACGCTGGCGCGATCGAAGCCATCAGCCGGGCCGGTTCCGAGGAGCAGCAGGCGCTGTACCTGCCGAAAATGGTCAGCGGCGAATGGACCGGCACCATGAACCTGACCGAGTCGCAGGCCGGCTCCGATCTGTCGGCGGTGCGCACCCGCGCCGTGCCCGAGGGCGATCATTACCGGATCTTCGGCCAGAAGATCTTCATCACCTGGGGCGAGCACGACATGACCGAGAACACCATTCACCTGGTGTTGGCCCGCACCCCGGACGCGCCGGAAGGGGTCAGGGGCATCTCGCTGTTCATCGTGCCCAAGTTCCTGGTCAATCCGGACGGGTCGCTGGGGACGCGCAACGACGTGCATGCGGTCTCGCTCGAACACAAGATGGGCATTCACGCCAGCCCGACCTGCGTAATGGCCTTCGGCGACCAGGACGGCGCCATCGGCTATCTGGTCGGCCAGGAAAACAAGGGCCTGGCCTACATGTTCATCATGATGAACGAGGCCCGCTTCAAGGTCGGCCTGCAAGGACTGGCCATCGGCGAGCGCGCCTATCAGGCCGCCCGCGAGTACGCCAAGGATCGGGTGCAGGGCCGGCCGATCGGGGTCAAGAGCGGTGATCGGGTGACCATCATCCACCATCCCGACGTGCGGCGGATGCTGATGAGCATGAAGGCCCTGAACGAGGCGATGCGGGGCCTGGCCTACGTGGTGGCGATGAACATGGACCTGGCCCGCCACCATCCCGACCCCGCGACCCGCCAGCGTCAGCAGGCGCGGGTGGATTTGCTGATTCCGGTGGTCAAGGGCTGGTCGAGCGAGATCGGCATCGAGGTGGCTTCGTTGGGGGTGCAAGCCCATGGCGGCATGGGTTACATCGAGGAAACCGGCACCTGCCAGCACCTGCGCGATTCCCGCATCACCACCATCTACGAGGGGACCACCGGCATTCAGGCCGCCGACCTGGCCGGCCGCAAGCTGAACATGGACCAGGGCGCCGCGATGCGGGCGCTGATCGCCGAAATCGGGGTGACCGTGGAAGAACTGGGCCGGGGCGCCGGCGACGATCTGGCCGCGATTCGCGCCGGCTTGGCCGAGGGTGTTCAGGCGCTGGCCGAGGCCACCGACTGGATACTGGGAACATCCGACGCCGACCATGTCATGGCGGTGTCGGTCGATTATCTGATGCTGGCCGGCTATGTCTGCGGTGGTTGGCAGATGGCCCGCGCGGCGCTGGTGGCCCAAGGCAAGCTGGTGGACCACGACCAGCTGATGCTCGGCGAGGATCCACTGTTTCATGAAGCCAAGCGGGTTACCACCCGCTTCTACGCCGAACACATTCTGCCCAAGGCCGGCGCCTTGTGTGCTTCGATCAAGAACGGCGGCATCTCGATCCTGGCGCTGACCGAGGAGCAGTTCTAGCGCCAGCACCCGGCCTCTGACCTTGCGTCTCCCTCGTTTCCCACAGGTAATCCGGTCATGACTGAACTGAACACCCGCGAGTCCGAAATCACCCGCGCCAGTCTCCTGAACCGCACCATGCAGAATCTGCGGGAAGCCTGGCGCGATGTCGCCGACTGGGGCGGCGGCTTGTTGCCCGCCGCTCCGGGTCCCCACCTGCCGGAAAAGGACATCGACGGCCTCAAGGCCCAGATGCGCAACTGCCTGGAAGGGCGCGGCGGCGAGGTTTCGGCCCGCGCCCGCGCCGCTCAGTTGGGCCGAATCTATCTGGCGCTGAACGCCAGGGGGCGCAAGCGGTTTCTGCAAATCCTCGCCACCGAGTTCGACATCGACCGCAAGGCGGTGGATCGGGCGGTGGCGAAACTTCAGCAGGCCGGCGACGACACCGAGGAACGAGCCAAGGCGGAGCGGACGTTGCGCCAGGCGCTGCAACCGCCCCGACTGCGGTTGCTGACCCAGCTCAACGCCCTGCCGGAGGGCTTTCACTTTCTGGTGGACCTGCGCGCGGAACTGCTGAACTGGCGCAAGGACGATCCGGCGCTGGCGGCGCTGGAGCGGGATCTGTTGTCGCTGCTGATTTCCTGGTTCGATGTCGGCTTTTTGGAACTGCGGCGCATCACCTGGGACTCGCCGGCCTCGCTACTGGAAAAACTGTTCGCCTACGAAGCCGTGCATCCGATCAAGGACTGGGACGATCTGAAGAACCGGCTCAGCGCCGACCGGCGCTGTTTCGCCTTTTTCCACCCGCGCATGGCCGACGAGCCGCTGATCATCGTCCAGGTGGCGCTGGTCCACGGCATCGCCGACAACGTGCAGACCCTGTTGGACGAATCCGCGCCGGTGCTGGACCCGGCCGAGGCCGACACCGCCATTTTTTATTCCATCTCCAACGCCCAGGAAGGGTTGGGCGGCATCAGCTTCGGCAATTTCCTGATCAAGCGGGTGGTGGACGAATTGGCCGGCGAGTTCAAGAACCTCAAGACCTTCGCCACCCTGTCGCCGATTCCGGGCTTCCGCGCCTGGCTGGATCGCAAGCTCGGCGAACCGGGCAAGGACGTGGAAGCGGAATTGCTGACCCCCGCCGACCACAAGGCGCTGGCGGTCGCGGCCAAGACCGGCGACGAACCGGCCTCGCTCAAGACCGTATTGCAGACCCCGAATTGGCCCCGGAAGCCGGAACTGGTCAAGGCTCTGAAGCAGATCTTGCCCCGGTTGTGCGCCAGCTATCTGGCCAAGGAGAAGCGCGAGGCGGGCATCGCCTACGACCGGGTGGCCCACTTCCATCTTTCCAACGGCGCGCGGATCGAACGGCTGAACTGGCTGGCCGACACCTCGGAAAACGGTTTGCGCCAGTCGGCCGGGCTGATGGTGAACTATCTGTACAAACTCAACGAGATCGAAACCAACCACGAAGCCTATCGTGGCGAGGGCAAGGTGATGACCTCGTCGGCGATTCGGGGGTTGTTGAAAACTTGAACATCCCCAAAGGAGGGAACGCTCGAAAAATCATTTAGTTCAAGATTACCCGCCCGGTCCGTTTCCGACGGAGGGTGGGTCGCCATTCCCCGCGCCTTGCGGGGATGTCGCTCGGTATTTGCTTTCCACGACGCTAAGCCAGCTTGCGTATTCCTGACCGGGAAAAACGTGGTCCAGCCGGCGCAATAGGGCCGCCGCTTCCCGATAGGCATCCCGCGCCTCCGCCAGCCGGCCCAGCGCGCGCGCCGCGTCGCCCACCTTGTTCAGCGACACGCTCAGGTCGCGCAGCACTTCGGGCGTCTCCCCCAGCCGCTCGCGCAACACCCGCCTCACCCCCAGGCTCTCCCCGTAGGCCCGCTCCGCCTCCGCCAGCCGGCCCAGCGCGCGCGCCGCGTCGCCCATCCAATCCAACGCAACGCTGAGAGAGCGCGGATCGGATTCGCCGCCGCGCCGTGCGAGGGCGAGCACCTCGTTGGCGATGGCGTAGGCTTCGTCCACCCGTCGCTGATCCAAAAGAAATTCAATCGCGCGCCAGCCAGCAATCAGCGCATTCAACAGCGCGTCCGGCTTGTCAAAGTCTTTATCTTTCAAACGACTCCATTCATTGACCAAGGAGTCATCGGAAAAGCGTGACGGATAGCCGCTCTCAATGGCAGGACTCTTTTCAAGCTGTGGGGATTGGTCGGCAATGGAAGTTATCACCGCCGCGACTTCCAGGCTGAAATCGCGGATGAACCAGAGATCGGGCGCGAGTTGTCGCGCCTGCGCTTGCCAGCCTTGCGGCAAGATCAAAATCAGGGGCCGCCCCAATCGCCGGCGCAGCAACTCCCGATGATCGTTCAGGCGAGCGAGAACCAGCGTGCGCGCCCGGTCCCAAGCCTCGTCGCCGGCATGTTGGTGCAGCTCGATCCAGAGCGGCGCGGCCATCTCGTCGAGCAGGGCCGGCGATTCCCGCACCCGGCGCAGGATGTCATCGAGGGCGGCGGTGGGCGAAGCTGGTTGCAGGGTTTCCAGTTTGGAGACCCGACCCTGATAGGCGCGCTCCAGCCGCCAGCGCAAAGCGTCGGCCAAGCGCGGGTTGGCGACGAACAGAAATCCCAAGGCGAAACTCTGGGACCAGTTGAGATGGCGCAGGAGCTGGAGCCAAGCGCCCTCGGCTAGGGGGCCGAGATCGATGGACTGGGGATCAATCAAGGCTGTCGCGGATCAGTGGGTGAACGTCGTACCAGTCCTGGCCGTTGCGATAGTTCAGCACCAGGTGGGTATCGAAATACCCGGCCAACCGGGACAGCATCTCCTTGTTCTGCAATTCAGTCTTCTTGCTGGCGTTGATCTTGCGCAACCAGACCTTGTCGTCCTCGGCGATGGGCAGCATCTCCCGCTGGAGTTTATTCTTGGCGTCCTCGATCAGCCGCTCGGCGACGGGTAATTCTCCCCCGTCCGGCATGGAGGCGCCGATCAACACTTCCTTGATCAGGCGGAAGAAATCGCGCAGGTCGCCGCCGGTGGCGCACGCCATCCGCCGCAATTGCGCTTCGGAAAAAATCCGCTCCCACTCCGGGCAACGCTTGCCGACGATGTCCTTCAGAATCTTGAGGCCGCGCGGATCTTCCGAGCCGTCCCGATTGAACACATGGACGCTGGGCAGATTTTCCACCACCGCGCCGCCCAGATACCGCCCCAACCCTGGCGCCAGCGGAATGAGATAGGACGGAATGGTGTAAATGACATGCAGCAAATCCAGACGCAGGCTGTCGGCGTGAACGGAAAACAGGTTTTCCACGCTGTCGTACACGGTTTTGGCCTCGGCCCCGACGCCGCGAATCTGTTCGATGGAATCGAGCAACAGCACCACCTTCCTGTCCGGGTCGCCGTACTTTTGGCGGACCAGGTCGACCGCTTCCGCGCCGAACCGATGCGCTTCCCTCACCAATCGGGCCACATGACCGCGAAGATAGCCTTGTAGCTTCTGCTTGAAGGTCGGATCGTCCTTGAGGCTGGCTTTCAATTCGACGCCATCGGCCCCAACGCCAAATTCCTCGATCTTGACTTCCTTTTTGACGAAATCGGCCATGCGTTCCCAAAAACCGCGCTGGCCGGGGTTCACCTGGTACAGCTTTTCGATCTCGTCGCTCAAGCCGCCCATGACCGCCATGAAAAAATCGCTGATCTCCACCGGCGTCGTCAGGTTCAGATAATCCCGCATGTCGCAAAGAAAGACGATGTGGCCGTCTCGCTCCAGGTATTTTTTGAGCCGGCGCAGCCCGGTGCTCTTGCCGCTGCCGCGCTGCCCGGACAGCAGATTGACGCTGGCCGCCTCGCTCCAGTTGATGCGCTGGCGCAAATGGGCAATCGGGTCTTCGCTGGGATCCTCCTCCAAATAGGGAATGTAATAAGGGTCCGTTGGGTTCAGCGGCTGATCCTTGAGGTTTTGATAAAACTGTTTGAGCAAGGCTTCGTGGTCGTGGTGCATGGTTCGATTTCGCCGGCGGTGCGAAGGGTTCGCCAAGGGTGGTGGACGAGTGAGCGGGAAGAATCGGTTGGCGTCCTGATAACTATGCGGTTTGACCCAAGGGTTTTCAATGGCGAATTTCCCGACGGCGGGTTCCTTGCTCCGCTGTTCCAACGGCTGGCGCTTGGCCTAATATGAACAGGCAAGCGGCGCGGGGGATCGCGGTCCAAACGAGGAGGATGGGATGGCGAAAAAAACGGGGCTGATCGCGACGGTGCTGTTCGCCGTCGCGCTGGCCGGAACGATTGGCTACTCCGTGATCGAACGGAAAAGCTCGCTTCAACCACTGACCCACCCGCAAACCCAGACCCAAACGCTCAAGGGGTTCGTCTCGGTCGATGTCGAACCCTTCCTCAAGGACGCGCGGGTGCAAAAAATCCTGGCCGATCATCATCTCCGCATCGAGATCGCCCGACTGGGCTCGCGGGAGATGGCGGCCAGGGTCCAGGCCCCACCCGCCGGTCCCCAGTTTTTCCTGGCGGCCGGCGTCCTGGCGGCGCGGATGATCACGGACGCCGCCAAGCGGATCAACCTCCCGGCGGCCACTTACTCGCCGTTCTATTCGCCCCTGGTGATCGCGTCGTGGGAGCCGGTGGTCCAAATCCTGGTGAACAACGGCGGCGCCGCCAAGGCCGGCGACCGGGTCTACGACCTGGACCTGGCCAGGATCACCGACTTCATGCTCGAAAGGAAACGCTGGAAGGATTTGCCGGGGCACGAGGGCTACGACGTTTCGCGCAGCATTCTGATCGCCACCACCGATCCGCGCACCTCCAACTCCGGCGCCCTGTATCTGGCGCTGACCAGCCACGCCCTGAACGGTTACGAAGTGGTGACCGACCGGGAAACCGCCCGACGACTGGCGGGCCAAATCGCCGAACTGTTCAAGCGGCAGGGCTTCCAGGAAAACTACGTCAACACCGTGTTCGAGGATTATCTGTCCATCGGCATGGGCAAGGTGCCGCTGGTGTTTCTTTATGAATATCAGATCGTCGCGCACGCCATGGCGAACCGGCCGATTCCGCCCGACGCGGTGCTGCTGTATCCCAAACCGACGCTGTTCAGCAAGGAAGTGTTCGTGGCGCTGGACGACAATGCGAAAATGCTTGGCGAACTGCTGTCCACCCACCCGGAATTGCAAAAAATTGCGGTCGAGCACGGGTTTCGCGGCACGGATTCGGCGCTGTTCAAGGAAGCGGTCGGTCGGGCCGGCTTTTCGGTGAAGGAACGGGTGGTCGATGTCGTCGATCCGCCGTCCGGGGAAATCATGGCGGAAATGATCGATGTGGTCGCGGCGGCGATGAAGTGACGCGGAGGACGAGTCATGCACGAGGCGTTAAAAGCAATGACGGCAGTTACGGTTCAGGTCCGGATTACCCTGGCGTTTTTGCTGGCCACGGTCGCGCTGGGACTGGTGGCCTGCGACAACGCGCCCGCGCCGGGCGGAACCAGCCAGGCCACGCCCGGTCCGGCGGCGTTTTCCATTCTGGCAACCTCCGACTTGCGGGACGCCGAAGCCCTGGCCGGCATGATCCAGCAAGCGACCGGCGTCAAGGCGCGCTTCGTCTTCGGCGGCACCATGGAGAGCGCCGACAAGGTCATCAACGGCAAGGCCGATGCGGACGCGGCCTGGTTCGCCAACGCCAAATACGTACTCTCCGACCCGGCCGGGCAGGCGCGGGTCAAGATGCAGGAAAAGATCATGCTCTCGCCGCTGGTGATCGGCGTCTCCCAGTCCGACGCCCAGCGCCTCGGCTGGACCGGGGACGCCAGGGTCACCTGGAGAGCTATCGCCGAAGCCGCCCAGGCCGGCCGGTTGCGCTATGCCATGAGCAACCCGGCCTCGTCGAATCAGGGCTTCATGGCGCTGATGGGCGTGGCGGCGGCGTTCGCCGACAAACCCGAGGCCCTGACCCTGGCCGACGTGCGCAAGGATCGGGTCCGCGAGTTTCTGGCCGGCTACAAGCTGGTCGGCGACAACTCGACCTATCTGTCGGAACGGTTCATCGAGCAACAGGGTGCGGAGATCAACGCCTTCATCAACTACGAATCCTGGCTGTTGTCCCTGAATCAAAGCGGCAAGCTGCGCGAACCGCTGACGCTGATTTACCCGCACGAAGGCGTGGCCACCGCCGACTACCCGCTGCTCCTGCTCAACGATACCCGACGGGCGGATTACGGCAAGATCGTGGACTATCTGAAGGGCGCGGAAGCGCAACGCTGGCTGGCGGAAAAGACCCTGCGCCGCCCGCTCAATCCCGAGGTCGCCCGCCAGACCGCCAGTCTGTTCCCCAGCGGCCGGCTGCTGGTGGAATTGCCGTTCACCGCCGACCGGGCGGTCGCCGACGCCCTGCTCGATGCCTACATGAACCAGTTCCGGACGCCGATTGCCTCGGTGTTCGTGCTGGATGTCAGCGGCTCGATGAACGAGGCGAGCCGCCGGCAGGGTCTGGTCGAATCCCTGCGTTTTCTGGCCGGTGGCGACGATTCCATCACCGGACGGCTGGCGCGGCTGGCCAGCCGGGAGCGCGTGGTCATGTTGCCCTTTTCCACCACCGTTCTATCGCGGCAACCGTTTGTCATTCCGACGGACGATCAAGCCAAGGCCCAGACCTTTGCCCAAATTCGCCACTACGCCGACGCCCTCCGGATGGAAGGCCGCACCCGGTTGTACGACGCCGCCCTCGCGGCGCTGCAATTCCTGGCCGAGGAAAAAGCCGAAAGTCCAGGGTATCTGTATTCGGTGGTGCTGTTCACCGATGGCCAATCGAACGAGGGGCTGGACCTGGCCGGCTTCAACCAGGCGTACCGCCAATTGCCGGCGGCGGCGCGGAATATCCCAGTGTTCGTCATTCTGTACGGCGAAGGCAACGTCAAGGAACTGGAAGAAGTCGCCACCCTGACGCGCGGCAAAACCTTCGACGCCCGCAAGGTTCGGCTGCCGACCGTGTTCAGGGAAATCCGGGCCTACCAATGAAACGCGGCGGCTGGTTCGAAACGCTGATCGGTTTCCTGTCCTCGCCCGCCAACCTGATGGGCCTGGGGCTGGCGTCGCTGGCGCTGCTGGCCCGGTTGAGCGGAATGATTGACGCCCTTTGGCTGCTGATCGTGGCGGGCAGCTACGGGCTGGGCTGGCAGATCGGCCGACTGGCGTTTTCCCACGACCGGAATCGACTGGAACAACGGGAGGCACGGGCCAGCGGGGCGGCGCGCATCGTGATCGAACGGGAGGATATCGATGAAAGCCTCAACCGGGTCATGCGGATGGTCACCGAAAATCGCGGTGGACCATTCGATTCCGCGCTGCAACGCGCGGTTACCGAACTATGCGCGCGGATTCGGAGCCTGATCGAACGGATGGAGGCATCCGCTGGCTTCATCTCGACCGAGGATGCCTACAGCGCCAAGCGGATCGCGCTCGATTACCTGCCCGGCTTGATCGAGAGCTTCATGGCGATTCCCCGGGACTTCGCGGCCAGGAAGGCGCTGGCCGACGGCAAGACCGCCTGCGAGTTGCTACACCAAAACCTTGCGGTGCTCCAGCGCAGGGCGGCTGAAATGTCAGACGATCTGGCGGCCCAGGACGCCCGTTCGTTCCTGAATCACGCCAGATTCTTGCAAGACCAATTCGAGCAACCGCCCAATCTCACCCAAGTTTTGCAACCGAAATTGGAAGATGGAAATTCAGCCGACGCCCGATCACGACAAACACTAGGGCCGAACGGTGAAATCGGGACCGAGGGCATGGTGACACGAGAAGGTTCAAGGCATGAAAACCGATAGCCTGTTTTATCGGTTGTTCCAGGACTGGCCAGAGCTGGTGCTGGAACTGGCGGAGTTGGATCCTTCCTGGGCGGGTTATGCGCTGCGCGCCGAAGAAATCAAGCAAACGGCGTTCCGGCTGGATGGCGTGCTGACACCGCCCGACGACCGGCCGGATTGGCCGCTGGTATTCATCGAGACCCAGTTTCAGCCCGATCCGGATTTTCACGCCCGCTGGTTTTCCGAACTGTTCCTGTATCTGTACCGGCGACCGCCGCGCCGGGCGTGGCGAGCGGTGACGCTGTTTCCGAATCGGGCGGCCGAAGGAACGGTGGAAGTGGCCTACGAGATGCAATTGGCCCATCCCTGGGTCAAACGGGTGTATCTGGAAGAGGCGCTGGGTAAGCCAACGCCATCGCGGGGCATCCGGGTGCTGGGATTGATGCTGGCTTCGCCGGCGATGGTGGTGGCCGAAGCTCAAGCGTTGCTGACGGAACCGGCGATGGAGGGTCCTCCCAGCGGCCCGGCGCTGGTGGATTGGGTGGAAACCCTGCTGGTGTACAAACTACCGCGCCTGTCGCGGGAGGAGATCAGGAAAATGTTGAACATCTTCAACGTGGAATTGAAACAGACCCGCTTTTATCAGGAGGTATTCGCCGATGGCCTGGAGGAAGGCCGACAGGAAGGCCGACAGGAAGGCCGACAGGAAGGCCGACAGGAAGGCCAACGGGCAGAACGCCTCCGCATCGCCCAAAACCTGCTGGATGTAATCGCCGACGACCGGCTGCTGGCGGAGAAGACTGGCTTGAGCGAAGCGGAAGTGCGTGAGTTGCGGGAAAAACGCCGTTCGCCGATGTCGCGCGCCGACGAAGGAAATACGCATTGAGCAGCCCGTCGCTCAAGAAGTTTTCGCTGGACGGCGCCATACTTACCCCCATTTCGCCAACTCACTGATCGAAGCGCATGGCCCAATACATCTACACCATGAACCGCGTGGGCAAGGTCGTACCCCCCAAGCGAGAGATTCTCAAGGACATTTCCCTGTCGTTCTTTCCCGGCGCCAAGATCGGCGTGCTGGGCCTGAACGGCTCCGGCAAATCCACCCTGCTACGGATCATGGCCGGGGTGGACAGCGACATCCTCGGCGACGCCCGTCCCCAGCCCGGCATTCATGTCGGCTTCCTGCCGCAGGAACCGCAACTCGATCCCGCCAAGGACGTGCGCGGCAACGTCGAGGAAGCGGTCGTGCCCATCAAAAAAGCGCTGGCGCGACTGGACGAGGTGTACGCCGCCTACGCCGATCCCGAGGCTGATTTCGAGAAACTCGCCGCCGAGCAGGCCAACCTTGAAGCGTATTTGCAAACCACCGACGGCCATGACCTCGACCGCACCCTGGACGTCGCCGCCGACGCGCTGCGCCTGCCGCCGTGGGAAACGGAGGTAACCACTCTGTCCGGCGGCGAGAAGCGCCGGGTCGCGCTGTGCCGGCTGTTGCTTTCGAAGCCCGATATGCTGTTGCTGGACGAGCCGACCAACCACCTCGACGCGGAATCTGTCGCCTGGCTGGAGCGTTTCCTCCAAGATTATCCGGGCACCGTGGTCGCCGTTACCCACGACCGCTACTTCCTCGACAACGTCGCCGGCTGGATCCTGGAGCTGGATCGCGGACGCGGCATTCCGTGGGAAGGCAATTACTCCTCCTGGCTGGAGCAAAAGGAGAAACGGCTGGAGATCGAGGAGAAACAGGAAACCGCGCATATCAAGGCGATGAAGGCGGAGCTGGAATGGGTGCGCGCCAACCCCAAGGGCCGCCACGCCAAGAGCAAGGCCCGCGTGGCCCGGTTCGAGGAACTGGAATCGCAGGAATTCCAGAAACGCAACGAAACCCAGGAACTCTACATCCCGCCAGGGCCACGACTGGGTGATCTGGTGGTGGAAGCCACGAAACTGCGCAAGGGCTTCGGCGACCGGCTGTTGATCGACAACCTCGATTTCAAACTGCCCAAGGGCGGCATCGTCGGGGTGATCGGTCCCAACGGCGCCGGCAAGACCACCCTGTTTCGCATGCTGGTCGGGCAGGAACAGCCGGACGGCGGGACGCTGCGGATCGGCGATACCGTCCAGCTGGCCCATGTCGACCAGTCGCGCGACCATCTCGCTCCCGACAAGACGGTCTGGCAGGAAATCTCCGACGGACTGGATGTCATCGCCATCGGAACTTATCAGATCAACTCGCGAGCCTACGTCGGCCGCTTCAACTTCAAGGGGCCGGACCAGCAGAAGTTCGTCAAGGACTTGTCCGGCGGCGAGCGCAACCGGGTCCATCTCGCCAAGTTGTTGAAGAGCGGCGGCAACGTGCTGCTGCTGGACGAGCCGACCAACGATCTGGACGTGGAAACGCTGCGGGCGCTGGAGGAAG
>ERZ761602.6890-NODE-6890-length-12405-cov-8.183887_pt1 | contig 12405 bp, 6 predicted proteins | sample MGYA00512165_ERZ761602 | MGnify/ENA primary metagenome ERZ761602 (study PRJEB28899, sample SAMN02445085) | bioreactor sludge metagenome | biome: EBPR sludge; isolation source: Thorneside wastewater treatment plant | place: Australia: Brisbane, Thorneside... | reverse complement strand
GCCGACGGAAATTATACTTTTGAAACCATTTCTGATGATGGAAGTAAACTGTATATAGATGTTCCCTATTCTTTCGGCGCTACCGCGCTGGTAAGCAACGATGGCGCTCACGGAGCGACGAGCAAAACGGGAACAATATTTCTTACAAAGGGGTATCATGGCTTTGTCGCCGCCTTTGCCGAGATTGGCGGAGACGCGCTGATGGAAGTGTATTGGGCGAGCAATACCGGCATTGCCCGGCAGCTGATACCCAAGAATTTTTACGCCCTGGACGAGTTTGAGGAAGCGCCTGTTGCCGCGCCTACCGCGGTGTCCGCAACTGCCGTATCGTATAACAAGATCAACCTGACCTGGAACGACAACAGCAATAATGAAACCGGCTTTGAGATCTATCGTTCTACGGCAATGAACGGCGTTTTCACGGCTATTGGCTCCGTGCCGACGAATACTACTTCGTTCAGCGATTCCGGGCTTACTGCGAGTACGCGTTATTATTATAAGGTGCGCGCAATAAGCGCCGAGGGACAATCCGAATATGCGTATAACTATACCGAAGCAAACTGGAAGCTGAACAACGACTATACCGATGCTAACGGAGATGCCGGCCGGACATTAAACAGTAATTCCGGCGCTTCTTTCAGCACAACCAGACAGGAAGGGTCGCATTCCGTTGCTTTAACCTCAAGCGGTTACCTGGGGCTGAACAATACAAACGGCGGCTTCCTGATATCCGGAGGATACGATCAGCGGACCGTCGCTTTGTGGATCAGGCCCAGCGGCACTTTCACGAATAGGCGAATGGTTTTTGAGTTTGGCGATAATAATAATGGATTGGGATTAAGGTTTAACAGCAGCGCCCTGATAGCTGGTATTGCCAGCGGCGGAACAAGGGTTAGCGTCAGCTACAACAATGTGTTTACTGCTTCCGGAACGCCCTGGGTGACCAATGGCTGGAACCATGTAGCCGTCGTGTACGATAAGACCTCCCTGACGCTTTACCTCAACGGGGTAAATGTAGCTTCTACTAATTCGCTTACTTTCGCCAGCGTAGGGTCTTCTACGAATGCTTCCCGGTTTGGGTATCCTTCGGCCACCGCCGCCTCTAATTCCGTATTTAATGACGGAAGCACCTGGACCTATCTCGGCGGAAATATGGATGATATTTACGTGTTCAGGGGAGCTTTGGCCGATTCGGAGATCGCTTCGCTTCGGGCGCTTACGTTTAACACGCAGTCTGCGGCTACTACATTGGCGCCGCCAGCCGCCCCGGCTGTTCCTACCGGCCTGGCTGCGACAGCGTTATCAACCAGCGCGATAAAGCTTAACTGGAATGATAACTCTGCAAATGAGACAGGCTTTGAGATCTGGCGCTCTTCCGGCGATAAGTCCAACGACAGGATGATCGCGCTGGTGGAAGGAGGAAGCGGAGCGCAGAAAACATTTACAGACACTTCCCTGTTTGCGAATGTTACCTATTATTTCAAGGTTAAAGCCAGAGGCGCTGTGCTTAATTCGCCGTTTACCGCAGAAGTGAGCGCTAAAACATTAAATAGTAAGCCGGTTATTAAGGATGTGCTCGACTTTACCATGCTTTATGGCACCTCATTTACCCTGCCGCTCAGCGCTACCGACGCGGATGGCGATGCGCTGACCTTTACTGCGGACGGCCTGCCTGCTTTCGGAACCCTGCAGAATGGCTCTGGCAACGCTGGGTCTATTGTGTTCAACCCGAGTTCGAGGAACCGCGGTTCATTCCGTATCAACGTATATGTGGCCGATCCAAATGGAGGAAAGGATACTACTTCCTTTGTGCTTGCCGTAAACACCAATGATGTTCCGGTAATGCCTGCCATAGCGAATATTGTGATCAATGAAGGGGCTTCGGTCAATGTGCCGGTTTCTGCAACGGATAAGAACGGCACATCCAAAATGATCTGGAGAACCGAAGGGTTGCCTTCATTTGCCAACTTTGTCAATAACAATAATGGAACGGGAACGATAGCTATTCATACAGACTATGCTTCTTCAGGCGAGTACGAGATAACGGTATTTGTAGACGATGGTTATGGCGCCTGGACAAGCCAGACTTTTATGCTTACTGTAACTGATGTTGAACCAGATGCGCCCATACAGATCAATTTCAGGCAGAATACGGGCGGCGTTCCTTTGTGGAACGATGTGGTGATAGCCGGGCTTACACATGCCGCCCCCATAACCGATACCAAGGGAGATGTTTATCCTATAAACTTTGCCTTTACCAGAGGGTCTGTGGCTGCTACCCAATCGGGACGGATAACAGGCGACGATTCCGGGGTTTATCCGGATAATATCTTAAGGGACGCAATGGCCTGGGGCTTTAATAACAATGTAAATGATACCGTGATATTGAGGGTCTCGGGACTGGACCAGACCAAACGGTACGATTTTACGCTCTTTAGCGGCTTTACTTCGGGCGTCGCCAGCACTTACATGCAGTATGTGATAGGAACCGACACCGCAAGGCTCTATTATTATAACAATACCCAGAACACCGCCACCATTCAGAATGTTCAGCCCAATGCTCAGGGTTACGTGTTTATTACCATGATCGGAGATCCGGTAATGAGCCAGGGCGGCGCGCTGAATGCGATGGTCATCAGGCCTCTTTTCAATGATGGCACCGCTCCCGCCAAACCGTTGCAGTTTAACGGGGAATTTATCCTTGGCACAGGAGTGAAGTTGAATTGGGAAGACAGGGCATATAATGAAACCGGCTACCGCGTATACCGCTCTACCAATAGAAGTGGCGCTTATACCTTACTGAACCCGCAGGTAGATAAGGATAGCGTGAATTTCCTGGATCCGAATACGCAGCCGGAAACAACCTATTACTATTATGTTGCAGGTATCAACCAGGTAGGGCTTGGCGCTTCCAGCGATACCATTAAGATTATCACCGGCAATAACCTGCCTGTGATCAATGTTGCGGATCAAATGGTGGCTAAAACCGGCGCAACCACAAACTTCGACTTTACCGCCACAGACGACCCGGGCGATATCGTTACGGTAACGCTGACCAAAAAGCCCGGTTTTGTAACGCTTCAACACCTTGGAGGAGCCAATTACAGGATCGTGGCCGCTCCCCTGGCAGACCACCTGGGATGGTTTACGATGACGCTGACCGCAACAGATAATAAGGGCGCATCCAGTACCAAGGATGTTGTCCTGGCGGTATCGGACAAAAATACCCGCTCGGTCTATATAAACTTCGGTCGTGAAGATAAACCTGCTCCCTTCCCCTGGAATAACTGGCTGGGCGCGAGAGGGTCAAACAATGCCCTCGCCAACCTGAAGGACGAACAAAACAATACCACGCCTTTTGGCATTACCACGGTAGATGCGTGGACCAGCGTAACGACTATGGGACATATGACGGGCAATAACTCGGGCATATTCCCGGATGCCGTACTGGAAAGCGGGTTGACCAACCTGGGCGGACCGCGTACTATCCGTTTCTCTGGCCTGAATAACAATATGAGGTATAATATCGTATTTGTGGGCAGCATGAACAGTGGAGAATTGGCAACAGCGCAATACAACCATGTCGGCGGAACGGCTTCCGATACGCTTAACGCGAGGAACAATATGAACCAATCCGCTAACCTTAACGGACTGGCGCCGGTAGGGGGTCAAATATCCGCGCAGGTATTAAGGATACTGGGCTCGGAGAATACCTATCTCAATGCGATCGTTCTTGAAGAATACGATCCGAATCTGTTGACGGCGCCGCTGAATCCTATTAACCTGTATGCTGAGCCTGTGGATCGCACGGCCATCGATCTTAGCTGGTCGGATAGAACAGTCGAGGAGGCTGCCGTAAATGGCTATATGCTGGACAGGGCTACCGACTCAATGTTTACCATGAATGTGGTGAATATCGGATTGCCTGCCAATGCCTCTACTTACAGGGATGCGGGGTTATCTGCCAACAAGAAATACTGGTACCGGGTGAGGGCAAGATCTGCCGGAGGAACCTACTCGGATTACAGCAATCGCGCAAAAGCGGTTACTCCCGCTTCTGTCGTGTTAGTAAACTTTAACTATACCGTCGACAACGCGCCGGCTCCCTGGAATAATATCTATGCTTCTCCCACTTACCCTGGCGTGTTTACCGGCTTAAAGAACCAGTCTGGCATAACAACAGGGCTGACCCTTTCGCTGACAAAGATCTTTAACGGCGAGTTTAACGCGGGCTTCAATACGAATAACAATTCCGGTATCGTACCGGATATTGTAATGCAGTCGGATTTCTGGTTGGACAATACCCAGGAATCGCAGTTTGTATTATCCGGACTGAATCACTCCAGGCGTTATCGTATAGGCTTCTTCGGCAGTTCCGCGCCGCCTTGGCCCAAGGGGAACTATACCGCCACTTACACGGTTAATGACAGGACCGTGTACCTGAACTCCTGGGTGAATAGCAGCAAGATCGTGTATATCGACGATATCGAGCCGGATGTAAATGGCGAAGCGAAACTTAATTTCTCTACCACGAATGACGCTCAGTACGGATTTAATGGCGCGGTCATCATCCAGGAATATACCGATGACTCCCAGGGTGGAACGGTTGGCAATAATATTGTAAATGTTCCCAACTCGGGGAATATCCTTACCGCTACCGACGATGCGGATGCGGCAGATCAGGCAATGGCTGCCGCTCGGGAAGCTGGTAGCGTCAGGATGTACCCGAACCCGGTCGTCGATTTCATGAATGTGGATTTCAACAATGCCTCGGCTAGCGACAACGTCAGCCTGATGGTATATGATCTTTCCGGCAAGCTGCTTTACCTGCGTAACTATGGAAGCCTGTCCGTAGGGCCTCATACGCTTAGTTTAAACGCGAAGGAAAGCGCCATGACAACCGGGGTGTATTTTGTCGCCCTGAATGTAAACGGGAAAACTGTTCAGACAACCAAGATCATAAAAACTAAAAAATAAGCGCCGGCTTTTTAAAAACTTCGCAGACCAGGAAAGCAAAACTTCCTTCGTTTGCGAAGTTTTTTTATAAGATCCCGGATTGACAATTTTGCGCCTCCGGGACCGGTTTTTTTCATTTGACCGGGCGAAATACTACCATAATTCGTTGTGTGGTATTATCTTACATCCTTAGTTCCGACCCGAAAAGAAGAAATATATGAAAGAACTGTTTTATAAGCCCTCCATACTCAGTAACAGCAGGTATGCGTGGATCGATTATGCCAAAGGGATCTGTATCATCCTGGTTACTTTCAGACATGTCCAGGAAGGGTTGCACGAGGCGGGAACAGCTTACGCTTACCCGGCGTTAAAGTTCGCCGATGTGTTCTTTTTCAGCTTCAGGATGCCCCTGTTTTTTATCGTTTCCGGCATATTCCTCGGCGGCACCTTACGTAAAAAAAGCGTTACCCAATACATTTCCGGACGGTTCAGGACCCTGGTATGGCCGCTGTTGCTATGGGGTTGTATCCAGATTACCCTGCAGCTGATATTTAAAAAATACGTGAATGTAGACAGGATTCCCTTCGATTATGTCAACCTGCTGATCAAGCCGAGGGCGATCGAACAGTTCTGGTACCTCCACACCCTTTTCCTTACAGGCTCGCTTTACGCGATCCTGAAAGTGTGGGGAAAGTTCAGCATGCTTCACCAGGTATTGCTGGGCATACTGCTCTATTCTATCACGGGCTATTGCCGGTACAATAATATGTTTGAACACCTGTTCATTCTCGACGTGTTCTTCTATTATATCTTTTTCGCGGTGGGCGATTATTTCGGATCGATCGTGCTGGACCCCAAAAATTTTAAGATATTCAGCTCAAACAAGACGTTTTTTATTTTCACTCCCTTGTTTGTTATACTGGAACTTTATTTCACCAATATCAATCTTGCGCATGGCATCGGCTCGGGATACCGGCAACCCGATTATTATGTGCAAAACCAGATGCCTGCGCTGTTCCTGATCGTGGGACTGGTAGGCGGCGCCTTCCTGATCCATTGTTCTTTTATGCTGCAGAAATTGAATATCCTGAAATTTATAAGGGTGATCGGATATTATTCCCTGCATATTTATGTGATCCATCTTATCATAACCGCAGGCACCAGGATCTTCTTCCGGCATGTGCTTCATTATGATAACTTTTTCGTTTTATTGGCCGCCGGCACAATATTGGGCATAGCTGTGCCGATTATAGTGGCGAATGTAACCGAGAAACTGGGCATGTGGTGGCTGTTTACGCTTAAAAACCCCCATCCAAATAAACAGGGAGGAAAAGCGGTATGGAATGTAGGTCCGGGGAAAATTGCGCCGGAAGAGCCCATCCAACCCATCAACCCCCAGGTGATCGAAAAAAATTAACGCAGATTATCATAAGCAGCAATAACCGATGCAGCAGACCATCCCCCAGGCGAAATCAAAAATTTTTTTTCCAAACCTCGACGGGCTACGTTTTTTTTCCTTCCTGGCGGTGTTCCTGTATCATGGATACCTCTCTATATTCAGCTACCTGAAAGATGCAGAGCCCCGGGTCTATTGGGTAATAGAGTCCTTGTTTCAACATGGCCACCTTGGCGTAAACTTTTTTTTTGTGCTCAGCGGCTTCCTGATCACCTATCTATTGATCAAGGAAAAGGAGCTTACGGGCGCCATCCATGTTCCTAAGTTTTATATGAGAAGGATTCTAAGGATATGGCCGCTGTATTATTTCTGCGTCGTTCTTGGTTTTGTGGGGTTTGGCCTTTTGAAAAAAATGAGCGGCATGCCTGTGGAGGAAAATGCCAATCCCTTTTACTACCTGTTCTTTGCGGCCAACTTTGACATTATGCATACCTGGCCGGAAAAGCCCAACGCGCTGATATTGTCTGTTTTATGGTCGGTGGCGGTGGAGGAGCAGTTTTACCTCATCTGGCCCGTTATTCTGAAATTTATTCCGCTGAAAGGATACAAATATGTATTTCCTGCTATCATGACGCTTTCGCTGATCTTTAGATCCTTCCATACCGGCGATAACGACGTTGAACACGGGATTCGCTACTTCCATACCTTATCGCTGATAGGCGATATGGCATTGGGCGGGCTGATGGCTTATTATGTCTCCTATGAGAATAAATTCAAGTCTTTTGTTGCCAACCTGAGTAAGCCGGCGATTGTTATGCTGTATGTAATGACCCTTGTAGCGACCTTATTCAAGGATGTTATTTTTTCAACGGGAATACAGATCATCTTTGAAAGAATTGTAATCGCTTTTCTTTTTGGGATGATCATCCTCGAACAGAATTATGCGAAAAACTCATTGTTTAAGATGGGTAATTTTAAGCTGGTCAGCAAGCTGGGAATATATACTTATGGTTTGTACTGCCTTCATTTCCTGGGGCTGTATTTTGCCATTAAAATAATGAATAAGCTGCAGCTCAACGGATCGCTGCCCTGGGTTTCTTTTGGTATCTTTATCTTAGCCTTGCTGTTGTCGATCGTTATCAGCCTGGTATCTTACAATTTCTTTGAAAAACGCTTCCTTCAATGGAAAGACAGATTTGCTTTTATTGTAAAAAAATAACCGTTCTTCCCGCATGAAGGCGGTTGGAAGAATACCTGCCTGGCTGGTCGTGGGAGCCGCCTCTCTGGCTTTTTTCCTGATTACCCTGGCCGCTAATTTTTCGGCTTCCCATGATTCTATCCATTATCTTAATGGCATTGTCTCCGGATCCGACCTGTTTCATCAGCATCATCTGCTTTACCATGTCTCGGCCTATTATTGGTTGAAGCTTTGGCAGCTGGTTTTTTCAACAGTTCCGGATTATTATATCATTGAATCTTTTACGGCTTTGTGGGGAAGCGCCTCCCTGGCGCTTATCTATTGTTTTTTTAAGAACCGGTTCGGGTTGTCTCCGCTTAGATCCATTATCGGCGTCTCTGTTATTGCTTTCTCCTATGGGTTCTGGTTTTACAGCGTCAATATCGAAACGTATGCGCCGCCCATTTTCTTTATACTAACGGCGTTGTATATCCTATCTGGCGACCGGTTCTCATCGAAGGATATCTGGAAGCTTGCCCTGGCGCACTGCATGGCCATCCTGTTCCACCAGGCGAGCGTCTTATTTGCGCCAACGATCCTTTTTACGCTGTTTTGGAACAGGAAACATATAGCATTACCCGGCGCCTTAATACAATACCTGCTGATCGGGATAGGCCTGGTAGGAGGATTGTATTTCTTTATTGGTTGGTTTATAACAGGGCATGATTCATGGGCAGACTGGACGCGGTGGATACAGGGATATACCGTAGGTCATGGATTCTGGCAGCCGCTCTCCCTTAAAACGCCTTTTTATGCGCTGGCAGGTTTTTCCCGCGCGTTTATCGGCGGTCATTTCCTTTTTCAGATCCCTTTTCTAAAAGATATTTTTGACCGCTCTTTCGCGTCGCATGGACTGAATGACGAACTGTTCCTTACCGCCAGTATGGGCGGCTCCATGGCCATACTGCTTACCGTTCTTTCTGTTGCCCTGGGGCTCCTGCTTCTATTGATGCTTGTCCGTTTCGCCCGCAAGTATAAAACCATCAGGAAAGCTCATGCGCGTATTGTTCAACCTGTACTTATCTGTATAGCGACATACTCCCTGTTCTTTTGTTTCTGGATGCCCGAGATCCTGGAGTTTTGGATACTGCAGATGGCGCTGGCCTGGCTGCTGCTCATCGGCGCAACGCCTCTAACCGGATTTCCCCTGCGCATACCCGTTACTTCCGGATTGATCCTTACCGCCCTGATTGTTTTTTCGATCAATTTTTTCGGAAGCATGCGCTGGCTCCGGCATCTCGAGAACGACTGGTATTATGCGCAGACGAAACAAATAGGCGGCGCCGCGGAGAAAGGCGATATGATCCTGACTGAAGACGGCTGGATCATAAAAGATTTCCTGAGGTATTTTACGCCAGCGCTGGTATACGCTCCCGACGATCCGGGCTATAGCGCCGGGGAAACCGATCGGGCAATTGAAAGCGCCTTGGCTTCAAACCGGAAAGTATTCATCTACCGCCGTCCTAACCCGAACGATCCTGCCATTGCCGGGTATATTGATGCATTGCTGGAGCGGGAGTCGCGCCGGAAAAAAGCTTTTAATGAAAAGGATCCCGAAGTATATGTGCTCGAATAGGGCGGCGCTATAGTATTTCGGCCTACTGTCTTTACCTGATCTTTGCGGAGTTTAAGAAAGAAGCGCCCTTAAACGTTGCTTGCGGCAAACCTGTATGATCTGGTAGTCGCAAAGAAAAAGAGATCGTTAAATTTCGCTCCCGCCCGCCTTCCGCATCGACGGGACTCGCTTATTTTATATCTTTAAAAAAATAAATATCCCATATGAAAATGAAATTAGCGGCTCGCCTGTTGTTCCTTGTGGTTGTTTTATCGGGCGGGGCATATGCGCAAGATCCGGAGCCGGTTAAGGGCTTTGACCGGAATAAGTTGTTTTTTGGCGGGAATTTCGGCCTGAGTTTCGGCAACAACACGCTGGTTAATATTTCGCCGCAGGCGGGTTATCGCTTTAGCCGGCATTTTGCCGCAGGAGCGGGGATCAATGCGCTGTATTCTTCTTTTCGTACGCGTTATGTTGATGGGAGCGTCTATTCAAAACAGAGCTATGGAATGGCGGGACTGAATGTTTTTGGAAGGGCGTATATTATCGATCAGCTTTTTCTCCAGGCCCAACCGGAAGCGAATTATATATGGGGAAAATATATACAGTATGATGTTTCCCCTCCTTATGAGATGAAGAGCAAGGGCGAGGTTCTCCCCTCGTTGCTGCTTGGCGTCGGAGCCGCTATTCCCGCAGGAACAGGGTCCTTTATTATTATGGCGCAGTATGATGTTCTGCAGAACGGCCGTACGCCCTATGGAGACAAGATATTTTTTAGTTTCGGCTACAATATAGGAGGACGGCGGTAATCAGCTCATTCGATCTTATTAAACAATTCTACCGGGTTGTCGCAAAGGATAACCCTTTGCTGAAGAGGCTCATACAGGAAACCCTCCTGTTCAAGCATTTTCAGGTGGGTGAACAGGTGATTGTAGAATCCCCCGGAGTTGAGGATATAGATATTTTTATCATGAATTTTCAGCTGGTTCCAGGTAAGCATTTCAAAAAGCTCATCGAGGGTGCCGAAGCCGCCGGGCAATATGATGGCGGCATCGCTCATGTCGAACATCATTTTTTTCCTGCTATGCATATCGGGCACCACGGCCAGCTCGGTTAATCCTTCGCGCTGCCCTTCCCATTCGATCAGCGTTTTGGGGATCACGCCCATTATTTTTCCTTTATGAGCGATTACGGCTTCCGCCAGCGCGCCCATTAAGCCTCTTTTTCCGCCGCCATATACCAGCTTGATGTTAAGCGTTGCGATCAGTCTGCCAAGGTCCGCCGCATGCCTGGCATATATTTCATTCTTTCCTTCTTTGGATCCGCAAAAAACTGCAACCGCCTGGATTTTCATGATATTCAATTTGAGCAGGATTATTCGCTAAGGTTTTTTATTGTCTGCCTGCAATCGGATAAACGCGCGGAGCGTATCTCTCCCGCGAAATCTGAACCTCCAAGATAATGTTATCCGCTGAAATTTTACAGCGTATCAAGGGAAGTTTTGTTTGACCGTTTGTATTTTTCCGGCGCCTGCGCGCAATCCGGGACTGTTCATGCCGGCGCCTGGGAAATAACCTAACGCTGGAACGGGTCATTTATTTGCCGGCAATTTTATTATCTTGAGCGAAGAATATTTTTTAAGACCCGACGTTACGAACATTATCTATTCAATAATCAAATATGTCTTCCACCCTGCTGTTTTCCTTTGTGATCGGTTATTTCCTGGTGTTGCTGATCGTAGCCTATTATACGTCGCGCAATTCCAATAACGATTCGTTTTTTATAGGGAACCGCAATTCCAACTGGATGCTGGTGGCCTTCGGCATGATTGGAACCTCGTTATCGGGCGTCACCTTTGTTTCGGTGCCGGGAACGGTAGGATCGGCGGGCTTCAACTATTTCCAGGTGGTCATCGGCAACCTGGCGGGCTATATGATCATCGCCTTTGTATTGCTCCCCCTGTATTATCGCCTCAACCTGACCTCTATCTATAATTACCTTCATCACCGTTTTGGCATGGTCTCCTATAAAACCGGCGCATTTTTTTTTATTATCTCCCGCACCCTGGGCGCCACGGCAAGACTGTACCTGGTGATTAACGTGCTGCAGGTCTTTATTCTCAAAGAGATCGGCGTCAGCTTTGGCGTAACCGCTTTCGCGATCCTGCTGATGATCCTGCTGTATACTTTTGAGGGCGGGGTAAAGACCATTGTGTTTACGGATACGCTGCAAACGACTTTTATGCTCCTGGGGCTGGTCGCATGTGTCATATATATCCTTAACCATGTGCATTATACGGACGGCGTATTTGCCGCGCTTAATGAGAGGGGCCTTTCCAGAATATTCAATACGGAGATAGACAGCTCTTCCTATTTTCTGAAAAATATCCTGGGCGGAATGTTTATCACCGTGGCAATGACCGGCCTTGACCAGGAAATGATGCAGAAAAATATCAGCGTTAAAAAACTCAGCGACTCGCAGAAGAACATGGCGACATTCAGCATTACCATGCTGCTGGTGAATTTCTTATTTCTTTTTCTCGGCGGCGCGCTGATCCTTTTTGCCGAGAGCAATGGGATCAAAGCCGCTCCCGACGACCTTTTCCCGACAATAGCCCTGAATCATATGCCGACGGCTTTGTCCATTATATTCATCATCGGCCTTATCTCAGCTCTTTTTCCGAGCGCCGACGGGGCATTGACCGCTTTGACCTCTTCCTATTGCATAGATATCCTGGGCTTAAAGCGCAGGGAGGATATCGACGAAGCAGGAAAGAAAAGGATCAGGCTGACCGTTCATTTCATTTTTGCCATCATCTTTTTTATAGCGGTCATGGCCTTTAAATGGATCGACAACAAATCCATCATCGACGTGATTCTAAAGGTAGCCGGGTTTACCTACGGCCCGCTTCTGGGGCTGTTTGCCTTTGGCATTCTTACTAAAAGAGCAATTAACGACAGGCTTTCCCTCTATGTCTGCCTGCTCGCGCCGCTGATTATTTTCGGAGTTGAATTTGTAAACAATATTGCCTGGTACCAGCAGCAATTTAAGCTGGACATGGCCATAGCGGAAAAGATCAAAGGGGTTTCCCAGGCTATTTTCGGATCCTTTAAGATCGGCTATGAATTGATCATCTACAATGGCGCGCTTACTTTCTTAGGGTTGTTATGGATCTCAAAAAAAACAAGCCCTGCGGCAAACTAAAAGGGCTCGTTCTTCGTTGTGGCGGCAGACCGCTGCCTGCCGGCAATAAGCCTTTTT
>ERZ761602.6889-NODE-6889-length-12408-cov-3.459079_pt1 | contig 12408 bp, 8 predicted proteins | sample MGYA00512165_ERZ761602 | MGnify/ENA primary metagenome ERZ761602 (study PRJEB28899, sample SAMN02445085) | bioreactor sludge metagenome | biome: EBPR sludge; isolation source: Thorneside wastewater treatment plant | place: Australia: Brisbane, Thorneside... | reverse complement strand
TGCTGAACCTGCCGGTGCGTACCGCTGCGGGCACGGCGGCCGTCACCGCACCGGCGCCGGTCGCCACTGCTCCAGTCCCCACCGCAGCGCCTGTGCCCGCCGCCACGACGACCGCTCCCGCACCGGCGACGAACGTGGCCAAGCCGGCCTCGCTCCAGGTGCGCGAGGCGAATCGGTTCCTGCCCTCGTCGTACGCGCGGCCGATGATCTTCGGGGTCGACGACGCCCTCATCGCGGCGGTGGCCGGGCCGGCGCTGTCGAGCGTCGTGGGCCCGCTGGTCCAGGCGTTGCCGCAACTGCTCAATGCCGCGAACGCGCAGAAGCTCGCCCGCCAGAAGGAGACCGACAAGCAGGTCACCGACCTGCTCTCCGAGGTGAACCGGTCGATGCTCATGCAGCAGTTGATCTCGGCCCAGAACCAGCCGGTCAACCCCGGCGTCACCTCCTCCGACCTCGCCGCGATCGGCTCGCTGCTGCAGCAGGTCGCCACGACACCGGCGCCCGCGGGGACCCCCGCCGGCGCGCTGGCCGGCACCGTCGTCGGCTCCCTCGTCGGCGGCCTCGCCCGCCCTGCCACCGTCGATGATCCCCGCGACCAGCCGATCGCGAGCCGCGCCACGCTCACCTCGGTCACCGGGCCGGAGGTGACCCTGCTGGGCGCACCGAAGATCGCCTTCGCCCAGGGGCAGGCGACCACGCTGCGCTACCGCCTCGAGGTCGGTGCTGACGGCCCGACGGCCGCATTGCCACGGGCGATCCTGACCCTCTGTATCCGCGAGCCGGGCGGGGCCGCCGACCTCTGCACGCGCACCGAACGGCTGACCGACGTGGCTCCGGGCCAGGAGCTCAAGGTGGTCCTGACCCCCGAGGAGTGCGCGGCGCTGCCGGCCGACACCGATCTCGAGGTGCTCGCGTCGCTGCGGTGGAAGGGCGCCCGCGGGAGCTACCAGTCCACCTGCTGCCACCGCGTGGTCGTGATGACGCGGGTGCAGGTGCGTGACCGCGGTGCCGTGGTCGGTACGCCGGTCGAGCTGACCGACATGAGCCGCTTCCGCGGCTTCTGGAACCAGGTGTGGGCCTCGTCCGGCACCGGTCCGGGCGGCGAGATCTCGCCGCTCTGGGGCGTGGATGTGGCGCTGCGCTACTCGGTGGTCGCGGTGCCCGGAGAGCGTGGCAACGGCCTGATGGAGGCGAAGCTGCAGCCTCCGCCGGCCGACCCGGACGACTCTGGCGCCGACGGGCTGCGGGTCTCGACGAAGGGCCGGCTCAAGAGCGGTCTCGAGGTGAGCGTCCACGAGCTCAACAAGCTGCTGCCGCTGTGGGCCGGCGAGCAGCCGCTCACCGACGCCGACCTCACGGCGTTCACCGCGCGCGGCTGGCTCGCCGGTCAGGGCGGAGACGCAGTCACGCAGGTGCGGATGGAGGGCAAGCGCGGCACTCGGGGCGTGCTATGGGTGGTGCCGGTCCTGCGGCTGCGCGAGTTCACCCTGGCCACGGTCTCGGACGTCGATCCCTATGGGCAGGTGATCGGCACCCAGGACCGGCCGGTGCACTTCCCCGTGGTCGAGAGCGTCCGGGTGCTCGGCCTCGCCTCGCTGCGGGAGGCCGCCGACCCCGGCGACGCCGCCGAGGTCGACGGTGCCCAGGACGCCGCGGGCGCACCGGCGTCGTACCGCTTCGACGGCTACGACGTGGTCCTCCAGTCCCTGGTCGGACTCGAGCCCGCCGTACCACTGCCGCGGAGCGGGAGCTGAGGACCATGGACGAGGCGTTCGTGCCGCTGGCCGAGCTGGTGCCCGAGCTGTTGCCCGCCGTACCCGACCTGTACGACGAGGACGCCGGCGTGCGCACCTGGGTGACCGGCTACGAGGTGGACACCCCGGTCGAGCTGGCCATCGGCGTACGCCCCGACGGCACGGTCGAGCTGGGGGCCAGCCCGCCGATCTACCACGTGGCCACCGCCCAGCTGCCGGTCTTCCACTCGATCCGGGTGGTCGCGGTCCGCGAGGAGGTGCCCTGATGTCCTCGGCGCTCCAGGACGAGGTCGGGCCCGCCTCGGCCAATGTCTCGTGGCGGCTCAACGACCTCGTCGACTCCATGGCCGTCGAGCTCGACCGCAGTCGCGAGACGCTGGCTGTCAAGGCGATCAACAAGAAGCTGAGCTACTCGGTCAAGGAGGTCGCCCTCGACGTCCACGCGTTCTTGACCTACGACGGCGACGCGGTTCGCTTCGTCACCGCCCAACCGGGTCAGGAGGGTGCGTCGAAGCTGACCATCCAGCTCGGCTCCATCACCGACCAGCAGGTGCGCGCGACGGCGAAGGTCGCCGAGCCCGGCGCGCCCCGGGAGAGCCTGGGTGAGCTCGACGTGGACGAGAAGACCAAGTCCAAGCTGCGCAAGATCGGCGTCAGCTCCGTGGACGACCTGAAGGATCTCGAGGCCCGCAAGGTCGACCTCAAGGAGGCGACCGGCACCGACATCGACTACAGCAGCCTGGCCCGCAAGATCGGCCAGTCCCGCCGGGCCAAGGCCGCCCCGTCGATCGACGGGGTGAGCCTCTCGCAGACCGACGGCGAACCCTGCCTGCTGGTGGAGGGCCGCAACCTCGGCGTGGACCCGACCTTCCCGCCGGTGGCCGTCGTCAACGACCACCTGGTCGAGGTCCTCTCCAGCGGCCCCGGCCACGTGGCGCTCCGGCTGGATCCGGATCATCCGCTCCGCGAGGACAACGAGGTCGTCGTGACCTTCGACCCCTACGCGGTCGTCAAGGTGAACGTGAGGGCGTGAGGCGATGTACGCGCGACCAGCAAGCCGCGACCAGGACTTCGACCAGCTGCTGAAGACCACCTATGGCCTCCCCCCGGCGGGGCGGCGCGGCCGTCCGCGTGGTCGATCGGTGACCATGACCGCCGACACCGGGGTCGAAGTTGTTCCGCAGCCGGGCCTCCCGCCGGTCCCACCCGAGGAGGCCACCGAGCTGCTGGAGTACGTCGTCGACCGCGAGCCGGTCGACGTACCCCAGCCGACGGAGCCCCCTCCCGCGCCGCTCCCGGCGCCGGTCCTGCCAGCGCCGCCCGCAGGTGACCTGCCACCCGCGCCCGCGCCGACCCTCCCGCTCGAGCCGAGCCCGGCACCCGTCCCGGCCGTGCCTGCCACCCCGGTCACAGGTCCGGCAGCAGCCGCACCGGTCGCCACTCCTGCTCCGGCGACGACGACTCCCGCGCCCGCAGCCGCGACGGCACCGCCGCCAGCGCCGCCCGCGGCGGCCGGGGCACCGGCGCCAGCGGCCGCAGACCCGGTCGCGCTCCCGGCCTCGCTGGCGGCCTCGCCGCTCACCTCCGACGACCTCGCCGCCGACCTGCGCAACATCCTGTCCGGAGCTGCGTCCACGCCCGGTACGTCGGCCGCGGCGCCCGAGTCCGAGCCGGCGGTGCCGGACCCCGGCCGGCCGATGCCCGACAAGCCCAACGAGCAGGCGATCTTCGACAAGATCGCGCAGAGCATGGAGTACGCCAACAGCTTCGATCTCGGCAACGTCGACCTGCGTCGCCGGTTCGATCAGTTCGACCGGCAGGACGACGCCCGTCGGTCCCCGACGACGACGGCACCGATGAGCGCCGCCCAGTCGGTCGCCGCTCCGGCGGTCGACGAGGCTGCGCTGTTCCGGCGTTCGGTGCCGTTTGGATCACTGTCGAGCGTGCCGCTGACCGGTGGTTGTGTCACCGGCATCGGCGCGCTCACGCCCGGTCCGGAGCGGAGCGTCCCGATGTACGACACGGGGGAGCACGTTCAAGCGGGCGGCGATCTCTATCCCGACCAGCTCAACGTCAACGGGGTGCTCTTCTCCTACGGCCAGATCGTGGCGATGGGCGATCTCTACAACGACGTCAACGACCTGCGGAGCGCGTCGGCGTCGGAGCTGAACGCCCTCAAGGCATTGATCGCCGAAGACACCAAGCACTACACCGGCGGCGGTGGCTCCGGGGTCTCCAACAAGCGCTGGAACGACGCGACCTCCAAGCGCTACCTCGAGCTGGCCGAGGAGAACTACGCGCACTTCTCACCGCCGACCGTGCTGGGCATGACGGATTCGACGTCGCGGCCGACCAACCGATCGGAATGGGAGAGGTACCACGAGCAGGCCATCGAGGAGATGAGGACGCTGGTGGCCGCGAGCCCCAACGCCAGCGTGGCGCCGTTCGGGCCGCTGACCACCAACGCGTTCGGCGACCACTTCCTCACCGACGCGTTCGCCGCTGGCCACCTGGTCAACAAGGAGGTGGTGATGAGCCGCGTGCGGGCGGCGTTCTACTCCAGTGGTACGACGACGACCTCGGCCGGCGCGGACTTCCTCAAGCGCTTGGCGGCGGCGTGCTGGGCCCGCACCCCGGTGCGCAACGTCTTCAGCCCACTCGAGCAGTACGACGGGGTGCTGGGCATCAAGCACTTCAACTTCGACACCGTGGGCATGTTCCAGAAGCTCCTCGAGGGCATCGCCGAGCAGGCGCCGGCCAAGGTCGTCAACCTGCCGCTGAAGGCACTCCACGACCACCTCAACGAGGTGGGCGTCGAGGTCACGAACGACGCGGGCGACGCGCCGTGGCACCTGAAGGGCGACGGCCATCTGGCCGAGACCACCACGTTGCCGATCATGAAGCGCGCGGTCCAGCAGTCGATCGACAACATCCTCTCGCCGGAGATCCTGGTGAGCGAGGCGGACCGTGGACCGTTGTCGATCTCGTCCCATCCGGCCCTGCTGGCCCGGGTGTGGCAGCACGTGCCCTACCCGACCGCGGCCGGCCGCGCGCAGGCGGTCGCCGCACTCACGACGTACACCGACCTCGCCTCCCCCGTGCTGCTCAACGCGGCGGCCGAGGTGATCGAGAAGCAGGCACCGTTCATCGCCCAGGAGCTGATCGACCGCAAGATCGTGCGGCACGAGGACGGTCCCGACTACGAGTGGAACGGCAGCGCTTGGCAGAAGCGCCGTTAGGCCATGTCTCCCAAGTCCCGGCGGCGCAGCCGCCGCCCAGATCACGCGCTGGCGGCGTTGCCGTCACTCGCTGGACGTACAAGTAGAGCTTCGCTCCGGCGCCTTGCCACCGCGCGCCTGGACGACGCCTGCATCCACCGCTACTTGAGAGACACGGCCTAGGAGACCAGACATGACATCCATGACCGGCACCAGCACGAACAGGTTCCTCGAGACCCGCCGCTACTACGGTGGCCGGCACGACGTGCTGGCCCGCCCCCGCCGCGGCCACGCCTGGGCGGTCCCGGCTTCGGCCGCCGACCGGGTCCTGGTCGTGCTCATCGAGAACGGCGGCATCGACCTGGGACTGCCGGACCTCGTGGACAAGCTGATCAGCGAGATCCCCGGCGCCTCGTCGGTCATCAGCGACAGCATGAAGGCCCAGCTGGTCTCGGGACTGAAGGATTGGCTGCTCAAGACCACCGACCACCTGATCGAGTCGGCCGAGCTGGCGCTGAACCGGTATTCGGCGACCAAGCCCGACACCTACGGCGACGTCGTCGTCCTGCGCGACTCGACGGCGACGTTCGGCGAGCTGAAGAACGCCCTGTTCACGGCCAGCCGGGCCGGCAAGGTGATCGACCTGGTGATCCTGACCCATGGCCGCAGCGACTACATCTCGGCCGACAACGGCATCGACGGCGCCCGGATCCGCGCCCTGGCCCGCGAGTACGGCGGCCCGCTGAACATCCGCTCGGTCTACATGATGAACTGCGTCGGCTCGAGCCTGAACCAGGCCTGGCTCGACATCGGCGCCCGCACCAGCGCGGGCAGCCACGAGAACAACTACCTCCCCGAGCCGACGACGTACTTCTTCTTCTCGGCTTGGAAGGACGGGCAGACCTTCGAGTCCGCGGTCACCGGTGCCTACCGACGCACCGTCGACGACATGAACGCGGCGCTGCGCGGCCTCGTGATCGGCCTGGTGCCCTTGGCCGGTGCGGCGCTGGCCGGCCAGATCGACGTCAGTACACTCTCCTTCGTGGTCGCCAGCCGGCCCGAAGTGGTGGGGACCGGCTCGGTGACGATCTCGACCGACGCACTGCCGCCCGCCACGAGCGGCACCTCCACGGGGCAGAGCCTGGTCACGACCGTCGTACCGACCCGGACGCGTGCGCTGGTGCGCACGATGTCGGTGCCGCGGACCGTGTCGCCCAGTGGACGCACCTTCATCCAGCGCTGGGAGCTTGCCGGGCCGCAACTCGACCAGCGGATCCTCGCGGTCGAGGCGTTCCTGAGCGACCGCGTCGCCACCCCGCTGACTCAGCCGCAGATCGACGCGCTGGCGAGCTTCGGCGTCGGGATCGGCGCTCCGGCGCTGCTGCGCTCGACGTTGCTGAAGATGCTCGACGCGGGCGACCTGACCTCGATCCCGGGCGAGATGCGCAAGTGGACCAAGATCCGCCGCGACGGCAAGGTCGTCGAGGACGAGCGGCTGCTCGAACGGCGCCGTGCCGAGGCCGAGCTGTTCGGTGGCGGTCCGCTATCCCTCGTCGCCGTACCGGCCTCACGTGAAGTGCGCGAGTACTCCTACCAGCAGAACCCGGCGGCCGCCGCGATCGGACTGGCCGAGGTCGTCGAATGGGGACTCGCCGCCGGTGCGATCGTGCAGTCCGGGGTGCAGGACGCCGCCGGCTCGTTCAGCCTCACCTACGACGACGCGCACCGACTGCTCACCCCCCAGGGTCGGCTCGGGATGCCGGGGGTCGCCGCCGCCACGCAGTCCTATCGGCGTCGCTTCCTCACCGTCCCGCAGTTCCGTGCCGGCACCGCGCACGCGACGATCGACCTGGTGTGGAGCGGCAACGCGTACGGCGAGATCACGTCCGTGGTCTTCGAGCGGGTGCTCACCGAGTCGAGCGAGTGGTCGAAGTCGGACCTGCACATCACCGTCAACGCACTGAGCCGGATCCCGGTGAGCAAGGACCCGCGCGAGTGGCCGATCACCTTCCGCTACCAGGGCACCTACGACCCGCTGGGCAACGGATACGTCGAGTTCCAGGGCGAGATCGAGGTCAACGCCTTCGGTGGGGTGCGCTGGATCAGCCCGCACCAGGCGGTCTCGCGGTCGCTGTCCGACTTCCTCCTCAGCGGAAGCCCGGAGGACTGGGTCCGGCGCGGCCCCGACGTCTGGCCGGCCACGCCGACGATCCCGGCCGAGCAGGCGGCGTTCCTGCGTCAGAACGTGCCGGGGTGACGCCGACGCCGGTTTGGGGAACCGTGGCTTCATGAGCCTGCTGCGCACCAAGTCGATCGAGCAGTCGATCGAGGACACCGAGGAGCCGGAGCACAAGCTGCGCAAGGATCTCGGGGCGCTCGATCTCGTGGTCTTCGGTGTCGGCGTCACGATCGGCGCGGGGATCTTCGTGCTCACCGGCACGGTGGCTGCCACCAACTCCGGACCGGCTCTGGCATTGAGCTTCCTGATCGCGGCGATCGCGTGTGCGTTGGCCGCTCTCTGCTACGCCGAGTTCGCCTCGACGGTGCCGGTCGCCGGCAGCGCCTACACGTTCTCCTACGCCACTCTCGGCGAACTGGTCGCCTGGATCATCGGGTGGGACCTCGTGCTCGAGTTCACCATCGGCGCGGCCGCGCTCTCGGTCGGATTCTCCGGCTACCTCCAGTCGCTGCTGGACGGCACCGCGCTCGAGATCCCCGAGTCGATCGGCTCGGCCTCGGGCGGCGCCATCGACCTGCCCGCCGTCGTGATCGCGCTGCTGGTGATGGTGATGCTGGTGCGCGGCACCAAGTTCTCCAGCCGGGTCAATCAGATCGTCGTGGCGATCAAGCTCGCGGTCGTGGCCGCCGTCATCGTGGTCGGCTTCGCCCATGTCTCGCCGTCCAACTGGAAGCCGTTCATCCCCGAGTCGCAACCCGTCCCGGAGGGCGGCGGCGGCTTCGCACAGACGCCGTTGATCACGACGCTGCTCGGCATCGAGCCGGCGGTCTACGGTCTGGCGGGTGTCATCGCCGGTGCGGCGATCGTGTTCTTCGCCTTCATCGGCTTCGACGTCGTCGCCACCACCGCCGAGGAGGCGCACTCGCCGCAGCGCGACGTCCCGATCGGCATCCTGGGCTCGCTCGTGATCGTCACCGTGCTGTACGCCGCGGTCAGCCTCGTCGTCACGGGGCTGCAGAACTACACCGAGATCGACCCGGAGGATGCCGCCCCGCTCGCCACGGCGTTCAAGGCCGTGGGCGTCGACTGGATGGGTGACCTGATCTCCGTCGGTGCGTGCATCGGCCTGGTCGTGGTCGCCATGATCCTGATGCTCGGCCAGACCCGAGTCGCGTTCGCGATGGGCCGCGACGGACTGCTGCCCCGCTGGCTGTCCAAGGTGCACCCGACGTACGGCACGCCGTACCGCATCACGCTCATCACCGGCGTGGTGGTGGCCGTGATCGCCGGCTTCGTCGACCTCACGACCCTGGCCGACCTGGTCAACATCGGCACCCTGTTCGCCTTCATCCTGGTCAGCATCGGTGTGGTCATCCTGCGCCGGACCCGGCCCGACCTCCCGCGCGCCTTCCGGGTGCCGTTCGCTCCGGTCGTGGCGACGCTGGCGACCCTGATGTGCCTCTACCTGATGCTCAACCTCAAGGGCGATACCTGGGTGCGCTTCCTGATCTGGATGGCGCTGGGCCTGGTCGTCTACTTCGCCTACGGCCGCCGGCACAGCCGCCTCGAAACCCATCGAACCGCGTAATTGAGATCCCACATCTCTGGAGGGAGCGGAGCGACCCGGTCTTTTGCGGCGGAGCCGCGCGCCCGGCGAGCGTCGGCGAGCGTCGCCGCGGACTCGGGCCGAGACTCGCCGGGGTATCAGAGCAGCGCGACGAGTGAGGCCGCGGCGAGCTGACCTGAAGCCGCGGCGGTCACCACCGAGGCCATCGGCATCGGCAGGGCGGCGACATGGGCCATGTCGCCGGCCGCGTGCACGCCAGGCACGCTCGTCCGGCCCATGACGTCGATCTCGACGCAGCCCGACGGGTTGAGGGCCAGTCCGAGCTGCTCGGCGAACGGCGCCCGCTGCCGCAGCGTCGTCGAGACGAACAGCCCGGCCACCTCTTCGGACGGACCGTCGGCGAAGCTGACGGTCGCGCCCACCGGGCTCGGGCAGATGCCGGTGACCGGCTCCCGCCGCACCGCCACCGCGCTCGGGAGCTCCACACTCAGCTCCTCCCCGTCCGTGAACACGGTGACCCGCGAGGCGATGGGGCCGACCAGCCCCGGTAGGTGCCCGGCGCCCGCCACCCCGAGGACGCCCACATGCCCGCCCGCGAACTCGTGGCCGTGGCAGAACGGACAGTGCGCGACCACCGAGCCGAACAGCTCGGCCAGCCCGGGCTTGTCGGGGAGCACGTCGGCGACGCCGGTGGCGAGGACCACCCCGCGCGCCTCGACCGTCTCGTCACCGAGCGCTACCCGGAAGCCGGCGCCCTGGACGGCGATAGAGCTGACCGCTGCGTCGCGCACGGTCGCGGTGTCGTACGCCGCGAGCTCCTTGCGGGCCGCTGCACGGAACTCCGCCGGCGGCGTGCCGTCGTGGGTGACGACGTTGTGCATGTGCCCGGCCGGGTCGTTGCGGTAGCTGCCGGAGTCGACCATCAGCACCCGTCGGTGCACCCGGGCCAGCGTGAGGGTCGCCTGGAGTCCTGCCGGCCCGCCGCCGATCACGACCGCGTCGTACTGCTCGTTCATCTGTGCTCCCTGAGGTCTTGAACTTGTGTCAGCTACGAGGATGTGGCTTCATGTCGACATGAAGTCAAGTCGCGACGACGACCAGCACGTCGACTGGTCGATCGGGGAGGTCGCTACCCGCTTCGGCCTGGAGACACACGTGCTCCGGCACTGGGAGGACATGCGGCTCCTCACGCCGGATCGCGACGCGGCGGGGCGGAGGCGATACGGCCGCGACGACGTCGTTCGGGTCGCCACCGTGATCCGCAGCAAGGCCGCCGGCATGAGCCTCGAACAGATCCAGGTGTTGCTCGACGGCGAGGCCGCCGGGCGGCACCAGGTGCTCGAGGCGCACCTCGCCGAACTCGACCGTCGGATGGAGGAGATGATTCGATCCCGCGCCATGACCGAGCACGCGTTGCGCTGCCGGGCTCACGACATCGCGACCTGCCCGCGATTCCGCGAGAACCTCGACGACCTGCTCACCGGCGAGTCCTCGACCTTCCCGTTCGTCCACTGAAGGACCCGATCGACGCCGAGTCGGCGCTACTGATGTGCAGTAGCGCCGACTCGGCGGGTTCGGATCGCTCGGGTACAAAGGAGCGCATGTTCTCGCGGGTGCTCCCCTCCGTGCTGACCGGCGTGCTCGTGGTCGGGTTGGCCGCCTGCACCGGCGACTCGGGCGACGACGGGCCGACCGCGCCCGATCCTCAAGACAGCCTCACCGCCCTCGGGTCGGGGTTGACCGCCCAGGACCTGTCGAAGGTGCCGTTCGACGACGCGACCGCCACCACCGCGCAGGCGTCGTACGACGACGTGACGGCGCAGCTCGCCGACCTCGACCACACGGTCGAGACGGCCGGCGTCCGCGTCAGCGAGGCGGGCGAAGCCGCCACGGGCACGCTGCACTGGACCTGGGACCTCGGCGGCGCCACCTGGGAGTACGACACGCCGGTCGACCTCACGCTGCCCGCCGACGCCGAGGAGTGGCAGGTGGTCTGGGCGCCCACGGTGGCGAGACGATCGTGACCGAACGCCAGGTCTCGCGGGTCGGCATCGACAAGACCCAGCTGGACGGCGCCGACCCGGTCGCGTCGGCTCGCGCGCTCGCCCGGCTGGTCGGCGTCGATGTCGGGCCGTTCGTGAAGGCGGTCAGGGCCGCCGGTGCCCAGGCGTTCGTCGAGGCGATCGTCTACCGCCGCGAGGAGCTCCCCGCGGAGGTGAGCAACGGCGTAGCCGGGATCGCCGGTGCGCGGATCGTCGCCGACACCCTGCCGCTCGCCCCGACCCGAGACTTCGCCGCACCGCTGCTCGGCCGGGTCGGACCTGTCACCGCGGAGGTGATCGCGGAGCACCCGGAGTACCACCCCGGCGACATGGCCGGCCTCTCGGGCCTTCAGGAACGCTACGACGAGCGGCTGCGCGGCACCCCCGGCGTGCTGGTGCAGGCGGTGCCGGAGGACGGGCCGGCCCGCGACCTGTTCCGCACCGAGGCGACCCCCGGTGACCCGCTGGTCCTGTCCCTCGACGTCGGTCTGGAGACCAAGGCCGAGGAGCTGCTCGCCGGCGTCGGCCCGGCCAGCGCGCTGGTGGCGATCCGCCCCTCGACCGGCGAGATCCTGGCCGCCGCCAACGGTCCGGGCACCGGGGGTCAGAACCTCGCGACGTACGGCCAGGCCGCACCCGGCTCGACGTTCAAGACCGTGAGCAGCCTCGCCCTCCTGCGTGCCGGGCTGACGCCCGACACCACCGTGCCGTGCACGCGCACGATCACCGTGGACGGCAAGGAGTTCAAGAACTACTCCGACTACCCCAGCAGTGCCTTCGGCGACATCCCGCTCCGCACCGCCGTCGCCAACTCGTGCAACACGGCCTTCATCTCGCAAGCTGGGAAGCTGTCCGGCACGAACCTGTTCGACGCGGGCGTCTCGTTGGGCATCGGCCTCGACCACGACCTCGGCTTCCCGGCCTACTTCGGCAACACCGAACCCGACCCGGACAGCGAGACCGGAGCCGCGGCCCAGCTGATCGGTCAGGGCACGATCCTCGCCTCGCCGATGGTCATGGCCACCGTGATCGCCTCGGTGCAGCAAGGCGCGCTCGTTGTGCCCCGGATGGTCGAGGGCGTCGAGGTCAGCGCACCCGACGGCGCCGCGCCACTCACCGAGGCCGAGGCCACCGCGCTGCGCCAGATGTTGCGGGGCGTGGTCACCGACGGCAGCGGCCGCGGGCTGGCCGACGTACCTGGTCCGCCGGTGATCGCCAAGACCGGCACCGCAGAGTTCGGCTCCGGCTCCGACGTACAGACGCATGCCTGGATGATCGCCGCCCAAGGCGACCTCGCGGTGTGCGTATACGTCGACATCGGCACCTCCGGCAGCCAGACCGCCGGCCCGATCGTCGAGGCATTCTTGCGGGCCGCGAAGGCGTGAATCCCGTCTCCACCGTCGAGACGTAAACGGACCCCCCGTCGCATGGGGTCGACGAGGGGCCCTTGCCGATTTCGCAGTGCTCCCTCCGAAGTCGACGATCAAAGAGAAGCACAACGGCAGCCCGCCTGTCATCTGTTTCGGGCCAGTGAGAAGGTGGCCCTTATGAGCGGTCTCGACTTCCTGCAGGACGACCAGCGGCGCCTCTTCATCGGCGGCTCGTGGACCGATGCCGAGGGCGGCGGGACCTTCGACGTCGCCGACCC
>ERZ761602.6888-NODE-6888-length-12408-cov-3.806768_pt1 | contig 12408 bp, 10 predicted proteins | sample MGYA00512165_ERZ761602 | MGnify/ENA primary metagenome ERZ761602 (study PRJEB28899, sample SAMN02445085) | bioreactor sludge metagenome | biome: EBPR sludge; isolation source: Thorneside wastewater treatment plant | place: Australia: Brisbane, Thorneside... | reverse complement strand
AAAGGGTGTCCAGGCGGTCAGGTTTTCCGGCTGTCGAATGCTGAACCGCACAGGGTTTGCAGCGGCCTCCAACTCGGGGGTGGGAGGAAGCGTCATGGGCGGGACCACGAACAGGACTTCCCCACGACTCTGATTCCCGCCCGTTTCCGCCCCGCAGGATCGCTCGCCCGACCTGCCGTGACGTGCCCCGTCCAGCCCCGCAGCGTCACAAATCTGCAACAACCGGGCAAGCCATGCCGCGCCACAGCATGAACGGAACTGGAACCGGCTTGACCCGGGGCGGGAAACGGTCAACCTCGGATGGCGCTGCAGAGGCTGCCAATTGTTCCGGCCCCTTCCCCGCAGGGCCGGGGGCCGCGTTCCAACCGTCCGTGGGAGGGGCAATCTGGCATCCGTGGGAACCTTGAATCGGGATTTGACGCCGACATGCCGGCCCATCTGAGATTTTTCATCGCGCTGACGCGGCCGCGCAAGCGGGCTCTCGTGATGAGCGTGGACGCCTTGCTGATCGCCCTGGCCTTTGTGCTGGCAATGGTCCTGCAGGGCGTTCCACTGTCCGCCCTCGCCGATCCTTGGGTCCTTGGCTTCATGCTGATTCCGGTCGCGCTCATGCTCGTGGTGTTCACGCGCCTCGGGCTTTACCGGGTCGTGATGCGCTACATCACCGGCAAGTCCATGCCGATCCTCATGTGGGGAACCGGGGCATCGGCGATCCTGATGACCGGGGTGATCCTTGCTTCGGGCAGCCCGGTTCCACCCAGTCTGGCGTCGATCCATGCGATGATCGCGCTGTTGCTGGTGTCCGGGGTCCGATTTGCCATGCGCGGCCTGCTGCGCCGCCCGGGGCAGCGCGACCGCATTCCGGTCATCGTCTATGGCGCCGGCAACGCGGGCCAGCAACTGGTGGCGGCGCTGCATCTGGGCAACGAATACCACCCGGTCGCCTTTGTCGATGACGACCCGACGCTGCATGGAACCACGGTCAGTGGCGTGCGCGTGCATGCCTCGTCCGAGATGCGCACCCTCACCCAGCGCTGGGGCGTGCGCGAGGTCCTTCTGGCCATGCCCAGCATCAACCGGGTGCGGCGGCGCCAGATCGTCTCGCAGCTGGAAAAGCTGGGGGTCGAGGTCAAGACCATCGCCAGCATGAGCGATGTCGTCGCCGGGCGGGCGAAACTGTCGGAATTGCGTCCGGTCACCCCCGAGGACCTGCTGGGGCGCGACATCGTTCCCCCGAACCCCGACCTGATGAGCCGGACGATCGCGGACAAGGTGGTGCTGGTCACGGGCGCGGGCGGAACGATCGGGTCCGAACTGTGCCGCCAGATCGTGCAGCAGCGGCCCGCGGCCCTGATCATGCTCGACCTGTCCGAGTTCGCCCTCTATTCGATCACCACCGAATTGCGCGACGCGATGGGGCCGGACGGGCCGCGGCTGGTGCCGATCCTGGGTTCGGTGCAGAATGCCAACCGGATCCGCGCCGTCCTGCGCCGCTTCAAGGTGCAGACCATCTACCACGCCGCCGCCTACAAGCATGTCGTGCTGGTCGAGGAAAACATCGTCGAGGGGCTGCGCAACAACGTCTTTGGCACCCGCGTCGTCGCCGAGGCCGCGGTCGAGGCCGGGGTCGAGACCTTCATCCTGGTTTCGACCGACAAGACGGTGCGTCCCTGCAACGTGATGGGCGCATCGAAGCGGGTGGCCGAACTGATCTGCCAGGCGCTCGACACCGAGAGCAAGACGCTGTTCTGCATGGTGCGCTTTGGCAATGTTCTGGGGTCGTCGGGGTCGGTGGTGCCGCGTTTTCGTCAGCAGATTCGCGATGGTGGGCCGATCACGCTAACCCATCCGGACATCATCCGCTACTTCATGACCATTCCCGAAGCCGCACAACTGGTCATCCAGGCCGGTGCGATGGCCAAGGGGGGCGATGTGTTCCTGCTGGAAATGGGGCCGCCGGTGCGCATCCTCGATCTGGCAAAGACGATGATCCGGCTGCACGGCCTGACCCCCTATGTCGTCGACGAGGCAGGCCAGATCGAGGGCGACGGCGGCGATATCCCCATCCATCTGACCGGGCTGGGCAAGGGCGAGAAGCTGTTCGAGGAATTGCTGATCGGCAACAATCCCTCGGGCACCGAGCATCCGCGAATCATGACCGCTTCGGAAATCGCGCTGAGCCCGGCCGAATTGCGGGCCTTGCTGGACGATCTGTGGAACGCCTGCACCGCGTTCGACCTCGCCCGCATCCACGCGATCCTGCGCGCGGCACCGCTGGATTATCGGCCCGACGGCAAGGCGATCCACGACCTGCTGTGGTCCGACGATCCCGCACCCAATGCCGAAGGCCCGGCCCCGGTCCCCGTCGCCGTGCCGATCCTGCGGGTGATCGACGGATCCGCCGGCAGCTGAGCCCGCTGTGCCCCAAACGCCCCAGTCCCGGGGCCTTGACGCCCAGCCCGGTTGACCGGTTGCGGTTTCGATGCAATAGCTTGCGAAAAATGGCGGAACGTGTCGAGGGGACAGCGTGACAATCAGGGTTTTCCGGCGCCACCTCGTGCTTGGCATGGGCGCGGTCCTTCTGTCGGCGTGCAGCGTGGCACGCAGCGCCCCCTCGCGGCGCGAACTGCTGGCGAGCGGCACGGAAGACGTTGATTTCGCGCTCGAACTCGTGGCCCGTGACCGCCTTCCGCTGTATCACGCCTGGGGCGGATCGAATGGGCGCAGCCGCACCGGCTGGCCCAATGGCGGTGCTACGCCGGGGGACCAGCGGCTCGCCCCGGGCGATCAGTTGTCGCTGCGCATCTGGGACGCCGAGCAAAGCTCGCTCATCACCGCGCCCAACGCGCAATTCGCTGATGTGACCAATGTCGTGGTCAGTGCTTCGGGCCATGTCAGCCTGCCCTACATCGACGATGTGCGGGTTGGCGGCCTCACGCTGGCCGCCGCCAGGCTGAGCCTGCAGGACAGCCTGACGGGGATCATCCCGTCGGCGCAGGTGCAGATCGCGGTGGAACAGGGGCGGCGCAATTCCGTGGCGCTGCTGGGCGGGGTGCAGACCCCCGGCACCTATCCGCTGACCGAACGCAACCTGCCGCTGACCAGCCTGATCGCCAGCGCCGGCGGCGTGCGTCCCACGTTGCCCAACCCGCAGGTTCAGATCACCCGCGGCAGCCACGTCTATCGCCGCTCGCTGGAATTCGTGCTGGCCAGCCCGTCGAACGACCCCGCGCTGCAAGGAGGCGACCGCGTGATGATCGAGGCCGATCCCCGCCGCTTCCTGGCGCTGGGCGCCACCGGCCGCCAGGAGGTCATCACCTTTGACGCCGAAGAGGTGACTGCCCTGCGCGCGCTGTCGCTGATGGGGGGGCTGGCCGACAACCGCGCCGATCCGCGTGGCATTCTGGTGCTGCGCCGCTATTCCGAGGACTCGGTGGCGCGCCCCGATGGCCCGCCCAATACCCGCGTGGTGTTCAGCTTTGACCTGACCAACGCCGACAGCGTGTTCAGCGCGGACGAATTCCACCTGCAGGACGGCGATGTGGTGCTGGCCACCCAGGCCCCGGCGGTGACCACGCAGCGCGCGCTTGGCCTGTTCGGGTCGGTTCTGGGCATCGCGACCCGGGTGAACGACATCTGATGCCTCGGCAACCGACCTTCGCATGACTCTGTCCAAACGGCTGGTCGATCTGGGCCTTCTGGCCGTCATGGCGCCGCTGCTGCTGCCGCTGTTCCTGGGGACAGTGCTGGTGTCCTGGGCATTGCAGGGGCGACCGGTCTTTTACGGGGCCGAACGCATGCGCAGCGCGACCGAGGGTTTCACCCTGTGGAAGCTGCGCACCATGGCGACCAGCACAGCGGATTCGGGTGTCTCGGGCGGCGACAAGTCGGCACGCATCACGCCCTTCGGGCGGATCCTTCGGCGCATGCGGCTCGACGAGATGCCGCAGGTCCTGAACATGCTGCGCGGCGACATCAGCCTGGTGGGGCCCCGCCCGCCGCTGCGCCAGTATGTCGAACGCTATCCCGACCTTTACGCGCGCGTGCTGCGCTCGACCCCCGGGGTGACCGGTCTGGCCAGCCTGGTCTTTGCCCGCCACGAGGGCCTCTTGCTGTCCGTCTGCCGCACGCCCGAAGAAACCGACGCCGTCTATGTCCGCCGCTGCATCCCGCGCAAGGCGCGGCTGGACCTGCTCTATCAGGCGCACCAGAACGTGCTGTTCGATGCCTGGCTGGTCGGCATCACGGCAGCCCGCGTCGGCGGCATGGCCAAGGGTCGGCGCCTGCCCCGTCCGCCCCGGTTCGGCAGGCGCCCGCCCGTCAGTCGAATTCGCGATTCGTGATCGCGCGGTAATAGCGGCCCAGCATCGCGAACCCGATCAGCATCAGGACGAACGAGAGCCCGAACACATAGGCCGGCGAGATCCACGTCGCGTCATAGGTTCCGATCAGCCCCCGCCGCATCATGCCGACGATATGCACCAACGGGTTGTACCAGATGAGGTCACGGCCGAATGCCGGCAGGTCTTCGAAGGCGTAGATCACCGTCGACATGAAGAACAGCGGCGTGGTCACAATGCCCCAGATCGTCTTCCACAGCGGAAACATCGGGAACAGATAGGCGTTCAGCACGCCCAGCCCCAGTCCCAGCGCCGCCGCCATCGTCAGGCTGGTGATGATCGACGGCAGATGCGGCATCGCCCGCGTGTCGAACAGCAGGATGATCCCGGTGATCACGATCACGAAGATCGTGCAATGGGTGATGATCTGAAGCAGGAAACGCGCCAGAACGGCATCGGAATAGGTCACGCTGGGATAGAACAGCAGCGCGCGGGAATACGAGATCGACGCCGCCACCTGCGATGCCGTGCGCATGGCCATGCGAAAGGTCAGGATCCCGGTGGCGAAGAAGAGTTCGAAACTGACGCCGACCGACGGCACCCGCAACCGCAGCCCGACGGAAATGATCAGCGTGAACATGGCGATGGCGCCGATCGGCTCCAGCAGCGCCCAGACATAGCCCCCCGGCGAACGCCCGTAGGTTGTCGACATTTCGCGCAGCATCAGCGCCGAGATGGACCGGAAGGTGCGCGCGCGGCGGGCATGCAACGAACGCTCAGGCCGCGTCGGCGACGCCGCGAGCGGCGGCTGGGCCAAAGGCGGATCGGTGCTGTCCATCGTCATGCGTGACCTGCGGTATCGGCGGGAAAAGCCCTGAACCCGTTATGCAGGAACCGGTGGCGGGGCGCAAATCCTTCCCGCCCGGCCAGTTCTGTGGCAGGATGCGGCGCGATGACCCGATCCGGCCGCCGCGCAACGGCAGCCCGGATCGCAAGAGAACAGGCGAATGAGCGGGCAGAACACGATGGCAGCCGACGAATCAACCCCCGGTCTTTCGGTCGGGGCGGTGCAGGATGTCGGTGGAGCAAACAGTTTCGAGGCCGGGGACAGGCGCCCGGCAGACGGGGCGCAGCCCCCCGCCGCCCTGGTGCGGCGGGCGAGCGTCGCTCCGTTCAAGCCCAAGCCCTCGCTGAGCGCAGTCCCCTCGGCACGGGAAACGAAGGAGACGCAGGCGGCCATGAACGATGCCACGCCCCCGTTTTCCGGTGCCGCGCGGGCCCCGGCCCCCAGTCGCGCGCCGGAGCAGACTGCGCCTGCCGCACTGACCGTCGCCGAACAACGGGCCCTGCGGCGTGCGCGCCGCGCCGCCGCGCGCGCCGCCGCCGAGGAGGCAGAGCGAAATGTGGCAGACGAGGCCTCGCTGCCCGAGGATCCCCTTGCCGCGCGACCCCGCGCGCCATCGCCCGCGCCGCGCGCGCCGAGGCGGCAGCGCCGTCCGATGCCATGCTGGCCATCGGACCGGATGCGGCCCCTGCGACGCCGATGCCGGCCCAGCCGTCGGTGGGCGCGCTGGCCAATGCCGCGCACATGCGGCGGCGGCACTGGAGCGTGGTCATCAGCTTTGTCCTGCTGGTCGCGCTGCCGGTGCTGGTCAGCGCGTGGTATCTGTGGACCCGGGCCGCCGACCAATATGCCTCCGAAGTCAGCTTTTCGGTGCGCACCAGCGAAAGCCGCAGCGGCGGTTCGGATCTCCTGGGGCGGCTCAGCGTGTTCTCGGGCGCCAATTCGACCGATACCGACATCCTCTATCAGTTCATCCAGAGCCAGGAACTGGTGGCCCGGCTGGACGAGCGGCTGAACCTGCGCGGGCTTTTCTCGCGCCACTACGCGACCGACCCGGTGTTCTCGTTCAACCCCGAGGCGACGATCGAGGACCTGGTGTCCTACTGGACGCGCATGGTGCATATCTATTACGAGCCCGGCAACGGCCTGATGCGGCTGCGGGTTCAGGCCTTTGATCCCAACGAGGCCCAGCGCATCGCCCAGGCGATCACCGAGGAAAGCATCGAGCGGATCAACGACCTGTCGGTAGCCGCGCGCACCGATGCGACGCGCTATGCGCGCGAGGAACTGGACGCCGCGCTGGAACGGCTGCGCAATGCGCGCGAAGCGGTGACCTCGTTCCGCTCGCGCAACCAGATCGTCGACCCGCTGGCCAATGTGCAGGGCCAGATGGGCCTGCTGAACACGCTGCAGGCCCAGTTGGCCAGCGCGATGATCGACCTCGACCTGCTGCGCGAAACTGCGCGCGAGCAGGACCCCCGCGTGACCCAGCTGGAGCGCCGCATCGAGGTCATCGGCAGCCGCATCGCCGAAGAGCGCTCGCGCTTTGGTGTCGGGGCAGGCGGGGCCGGGGGGGACGATTATGCCACCCTGCTGGGCGAGTTCGAACGCCTGAACGTCGACCGCGAATTCGCCGAACAGGCCTATGGGTCCGCCCTGCTGGGCTATGACATGGCGGTGGCCGAGGCCCAGCGCACCTCGCGCTATCTCGCCGCGCATATCGCGCCGACCCTCGCCGAAAGCGCGCGCTACCCCGAACGGGGCCTGCTGCTGGCCGGGTTGACGCTGTTCCTGTTGCTGTCCTGGACCGTGGGCGTGCTGGTCTATTACAGCATCCGGGATCGCCGCTAGGAGACCGGCCCCGTGATCCGGTTTCAGAACCTCTGCAAGTCCTTTGTCGTGCGCGGGTCAAAGCGGGTGATCGTCGACGACCTCACGCTGACCATACCCTCCGGGGTCTGCGTCGGACTTCTGGGGCGCAATGGCGCGGGCAAGTCGACGATGATGTCGCTGATCGCGGGCACGCAGGAGCCCGACAGCGGCACGATCTGGTCCGATGGCACGATCTCGTGGCCGGTCGGGTTTCGCGGCAGCTTCCATGGCGAACTGACGGGGGCGCAGAACGTGCGCTTTGTCGCGCGGGTCTATGGCGTCGACACCGACGAACTGACCGATTTCGTCGAGGATTTCGCCGAACTGGGCTCCAGTTTCCACATGCCGTTTCGCACCTATTCCTCGGGCATGCGCTCGCGGCTCTCGTTTGGCGTGTCCATGGGGATCCGTTTCGACACCTATCTGGTCGACGAGGTGACCAGCGTCGGCGATGCCGTGTTCAAGACCAAGAGCACGCGGGTGTTCCGCGAGCGCCTGCGCGAAAGCGGCGCCATCATGGTCTCGCATTCCATGGCCAAGCTGCGGCGGCTGTGCACCGTGGGCGCGGTGCTGGAGAACGGGCATCTCTATTGGTACGACGACATCGAGGACGCCATCGCGCATCACGAGGCCTCGCTGTTTCGTACGCTGGGCGAACGCGCCGAGGATGACGGCGAGGACGACGACTGAACGGGCAGTTCGGTCAGCGCGCGGCGTCGCGGCGGGAGTCCGGCCGCTGGATCAGCCGGTGGCGCAGCGCAAAGGCCAGATAGCCGCCGAAATAGCCAAGGGTCCGCAGAAACGACAGCCCCTCGCACTGCCGGTAGACCCGCCACAGGTCACGCGCCGCTGCCAGCCGACTGCCGGACAGCGACCCGGGCGCGACGCGGTAGGTCGCCAGATCCTGATTCAACCCGCGCGCCGGGCCAAAGCGCCGGGTCAGATCCAGCCACAGCGCGAAATCGTGCTGGCGCCGCAGCCCGGGCATCGGCACAGGGCCGCAGCGGGCGCTGTCATAGATCACGGTCAGGCACCCCAGCAGGTTGCGCCGCAGCAGCGTTGCGTGGTCCACGGCGTCCGGCACCTGCACCGAGGCAATCCGCCGCCCGTCCGCCGCCACCCGCGAATAGCCGGTGAAGGACAGCGCGGCGCCGGTGCGCGCCAGGAAATCCAGTTGCCGCGCCAGCTTCTCGGGATGCCAGAGGTCATCGGCATCCAGAAAGGCGATATAGCGCCCCCGCGCCAGCGCCAGCCCGTGGTTGCGCGCCGCCGCCGCGCCCTGATTGTGCGGCAGGGTCAGCAGACGGATACGGCCGTCCTCGCCCGCCAGGTCCTGCGCCAGCGCCCCCGATCCGTCGGTCGAGGCATCGTCGATCAGGATCAGTTCCCAGTCGCCCCGGCTTTGCCCGCGCACCGAGCCAACGGCATCGCGCAGCGTCGCCGCCGCATTGTGCACCGGCATCAGCACCGTCACCGCCACCTGATCCTGCATCCGCGCCGCTCCTTGCCCTTCTCCTGCCTACGCGGCGCGGGCACTTCGGGCAAGCCTTGGGGTCAGAGCCCGGCCAGCAGCGCCCGCGTCGCCGACGCGATCCGCGCCAGCACGGCCGCGCTGCCATGGGTCGCGGCCAGCCGGGTCATCGGCACCTCCAGCCCCAGCGGCACACCGGGCGGCAGGGCGCGCAGAAAGGCGCGCAGGTCGATCTGGCCCTCGCCCGGGGGCAGGCGTTCGGCCCGTGCCGCATGCAGCAGGTCCTCGGTCGCGTAGGGCGGATGCACGAGGGCGTCGCACAGATGCGCGAAAGGCAGGCGCGCGGGATCGGTGGCGGCCAAAAGGTCCAGCGACGAGCCGGAACGGTCGAAATGCAGCGCATCCGCCAGAACCCCGGCGCCGCTGCCCTCGGTCACCCCGAGGGCGGTAGCGAGATCGGGCACCTCGGTCCAGGGAAAGAACTCCAGCACCAATCCCAACCCCCGCGACCGCGCGCGGGTGGCGAAATCGGCCAGCGTGTCGGCAAGGCGCGACAGGTCCGGGTCATAGGGCGCGCAGATCACCTGCGCGGCGCCCAGATCGGCGCCGGTGTCCAGAAACCCCTCCAGCGCGTCCAGGTCGATCCCCGGGGTCAGCTTGACGAATTCGATGTCGTGCACGCGCAGGCCCGTCTCGCGCAGTGCCGCACGGGTTTCGGCCAGCGCGGCGGGGTCCTGCATCAGGGGATAGCCCGGGGTCGTGGGCGTCACCCGGATCAGCCGCAACCCGACCGCGTCGAACCCCGCCCCCGCCGCGGCGCGGATCAGCGCGGGCGGCGGCAGGTCGATCGCGCTGAGATGCGCGACGGACAAGAGGCGGCTCATGCCGAGACCCCCGCGGCATGCAGGCCCGCGAGATAGCCAAACGTCATCGCCGGCCCCAGATTGATCCCCCCGGCCGGGTAGAACCCGCCAAAGGGGCTGGCCGCATCGGTCCCCGCTGCGTAAAGCCCCGGGATCGGGGCGCCATCCGCCCCCAGCACCCGCGCCTGCGCGTCGGTCGCCAGACCCGCGAAGGTGCCGAAACTGCCCGGCACCACCTGCACGGCGTAAAAGGGCGCCTGCCGGATCGGCGCCACGCAGGGGTTGGGCCGGTGGTCTGGATCGCCCTGAAGGCGCATGTAGGCGGTCGTGCCCCGGCCAAAGTCGGAATCCTCGCCGTCGGCGGCGCCCGCGTTCCAACGTGCCAGCGTGCGCTCCAGCCCGGCGGGGTCGATGCCGCAGGCCCGCGCCAGTTCGGCCACGGTTCGCCCCCGTTTCAGATAGCCCGAGCGTAGCCAGCCGCCAAAGGGCACCGGCGCGGGGCGCACGATGCCCAGCCCGTAGCGGCGCAGAAAGCGGTGATCGCAGATCAGCCAGCTTGCCGCAGGTTCGCCATCCGGCACCGCCGCCTGCATCGCGGTGACATAATCATGATAGCCCAGCCCCTCGTTGCAAAACCGCGCGCCCGAGGCCAGCACCCCGATCACCCCGGGCTTGCCGCGTTCGATGATATGGGGAAACACGCCCGTCGCCCCGTCCGGCCAGACCACCCGCGACACCGGACACAGCGCGGCGGGACTGGCGAGAGTTTGCACCACCTGCGCGCCCAAAGCTTCGGCCATGCGTAGCCCGGCGCCGTCGGCCTCGGGCACGGCCAGCGTCAGGTGCTCGGCGTCGCGCGCGAAACTGCCTGCCCGCCGCACGCCGTCCTGCGGATAGCCCCCGGTTGCCAGCACCACGGTGCGCGCGCGGATTTCACTGCCATCCGCCAGCACCACCCCCGCCACCGCCGCGCCCTCGCGCAGCAGGCCCGCGACCGGGGCGTTCACCCGCAGCTCCACCCCCCGGTCCAGCGCCGAGCGCATCAGCCGCGCGATCAGCGCGTTGCCGTTGCGCAGGTCCATCCCCCGGCCATGCAGCGCCAGATCGCGGACATGCAGCAGAACCCGCCGCGTCACATGCCAGAACGCGCGAGGCGAGCGCATCATGGTCAGGAAGGCCCGCAGATCCGCCCCGGCCTGAATGGTCATGCCCTTGAAACTGGTCTCGCGCAGCGGGGGGCGCAGCAGGGAAATGGCCGATCCCAGCGCGCGCCCGTCATAGGGCTGCGCGATGACCGACCGCCCACCCTGGCCCGCACCCGGCATCTGGCCATAGGTATCGGGGATGAGCAGCCCCCCTTCGAAGCCGAGCGCGGTTTCCGACTCGAAGAACGCCACCATCCGGGGCGCCGCCGCCAGAAAGGCATCGACCCGCGCCGCGTCGAAATGGTTGCCCGTGACCGCCGCCAGATAGGCGCGCGCCGCGCCCGGTTCCTCGACAGTTCCGCCCCGCGCGCAGACCGGATTGCCCGGCGCCCAGATCCAGCCGCCCGACCAGGCGGTTGTCCCGCCCAACACCGGCGCGCGCTCCAGCACCAGCACCTTCAGACCCCGCGCCGCCGCCGTCACCGCCGCCGCCATGCCCCCGGCGCCTGAACCCACCACGATCAGATCCATTCCAGCCCCCTTCGCCCGGTCCCAGAAACAGCGCGGGGCGGCCTAACGTCAAATGCTTAGTTGGACCTGCCGTTAACCTGATGTTACACTGGCCGTCGGAGGTCCCGATGTCCGAAATCACCCTGCGCCAGATCGAGGTCATCCGTGCCGTCATGCTGCGCGGGACGATCAGCGGCGCGGCCGAATTCCTCAATGTCTCGGCCCCCGGGATCAGCCGCCTGATCAAGCACACCGAGGAAACGCTGGGCATCCGCCTGTTCGAACGCCGCGCGGGGCTGTTCGTGCCCTCGGTCGAGGCGTCGAAGGTCTTTGACCAGATCCGCGAGGTCTACCGGGGTGTGGAGAACCTGCAAAGCTCGATCGGATCGCTGAAAAAGGGGGCCGACGCGGCGCTGGCCTTTGCCTCGGCGCCGTCGGTGGCGCAGTTCATCGCGGCGCGCGCGATCAAGACCGTGCGCGCGCAGTATCCCGACCTGTTCATCGACCTCAACATCCTGAAGATCGAGGAGACCATCGACTATCTGCTGCTGGAACGCGGCGAGTTCGTCATCATGTCCTCGTTCATCCACAATCCCGCCGTCGAATGCGAGGCGCTGGCCAAGGGGCCGATCGTGGTCATCCTGCCCGAGGGGCATCCGCTGGCCGCCCGCAGCCAGGTCAGCGTGCAGGATCTGGCCGACGAACCCCTGATCGGCATCGACCCCGCCGACCCTTACGGCGCCCTGATGGAGGCGCCGTTTCGCGCCGCCGGGGTCCCGATGCGCCACGCGATGCGCGGACGGTTCGCGCAGACGCTGGTCAGTCTGGTGCGTCACGGACTGGGGGTGGCGGTGATCGACGGGTTTTCGGTCGCCGAGGTCTATCTGCCCGGCCTCGTGCGCCGCCCGCTGGCCGGGGCACAGGCGCTGACCGTCTATGCCGTGCAGAAGAAAGGCCGCGTGCTGTCCGGCTTTGCCGATTACACCATCCAGCAGTTCCGCCGCGAACTGACCCGGGCGGAACGGACGCTGGCGGGCTGATCATCTTAACATGATGTTCACGGCGCCGCGAAATTGATATTTGACGTTATGGGCATGTGACAGGATAGTAAACGCCGACGGCCAGCCCGTGGAGGGGCGCCGTATTCCGTGATCTGGGAGGACACCATGCGACATATCCTTATGGGCGCCGTTGCGGCGCTGAGCCTTGGCGTGACCGGCGCCCTGGCGCAAAGCTATCCCGCCCGCGAAATTCAGGGCATCATCCAGTGGGGGGCCGGCGGGTCGACCGATGTGGTGATGCGCGCCGTCACCCCGCATGCCGAGGCAATCCTGGGCGGCACCGTGGTGATGCAGAACATGAC
>ERZ761602.6887-NODE-6887-length-12408-cov-8.391565_pt1 | contig 12408 bp, 10 predicted proteins | sample MGYA00512165_ERZ761602 | MGnify/ENA primary metagenome ERZ761602 (study PRJEB28899, sample SAMN02445085) | bioreactor sludge metagenome | biome: EBPR sludge; isolation source: Thorneside wastewater treatment plant | place: Australia: Brisbane, Thorneside... | reverse complement strand
TCGACACCTTCCGGCGGATCGGCCTGGAGCCGTTCCGGGTGCGGGCCTACGCGCCGGGCAGCGACGAGGCGAAGCAGGAGGAAGAGCGCTATGCGGTCGGTTATTAAGAACCAGGCGATCGTCGAGGATCGCTGGCAACACCTCGCCGACGACGCCAAGGCGCCGGCCGGACCGGTGATCGTGTCGTTGGCGCGCTGGCGCCGGGAACGGGCGGCGCTGCTGGCGCGGGGCGAGCCGGTCGGGGTGCGGTTGCCGAACACGGTCGATCCCGCCGAACTGGCCGAGGATCTGCCGAAGCTGGCGGTGGTGGCGTTGGAATTCCCCAAGTTCGCTGACGGCCGCGCTCATTCGCAGGCGCGGCTGCTGCGCGAGCGCCATGGCTACCGAGGCGAACTGCGCGCGGTGGGAGACGTGTTGCGCGATCAGTTGTTCTTCATGGCGCGCAACGGTTTCGACGCCTTCGAGCTGCGGGCGGATCGCGATCTGGAGGACGCGCTTGAGGCGTTCGGCGAGTTCAGCGAGAGCTATCAGCCCGCCGCCGACCAGCCGCTGCCCCTGTATCGGCGGAGGCGCTGAACCACGCCTTCATTGCAAATACCAGTCCGGCGGAATCGGATTGGCGATCGTCTCGGATTCCGATTCCTCGGCCGGGTCGGTCGGAGCCAACTCGCTAATGTTGACCACGACGGTGGTGACGTTGTCGTTGGCGTCGCGCATCAGGGCCAGGTGAATGAACGCCTTGACCGCCTCCTGGCAGTTGTGATCGCTGTGAGCGAGCAAACGCGCGATTTCCTCGTCGCTCACGGTCTTGTTGAGGCCGTCGCTGCACAACAGGAACAGATCGCCAGGTTGCAGTGGGTGCGTCACTTCGTCGATTTGTAGCTCGTCGGCGGAGCCGACCGCCCGGGTGATGACGTTGGCCAGCGGATGGCGATGCGCGCTCTCGGGCGCGATCAGCCCCTGATCGACCAGTTCCTGCACATGGCTGTGGTCGCGCGTCAATTGCCGAAGCTGGCCATCCCGCAGCCGGTAGATGCGGCTGTCCCCCACCCACAGGCAGGCGCATTCCGTTTCGTAGGCGAGCAGCACCACCACCGTGCTGCCGATGGTGCGGTGCTGGTAGCGTTGGGCGGACTCCTCGCGCAGTCGCTGATTGACGCCGCGCAGGCTTTCCCGCACCGCTTCCAGAAAATCCGATCCCGTCCCTGGCGGTTCGATCTGTTGCAGGGCTTCGATCACCATCTGGCTGGCGACATCGCCGGCTTCGTGACCGCCCATCCCGTCCGCGACGACCCACAGACCCCGTTCGGGCAGGGCGAGATAGGCATCCTCGTTAATCGCCCGGACCATGCCCACATGGCTGCGGCCGGCGGACGACCATTGGAATGATGGTTTCTGATTCATGGGTTATGTCTCCTCGGCGGTCATCGGCCCACCCGCCGAATCGGCGGCGTCGGCGAATGATGGTTCGTTCCAGCCCGACTGGCGCCATTCCCCGCGCAGCAGCGCCGCGAAACCGGTCGCCGGCGGCAGGCCCGCGCAAATCAGCAGGCAGCGGGCGATCCATTCGGACCCCTCGGTCCACCACAGGCTCGGCTGGGGGAAGGCGCGGCGCAACAAATGGATCGCCAGCGTCGGCGCCGCCCGCGCCAGATCCAGCGATTCCGGCAGGGGGCAGTACCAGGCGTTGCCACCGACGGCCTTCAGGGTGGGCATCGTTGGCGCGCCCAGAGCCGCCACATGGTGGCTGAAAGCGTCCAGGTCCAGGTCGTCGCGCTCCAGCGCGGCCAGCGCCAGTTGCTCGGCCTGCTGGAACCAGGCCTCGCTGGCGCTGGGCAACGCGAGCAGCGGCCCGCCCGGCGCCAGCGGCGCCGCGATCACCAGGGGGTAGTAGCGTCCCACCCGATCCATGCTCGGCATCATGATGCCGGCGTAGGCATCCGCGCCGCACAGACCAGGCCCCAGGGCAAACCGCCAGATCGGGCTGACCCGGTAGTATTCACGCCAGACATCCTCGCCCATCTGGGCGCGACTGTGGGCAATGGCGTCCTGGAGCCAGGCATCCCAGGGCGCGACGAAGGTCTTGGGCAGCTGGCGGCCGATGAAATCGCCTCGGCTGGGCAACTTGCCAAAGAAGCCGGGCAAGGACGCGGTGGCGGTCAAAGCTGTTCCGGACACCGGAAACCCTCCAGTTCCCGTAAACGAAACGGGTTGACGCCGCCGGGAGTGCGCAGTTCGTAACCGACCTGCTGGCCGCCCAGTTGAAACGTCACCCGGAATTGCCCCGATCCGGCCGGTTGAATTTGCGCCTGGTCGAGAAGCTTGAACCAGGCCCAGGGGCCGGTTTCGCTGAGCTGCGAGGGGCTGCCGGCGACCGGCGGCAGGAATTCGAGTCGCGCCTGGCCGGAGGCGCCGGTCCATTGCAGGTCGGCGACGCGAACCGCCTGGCCGGCGCTGTAGGTCAGCGTTTGACCGTCCACGCCGAGCACGACCTGGTTGGCGTCGCCGCTCAGTTCAAGCGGGACCAGTTGAAAGCGGATCACCGGGGTCGGGCTATTACCGGCGAACAGGGCGTCGCGGATGGCGGCGGCGCGCTGAAAGGCTTGCAGGGCTTCCGGGGTGATGCTTTGCTCCGGACCGGTCGGGCCGCGCCAGCGCCAGACGCCTGATGAAGTATCCACGTAGGGTTGCAGGGACTGCTTGAAGAAGCGATCCATCAACCCGTTTGGGCCAAAGAACCGACCGAAGGCGGCCAGCGCGGCGTCTGGCGGCGCGGCCAGCGACCGGTTGACGCTGACGCCGGAGTTTTGCCCGACCCATTGGATGGTGTTCGCCGGCAAAGCCGCGGGAGCGGCGCCGGTTCCGGCGCCGCTCCACTGAATCGAACTGCGCGCCATGGGATAGCGGCCGTTCAGATTGTCCTGAAAAAAAGCGGCGATTTGGGCCGCTTTCCATTGGGCGTTCAACCGGTCGCGCGGGCTGCGGACAATATCGGCGCTGTCCAGGGCCAGTTTGTTGAGCAACGTGTTGAAGGGCGGCGGTTTGCGGGTGGCGTCGACCTGGATCTGGCTGACGACCGCGCCGATTTGATCCTTGAGGCTTTGCGGCAGGGTTCCATCGGCGCTGGTTTCCCGGGCGCGGACCATGGCGTTCAGGTGACCGTAGAGGTCGTTGAGCGCGGACAGCGTCTTGTCGATGGGCGGAATCGCGCCCTCCGGACCGTTGATTTCACGCTGGTACTGGGCGCCGAGGCCCAGCAGGCGCGGATCGGGAGCGCAGGGCTGGATCGCGGGGCCGCCGGCCGGCGCGTCGGGTTTGCCGAGGATGCCGGCGATCTTGTCGGTCAGCGACTTGTCCGGCGGCGGTTTGCCGGCCTCGGGCGCCGGCGGCGGCGGCCGATCCAGCGCCAGCTCCCGGACCACGGTTTCGAGCAGCGCGCGCAGGGGCGAGGCCGGCTGGGACAACACTTGCAGGAGGTCGAGCGCGGCGTTCGGATTGTCGAAGCCTTTGAACTGGACATCGGCCAGCAGGTCCTGCCATTGCCGCAGGTAATCGCCGAAGTAGAGACGGCACACCTCGTCGGCAATGCGCTGCCGGTCGGCCGGATTGTCGGCTACTTGAACCGCCGCGCCCAGGATCCAGCTTTCGTCGGCCAATTGACCGACCAGTTTCGAGTTTTCGCTCAGAAAAAACTGGTAATAGCCCTTGTGGGTATACAGGCCGGGAACGCCGCTGTTCAACGGCTGGCCGCTTTTGCGCTCGAGCGCGCGCGGCGCGTCGGGGCCGGCGGCCAGGGTCAGGCCGATGTCGGCCGGATTGCCGGCGGTGCGCTGGTTTTGCTTGACGCGCTCATAAATTCGCTGCGAGAGGGGAACCTGGTTGAGTACGGCCCGGCTGCTCTGGATCAGCCCGTTGTCCAGCGCGATCGGCGATTTCAGCGGCGCCTGTTCCAGCAGCGCGTCCAGGTGCGCCGACAACTGGTCGCGCTGCTCCCGGCTGATGGCGCGGGGCAGGTTGGTCTGCCATTCCTGCGCCATCCAGCCCTTGACCGCCTTGGGGTCGAAGCGCTCGGGGTCGTCCATCATCAGGTAGATCTTGAGGGTGTCGTACAGGTAGCCGGGATTGTTGGGGTTTTGCCGCAGCCGCTCCTCCAGGCGCAGGATGATGCGGGGCAGCAGGGCTTGCAGCAGCAATCGCTGGTAGATGGCCCGCGCCTCGCCGCCCAGCTTGTCGCCCTGATACAGGCCAAAGCCCATCAGCCAGGGGCTGCCGGCGTCGCGGTCGGCGTAGCCGCCGGGAATGGCGCGGGCGGCGTCGAGCAGGGCCAGGGCGGCGGCCGGATCGGTTTGGTCGGGCGAGAGCGCCTTGATGAGCTGATTCACTTCCAGCCGCTGTTTTTCCACCGCGCGCACGTACATTTCGTTGCGGGCGTAGCTGGTCAGCCACAGCAGGGCGGCCGTCGCGGTCACGAGCAGGGCGGCGGCGTAGGCGCCGCGCTGAATCCAGGCCCGCCAGCGCTCCACCCGCAGATTGGTCCCGGCGATCTCGGCTTCCGGAAACACCACGTCGCGCAGGGTCCGGGTGATGAAGTAACTGCGGCCCTTGCCGGAAAAGGTGCTGAGCAGTTGCCGGTTCAGCCCGAAGGTGGTGGCCAGCGAACTCATCAGCCGGTCGATGGGCGTTCCTTCCTGGGTGCCGCTGGTGAAGTACACCCCACGCAACAGGACGCGCTCCTCGAACCGGCTGGGCCGGAACACTTCCTTGAGAAACCGCTCGGCGACTTGCCTTAGGGAGGCGAACTGCTTGGGGAGGGTGTAGATCAGGTCGCGCCGCTGGGGATCGCGCTCTTCCTGCAGGCGCGCCACCAGCCGATCATTCAGACGCTGTTCCAGCAGTTCGAACTCGCCGACGAAGTGTTCGACCACGCCTTCCGGCTGGGTCGGGTCGTCCATCGGCAAGGTCATGCCCCAGACCTGCGCCCGCTCCTCCTGACCCAGATCACCGAAAAACTCGATGAAGCCGGCGATCAGATCGGCCTTGGTGAACAGCACGTAGATCGGGAAACGGATGCCGAACTGTTCGTGCAATTCCTGCACCCGCTGCTTGATGGCCAGCGCCTGGGCGGAACGCTCGTCCTCGCTTTGCTGCATCAGGTCGGACAGGCTGATCGCGATGAAGGCGCCGTTGATGGGCCGACGCTTGCGATGTTTCTTGAGCAGCTCCAGAAAACCGCGCCAGGCCGCCCGATCCACCTCCTCGTGGCTGTCCTGGGTGGTGTAGCGGCCGGCGGTGTCGAGCAGCACGGCTTCGTCGGTGAACCACCAGTCGCAGTTGCGGGTGCCGCCCACGCCGCGCACCTTGCCGGCGCCCAGCGGGAAGCGCAGACCGGAATTGATCAGCGCGGTGGTCTTGCCGGAGCCGGGCGGGCCGATGATGATGTACCACGGCAATTGGTAGAGATACTGCGTGCGACCCGTTTTGCCGCCCAGCCGGGCTTTCTTGAGGACGGCCAGCGCCTCGTCCAGCCCCTGCTTGAGCGTGGAAATTTCCTCGGACGAGGCGGCTTCTTCTTCCTTCTTCTTTTTCCGTTGCTCGCGCGCGGCCTCGTCGTCGCCCCCGCCTCCGCCCCCTGTCGGACCCGCCGGACCGGAGCCGCCGCCCTGACCGACCCGTCCCGCTTGCCCGGCCAGATCGGCCAGCATGTCGCGGTTCCGCCTGAGCGTGTCGATGTAGTAGAAGAGCTGATACAGCGCATACATGCCGCCGACGGTCATGATGGTGCCGACGCGACCCAGGTCGGAGGCGAGCGGCGTTTGTCCGGCGACGGCGATCAGCGGTCCCAGATACCAGATCAGGCCGGCGACCGCCAGAAAGCCGGTGACGCCGATCAGCCAGGGATTTTTGAGAATGCTCAGAATCTTCTTCATGATCCCTACCGTGTCACCTGGGCCAGCAGGATGATGTCGACGCGCCGATTCTGCGCCCGCCCCTGCGGGGTGTCGTTGGCGGCGAGAGGTTCGGTGTCGGCCCGGCCCTCGCCGATGAAGCGGCCCGGCGTGGCGCTGTGGACGGCCAGGATTTTCACCACGCTGTCGGCGCGGGCCTTGGACAAATGCCAGTTGGAGGGGAATTGCAGGGTGCGAATCGGAACGTTGTCGGTGTGGCCGGTCACCAGCACTCGGCCCTGAACCTTGTTCAGCTCGGTGCCGATGCGTCGTTGCAGCAATTCGTAAAACGCCGGCTTGACCTCGGCCTTGCCGGAATCGAACAGGCCGTCGCCGCGAATACGCACCGTGGTCCGGTCGGCTTCCTCCAGCACTGCAACCAGTCCTTGGCGGATTTCCGGCTCAAGGAAGGTGCGCAGGTTCTGCGCGACCTGGGCCAGACCGGCGTTGGCCTTGGGCGGCGCGGCCGCGACGACGGGGACGCCGCCGCGCCGCACCATCGCCACGGTGTCGCCGCGGATTTTGCCAAGCTCGGCGAGCACCGGATCGGAGGCATTGTTGAGCAGCCAGTTGAAAATGGCGTAGGCCAGCAGCAGCAGGGCCGCCGCCACCGCCGCCACCACCCACAGGGGGACGTAGCGGCTCAGGGGGTTGCGCTGGTTGACGACGCCGCGCCAGTGCGGGGACAGCTCCCGCTCGAACTCGCCTCGGGCGGTGCGGATGGCGTTGTAGGCGCGCTCGCGCTGCTCGTCCAGTCGGCCGCGGCCGTTGTCCAGGAGCCGATAGCGGCCCTGGAAGCCGAACGCCAGGCACAGATACATCAGTTCCAGCAGGTGCAGGTTCTTACGCGGGTCGGGAATGATGGCGTCGAGCAGTTCGAAAAATTTTTCGCCACCCCAGGTTTCGTTGTGGAAGGTGATCAGCAGGCTGGTCTCGCTCCACTCGCTGGCCCGGCCCCAGGGCGTGTTGAGCACCACTTCGTCGAGGGTGGTGCAAAGTACATAGCGAGCCCGGAACACGACTTTCTCGTGGATGCCCTGGTTGCGGGCGTTGTTGGTGAAGGCCTTGATCTCCTCGATCATCTTGGCCCGCAGCCGCTCGGGGTCGGGATGGGTCGGGGTGTTCTTCAGCCGCATGATCAGGCTGAGCAGGGGGGCGGCGGCTGCCTCCAGCGGATTCAGGCCGACGCCGGCCGGTAGATTGACGGGCGCTTCGGTCGGTGGCGGATCGGATGGGCGGGGAGCCGGCTCGGGCCCGGGGCTCGGGCCGGAGCGACGACCGCCGGGCGCCGGCCGGATGATGGTGCGTCCGCCGTCCTCGTCGCCGTTGGAGGGGGCAAACGGATCGTCGATGGTCACGGTTCGCTACTCGGTCACTCTTTGATAGCCCAGAACGTCATCTCCATGCCCGGAAATTCGCCGCCGACGTGGAAGGCGAAGCCGCCGGAGTTGAGAATCTGTTTCCAGAATTCGCTGCTGCGGTCGAGCCGGAAATAGGTGAAATCGGCGCGATAGGGGATTTCCCGCGGCGCCACCGGCAAGGCGTTGACGCCGATGCCGGGCAGATGGTGGTTGACGAACTGGGCGATGCGTTCCACCGGTCCGATCTTGACCTGGGTGGGGAAACGGGCGCGCAGCAGATCGGTCGCCATGTCGGCGCGAACCGCCAGGATGAACGTGGCCTTGGTGAGGAGCGGGCGCTCGCGGTCGGTGATGATCGCCACCCGGATGCCGTACTGGCGTTCCTCGATGGGAATCTGGATCGCCGCGTCCACTTCCTCCAGACTGAGCGAGCGGCGCAGTTCGGTCATCAGGGGGCCGAAGGTTTTTTGCGGATCGTCGTGGTCGTAGGCCGGGAAGATCGGTGGCCGACGCTTGACCTTGTCGGTGAACGTGGCCATTTCGCCGGCCAGTTGCAGGGCAATCTGGTAAAAGCTCTCCGGGTGCAGGTTGCGCATGGCCGCCAGATGGGCGAACAGCGGCTCGAAGCGGTTGACGACTTGCAGGCGCAGGAACTGGGCGATGTCCAGGCTGGCGCCGCGCGCCGTGCCCGCGCCCGCCACCCGGTCGGCCAGGGCGTCGCCACGCTGGTGCAACAGACCCAGCACCTCGGTGACGAACCCGGCCAGGGCCGGTGCTCCCCGGCAGTCGAGGCAGGGCGGGAGATAGTCGGGATCGACGATCACCCGCTGATCGGGCCGTTTTTCCAGCACCCGGGTCACCCCGATGGTGGTGTATTCGCCGAAGTCGCGGGTATCGAGGAATAGCCGCAGGCGGGGTTCGCCGACTTCGATGAAGGCGCTGTTGTTGGCGGTGTCCATATTGTTGTCGCGCACCTCGCCGGCCATGGCCCGATAGCGGGCGGCGGTGTCGGTCTGGCCGCCGCGCTCCACGTCCGCCATGCCGACGCGCCGCAGCGGCAGGGCCAGCAGCACCCGAATATTGCGCGCGTCGGCGCCGACCTCCAGCGGAGCCGGCGGCGGATCGTGGTCGGGAATGTTGAAGGGCGTGCCGTCGGGCAACAGGCCCCGGGCGGCGGTGATGGCGATCTTGCCCAAGGCCAGGGCCTCCCGATCCAGGGCCAGGTGCGCCACGCCCCAGCCGTAGGGACGCAGGGAATCGCAGGATTGTCGAACCAGGGCTTCGGTGTGGCGGTCCTGCTGCTGGAAGTGTTGGGGTTGCAGGAACATCCCCTCGGACCAAACGACCTTGCTATACCAACTCATGGCGGTGTCGCTCGTTGCGGCGCGTTATTCGGATGTCGAATCGTCATGGTTAAAATCCTAGCACTCAAACCGCCGAACGGCGGAAGATGCGCGGGATTTGAAGGTTCGGGGTCAACGGCGCGCGCGCAGCCGCTCCTCGTAAGCGCGGGCGAATTCACGACCGAACAGTTCGTTGAAATCATCCTCGGCTTCCCGGGCGATGGCCTCGTATTCGCTGGTGAACAGGTCCCAATACTTGGCCTTGCGGCTGGCGGGTAGGATGCTGTCGAGCACGGTCTGTTGCAAGCGGGTTTCCAGGTTGTTCGGGTCGAACCGCTCCAGCAGACGATTTAGAGCGGTCTGGACGCCCGCCCAGACCGCCACCTGGTGATCCTTGATGTCCTTGAACCCTTCGCGCACGGCCTGTACCGGCGACATGTAGGCGTTCTTCTGGCGGATCAGGAGCAGGGTCATGATCTCTTCCGGGCCGAGTGGCGGCTGACCGGGCGGCGTCTTGAGCGGGTTGTTTTCGGTCGGGCCGATCGTGGTCCGATCCAGCCGGAATTCTCCCTTGACGTCGCCGCGGGCGAGCAGGATGTCCGTCAACCCCTGCACGGTTTCGCGAAAGATCGCCCCGAGGTTGGCCGCGATTTCAAGCCACCGTTCCGCGGGCGGCCGCGCGTGGGGCAAGCCCGCGCTTTTTAGAAAGGCCTGTATTAGAGCCGCGGCATCCGGTCCCGTTGGTTCGGCGATGGCTGGCGCGGGCGGCGCCGGGGGTTCGGGGGCGGCCGGCGTGGGGGGGCGGGGATGCGGCGGTCCCGGTGGGGCCTCGACCCGGATCGGTTCGGGCGGCGGCGGTGCGACTTCGGCCGCTGGCTGCGGGGCTGGCGGAGCGGCCGACGGCGCCAGCCACCAGTCGTCGGGGATGAGCATCTCGCCGGATTCGGCGGCGGGCGCCGGGGGCGCTTCGGGCGCCGTCGGGAGAGGGGATTCGGTTTCAGCGCGGGACGAGGTCGGTGGAGCAGCCTCGGCCGCCGCCGGTTCCGGAGTTGGCGGCGTGGGCAGGGGCGGCGGCGCTCCAGCCGCCAGTTCTGGTGGTTCGAAAAAGGCCCGGTCCGGGGTGAGCGGGTCGGGCGGCGGCTCGGTGGCCACGGCGCCCTTGGCGGGGCGTCCACCGGGGGGCTGGAGATTCAGATGATCGGGTTCCTCGGCCAGCAGGTCGGCGAAGGACGGCTGGTCCGGGGCGGCCAGGCCGCCACCCAAACTGGCCACGCCGACGGCGGGCAAGCCTCGCGGCGCCAGCACGACATCGGTAATGGGGCCTGCCGGTTCGGTTTCCGTCAGTTCCTCCGCGCCGGGAATCAGGCTCGCTTCGATTTCGTATTCGCCCAGAACGAAGTGGTCGCCGTCCCTGAGCCGGATCGTCTGATTGCGCGGGATACGCTGTTCGGAGTCGTTGAGGAACGTGCCGTTGGTGCTGGTGTCGGTGAGGAAGTACCCGCCGTCCTGGTAATGGACGACGCAGTGATTGCTGGATAGGATGCGCTCCGGATCCTGCAGGATCCAGCCATTCTGCGCCGCGCGGCCGATGCTGAGGGAGCCGCGGTCCAGAATCTTGCCAGTTTCCTGACCAGGAGAAAGCCGCTGAAAGCTAGTGATGGTCAATTTCAGGGGCATGACGCGATGTCCGTTGACAGGGAAGCCGCTTTGCGCGCTGACGCGAAACTCCTCGAACCGGAGGTGTCGGATTATTCGCAACGCAGTCTATACCGCCCGCGCAATCGCGCCAAGCGGGGCTATACTGTGAACCACTCGCAACCGAACCAGGCGTGCAACGATGAGTGTGATTGACATCGAGGAGTTGCTCGGCGAGATCGCCGCCGCCGCGCCCTGCGGCGAGGATCTCGAATACGACCCGGCCTTTGCCGAGATGGAGAAGCTGGCGCAGGAAACGCCGGAACGCCAATACGGCGACACCATCATTCCGGCGGAGCCGCCCGACTGGCGCGGCGTCCGAAAGACGGCGCTGGCCCTGTTCGAACGCACCCGGGATTTGCGGGTGGCGGTGTGTCTGACGCGCGCTCTGCTGCAGGTCGATGGCTTGGTCGGCTTCGCCGACGGCTTGGCCCTGGTGGATGGCTTGATCGAACGGTATTGGGACGATGTCTACCCCCGGCTCGATCCCGATGACGACAACGATCCGACCCTGCGGATCAACACCATCGTGGCGTTGTGCGATCCGGAAGCTACCCTGCGGGCCTTGCGGGAAACGCCGTTGGTCAGTTCGCGCGTGCTGGGACGATTCAGCCTGCGCGATATCCAGATCGCCGCTGGCGTGTTGACCCCGGTGACGACCGACAACCAGGCGGAGCCGCCGACCCAGGCCAAGATCGATGGTGCATTTCAGGAGGTCGGTCCGGAGAACGCGCGGACCGTCGCGGCGGCGGTGGCGGAGGCCATGGCGCGGGCCGAACGGATCGAAGCCCAGTTGACCGATCGGATCGGCGTGACCCAGGCGCCGGACCTGAGCGCGCTGGTTGGGGTGCTGAAGGAAATTCGGCAGGCGTTGGCCGAACAATTGCAACAGCAGGGCGCGGGTCCAGCCGGCGAGGCGTCGGCGGACGAACCCGCGGATGCGGGTTCGTCCGAAGCCGCCGGCAGCGGACAGCGGCTGGTGGTGGGTGAAATCACCAGCCGTGAAGAGGCGATGCGGATGCTGGACAAGATTTGCGAGTACTTTCATCGCCACGAACCTTCCAGCCCCGTGCCTTTTTTGTTGAAACGCGCCAGGAGCCTGGTGACCAAGGACTTCATGGCGATTTTGAACGATCTCGCGCCCGGCGGAACCGAGCAGGCGACCCTGATTTTCGGTATTCAAGGCGAGAATGCCGACTAGCGACTATACTCCAAAGTAGTTGACTGATGAGCTAGGTTACCGCTGGGTAGCCGCCATGGCGTGATTCGAGTGAGATGAGGAGATATTCCGATGGCGATGAGCAGTCAGAAGTTTATTGCTCGCAACCGGGCGCCGCGCGTGCAAATCGAGTACGACGTCGAGGTGTACGGTTCGCAGAAAAAAGTCCAGTTGCCCTTCGTGATGGGCGTGATGGCCGATCTGTCCGGCAAGCCGGTCGACCCGCTGGCGCCGGTGGCCGACCGCAAGTTTCTCGAGATCGACGTGGACAACTTCGACAGCCGCATGAAGGCGATGAAACCGCGGGCGGCGTTCCGGGTGCCCAACACCCTGACGGGTGAAGGCGAATTGAGCGTGGATCTGACTTTCGAAAGCATGGACGATTTTTCCCCGGCCGCCGTGGCGCGCAAGGTCGACTCCTTGAACCGTTTGCTCCAGGCCCGCCAGCAACTGACCAACTTGATGACTTACATGGACGGCAAAACCGGCGCCGAGGACCTGATCGCCAAGGTCTTGAACGATCCGAGCCTGTTGCAGGCGCTGGCGACGGCGCCCAAGCCCCAGGAACCCGCGACGCCCGCCGCCGAGGAGTGATGAACCATGGCCGAAACCAGTCCAAGCGCCCAGGCTCAGCCTGAAATCCAGACGCTGGAAGCCAGCGACTTTTCCTCGCTGTTGCAACGAGAGTTCAAGCCCAAGTCCGATCAGGCCAGGGAGGCGGTCGAAAACGCGGTCAAGACCCTGGCCGAGCAGGCGTTGCAGTACACGCCGCTGATTTCGAAGGACGTGCTCAAATCGATCGAGTCGATGATCGCGGCCATCGACCGCAAGCTGACGGAACAGGT
>ERZ761602.6886-NODE-6886-length-12410-cov-10.532335_pt1 | contig 12410 bp, 8 predicted proteins | sample MGYA00512165_ERZ761602 | MGnify/ENA primary metagenome ERZ761602 (study PRJEB28899, sample SAMN02445085) | bioreactor sludge metagenome | biome: EBPR sludge; isolation source: Thorneside wastewater treatment plant | place: Australia: Brisbane, Thorneside... | reverse complement strand
CGCTTCACCCTTCCCGCGCCTCGATCGCCCGTCGCAACGCCGCCGGCAACAGCGCAGCCGTCACGTTAGCCGCGGAGCGGGCGACGTGACTCGCTCAGCCGTCACGTAGTCCCTGCGGGCCAACGTGACCTACCTCATATCGCCATTTCCGACACCGACACCAACAACCGAAACTGCTTCACCCTTCCCGCGCCTCGATCGCCCGTCTGAGCGCCGCCGGCAACCACTGCGACAAGGCCGCGTGCAGCGCCGCTTCGCGTTTGTTCCACCAGATGCCAACGAAGACGATGCCGATGCCCATCGCGCCAAGCACGCCGGTGAAGATCAGGCTGTCCTGGAATACGCTGTAGCTCAGGTGGCCGAGATAGCCGATCACGCCGAATGCCCCGAACACCGTGAAAACGCGCCTCGCGAGCGCCGCGCCAACCAGAATCATCCCGACGTTGATCGCACAGTAGATCAGCTTGCCGAACTCGGACCCGGAATCCTGCGAGGTCAGCCCGCCCCAGAAGGTGAGCACGCCGACCACATACAGCCAGAACGCGAAATCGCGCCGGTCCAGGCGATCTGAAACCAATGCGTGCTGGCGCAGTTCGATCCACATGGCGATGCCGATCACGCCCAGGCCAAACAGCATCGAGATGGTCGCACGCAGTTTCCAGCCCGCATCGCTGGACCAGCCGTCGTGGTCCTGCGCCAGATAGCTGGCAAAGTCCATCGACATGTACCACAGCGTCACTGCGATCGGCAGCATCGCGAACGGCAGCCGGAAGCGCCACAGCACCACCGCGCCTGCGGCGAGCGTCGCCAGTTCCATCAGCAGCCAGCGCCAGTCGATCCAGTAGTGGTAGTCGCGATAGCTCTGCTCGCCGCTCCAGAATCCCAGCACGTGCTGCGTCGCGAACACCACCATCGGCACTGCGGCGATCAGCAGTGCGGCCATGGTGCCGGCGGCAATCGGCTGGCGCTCGATCTCGACGAAACGCCGCGTCAGCGCGTAAGCCAGCAACATCACGCCGATGCCGAGCACCAGCAGCGGCCAGGCGCCCATCGCGTCCCAGGCAATGGTGATGAAGATCGAGATCGCGCCGATCGCGATCAGCCCGCCGAAGTAGTACAACAGGTGCGCCATCTTGAAACGCGGCGTTTCGTGTTCGCCTTGCGATCGGCTCAGGAACGCCCACAGCGCGTCCGCACGCTCAGCGTCGAGCACACCGGCGGCGACCGCCTCATCCAGTCGCGATTGACTCAGCGTCATGCGCATCGATTTCACTCCGCGAATCGATCCTCGATTATCCAGAAAACCTCTGTTGATCGCGCAGTTTCCCTCCCAGGGACCCTCTGAACAAGTCGCGCGACTCGTCATTGCGAGCGCAGCGAAGCAATCCAGGCATATGATTTTCAGAGCATTTCTGGATTGCCGCGTCGCTTCGCTCCTCTCCATGAACCCAAATCGCAAGTCGTTGATTCGTCATTGCGAGCGCAGCGAAGCAATCCAGTGACACTGCTTGGTTTTCCGACCGCGGAATCAGAGCAAAGAAGGGTCACTGGATTGCTTCGTCGCTACGCTCCTCGCAATGACGAGGTTCATGGGTTGTGTGCAGCTTCGAAGCGAAGCAGGTCTCTCGCAATGACGACTCGTTCTGAGGTTCCCTAGACCAGGCAAACGACTGTGCCAGCACGAGACGCGCTACACCGAACCGGTCCGCGGCGCTGAACCCGCTGGGTATGGCCCAGTCCCGGCCGACTGCACAGCTCAAGCAACGGTATGTAACATCGCGCGCCTTCGTGTGCAGGGAAGACCAACGTGTCCGGCGAGAGCAGCTTCTGGCACCAATTGCAGCAGCGGCGCGTATTGCCGCTGACGGCGGGCTATTTCGGCCTCGGCTGGGCGCTGGTCGAGCTGACCGACTTCCTGGTGTCGCGTTATGGCTGGCCGGACCGTCTGATCGACCTCAGTTTCGTCGCCATCGGCCTGTTCCTGCCGCTGGCCCTGTTCCTGATCTGGAAGATCGGCGCGCCGGGCGCAGCGCGCTACAACCGTCGCGACCTGGCGCTGATCGGCGGCGCCCTGGTATTTGCGTTGGGTGGCCTGTACCTGCGCAACGCCAGTCTGCCCGCCGATACGGCGCAGACGCCAACGGCGGCGAAAACGCCGAGGCCTGCACCAGCGAGCCTGCACGAACAGCTCAGCCATGTCGTGATCTTTCCGTTCGCCGTCCAGGCCAGCGGTGACGATGTCTGGCTCAGCCACGGCCTTCCGCTATTGGCCGAATACGACCTCGAATTCGATCCCCGCTTTGTCGCCAAGGCGGCGACGACGAGTGGTGCCGAAGGACTGCAAGCCATCGTCAAGCGCATGGGCGCCAAGGATCTCGATTCGGCACCGCTCGCGGTGCGCCGACGTGCTGCCATCGCCAACGGCTACCGCGCGCTGGCGACCGGCTCGCTCGCGCGGCGGGACGGCAGACTTGAACTCACTGTCGAGTTGCATCGATTGCAGCCGGACCAGGCGCTCGGCCCGTTCGTGCTCACCGCGGTCGACGCCTGGGACGCTGTCGATCAATTGGCGGCGCTGGTTCGCCGCGAGCTGGCGCCGGAGAAACCGTTCACCGAGGGCAACGATCCGGCGCTCAAGGGCATCACCTCCGAGTCGTTGCCTGCGCTGCAGAACTTTGTCGAAGGCCAGCTGGCGCGCACCCTCGGCGGCGATACCGTCGCCGCAACGCGGGCCTTTGCCGCAGCCGAACTGGCCGATCCTACCTTCGTCATTGCCGCCTATTACCATCTGATGATGCGCGGCACGACGCAGCCACAAAGCAAGACCACCGGCGAGTTCGAGCGCATCCTGCCACGCGCCGAGGTGCTGCCGCCGTCCTACCGTTTTACCATCCAGGCGTTCGTGGCGCGCATGCGTGGCGATCAAATCGGCCTGCGCCGGGTGCTCGAAGCGTGGTCGCGCGCAATGCCGTGGGACCGCTCCCCGCGCTATGGACTGGCCAACAGCGTGCTGCAAGACGATCCCGACGATGTGCAGGCACTGCAGCAACTGCGCGAGCTGGCGCTGTCTTCCGGTTCCGCGTCGGAGATCACGCAGTTGTCGATGAATTTCAAGCAGCGCGGCCATCTGGATGATGCGCTGCAGTTGGCGCACACCGCGGTCGAACTCGACGACACCAATTTCGCCACGCGTACGCAATTGGCTGAAATCCTTCAGGCACGCGGCGAATTGGACGCCGCTGCCGAGCAACTGGAAATCGCCAACGTGCTGCGGCCGGATCTGGTCTCGGGCTTGCTGCAACACACGCGCCTGAGTTTCGATCGCGGCGACTGGAGCGGCGCGCTGCAGCAAATGGATGCGCTCGACGAGCGCACCCGTGCGCACCCGGAACAGCGACGTGGCTGGCTGCAGACCCGCATCAACCTGCTCACGCGGCTGGGGAGACTGCGCGCCGCCGAGCCCCTGATCGACGAATCGAACGCGTTGCGCCAACCGCAGGAGAATCCCACGGCGCGGGCCATGCTCTATCTGTACCACGTCGGGCTGAAATACCAGTTGCACGGCGAGGCCGGAGCACAGTCATGGGTCAACAGCGGGCCCGAGATCGAGGAAGCGCACCTCGAGCCCTACTTCGCCAGTCTGCGCGAGGGAGTCATCGCCGTCGCCATGCAGGATGGCAAACGCCTGCGCGCCGCCCACGACGCGATGATCGCGTGGTATGCGGCGATGGGGCAGTCGAGTTCCGAGCGCGCCATGGCGCATTGGCGGGCCCTCGCCCGCTTCTGGGACAAGCAAGAGGAAATCACCGTTGCCGAAGCCAGAGCCATCGTGGACGATCTGGCGCGACTGGTCCGCACCAGGTCGCAAACGGAGGACAACCTCAGGTACCTGGAGCTCGTGGCGATCAGGCACGCGCTCGGCCGAGCGGATGTCGCCGCCGCTCGACAATGGCTCGACGCGCGCATGCGCGCGGCCCCGGGGGACCCGGAACTGTTGCTGCTGAATGCCCGCGCGCTGCTCGTCGCCGGCTCCGACGACCAGGCCAAGGCTGATCTGGCGCGCGCGCTGGACGCCTGGAAGGAGGCTGATCCAGAGTTCAAGCTGGCGCAAGAGGCGCGGGAACTGCAGCAGAGCCTTTGAGCCGGGGTGGGTCGTGAAATGCGCAGCGGACGCGATCCTTTACGAGTCTTGACGGCGTATCTGGCCTGACCGGGCCTGTGACGGGTTAGCCTCGCCGACCCGACCGCCGAGAACCGAGCGAACCGTGCTGATCCGTAGTCTGCTCCTGCTGTGCTGCAGCGGCGCTGTCGCCGCTCCACTGACCGATTCTGATCTCGCCACCGCCAGAACCTTGCGCGACGACGCGCTCAAGGGATCGGGCGCCTACGCGGTGGTCGAGTCGCTGACCACCGAAGTCGGTCATCGCATGGCCGGCAGCGCCAACGACGCCAAGGGCGTGGCCTGGGCGGTCGCCAAGTTCAAGCAACTCGGTTACCCGCGCGTCTACCTGCAACCGGTGAGCTTTCCGGTTTGGGAGCGCGGTTTCGAAAGTGCCGGCATTCTGTCGCCCACGCCGCAGCCGCTGACCATCGCCGCACTCGGCGGCAGCATCGGCACGGCGGAAGGTGGCGTACGCGGCGAGATCGTGCGCTTCGAGGATGCCGCCGAGTTGCAAGCCGCCGGGCCGGGCTCGCTCGATGGCAAGATCGCCTACGTCGCCAACCGCATGCAACGCGCACGCGACGGTAGCGGTTACGGCGTGGCCGTGATCGCACGTGTGCAGGGCGCGGTGTACGCGGCCCGCGCCGGCGCCGTTGCCGTGCTGATCCGCTCGGTGGGCACCGACGAGAGCTCGCGCACGCCGCACACCGGCACCATGCGCTACGACAACATGCTGACGCGCATTCCGGCGGCCGCGCTGGCGAGCGCCGATGCCGACGGCCTGGAAGCGGCATTGGCGAGCGGCAAGCCGGTGCTGGTCAAGCTGGAACTCGGCAGTCGCCAGCGCAAGGGCGAATACACCTCCGCGAATGTCATTGGCGAGATTCCCGGTCATGAGTTTCCGGACGAAGTCGTGGCCATCGGCGGTCACCTGGATTCCTGGGATCTCGGCACCGGCGCCATCGACAACGGCGCCGGCATTGCCATCACCATGAGTGCGGGCGCCATGATCGGGCGCCTGGCCACGCCGCCGAAGCGCACCATCCGCGTGATCGCCTTCGCCAACGAAGAACAGGGCATCTACGGTGGCAAGCACTACGCCCAGACGCACAAGGATCGACTCGCCCAGCACGTGCTCGGCGCCGAATCGGACTTCGGCAGTGGCCGCATCTGGCGGCTGTCCTCGCGAGTGGCCGAATCGGCCTTGCCGGTAGTCGACCAGATCCACAGTGTGCTGGCGCCGCTCGGCATCGAGCGTGGCGACAACCTGGCCAGCGGCGGCGCAGATTTCTCCGCGATGCGCGATTTCGGCATGCCGATCCTCGCCCTCAATCAGGACGGGACGAACTATTTCGATTACCACCACACCGCCGCCGACACGCTCGACAAGATCGACGCAACCGACCTCGACCACAACGTCGCCGCCTACGCCGCAATGGCCTGGCTCGCCGCGCAAGCCGGGCCGGTATTCGGACCACTGCCGCCGAAGGCGCAATAGCAGTCCAAGTCGGTGCGCTCATTCGCGCATCGAACCTGTGGGAGCGGGTTCATCCCGCGACAGCTCTCGCGGAGCAAATTCGGCCCCACTGTAAAATCAATGCCTTGCGGCATGTTCGGTGAGCATCAGCGACCTCGGAGTCGGTTTTTGTCCGCAAAGGACGCAAAGAACGCAAAGAGAGCCAAGTATCAAGGTGTTGATGTTCTGCTGGCTTTGCTTTCCTTTGCGTTCTTTGCGTTCTTTGCGTCCTTTGCGTCCTTTGCGGAAAAGGCCTTCTTTCAGATACTTGCGTTATGTTTGGTGAGAGTGCTGGTCGCCTCTGTCGGTGCGCTTGTTCGCGCATCGAACCTGTGGGAGCGGGTTTATCCCGCGACAGCGCTCGCGGAATAAATCCGCTCCCACAGTAAAATCAATGCTTTACGGCATGCTCGGTAAGAGTCCCGGTCGCCCCTGTGGTGAGCTTATTCGCGCATCAAACTCGCGGCGACCATGAGGACTGCTTTTTTGTCCGCAAAGGACGCAAAGAGAGCCAAGTATCAAGGTGTTGATGTTCTGCTGGCTTTGCTTTCATTTGCGTCCTTTGCGGAAAAGGCCTTCTTTCAGATACTTGCGTTATGTTTGGTGAGAGTGCTGGTCGCCTCTGTCGGTGCGCTTGTTCGCGCATCGAACCTGTGGGAGCGGGTTTATCCCGCGACAGCGCTCGCGGAATAAATCCGCTCCCACAGTAAAATCAATGCTTTACGGCATGCTCGGTTAGAGTCCCGGTCGCCCCTGTGGTGCGCTTGTTCGCGCATCAAACTGGCGGCGACCATGAGGACTGCTTTTTTGTCCGCAAAGGTCACAAAGGACACAAAGAAGGCCAAGTACCAGGGTGTTGATGTTCGGCTGACTTTGCTTTCCTTTGCGCTCTTTGCGTCCTTTGCGGAAAAATCTCTTCTTTCAAATACTTGCGTCATGTTTGGTGAGAGCGAAGCATACGTCGCGGGCGGCGTACACGGCGCGCTACGTCGATCGCACGGAAAAATCGCCGCTGGTGAGACGTCGCTCCAGCGCGGCGACGGCGCGCGGCATCCACCACAGCGCGAACAGGCCGAAGCCGATCCGTCCGAGGTACAACAGCGCGAACATCACCAGCAAGCCGGGATGGCCCCAGTTGAGCGGCAGCCACACCAATGCCAGCAGACAGACCTGCAGCACGGCCACGCCACCGGATTCGGCGAACAGCATGGACTCACCCGGCGCCTGTCGCCGCGCCATCCACACCGAGGACAACGCACCGAACAGGCGCAGCACGCCGTCGCCAACGACCAGCCACAGAAAATACGGCTCTTCGAGTACCTGACGTACCGATGCCAACCCGACCTGCTCCAGCGACGCGCCGGCCAGCGGAATCATGAACACGCTGCAGATGCTGCCGAAGAAAACGATGACCTCGGGACCCGGCGCGTTGCCACGCGCTCCACGCATGTTGCTGCCGTCTTCGAGCCCGTCGACGATACCGACCATTTCGCCGGCGAGGTGATCGCGGGCATGACTGGCGCGCAACCACGGCGCCGCAAGGCCGAGTCGCAGCCAGTCGCTGACCACCGTGATCCATGCATCGATCAACATGAAGATCACCATGGCCGCGGGCGACCAGCCAAGAAACAGCAGGCCGATGACCGGAATGCCGCCAGACAGAACCAGGCTCAGCGCTCGCGAGCGCGCCTCGGCCAGCCCGAAGTGACGGTAATAATCGATCGCCGCGCGGCCATGCTGGCGCACACGGTCGATATCGGCCGGCGTGATCTTGACCACGGCGGCCGACTGCGGGTGCTTGTGGGTCTTGCCGATGTTGCGACTCATGATCGGATCCGGGCTGATCCTTGCGATAACGCGCTGGCAAGCGAATAGCGGACATCGCTGCGCATCGGCATTCTGCGGGGTGGCGTCGAAGCACCCACCCGCGGACTGCGATTCGGATCACAACGCCTTGCGCTTGCGATAACCTAGGCTAACCATCACCCGGCTGACACAGAAGGTTCGACTCATGCGCCGAGAGATCGTGCGACTGTGGCTGCTGGTCTTTTGGGCATTCGCCGTCACCACCGCGAACGCCGGCGATCATCTGTTCGACTCCGGCTTCAACGAGATGCCGGAGGGCCCACGCAGCGATGCCGAAGCGGCGCGCTTCCTGACCCAGGCGACCTTCGGCGCGACGCTGGCGGAAATCCGCCGCCTGCGCACGATCGGCTACAACGCCTGGCTCGACGAACAGTTCGCGCTGCCGCCGAGCCTGCACAAGCCATACCTCGATGCGCAGGCAGCACAAGGCTTGAATGTCTACCAGAATGCGCGCCAGGAAGCCTGGTGGGATCGCGCGATGCGTGCTCCGGATCAGTTGCGCCAGCGCGTGGCCTTCGCATTGAGCGAAATCCTGGTGGTTTCCGACCGCTCCGGCGCGATCGAGGGCCAACCCTTCGGCATGGCGCATTACTACGACGTGCTGCTGCAACGCGCTTTCGGCAGTTACCGCGAATTGCTGGAAGAAGTCACCCTGCACCCGGTGATGGGCCATTACCTGTCGATGTTCAAGAATCGCAAGCCGGATCTTGCCAACAACATCCGACCCGACGAGAACTACGCGCGCGAGATCATGCAACTGTTCTCGATTGGCCTGGTGCGGCTCAACAACGACGGCACGCAGATCACCCAGTCGGGCCTGCCGGTGGCGACCTACGACCAGCAGACCATCCGCGGTTTTGCCCACGTGTTCACCGGCTGGAACTGGGCCAACTGCCCGCGCACCGATGGCGGACAGTGGTGGGAATGGGAGTGGTGTCCGTCGGGGCCGCAAGGCAACACCGGCATCGGCTGGTTGTTGCCGATGCAGGAATGGGAGCAGTACCACGCCAGTGAAGATTCCAAGACCTTGCTGAACTACAGCGGCGTCGCCTTGCCGGGCGGAGTGCTGCCAGCCGGCGGCGCGGCAGGCCCGAACCTGGAACAGGCGCTCGACAATGTCTTTCGTCATCCGAATGTCGGACCCTTCATCGCCCGACGCCTGATCCAGCGATTGGTGTCGAGCAACCCGTCGCCGGCCTACGTGGGACGTATCGCCACGCTGTTCAACAACAACGGACAGGGTGTGCGCGGAGACCTGCGCGCCGTCGTGCGCGGCATCCTGATGGACAGCGAGGCGCGCAGCTTGCCGACGCTGGCCAGCAACCGCGGCAAGCTGCGCGAACCGCTGCTGCGCCAGACCCATGTCTGGCGCGTGCTCAATGCGCGTGCCGACAACAACCGCTACCAGGAATGGAATGCCGAGTTCAACCTCGGGCAGGCGGCACTGCGCGCGCCGACCGTGTTCAACTTCTTCCTGCCCGATTTCCGGCCTGCCGGCGAGTTGTCGACGCTGGGGCTCGACGCTCCCGAATTCCAGATCGCCACCGACCCGTTGATTGCCAGCACCCTCAACCAATTGGGTGCGCGCGTTTACTGGAACTGGCGCGGCAACGACTGGCAGGGCCCGGAGGACATCGTCGTCGATCTCGCGCCGTGGCAGGGGTTGGCGATGCGTCCGGCTGCGCTGGTCGACGCCTTCGACCTGCTGCTGATGAATCGCACGATGTCGCCATCGATGTACACGCTGCTGGTCAACCACATCAGCACCTTGAATCCGAGCGGCGACCAAGGGCGCGAACGCATCATGGACACGGTCTGGCTGATTCAGTCCTCACCCGAATACGCAATCGAGCGATGACCCTCATGAATCGACGTCAGGCTCTGAAACACATGCTGTGCGCCAGCGCATCGAGCGCGCTGTTCACCGCGCTGGCCGGCAAGTTGTCGCTGGCGCAGGCCGCCACCCGCAGCAGCCGACGGCTGCTCGGCGACGACTATCGCGCGCTGGTCTGCGTATTCCAGTACGGCGGCAACGATGCGCTGAACATGCTGGTGCCGCGCGACGCGGCCGGCTACGCCACTTACAGCACCTCGCGCAGCGGACTGGCGTTGCCACAAGCCAACCTGCTGCAGTTGTCGCCCTCGGTGCCACCGTCTGGCGGCGGCAGCTACGGGCTGCATCCGGGCATGCAGGGGCTGCAGTCGCTGTTCAACACTGGCAAAGCGGCGATCCTTGCCAATGTCGGCCCGCTGCAGTATCCGATCACCAAGGCGCAGTACCAGGCTGGATCGGTACCGGTGCCGGCGCAACTGTTCTCGCACAGCGACCAGCAGGTGCTGTGGCAGATGCCGACCGCAGAGGCTGCCGACCGCCGCGGCTGGGGTGGGCGCCTCGCCGATCTGTTCTTTTCCAGCAATCCCAACCAGCAACTGTCGATGAACATCTCCATCGACGGCGAAAACGTGTTCCAGTCGGGCAACTCGATCGTGCCGTATTTCGTTGGCCAGGACGGCGTCGACGGCATCTATTTCGTCAACCAGGAGCCCTGGAACGCACCGCGGCGTGCCGTGTTCGAGGCGCTGCGCGATGCCAGTTACAGCCACGCCATGCAACGCGAGTACGCCAACCGGGTACGCCGTGCGATGGACAACGAAACCATGGTCAACGCCGCATTGTCCGGCGCGCCGCCACTGACGGTCACCTTCCCCGACAGCTCGCTCGGCCGCCAGTTGCGCATGGTGGCGCGGCTGATCAGCAGCCGCGACGCGCTGCAGATGAATCGCCAGATCTTTTTCGTCGCCCAGGGCGGCTACGATACCCACGCCGCCCAATTGGCCGATCACCCCGGATTGTTGAGCGACCTGTCGGCATCGATGAGCGCGTTTTACGCCGCCATGGGCAGCCTCGGCGTGGGTAGTCAGGTGACCGCATTCACCGCCTCCGACTTCGGTCGCACACTGACCATCAACGGCGACGGCACCGATCATGGCTGGGGCTCGCACCACTTCGTCGTTGGCGATGCAGTCCAGGGCGGGCGTATCGTCGGGCAGATGCCGAACCTCACGGTCGGCGGCCCGGACGATGCCGATTGGGGACAGATCATCCCGACCCTGGCGGTGGATCAATATGCGGCGACGCTGGCGACCTGGTACGGTTTGAGCGACAGCGACCGTGCGCTGGTGTTTCCCAACCTGTCGCGATTCAACTCGCCGAACCTCGGCTTCATGGCGGCCGTTTGAGCGTGCGTCGGTGGAGCGCAGCGGCAGTGCTGGCGGCCCAGTGCACGGTTGCCAGCGCACTCAACAATTGCCTGCCGGGCGATTTCGTCGACCGTCGCGGTCGCGACGACGTGGTCATCGCCAACGACCAGCCGGGCAATCCCTTCCTCTACCGGCCGCGCTGCGTGACCGTCAGCGCAGGCGCCCGCGTGTTGTTCCGCGCATTGCCGAGCTTCGGCAACCATCCGCTGTTCGCCGGCAGCGTCAGCGGCGGTAGCGCAACCTTCGACCCGAGCAGCCCGATCGGTTCGATCACCAGCGGCGACGAGCGACAGGTCGTGTTCGACCAGGCCGGCGAGTACCCCTACTACTGCGACTTCCATTTCGCCCAGGGCATGCTCGGCTCTGTACGCGTGGTGGCGCCATGGTTCGCCGACGGGTTCGAGTGAGCGTGCTGCGAGCGCAGGCGTCAGTGGGGCGAATAAAGAAATCGTACAACCACCGGATTGGTAATATGAAGGTTCGTCGCTCATTGGGAGGGGGTTGCGGTGCAAACTTCACTTTCTCGCTTGACGCTCTTTGTTGCCAGCTTGGGATGCACGTGTGAGGTAGCAGCCGCGCCGTTTGCGTACATCACGTCGAACACTTTCAACGGACACGTAAGGGTCATCGACCTGGCCAGCAATCAGGTCGTCGGCAGTCCGATTTTCGCCGGAGAAAACACGACCGGGATTGCCGTCAACCGCGCCGGTACGCGGGTCTACACGGTGGGGCGGGTTCAAGGCAACGGGCGCCAGGTCTCCGTCATCGATACCTCGTCCAACACCCGGATCGCTGTGATTCCATTGAGCGGCGCATCAGACGCGGAAGGAATCGCGGTCAACTCATCAGGCACCCGCGGTTATGTCGCGAACCGTTCGCTTGATTCGGTAAGCATCCTCGATCTCACCACCAATTCGGTGATGGGCAGTCCGATCGCGGTCGGCGACGGGCCGTTCGGCGTCGTGCTGAATCCTGCCGACACCCGCGTGTACGTCACCAACAGCCTTGGGCAGTCGGTATCGGTAATCGACACCTCTACCAATACCGTCATTGCCACGATCCCGGTCAATGGACTGCCGCAAGGAATCGTCGTGCATCCCGACGGCAACACCGTATATGCAGCGCGGCAGGGACTGACGAGCGGTGTCTTGCTTATCGATGCCACGACAAACACCTTGAGCGCCACCTCGATCACGGTCCTCGGCTCCCCACTTGGCCTGGCCATCAACGCTTCAGGAACCCGGCTCTACCTGGGCAACACTGGCGGGACGCTTTCGGTGATCAATACCGAAACCAACACGGTCGTCGCCTCGCCAGCCGTTGGAGCCGTGCCCTACGGCATAAGCGTGCACCCTGACGGCAGCCGCGTTTACGTGGTCGCCAATAATTCGGATCGCGTGGATGTCATCGAAACCGCCGGCAACACGCTTCTCACTTCTGTGCCGGTAGGTCAGTTTCCCGTCTCATTCGGTCAATTCATCGGGCCAAGTGGCGATGGGATCTTCGCCAATGGGTTTGAGTGAGGGATCCGCACTCGTGCTCCCTTCCAATTAGGGAACCTCTGAACAAGTCGTCATTGCGAGGAGCGAAGCGACGCGGCAATCC
>ERZ761602.6885-NODE-6885-length-12412-cov-7.738772_pt1 | contig 12412 bp, 7 predicted proteins | sample MGYA00512165_ERZ761602 | MGnify/ENA primary metagenome ERZ761602 (study PRJEB28899, sample SAMN02445085) | bioreactor sludge metagenome | biome: EBPR sludge; isolation source: Thorneside wastewater treatment plant | place: Australia: Brisbane, Thorneside... | reverse complement strand
AAGCGCGGCGAATCCAACATCGCCCAGGGCCACGCCGACGTGACGGTGATGTTCGCCGACATCGTGGGCTTCACCAAGATGACGGAGGAGCTCTCCCCGGTCGAGACGGTGAAGATCCTGAACGACGTCTTCTCCATGTTCGACGAGATCGCCGACAAGTACGGCGTCGAGAAGATCAAGACCATCGGCGACGCCTACATGGCCGCCGGGGGCCTGGAGGGCGGCACGCAGGTGCACTACTCCGATGCCGTGGCCAACATGGCCCTCGAGATGCTCGAGCGCGTGCGCGACTACCGCCAGCGCACCGGCGAGAAGGTGGAGCTTCGCGTCGGCATCGGCACCGGCCCGGTCGTGGCGGGCGTGATCGGCAAGAAGAAGTTCATCTACGACATGTGGGGCGACACGGTGAACGTCGCCTCGCGCATGGCCGCGGACGCCTACGCCGGCTCGATCCAGGTGGACCTCACGAGCTACCGGCGCCTGCACACGCGCTTCACCTTCGATGCGCCCCACGAGGTGGAGATCAAGGGCAAGGGCCGCATGCAGGTGCACCACCTGCTCGCGCGCAGCTAGCGCGCTTTCCGGCGGCCGGGCGGCCGCCCCGCCTTTGCGTCAGCCGAAGACCGCGCCCCAGAGGGCCGTGACCGCCGCGCGCTCGGCGTCCAGTTCGCCCGGGCCGAGCAGCGGATGCGCCTCGTCGTTCAGGGCCGAGGCGTGGGCCCGGGCCCGCAGCGCGAGGTAGGCGTCCGCCGCCGCGCCGGCCACCGCCGCGTCGACGATGCCGAGCTCGCCCGCGCGCTGAAGGAGCGTGTGGTTGCCCTTGTTGTCGGCGAGGGGCGGGTGGCGCCCGGACTCGGCGAGGACCAGGGCCTGCACGGCGAATTCCAGGTCCACCACGCCGCCGCGCACGTGCTTCAGGTCCCGCGGGTCCGCCTTCACCTCGGCGCGCATCTTGTCGCGCATCGCCGAGATCTCGCCCCGGAGGGCGGCGGCATCGCGCGACCGGGCGAGGATCTCGCGCCGGAGCCGCTCGAAGCGCTCGCCGAGCGCGGCGTCCCCGGCGCAGAAGCGCGCCCGCGTGAGGGCCTGGTGCTCCCAGGTCCACGCGCGCTTTTCCTGGTAGTCGCGGAAGGCCTCGAAGGACGAGACCATCAGGCCCGACGCGCCATCGGGCCGCAGCCGCAAGTCCGTCTCGTAGAGCACGCCGGCGGCCGTATGGCTCGTGAGCCAGGTGTTCACGCGCTGGGCGATGCGGGCGAGGCGCTCGGGCGGCTCGGCGGCGGTCTCGTCGTAGAGGAAGACGATGTCGAGGTCCGAGCCGTAGCCGAGCTCCTTGCCGCCCAGCTTGCCGTAGCCGATCACGGCGAAGCCCGGGGGCGGCGCGGGCGGGCCGCCGTGCACGGTGCGCGCGGCGAAGGCGAGCACCGTCTCGAGCAGCAGGTCCGCGAGGGCCGAGAGCTCGTCCGACAGCGGCATCACCGGCAGCTCGCCCTCGAGATCGGCGATCGCCAGGCGCAGCACGTGGCGCTGCTTGAAGTGGCGAAGCTCGTCCATGAGGCGTTCGGTGTCGTCGCCGTGCGCCGCGCAGGCCGCGAGGAGCTGGGCCTTCTCCGAGGCCCAGTCGGTGGCGGCGAAGCTCGAGGCGGCACGGGTGAGCTCGTCGAGCAGCAGCGGGTGGCGGGCGAGCAGGCGCGCGGCCCAGGCGCTGCGGGCGGCGAGGCGGGTCGCCCGGGCGAGCACCTGCGGATATTCGTCGAGGAGCGCGAGATAGGACTCGCGCCGGTCGATGGCCTCCACGAGATCCACCAGGCGCGCGAAGGCGGGCCCGGAGCCCTCGCGCGCGGCGGCCTCCGCGGCGGCGGGCAGCAGGCGGTCGGCCCGCGTGCGACAGCCGGCGGCGAGGCCCTGGTAGCGGCGCGAGCGCACGTAGGCTCCGAGGCGCGCCGCGCCCGGCGCGGCGTCCGGCAGGCCCGCGGCCCGCAGGTCCTCCTCGAAGGCGGCGTCGTCCGGCGTGGACTGCGGGTCGTTCAGGCGCGCGACGAGCGAGGCGGCGGCGGCCGCCGGGCGGCGCTCGAACAGGGCGCCGAAGGCCTCGGTCACGGCGGCGCGGTGGACGTCGAGGGCGGCCGAGAGCGCGGCCCAGTCGGCGAAGCCCATCGCCTCGGCGAGCAGCGCGCGCTGGGGCTCGCCCGTGGGCAGGGCCTGGGTCTGCTGGTCCTCGTAGTACTGGATGCGGTGCTCGAGGCGGCGCAGGAAATCGTAGGCGGCGCCGAGGGCGGCCACGCGCGCGGGCGGCATGAGGCCCCGCTCGCCGATGGCCGCGAGGGCGCCGCGCGTGGAGGCGAGCTGCAGGCCCGTGTCGCGCCCGCCCCGCACGAGCTGGAAGAGCTGCACGGCGAACTCGCACTCGCGGATGCCGCCGGCCCCGACCTTGATGTCCTCGGTCCGGCCGCGCCGGCCCGCCTCGGCCTGGATGCGCCCGTGCAGGTCCCGGAGCGACTCGAGCAGCCCGTAGTCGAGGTAGCGGCGATAGACGAAGGGCCGCACCAGCGCGTCCACCGGCGCGCCGTCGCCGTTGAGGACGCGACCCTTGAGCCACGCGTAGCGCTCCCACGGGCGGGCCTGGCCGATGAGGTAGGCCTCGAGGGAGGCGAAGGAACTCACCAGGGGCCCGGAATCGCCGAAGGGGCGAAGGCGCATGTCGACGCGGAAGACGAATCCCTCGGCCGTGTTGTCGGCGATGAGGGCGATCGCCTTGCGTCCCACGCGCGTGAAGAACTCGTGGTGGGAGAGGGCGCGCGGGCCGGCCGTCTCGCCGTCCGCCGCGTGCAGGAAGACGAGGTCGATGTCGGAGGAGACGTTGAGCTCGCCGCCGCCGAGCTTGCCCATGCCCACGACGAGCAGGCGATCGCCCGCGGCCGGCTCGCCGTGGTCCGCCGCGAGGGCGTCGTGGGCGTGGCGCACGGCGGCCTGGACGGCGACCTCCGCGAGCGCCGTCACCGTGGCGACGACCTCCGAGAGATCCGCGAGGCCGGCGAGGTCGCGGTGGATGATCGTGAGCATCGCGAAGGCCCGCAGCCGGCGCAGCGCCGAGGCGAGGGCCGCCTCGTCGCCGGGCGGGACGCCGGCGAGTTCCGCCTCGAGGTCGGCGCGGGCGAGCGGGGGGGCGCCGGTGGCGGCGAGGCGTTCGGCGAGATCCGGGCGGGCGCGGGCGAGCCGGGCCGCGAAAGGCGAAAGCCGGGCGGTGCGCGCGAAGGAATCGGGAAACGAATCGGCGGGAATGCGGTCGGTCATCTGTGGCGGCAGGGGTCTTCGCGCCCCTGCCGCTACAATACCCCGAAAACCGCGCCCGCCGCCCGGGGGCCGCGGGCCACGAGAACCCCTTCGAGGTCAGCATCAAGGCCCTTTCCCGACACGCGGCGCGCCTCGTCGCCGCGGCCGCCCTCGTCGCCTTCGCGCTCTTCGCGCTCGCCGTGATCGGCCTGCGCTATGGGGTGCTGCCGCGCGCGGGCGAGTGGCGCGCGGACGTCGAGGCGTCCCTGTCGCGCGCCTCGGGCATGGCGGTGCGCCTCGACGGCCTCGCGGCCGGCTGGGACGGCCTGCACCCGCACCTCGCGCTTTCGGGCCTTTCGATGGACGATCGCAAGGGCCGCCCGGCGCTCCGGATCGAGCGCGCGGACGCGGTCCTGTCCTGGTGGTCGCTGTTCGCCGGGGACCTGCGCTTCGCCCACGTGGAGCTCCAGGGCCCGCGCATCGCGCTGCGCCGCGACGCCGCGGGCGTGATCCACCTGGGCGACCAGCCGCTGAACGCGCCGGCGGGCGACGACGACGGCGCCTTCGCCGCCTGGCTCCTTTCCCAGCCCCACCTCGCGGTCCACGACGCGGTCCTCGGCTGGCGCGACGAGCGCACGGGCGCGCCGCCCCTCGTGCTCGAAGGCGTGGAGATCTCGGTGCGCAAGGCCGGCCGCCGGCATCGCGCGGCGCTCACGGCCCGCCCGCCAGCGGGCCTCGCGGCGCGCATCGACCTCAAGGCCGACCTGCAGTTCGGCCGCGAGTCGGGCGCCTGGCGGTCCCGGGGCACCGTGTACGCCGAGGGCGACAAGGCGGATCTCGCCGCCCTCCGGGCCCACCTGCCGCTGCCCGAAACCCTCCGCCACGCGCGGGGCGCCTTCCGTGTCTGGCTCGAGGTGGAACCGGGCGCCGTGCGCGCCGTCACCGCCGACATTGCCGCGGCCGCCGTGCGCGCGCGGCTCGCCGCCGACGCGCTGCCCCTCGATCTCGAGTCCTTCCGCGGGCGCATCGAGTACGGCGCGCTCCCGGGCGGCTATCGCGTGGGCACCCGCGGCCTCGCCTTCCGCACGGTGTCCGGGCTCGAGGCGAAGGCGGCCGAGTTCTCGATCGCCCTGTCGCGCGAGGAAGTCGGCCCGCCCCGGGGCGAAGTGCGCGCCGATGCCATCGACCTCAAGATCGCCGCGGCGCTGCTCGACTACCTGCCGGTGCCCCGCGAAGCCAAGGCCCGCGTCCTCCGGCTCGCCCCCCGGGGCCGGATCGACGGCGCGTCGCTCGTGTGGACCGGTGCCTCGCCCGCCGAAGCGACGACCTGGCGCGTGCGCGGGCGCTTCGAGGACCTCTCGCTCAACGCGGACGAGGCGGTGCCGGGCGCGACGGGACTCACGGGGCAAGTGGAAGGCGACGAGAAAGGCGGCACGCTCAAGCTCGCTTCCCGCGGCGCCACCTTCGAGGCCGGGCGGATCTTCCGCGCGCCGCTCGCCTTCGACCGCCTCGAGGGCGATGCCGCCTGGACGCGCGGTCCTTCCGGCCTCGAGGTTCGCATCCGCGACGCCCGTGCCGAGAACGCCGGGGCCGCGCTCACCGTGTCCGGCCTCTGGCGGGCGCTCCCCGCGGCGTCCCACGCCTCGCCCGGCTACGTGGAGCTCGCCGGCCGGGTGGAAAGGGCGAGCGCCCGCGTGATTCCCGACTACCTGCCCAACGGCATCGCCATCACCCGCGGCTGGCTGGACGATTCGCTGCTCGCCGGAGAGGCGTCCGACGGCCGCTTCGAGCTGAAGGGCGATCTGTGGCACTTCCCGTGGCGGGACGGTGCGGCCGGCAAGGACGGCGCGGCCGGCCGCTTCCACGTGGATGCCGCGTTCCGCGAAGGCAAGCTGCGCTACCACCCGGCCTGGCCCGCGATCGACCGGGTGAAGGGGCGCATCGTCTTCGACAACGCGGGCCTTTCGATCGAGGCGACGGAAGGGGCCGTCTACGGCAGCCGCGTGCGCAGCGCCCGCGCGCGCATCGCGGACCTCGGCGCGAACCCGCCGCTGCTCGAGATCGAAGGCGACGTGGACACGAGCGGGCCCGACGGCGTTCGCTTCCTGCGGGAGACGCCGCTCGTCGAGGGACCGGGCGCCTTCACGCGCACGGTGTCGATCGACGGCGCGGCGCGGCTCAAGCTCCGCCTCGCCTACCCGCTCTGGGGAACGGAGGCGGTGCGCGTCGCGGGCGAGGTCGCCTTCGCGGGCGCCACCGCGAGCGTCGGCCGTACCCTGCACCTCACGGGGCTTCGCGGCCAGCTCGCGTTCACCGAGCGCAGCGTGAAATCGACGGATCTCGCGGGCACGATGTTCGGCCAGCCGGCGCAGCTGCGCCTGTCGACGCAGCCCGACGGCACCGTGCTCACACAGCTCGACGGGCGCCTCACCGCGGGCGTGATGGGCGCCTTCCTGCCGGAGGCCTTCGTGCGGCGCATGGCGGGCGCGACGGACTGGAAGGCCCGCCTCGCCACCGGCGCCGAGGGCACGGAACTGCGGATCGAATCGACGCTCGCGGGACTGGCCGTCGGCCTGCCGGAGCCCTTCGCGAAATCGGCGCCCGAGTCGCGTCCCCTCGCCGTCACGATCCGCCGGCTGGGCACGCCGCGCGAGGAGACGGTCGCCACCTTCGCCGGCAACGTGCATGCGCGCGTCGGGCGCGCGGGCGACGGCGAGGCCGCGAAGTGGCACGCGGCCCTCAAGTTCGGCGCGCCGGTCGAGGCCGAGCCCGTTCGCGAGGGCCTGTGGCTCTACGGCTCGCTCGCTCGATTCGACCTCGACGCCTGGCAGGAAGCCCTCGCGCCCCCGGCGGGAGCGGCAGCCGGTCCGCGCGACGGTGCCGGCGCGCCCGCCCTCGAGCTGCAGGGACTCGATCTCGACTTCGGGCTGCTTCGCTACACCGGACGGGACTTCCGCCAGCTCGAGGCGAAGCTCGGCCGCACCGCCGGCGTCTGGAAGGGCCATCTCGTGAGCCCGGCGGTGGCGGGCGCGATCGAGTTCGACCCCCGGGGACGGGGACGGATCCAGGCGCGGCTCGCGCGCTTTTCCCTCGCGGCGCCCCGAAGCGGCGAGGCGGGACCGGAACCCGCGAGCCCCGCCGAAGGCGACCTGCCGGACCTGGACATCGTCGCCGAGCGCTTCGATTTCCGCGGCCGCTGGCTCGGGCGCCTCGAGCTGCGGGCGGCCCACGCCGGCGAGGAATGGCGCATCGAGAAGCTCGACCTCACCAACGGCCACGCGCAACTGCGCTCGACGGGAAACTTCCGGCGCACCGCGGGCGGGCCCCTCACGCGGCTCGACGCGAGGCTCGAGACGTCGAACCTGAACGCGCTGCTCGGCCAGTTCGGCCACGGCGACCAGGTGAAGGGCGGCGAAGGGCGACTGGAGGGCCAGCTCCTGTGGCCCGGCTATCCGTACGAGTTCACGCCGTCGATCCTGTCCGGCCGCTTCCGCGTGGAGGCCGCCAAGGGGCAATTCGCGCGGATCGAGCCCGGCGCGGGCAAGCTGCTGGGCCTCATGTCGCTGCAGTCCATCCCGCGGCGCGTCACCTTCGACTTCCGCGACATCTTCAGCGAGGGCTTCGCCTTCGACCGCATCGCGGGCGAGGTGAAGCTCGCCCGCGGCATCCTGCTGGTGAACGATTTCGAGGTGGCGGGCCCCTCGGCGCAGGTCACCATGGCCGGGGAGATCTCGCTGCCGATGGAAACGCAGCACCTCACGATGCGGGTGGTGCCCGAGGTGGGCGAGGGCGTCGCGATCGCGGCCACGGTCCTGGGCACGCCGGCGCTCGGGCTCACCACGCTCCTCGCGCAGAAGCTGCTCGCCAACCCGCTGGGCAAGGCGGTGGCCTACGAATACCTCGTGACGGGCTCGTGGGATAATCCTTCCGTCACGCGCCTCACGACGGCCCCGCCGGCCGCGGGGCGCCCCGAATCCCGGCCATGATCATCACCAAGAACTCCACGACGCCCGAGGCGCTTCGCGAGACGGTGCTCACCACCCAGAGCATGTTCCGCGTGGCCGCCATCCAGATGGCCTCGGGCCCCCAGGTGCAGGCGAACCTGCAGGAGGCCGCGCGCCTCGTGGAGCTCGCCGCGGCCACGGGGGCGCGCCTCATCGCGCTGCCGGAGTACTTCTGCCTCATGGGCATGAAGGACGCGGACAAGGTCAAGGCGCGCGAGAAGGACGGCGAAGGTCCCGTGCAGGATTTCCTCGCCGAGACCGCGCGCCGCCACAAGGCGTGGATCGTGGGCGGCACCGTGCCCCTCGCCTGCGAGGACCCGAACCGCGTGAGGAACGCGTGCCTCGTCTACGACAACGAGGGCCGGCGCGTCGCCCGCTACGACAAGATCCACCTCTTCGGCTTCGACATGGGGCAGGAGAAATACGCCGAGCAGGACACCATCGAGCCGGGCGACCGGGTCGTCGCCGTCGACACGCCGTGGGGCCGCATCGGCCTGTCGGTGTGCTACGACCTGCGCTTTCCCGAGCTCTACCGCGCGCTGGGCGAGGTGGACCTGCTCTTCATCCCGTCCGCCTTCACCGAGACCACGGGCAAGGCCCACTGGGAGACGCTCATCCGCGCCCGCGCGATCGAGAACCAGTGCTACGTGGTGGCACCCGCGCAGGGCGGCTACCACGTGAACGGCCGCGAGACCCACGGCCACTCGATGATCGTGGATCCCTGGGGCGTCGTGCTCGACCGGCTGCCCCGCGGCTCGGGCGTGGTCGTGGCCGGGGTGAATCCCACCTACACCGCGAAGATCCGCCGGAGCCTGCCGGCGCTCAAGCACCGCACCCTCGGAAAGCCCGCATGAACGACGCCGCGCCCTCCGCCCTCGATTTCGCGAGGGCCACGCTCCTTTCGCCCGCCGGCCTCGACGAGGCCGCGCTCGAGCGCGCCTTCGCGCTCGTGCGGGCCCACCGCGCCGACGACGCCGACCTCTACTTCCAGCTCGCGCGCGCCGAGAGCTGGATGCTCGAGGAGGGCGAGGTGAAGAGCGGCAGCTTCTCCCTCGACCAGGGCGTGGGCGTGCGGGTGGTGGCGGGCGAGAAGACGGCCTTCGCCTACGCCGACGACCTCACGGCCGAGGCGCTCGAATCGGCGGCGCGCGTGACGCGGGCCATCGCGGCGCCGGGCGGCGAGGGCTCGGCCCCCGTGCTCGCACCCCGGGCCCCGCGGCCCCTCTACGCGCCGGTCGATCCGGTCTCCACCCTCGACGACGCGGCGAAGGTCGCGCTCCTCGAGCGGCTCGAGCGCACCGCCCGCGCGGCCGATCCCCGCGTGCGGCAGGTCATCGGCCGGCTCTCGGGCGAATACGAGGTCGTGCTGGTGGCCCGCGCCGACGGTACGCGCGCGGCCGACGTGCGTCCCCTCGTCAACCTCTCCGTCACGGTGATCGTCGAGCAGGACGGCCGGCGCGAGCAGGGCTACTGCGGCGGCGGCGGGCGATTCGGCTACGGCCACTTCACGGACGCGCGCGTCGAGGAGGTGGCCCGCACGGCCGTGCGCCAGGCGCTGCTCAACCTCGAGGCGAAGCCGGCCCCGGCCGGTCCCATGACCGTCGTGCTCGGACCGGGCTGGCCCGGCATCCTGCTGCACGAGGCGATCGGCCACGGGCTGGAGGGCGACTTCAACCGCAAGGGCACCTCGGCGTTCTCCGGCCGCGTCGGCGAGCGCGTGGCGGCCCCGGGCGTCACGGTGGTCGACGACGGCACGATGCCGGACCGGCGCGGGTCCCTCTCGGTCGACGACGAGGGCGAGGCCACCTCGCGCACGGTCCTCATCGAGGACGGCATCCTTCGCGGCTACCTGCAGGACCGCCTCAACGCGCGGCTCATGGGCGCCCGCCCCACGGGCAACGGCCGGCGCGAGAGCTACGCCCACCTGCCGATGCCCCGCATGACCAACACCGTCATGCTCGGCGGCGACAAGGACCCGCAGGAGATCATCGCCTCCGTCGACCGGGGCCTGTACGCCGTCAACTTCGGCGGCGGCGAGGTGGACATCACGAGCGGCAAGTTCGTCTTTTCCGCGGCCGAGGCGTGGTGGGTCGAAGGCGGCAAGCTCATCCACCCGGTGAAGGGCGCGACGCTCATCGGCAACGGCCCCGACGCCCTCACCAAGGTGACGCTCGTGGGCAACGACCTCGCGCTCGACCCGGGCATCGGCACCTGCGGCAAGGAAGGCCAGAGCGTGCCCGTGGGCGTGGGCCAGCCGACCATCCGCATCGAAGGGCTCACCGTCGGCGGCACGGGCTGAGCGGCCGGGAAACTCCTGCCGCCCGCGCCGGTCCATGCCTTCGTGGCCACCGCCATCCGGCGAGGGGCCGACCCACCACCCGAGGAACTCCCCATGGACCGACGCCGATTCACCGCCGCCCTCGCGACCCTCTTCGCCGCCCGCGCCGCCTCGGCCCAGGCCCCGGCCGACCCGGGGGGGCGCATCGAAAGGCTCGTCCTCAAGCCCGAGGAATGGAAGAAGCGCCTCAGCCCGGAGCAGTACGCGGTCCTGCGGGAGGAGGGCACCGAGCGCGCCGGCACCAGCCCGCTCAACGCCGAGAAGCGCAAGGGCACCTACGCCTGCGCCGGCTGCGACCTGCCGCTCTTTTCGAGCGAGGCCAAGTACGAAAGCGGCACGGGCTGGCCGAGCTTCCACTCGCCCCTGCCCGGGCGGCTCGGGACGAAGACCGACTTCAAGCTCATCTACCCGCGCACCGAGTACCACTGCATCCGCTGCGGCGGGCACCAGGGCCACGTCTTCGACGACGGCCCGCCGCCCACGGGCAAGCGCTACTGCAACAACGGCGTCGCCCTCAAGTTCGTCCCGGCCTGAGGATCCCTCAGCGCTGCTGCGGCCCGATCCGGCCCGTCACCGTGGCGGGCCCCTTCGCCGTCCACATCCAGCAGTAGTCCTCGTCGCCGCCCGACGTGAAGCGGCCCCGGCCCTTGTCCCTGCCGTCGATGCGGACGGGATAGGTCACGTCGTTGCCGCGGTGGAAGTGGATGTTGAAATCCACCGCGCCCGTCGCCTGCCATTCGAAGTCGCGGCTCGTTCCCTTCGGAAGCGTGAGGCATTCCTCGGCGATGCCGCCGGCCTTGAGCGCGTGCGTGAAGGCGAAGGCCGCGCCGTCCCGGCGGATGTCGGAGGCGTGGCCGGAGGCGGCGAAAAGCAGCGCGGCGAGGAAGGCGGCGGGGGTGGCGGGGCGCATGGCGGATCTCCGGCGTTTCGGGCGAAGGCGGCATTCTAGAGGCATCGGGCTTGACGGCCCGGCTTGCCAGCCCCCGATGCCCCTGCTAGCATCCCTCGCCATGAACCGCTTCGCCGCCTTCTATTTCGAGTCCTGGTTTCCCACGCCGCCGGCGGTCGGGAGAACCTAGCGCGAGCGATCGAAGCGCACGAGTTCCCGAAAACCGCCGGCCCGAAACCGGCGGTTTTTTTTCGCCTTGCCACGAGACACGCCATGACCCACTACCGCACCGACGACGTCCGCATCGAGCAGGGAGACGAGCTGCTCGCCCCCATGCAGGTGATGCGCGAACTCTCCGCCACCGATCTCACCCACCGCGTCACCTTCGAGGCCCGCAAGGGCATCCACGACATCCTGCGCGGCGCGGACGATCGCCTGCTCGTCGTCGTGGGCCCGTGCTCGATCCACGACCTGAAGGCCGCCCGGGAATACGCCGCGCGCCTGAAGGCCGAGCGCGAGCGCCTCGCCCCCGACCTGCTGCTCGTGATGCGCGTGTATTTCGAGAAGCCCCGCACGACCGTCGGCTGGAAGGGCCTCATCAACGACCCGCACCTGAACGACACGTTCGACATGAACGAGGGCATCCGCCTCGCGAGGAAGCTCCTGCTCGACTTGAACGAGATGGGCGTGCCCTGCGGCACGGAGTTCCTCGACCTCATCACGCCCCAGTACATCGCCGACCTGATCGCCTGGGGCGCGATCGGCGCGCGCACGACGGAATCCCAGTCCCACCGCCAGCTCGCCTCGGGGCTCTCCTGCCCCGTGGGCTTCAAGAACGGCACCGACGGCAACATCCGCATCGCCGTGGACGCGATCAAGGCGGCCAATGCGCGACACCACTTCATCTCCGTCACCAAGAGCGGCCACGTCGCCGTGTTCAAGACCGCCGGCAACGAGGACTGCCACGTGATCCTGCGCGGCGGCAAGGCACCCAACTACGACGCCGCGAGCGTGGACGCCGCCTGCAAGGACCTCGCGGCCGCCGGCCTCGCCCAGCACCTGATGATCGACTTCTCCCACGCCAATTCCTCCAAGCAGTACCAGAAGCAGTCGGACGTGGCGGCGGACGTGGCTGCGCAGCTCGCCGCGGGCGAAAGCCGCATCGTGGGCGCGATGATCGAAAGCCACCTGAACCCGGGGCGGCAGGATCTCGTGCCCGGCAAGCCCCTGGCCTACGGCGTGTCCGTCACGGACGCGTGCCTCGGCTGGGACGCGACGGTGGCCGCGCTCGACACGCTGGCCGGCGCCGTGCGCCAGCGCCGCCTCGCGCGGGAGGAATGACCATGGCCGAAGCCGCCCGCCAGAGTGCCCCGGCCGCCGCCCGCGCCGCCGGGTCCACCGACGACCTGCGCATCGGCGCCGTCCGCGCACTGCTCGCGCCGCAGTTCCTCGTCGAGGAACTGCCGGTGGACGAAGCGGCCCGCGCCACGGTCGCCGGCGCCCGGCAGGCCATCCACCGGGTCCTGCACGGCGCCGACGATCGGCTGGTCGCCGTGGTCGGCCCGTGCTCGATCCACGATCGCGAGGCCGCGCTCGAATACGCCCGCCGCCTCGCCGCCGAGGCCGCGCGCCACGACGCGGAGCTGCTGGTGGTGATGCGCGTGTACTTCGAGAAGCCCCGGACCACCGTCGGCTGGAAGGGCTTCGTGAACGATCCGCGTCTCGACGGCAGCTTCGACATGAACGCGGGGCTGCGGCAGGCGCGGGCGCTGCTGCTGGAGGTGAACCGCCTCGGCCTTCCATGCGGCACCGAGTTCCTGGACCTGCTGTCGCCCCAGTACCTCTCGGATCTCATCGCCTGGGGCGCGATCGGCGCGCGCACGACGGAATCCCAGTCCCACCGCCAGC
>ERZ761602.6883-NODE-6883-length-12414-cov-5.538555_pt1 | contig 12414 bp, 7 predicted proteins | sample MGYA00512165_ERZ761602 | MGnify/ENA primary metagenome ERZ761602 (study PRJEB28899, sample SAMN02445085) | bioreactor sludge metagenome | biome: EBPR sludge; isolation source: Thorneside wastewater treatment plant | place: Australia: Brisbane, Thorneside... | reverse complement strand
GCTGAGCCAAGACTTCGGCGGCGTTTGCCTTGAGGTAACTGATGGGTTTGATTTGCGACGAGTAGCGCACGGCCTGCCTCCTCGATACGATGGAGACTTAATATAGTCTTTATTCAGTCTTGCTGCAACAGCTGATCAATCCGCTCGCGCACGCAACCAAAGCGCAGATGTTCCGGCTGCGTAACCGGTACCTCTGCGGCGTCAGGCCTTACGTGCCGCGGCGGTGGAAAGGCGCGCAAGGTGGATGGGCAGCGAAGAGCTGCTTCCAGAGTCGAGGGGTGAGTTCCCGGACACGCTCTGCGGGATGGTGGCCGACGCGCGGTAACACGTCGACCAGGTAGTCGTACGGATCGATCCGGTGCAACCGACAGGTGGCGATCAGGCTGTGGATGACCCCGAAGCCCGCCGGGAAAGGCGGGATGCGACTCGAAGTACACGCGCTGCTGCATCATTCCATCCTGCCTTCTACGAATGAACTGCTCCGGAAATGGTCAATTTGCAGTCATTAGGAAGGTATTCAGACCAATTCACGTGCCGCCAGGCACGCTGGAATCCCCTATCAGGCCGATTTGGCAGTGATATGCCAGCCGTGAATTGTCACCAGACGGCTGCTGCGTGAAATATACGCTCGCAAGCCGGATGCGATCCCTCTTGAGAAATGCCCCGGTGTTGGCACGGATTTCGTCGATCTCGGCCTCTTCGTCAAAGGTGAACAGGAAGCCCTTTGCTTCGACGCTTAACTCAGTGATGCCCCACTGTGGTTTCGATGTCTCCAGCTCCCGGCCCGGTTCGACGACGTAGAACCACTGCTGGTCGCCGTCGCGCCAATAAAGGTACATGCGGCGCCCGGCCCGGAAGCGATAGAGATTCTGATGGTAGCTCAGCAATCGGCCGGCCCGGTTGGCGTCGGCCAGCCATTCGACGAGGCTGTGGTTTTTTTTCTTTCGCTGTTCGAGCAGCACGTTGCGCAGACGCTGTGTCTCGCAGGCCCGCACCGTATAAGCCGCCTTCGCCTCCGGGTCGTATTCGCCCTCGGACGGAAGCGCTTCGCTTATGCATCGCGACGGCGTGACGAAAGCGTCCTTTCCATAGGTCTGCGACATCATCGCCTGGTAGTTCGGCATCGCCCCAAAGCGGCGCGTGCCGTCGTCCTCTCCGGTGGCGCGACGCAACAGCACCTGCGTGAGATTGCTCCCCGCAGCTCCCGCACGGCCGACCGGCTCACCCATCGTGTCGCCCACCCCAAAGCGCTGAAAAGCCGCCGGGTTGTCTCCCGTATTCTGCGCTTGCCAAGGTTTTCCATCCCAGCGCAAAGGCACATCCCAAATCGCCAGGTTCTTGAAGCCACTATTGGGCAGAGGCTGTCGATGCCGGCGTATCCGCCCGGCAAACTGGAGAATGTCTCGCTCTTGTCGGCTCTCGATCACGCCCCAATCAAAATCATGATCCCGGCCGGTGGTCTCCAGCGTCGAAATGAGGATCACCGCGATGTTCAGGCACGGCGAACCGGCAACGAAATCCCGCACGAAGGGATTTGTCAGCGGCGCGAGATCGCCATTTTCTCCCTTTCGGCATAGCATCCGGTTCAGCTGCCCGTCAATCCAGTTGCGACTTGCCAGCGACAGTCTGCCATGAAGACAAACCACGCGGATATCGAGCGCCTCGCCAGTTTTTTCCTCGGCGGCCCAGGTCGCGAGCGCCAGCGCGAAGCGCTGGCAATGCACGACATTGACCACCTGAAGGCAGCCAAAGGAAAAGCGGCGTCCATCCGGCAGCAAGACACCGTTGTGCCGGTGGAGGTGAGAGACGGCATCCAACAGCGACCTGAGCTGCTGGCGCTGCGTTGAAGCACGAGAATCCGCAGTTTCCATCGGCGAATAGATCGGATGATGGATATATCCGGCAACGCGCCGCTTACCCTGCGCGCCTAAAGTCTGCGCAACCGACTCGGCAAAGGCCAGGTGTTTCTGCTCGAAATCTTCCGCCAATGTGATTTTCTTGATGACGGGCGCCGTCGAATCCGAGAACCAGCCGCCAAAGATCCGTGTCTCTGCGCTATCCAGCGCATCGCGGGACTTGACACCGGCGAGATAGGCACGAAAGAGAGCAAAAGCGATCACTGGGGAGAGCGTTGCCGAACTCAGAATGAGGCGGCTGCGCCAGAAACCCGCAGCTTCGACTAGACGGCCAATCGCCAGAAGATCCACTGGCGAATACATGTCAACTTCGTCGATGATCAGATCCGAGGATGCCATGCGCAGTAGATGGGTCAGGTAGCTACCGCGCCGTCCGTCGGCGAGCTTCATCACCGTATCGAGCGTCGCCGCCAGCACCGGGGTGGTGATCATTCGCGCTTCGCGATCCTTGAAGCAGCGTAGCGTGCGCATGCGTTCGCCGAGATCCGGTGATGAACCGCCGCCGACGAGCTCGATAGCCTCGTCGTCGCACTCCGGATTGCAGATCGACTCACGGAGATCCTGCGACCCGCCTTCGATGTCGTAAATCTTCTGGATAAGCGGGTCGCCGATGATCGTCGCCATGTCGTCGCTGCCAAACCCCATGCCGGCGAACTCGCTGCCCGATTGCAGGGTAAGCGAGCGCAAGGGCGAGGCATAGACCACGCGCAAAGCGCTCCTGAACGCTGCGGCGACTTTCAGTGCACCGATGGTCTTGCCGGAGCCGGTGCCGGCGATCATGACGCCAAAAAAAGCGCCTTCATGGACGCCCGTACGATGCGCGCGAATTGCGCCCGCCGCTTCGTCCTGCCACGCATATTTCGGGTCCCGGCCCTTCCTGCGCAGCGCCAACGGAATTTCGCACGCTTCCACGCCGGGCATTTCGCGACGCAGCGTCAGGATTTGCTGGGCGGCCAGGACGGCGTTGCGGCTCACCGCGATCAGGTGCGCGTGCAGCTTTTGACCGAGGGTCGGCGAACCGTCGGGGAGCACGGCCGAGTTGGCGTAGGCGTAGAGCGGCGAAGGCGAACGGTCGGGTCGCTTGTCTGAGGAGACGAGGTGATCGGCAAGCTGGAGCGCCGGCCGTCCGAAAAGCCGCAGGTGATCGAAGAGCCACGGTTTCGCTGCGGCAAAGTCAGGATCGGAGAGAAGGCCTGCCAGCGATTGCAGGTCGTCGCGCAATCGCTTCTTCCAGGCCTCGTGCAACCACGGCAGTCCTTCCGCAACGAGGGTATCGACCCTCAGGTCGTTCGCATTTAGCCGCGCGTGACCCGAAGAATTGATCGATGCCGCTGCGAGTGAGACGAGCGGATCGCCCTCGGGCAGGCGATGATGGGCGACCATTAGCCACAGCAAGCCGAAAAGCACCGGGGTTTCCTTGCAGGCACGCCGATCGGCCCCCGAGAAAATCCTCCCGTCGTCGCTGTCTTCGCCCCCCTGGTTCCCCGCGTGGTGCTTCGCCGCCTGCGCGTGCAGGGACTTGCGAATCCTGTCGTCGAGTTCGTCATTGTCGATCGCCGCGATGAAGGAAGCGACCCACTGGTCGTCGTCGCCAGATACATGGAGCCAGCCCAGCATCATGGCGCTGACCGCTTCGTGGCGAAAGGCTTCCTGTCTCTTCTCGTTGCGAATTACCTTCTGAAATGCGCTGTTCGCCTTACCGATGTCGTGCAGGAGCCCGGCGAGCGAGACTAGCCTCGACATCAGCCGCACGGGGTAGGGCAGGTCGGTGTCTTCCTTGCGCAACTTCTTGGCGGTCCAGCCCGTGGCGCAGGCACCACCGGCGGTGAAAGCTCGCTTGTTTCCGATGATCCAGGCGACCACCCGCGCGCCATCGCTCGTGATGCGGTGGCACACCACCGAGCTGTGTCGCGAACTCGCCCGGTTCAGCAGCGCCTTGACAGTATTGAGTCCCTCCTGCGTCAGCGACGCTTCCCAGGCGTTGTTGCCGATCCGCGTCGCGTAGCGGTCAAGAACCCTGCGCGCGCTGGCGTTAGCCTTGCCAGCGCTCTCCGAGGTGAAGATCACGTTCACCGGACCTCCACGGCCACCGCCTTGATGGTTTCGAACATGAATTCAATGGCCTTGAGCCGGCGGATTTCGCGCAGGCATTCGCTCCGGAACTCCTGATCGGTATGGCCCTCAGCCGCGCACGCGAAAGCCAGGGGCATGATGATTCCATCCTTGACGAGGTCGGCGGTGTCGAAAACCAGCGCACCGCGCCGCGTCAGGCCGTGCGATACAGGCAGCGAATGCGGGATGCCTAAGACCCAAAGCACTGTCGCGGCCAGGCCGTAGGCTAAGTAGTTGCCGTGGTCGAGAAACGAGTTCGCGAGGTCTCCCCCATCACGCTTCCCCTGCTCGCGGGCAAAGCCGGACAGGCCAAAAGCCTTGGCCAGGACGGCGTACATTTGCTTGGCGCATTGCGCTTCGGCTTCCATGATGCCCTGCGCCGATGGCGCAGCGGCAATCGCCGAACGGAAGCGAATGGTCATCGGCTGTGGCGAGGCGCCAGCTTCGGCAACGCGCTTGATCCTACCCCATGCGGCATCGACGAAATCGCAGCGCGCGATGGCCATGCGCCGGGCCATCACCAGGCGCTTTTCCGGTACAAACCACTTGGCGACCCATCCCTGAAGGTATTCGGTGGGCCGATATTCCGACTGCGACGCCAGGAAGATCGGGGTACCCCCGCCCCCGGCGAAAGCGAGCATCACACCATCCTCGGACAGCCGGCGCGCGGCCGACTGGGTGATCGAAGTGCCTGTTCCGAGTAGCAAAACCGAAGTGTTGCCGGTAGGGATGTTCCAGTAATAGGTGCCCGCGCTTTCCTGGTCGACCGCATAGTCGACCCGGTCGTCGCGCATCAGCACCCGGCAATGTTCGAGATAGAAAATGCCCTCACGTTTCGAATGAAGGATGGCGATCGATTTTTCGAAAGGTTTGGACACAAGAAAGACTCCGGCAGCCGCCATCTCGGCGGTGAATTCTTACAAACCATCTTCTAAGCCTCCAAATCAGGGCAGGCCCCGAGCGGAAGATACGTCTTGCAGAGCAACAGAGTGCCGCAAAATAACGTGCTGCCACTGTACACGGTGAGCAGAAAACACACAACACCATGGTATGTAAAATATTTGCCGTTTTTCTCTTCAATCACCTTAGAATACGGCCCGTCATCAAACGATTTCGGAGATTTCAATGATCAGGAAGAATTCGGAAACCTCGCTGGCTTCATTGGTGAAGCGGTCGGTTTGCACGGTCAGGAAAAAGGACATGACCGACGAAATCCCGTGCTTGTGGTCAGCCGATCCCGACGGACTGGATCGTTGGGCAAGTGCGCTGCTGGCAGAGGTAGGACCGAAGGATACGTCGCGCGAAAGCCTCGAAAATTATTTTTCGCAATTACCATCGATCCTCGGGAATATCGGAACCCATGGTTTCAAACTTCCGAATCCGGAAGTTTCGACGCGACCGATTTTTGCGGTCAGGCCAAACCCAGCGTCCATTCCTAGGGGTCTCATCGGTGAAGCCTTGCTGCCGCCGGGTCTGCTGTATTCGGGCGACGCAGCAAAGATACGCTTCGCAAAATTTCTACTGGCCAAGGTGGTGCTCGACGAAGAGCCGACTCGCGTTCTCGACCAATTGCTGCTCGGCGAAGACTGTGCACTTGCTGCGGCGCTGATCCGCGCCGGAATGCCGACAAGCTGCTGCAATGAAACCGCCGCTGCCTACCACGAGCAGCTAGGGAGTGACCTTGCCGGGACTGCGATTCACCCGCTCGGCAAACAGATCTTCTACGAAGAACAAGGTTACGAAGATGTGATCATTCTGCCTGTTGCATCGGAGCCGATGATCGCCGAAATGCACAGGCAAGCACAGTCCTCTGGCCGCTGGCTTGCGTCACGAAAGCTGTGTGCGGTCGGCGGCGCAAATCCAGTCAATGGCGGAGGGCTGTGCAGCGACCTAGGGGGAGCTTTTCAGCTATTGATGGCCGAGCCCCCCGGCGCAGCGGATTCGTCCCTGGCGGTGCGGATGGCACGCGGCGGGCGGGTTTACACGCGCTACAGCATTCGCGGAGACAACATTCAAACCTTCACCCGCGCTGCTCCCCTCAAGCAAATAGTCGGCAACAGCGAGCAACGCGAGAAAGAACAAGTCGCTTACGACTGGTTTGCCGACGTGTTGATGGCGCCGTTGCTTGCGGCCGATGAACTCGTGGCTGCTGGCACGATCGCGAAAGGTGAAGAGTGGGCAATCGGAACCTATCTCAAGCGCAATCGCGAAGAAACCGTTGGCGAGCCGATGGCCCAGGCTGCGGCCATCGAAGTGTTCGACCTCGTCGCCAGGGCGCACCTCAGCCTCCTGCGGCACAGCGCGGACCAGCGAATTCGGGACGTATTGATCGAAAAAATGACTGGGGCACTCCTGTGATTACTGCTATTCGATTTCACGGTGTGGGCATCAGCGCGTCAGGCAGCCTGCTGACCGGTGGCGCCGCTGCTTTTCCTCGCAACGCGGTCGGCTTCGTGCATGCCCTAGAGCGTCATCTCAAAAGACAGGCGCTATCGCTCGGTGAAAACCGGCGGGTGGCGATCGGCGTCGAGAATTATTCGCTCCACAAGGGTGAAAAGAATCCGGCCACGGCGAAGATGGCTTTGTGGAAACCGTGGAAGGGCAGGTCGGAAATGGCTCCTTCCGTGCTCGATTACGAATTGAAGTGCGATGCCACGATCACGCTGATCATTGATGCCGACGATCTGCTCGACGTCGAACCCCTGCGAGCTGTGCTCAAGACAGTGGTGCCATCGCTGCGCTTCGCCAATGGATCGATATTCGTCGGCGAGCGATTCTCGCAAGTCTTTTCCGGTTCCGATGGCGAGACACTGAGCCGGGCGATCAAGGCAGTGCGCGCGTCGCGCGCGCAATTCATGATCAGTCGCGACAAACTCGTCACCAAGGGCCGCGAGTTCGATTCCTTCGCCGATGGCCTGGCGTTGTTTGATGAGACGCCAACGAGCGACGACAGCGCGGAGGAAGGCGCCGCTGAGGCCACGTCAGATGCTGGCGATACTGAAGATGCCAAACTCGCACGGAAATGGCATCGCCAGCAGGCCGGATGGGTGGTTCCCCTAGAACGGGGATATCAGGCCGTTACCCCACCCATTTCCGGTCGCGCCGCAGCGCGCGATCCGCACATTCCCTCCGTTGTCGCCACCCCTGTTCTCGGGCTCGGTGAGTTCATCACGGCCAGGCGTCTGATGCGTAATCTGGAGTTGAACGCCTTCTGGCATCCCTTTTCGGATCGCGCAGCGGGTCTCTATCTTTTCAATGCGTCGTCCTTTAATTCCTAATCGAGGTTGATCATGAGCAATGTGGCACTTCCTTCCTTTTTCTCGGTTTCCCGCGCCATACAGTACAGCAACGGGATTATGCGCGCAGTCATGGACGATGGCTCGCTAAAGCCAATCGCCGTACACGAATTTTCGGTTCGTGGCGCGAAGTCCAGTCACGGCGATGCTTACAAGCTCTCTCGTGGGGACGCAAAAACGGTCAAGGACATCAACACGCCGAACCCGCAACGGGTGGATGGCGCATTCCTGCCGGAAGATTCAAAGCGTCTGCGCCTCTCCTTTTCGATGAACGTCATCGCGATCTCGACCGATCGGCAGTCGTGTAACGATTTTGCCTACACCGGCAAGATTCGGAAGTTCCTCGATACCTTCCGCGACGTCAGTGGCTTCGAGCGGCTTGCTCGCTTAATTGTCTGGCGCATTGCTGCGGCAGCTGCGCTCTGGCGCAATGGCTATGGCGTCGACAAGACCGTCCTGATCAGGGGCGAGGGCAAGGAGTGGCGCTTCGATGCGGACGCCGTCTCGGCGGCAACACCCGAGGGCTTTACGGCTCCCGACGATCTCGTCGACCTCGTCGCCGGTGCGCTTGCGAATCGGCGCGAGGTGCTGATGTTGTCGATTGACACGGAAGTCACCATCGGTTTCGGACAGGAGGTATTTCCGAGTCAGGAACTCGAAATGAAGAAAGAGGCGAACGGAAAAAGCAAAGTCTTGTATTTCGTCCCGGATGGTGGAGTCGAAACGGCAGCCATGCATCCGCAAAAAATTGGTGCGGCAATTCGTGCCTTCGATATCTGGCATCCGGAATTCGCCAATGCAGGGCCGTTGTCGATCGAGCCGATGGGCTACTCGCACCAGCACCAGCAGAGCTTTCGTAGCGTCGATTCGAAGACCGATCTCTATTCGCAACTGATGGCCATTGAAGATCTTGAAAAAGAGATGAAGTCTAAAGGAAGGGCGGACGATCGCTCAGTCTATCTGGCAGCCTGTCTGATGCGTGGGGGAGTTTTTTCGGCAAGCGCTGATAATGAAAAGAAGGCTGCCGACGCGATTGCCAAAAAACAGCATGCCGCCGACAAGAAAGCGGCCCAGAAACCTGGCAAATTAGATGCTGACGCTGCCACTGGCTTTGTCGCGGAATAGCAGTGGTCAAGCGCATGGAGAAAGCAGCCAACCGTTGCCTTTCCTTGCCTTCACCCGATGAATGGTGGGAGCGCCCATGAATCCGAAATATTACGTTGATCTCGATGCCCGTAGCGGCCGGGGACCTCTCGATCCGGGGGAGGTAAATTTCCTGATGTCGCAGATGTTCAAGGGGACGCACCTGGCGATCGTTCAGGAATGTGGGGAAAATGCCTCCAGCCAGAATGCAATCGCTATCGCTTTCCCGCTCGCCTGCGAAACCGGGCACGGTGGGTTGCTGCGCGTATTTTCCGACGACGAGAAGGTGCTGGGGCGTTTCTTGCGGCACCCGCACATCCATCGTTATGTTCGTCATTTACACCCCACTATCCAGGAGGTGCCTGCAATCGAGAAGTTTACGACGTTTTCCCGAAATCGTGTTGCCGATCGCCTCTCTCCATCAGCCCGCAAGCGGGCACGGCATCGGCTGAAAGAGCTTGGCTTTGCGATTCCAGCGAAACAACGCGAGCAGCCAGGTCTTGTAATCGCTCTGCAAAGTCAGTCCAACGGGGAGACCTTTCTGCTTCGAATTCAGCGCCGCGATCTGCCGGACAGGAGAGCAGTCGACGGCGCTGCGTTCAATGCCTATGGGCTGTCCCGAACGCATGCAGTGCCGATGTTTTGAGCCAAGCCGCGATCAACGCGCTGGTTTGGCCCGAGCATCCCCGCCCAGGAAATGTGGTGTTCTCTCGCTGATCCGTCCGTTCTCCAGGAATCAGGCACTTACGGTGTCGGGGCGAGAACATCACATTGGGCAACACTATTCACCGATAATTATGATTTATTGGGAAAATTGTAGTTTGTTTTGCGGTTTGCCGCCGTGATGGCGGCTTAGAAAGCACTGGCGGCGACTTGAAGATCGTCATCTGAGTTTGCCGCCGTGATGGCGGCTTAGAAAAGACGAATGAAAACATGCCCCAAGTTCATGGGGTTTGCCGCCGTGATGGCGGCTTAGAAAACAATGATAGCATTCGCCGCAGACGCGCCCGCGTTTGCCGCCGTGATGGCGGCTTAGAAACGACTGCGTGAGCGTGCATGACTTCGGCGTTTGTTTGCCGCCGTGATGGCGGCTTAGAAATCGACAACTCTGTTCCGCTGACGCTTTCGCAGGTTTGCCGCCGTGATGGCGGCTTAGAAAGGAGTTGCTGAAGTTCACCGCCGATCCCGCTGGTTTGCCGCCGTGATGGCGGCTTAGAAATAAGCGAATACCCCGCGCCGCAAGTAGCACGCGTTTGCCGCCGTGATGGCGGCTTAGAAAAGAAGCCATAGCCGACATTGGCGCGAGCATCGGTTTGCCGCCGTGATGGCGGCTTAGAAAACAGACTTCGCGCGTGCTCGCGCTCAATCGACGTTTGCCGCCGTGATGGCGGCTTAGAAAGAATTGCTCGGCGACGAAGACGGCGAACAGCCGTTTGCCGCCGTGATGGCGGCTTAGAAATTTCGATACGCTCAAGTCTGGACGAATCGCCAGTTTGCCGCCGTGATGGCGGCTTAGAAATTGCGGGTGCCTCTGTCGGTTCGCATCATCTGGTTTGCCGCCGTGATGGCGGCTTAGAAAGCGCTGGAAAGTACAAAGCTCTCGCAGATAGCGTTTGCCGCCGTGATGGCGGCTTAGAAACGCAAGGCATAGCCTGGACGACGCAAGCGAACGTTTGCCGCCGTGATGGCGGCTTAGAAAGCTGGATAATAACGGCAATTACTTCGGCGCCCGTTTGCCGCCGTGATGGCGGCTTAGAAATGACCAATTCCAAGGTCAAGTACACGCTGCAGGTTTGCCGCCGTGATGGCGGCTTAGAAATTGCAGTCTCGGCCACTGCGACAGGTGCGGAAGTTTGCCGCCGTGATGGCGGCTTAGAAATCTGACGGAACCCTGTTGTGCCTTGCAGTCTCGGTTTGCCGCCGTGATGGCGGCTTAGAAATGCAGGCCCCAGGGGCGCCGCTCGACCCGAGCGTTTGCCGCCGTGATGGCGGCTTAGAAAATCAGCTCAGCGAGCCTGAGCGCGATTGCGGTGTTTGCCGCCGTGATGGCGGCTTAGAAATGTTTCTCCATTGCTCAGGCGCACGAGCACACGTTTGCCGCCGTGATGGCGGCTTAGAAAGAACTCGATCAGCGACAGCAATGCGTACAAGTGTTTGCCGCCGTGATGGCGGCTTAGAAATACGGACAGGCGCAGAAACGACGCTGATCGTCGTTTGCCGCCGTGATGGCGGCTTAGAAACCGAGGCCGTAGTGCTTGGCTCCGTTGCCGTCGTTTGCCGCCGTGATGGCGGCTTAGAAATCTTCGGCGAGGAAGCAGTGACGGATTTGCTCGTTTGCCGCCGTGATGGCGGCTTAGAAATGGTGGGATTGCCCTCGGCGGGCGGGGTTTGCGTTTGCCGCCGTGATGGCGGCTTAGAAATTGAGCTGCACCAGGTAGGAGCGCGCCCATTCGTTTGCCGCCGTGATGGCGGCTTAGAAACACGATATTGCGATAGCGCAAAGCGAGGGAACGTTTGCCGCCGTGATGGCGGCTTAGAAAAATAGCCGGTAGCGGCACCGGTCTGGCTGGGGGTTTGCCGCCGTGATGGCGGCTTAGAAATCGGCGCGAGACGCATCGCGGAAGCGGGCGGCGTTTGCCGCCGTGATGGCGGCTTAGAAATTGGAGTTAACGTTATCTGCGTGGACTCCGCCGTTTGCCGCCGTGATGGCGGCTTAGAAATGGCCGACAAGTGCGCGCCCGGCTCCGTGCTGGTTTGCCGCCGTGATGGCGGCTTAGAAAGATGGCGCATAGCTCGCCGTCCATGTCATTTCGTTTGCCGCCGTGATGGCGGCTTAGAAAATCATAAAGTCCGCCGAGGTAATAACCCTCAAGTTTGCCGCCGTGATGGCGGCTTAGAAAATTGCCGCCAGCAACCAGTCGGCCGACGGCTGGTTTGCCGCCGTGATGGCGGCTTAGAAAACGATTGCACACAAAGCAAACCTTGCAACAACGTTTGCCGCCGTGATGGCGGCTTAGAAAATGCCGATGGTCCTGGCCATGCCGCTGGGCGAGTTTGCCGCCGTGATGGCGGCTTAGAAAGCGCGTTTGTTGAAGTACGTGACACCATCAATGTTTGCCGCCGTGATGGCGGCTTAGAAATTCATGAAGGCCACGTATAACCTTCAGCGCGGGTTTGCCGCCGTGATGGCGGCTTAGAAACTTAGCGCTTCTTTCATCGATCCCCAAATCTCGTTTGCCGCCGTGATGGCGGCTTAGAAAAGAAACATGCTGGCGAAGTGGCACGACTATGCGTTTGCCGCCGTGATGGCGGCTTAGAAAACTCGCTAGGGTCTAGTTTGTGACCATACCAAGTTTGCCGCCGTGATGGCGGCTTAGAAATGCCAGGAGGCCATTGGTCGGCTGCCGATCTTGTTTGCCGCCGTGATGGCGGCTTAGAAAAGACTATTTTTCATGAAATAGAGTGAAAAAACGTTTGCCGCCGTGATGGCGGCTTAGAAATTCCAGTTTGGCGTAGTGAAATAGTGTCCCTAGTTTGCCGCCGTGATGGCGGCTTAGAAATAGACACGGTGCGAACCTGCTCATCTAAATTAGTTTGCCGCCGTGATGGCGGCTTAGAAATCAATCCACTCCTGCTCGATACCAGACCCCGCGTTTGCCGCCGTGATGGCGGCTTAGAAAGGTATGCGTGAAATGGTCACAGCTACCGACATGTTTGCCGCCGTGATGGCGGCTTAGAAAAACGGATGATAGGTCGTGGGAACTGAAGCCGAGTTTGCCGCCGTGATGGCGGCTTAGAAAAACACTCCTATAGTGAGGGTCTATGTCGTTTCGTGTGGAACTGGCCGCCGGCCGTCGCCGCTAACCGAGGCGCTCGGCAACCCGGAGCAGCGGTGTTGCCTGCGTTGAGGGCGCGGTCAAGGGCGGGCGAAGCCCGGCGAAGCGTAC
>ERZ761602.6882-NODE-6882-length-12415-cov-6.019903_pt1 | contig 12415 bp, 6 predicted proteins | sample MGYA00512165_ERZ761602 | MGnify/ENA primary metagenome ERZ761602 (study PRJEB28899, sample SAMN02445085) | bioreactor sludge metagenome | biome: EBPR sludge; isolation source: Thorneside wastewater treatment plant | place: Australia: Brisbane, Thorneside... | reverse complement strand
GGAGGTGCCGGTGGAGGGAGCGGCTTGGGCGCGCTCGGCGGCGGCGCAGCAGGCGGGGGCGCAGCAGGCGGGGGCGGCGGCCCAGCGACCGGGGCGCCGGGGATGCCCATGCCCAGCTGCGTGGAGCGGATCGCGCGGTTCGGCCTCCCCGGAACCGACGCCGGCGCTGCGGGCGCGTGCGGGTGCGACGGGGGCGGCTGCGGCACCGGCGGGCGAGGCGCCGACGGGGGTGGGAAGCCCCCCGGCACGGCCGGAGAGCGGATGCCCTCGAGCATGCCCGCGAGGTCCGGCGCGGGGGCGATGCGGGTGGCGCCGCCACCCTCGTCGTCGTCGTGCGTCGGAGCGGCCGGAGCCGCAGGCGGCGGCGGCTCCGAGCCTTGGGCGGCGCGCGCGGCGAGCGCCATGATGTGCGCCGGCAGCTCACGCATCACGGTGGCGTCCTGGCCCTCGGGCGCAGGCGGCGGAGAGGGAGGCGCCGGCGCGGGCGCAGGGGCCGGGCGCGGCGCGGCCTGCGCGGAGGGCCGGGGCGGGGGCGCCGCCATCGGCTCGCTACGCCGCGACTCCTCGGCCATGTGGCCCACCGCGACCATCGCCGTCGCGGCCTGGTCGTCCTCCACCGAGTCGTCGTCGTCGAGCGGACCGAGGCGCGCCGCGAGGCCGGGATCGGCGAGCCAGTGCTCCATCTGCTGGCGCAGCTGCAGCACGTTGGTGGTGCGCCGCGACGGGTCGGGCGTGAGAGCCGCCGAGAGGATCGCCTGCAGACGATCGTCTTGGATGCCGTAGTGGATGAGCCCGGGCACCCCGTGCGGGATGCGCTGCTCCATCTCCGGGCGTTGCTCACCGAAGGGCCAAGCGCCGGTCAGCGAGGTGAACAGTGTTCCGGCCACGGCCCACACGTCGTCGGGCGGCTGGATCTGGCCCGTCCGCAGACGCTCGGGTGAGTGAAACTGCTGGCTCTGCGCGACCTTGCGGACGTCGGCGATGACGCCTCGTTGCTCCGGGCTCGCCGTCTGGACGAGGAGGCACGAAGGCGAGACGGCCCCATGCGCCACACCGTGTTGGTGGAGCGACTCGAGGTGTTTGGCCAATCGGATGGCCCATCCCACGGCATCACGCGGGTGGAGTGGGCCTCGTTGTCGTATCCAGTCGGCGAGCGTTTCCAAGGAGCGCCTTCCAGGCTAGTCCGCCTGAGGTCGAGAGTGTAGCCCAGGGTGCACCCCCGGAGTCACTTTCGCTGCAACCGGCGGGCTGCGGTCCGCCCGCGGGGGATGTCTCCCGCAGGGTCGGCTCACAAGCGGACGGTCTCGAACAGCGCCGCAGGCACGGAGCCCGTCCGCCCGAGCGCGTCGATGAGGTCGTCGGCGGGGCAGCGGCCCTTCGCGAGGCGCGCCTCGAGGGGCTCGAGGTAGACCGACTCGTCGCGGCCGTCGGCTCTCCTGCGCGCCCGTCGCTCGAGCCCGCCTCGGGCGATCGCCACCATGCGGTTCACGATCTCGAGGATCGGCGCGCCGCCGATCTGGGAGGCCAGCGCGGTCCGCCCGACCTCTGCGCGCAGGCGCAGGAGCTGCTCGGTGGAATACGGCGCCACGAGGTCCTCGGCCTCGGAGAGCGCGCGCTCGTCGTAGAAGATGCCGGTGAAGATCGCCGCGGGCGCGACGAGCAGATCCCTCGGGAGCGAGTCGGCGCCGCGCACCTCGAGCGTGCGCTTGAGGCGCACCTCGGGGAACATCGAGTTGAGGTGCGTCACCCAGTCGGCCTCGGTCGCGACGTGGCCCTCGAAGCCGTTCGCCATGAAGTCGCGGAAGCTCTGCCCCGTGTTCTCGACGACCTTGCCTTCACGCAAGAGGAGGAACATCGGCGCGTCGAGCACCCACTCCACGTAGTCGGCGAAGCCGCCCTTCGAGTCGAGCACGCGCGGCACCAGCCCCTGACGCGAGGGGTCGACGTCGGTCCACACGTCGGCGCGGTAGCTCTTGCCGCCGTAGAGCGCGCCCTCGACGAAGGGCGAATTCGCGAGGCTCGCGATGAAGAAGGGCGAGAGGCGCAGGCCCACGCGCAGCGCCCGCATCGCCTCCGCCTCGCTCGCGTAGTCGAAGTTCGCCTGCACCGTGGCGGTGCGGCGCATCATCTCGAGGCCGTGTGCGCCGCGCGTCGGCAGGTAGCGGCGCATCACGCCGTAGCGCGACTTCGGCACCCAATCGAGATCGGCCTGGGCGGCGAGCGGGTGGAAGCCGAGGCCCAGCCAGGCGATGCCTTCGCCGAGCTCTCGACGGAACAGATCGCTCACGGCGGCGAGCTCCGCGTGGTGCTGCGTGAACTCGGCGTCGATCGCGTGCAGATCGCGCAGCGGCGCGCCGGACAGCTCGAACTGCGCGCCGGGCTCGAGCGTGACCGAGGCGCCGTCCTTCTCGAGCGCGAGCAGCGGGTCGTCCTGCGTGACGCGCCAGCCGTGCGAGGCGCAGAGCTCGCGCATCACACGCACGACGCCGTGATCGCCACCGTAGTGCAGCGGCCGGAGCGAGCGCTCGAGCAAGCCGAACTTCTCCGCCTCGGCGCCGATCAGGGCCTCCGAGCGGGGCCGGATCGCGCGATGCAAGGGCGCGAGCAGATCGTCGAAGGAGCGGATCGGCACGAGCTCGGATTCATCCACGGACCCCATCGGGGCGCGGTTATAGCGTCCGGTGGGGCGCTGCGCCGCACAAATGCGCAGCTCGCGCGGGCGCGTCGATCCCCGCGCTCGAGCTCGAGGCGGCGAGCGTGGGCTCAGGCGCGGCTCGGCGCGACGAACTTGCGATCGAAGAGGCGCAACCTCCGCAAGAGCAGGTCGAGCACGAAGAGCACGATCGCGAGCAGCACGAAGCGCGACCAGAGATCCTCGTGGTAGGTGATCGACTGCCCGGCGGGGTCGAAGATCTCCGCGATCGACGCGGGCGACATGGCCCCGCCGGTCGCCGTCGCGGCGGCGGCGAGCAGCGCGCGGTTCGGCTCGAAGCTCGCGTACTCGCGCGGGTACGGGTGCGAGACGTGGCCGTAGCTCACGGCGACGACCTTCTGCGATCCGTCCGGCTGCTCGCGCAGGTGCTCGGCCTTCAAGAGGAAGCTGCCGTAGCGATCCATCGGCACCTCGGCCTGGTAGCGGCCGGGCGCGATCTGGCGGAGCTCGAAGACGCGCGACTCGCCCTTGGGCTCGGGCCCCGAGAGCGTGAGCTTCGAGACGAGGCCGTTCTCGAAGCGTTCGTCCGGCGTGAAGGCGTCGACGCTCGCGGTGAGCACGCCGCCTGCGATCTCCGCGCGCATGTCGAGCTCGCGCTGGTGTTTCTGGCGCATGTGCTCGCGCACCATCTGCCCCCAGAACTGCTCGAAGCCGGGCCAACGCAGCCACTCCACCGCCCAGCGCGATTTGACGTCGCTCGTCCACGCGAGCGACCAGCCGAGGCCCACGCGCCAGCGCGCGAGGATCGGCTCGCCGGTGTCGCTCGCGAGCAGCTGCTCCGCGGGCGTCGGCTTCATCTGCGTCGACACGTAGCCGTGCAGGTAGGGCGCCGTGCGCACGTCGACGCCGCGGAGGAACTGCGCCGAGCCCGTCTGCGTGACGGGGAACCACTCCTCGACCGCGGCCGCACGCGCGATGAGCTCGGTCTCCTTGGTGAAGATGCGCGGCAGGTTGTTCGCGTCGCTCACCGCGTGGAAGCGCCCACCGCCCGTGTCGGCGATGCGCCGGAGCAGCTGCTCGTCGACCTCGCCCAGACCGACCGTGGTGACCGTGATCGACTCGGCGACCATCGCGCTCACGAGATCGTCGATGCCGGAGGTCGGCGAGCGGCCGTCGGTGAGCAGGATGACGTGCTTGCGCCTGGCCTGCACGACGGTGATGTCCTGGTAGGCGGCGTCGAGCGCGCCGAAGATCTCGGTGCCTCCACCGGGCTGGATGCGCGCGATGTCGCCGATGATACGCGAGCGGTTGCGCGCGGGCTGGAACTTCACGTAGCGCGTCGGTGTGGTGTCGAAGGCGATGACCTCGATGAGATCGCCGGGCGAGAGCACGCCGACGGTGGCCTTCGCCGCGGCCTTCGCCATCTCCATCGGCAGACCGGTCATCGAGCCGGAGCGGTCGATGACGAGCGAGATCGCGACGCTCGGCATCTCCTTCTTGCGCTCGTTCTCCATGCGCACCGGCAGCATGCGCTCCATGGTCGTGCGATACCAACCGCCGAGCCCGTAGCCCTGCTCACCGCCCGCGAAGAGGAAGCCTCCTCCGAGATCACGCACGTAGCGTTCGATCAGATCCTGCGCGCTCTGGCCGAGCTGATCCTTCGCGACGTCGCTCAGGATGACGAAGTCGAAGCGCTCGAGCTCCTTGAGCGTGCCGGGGAAGCCGACGGCGGGGCGCACGTCGACGTCGAACTGCTGCGCCGTGAGCGCGCTCGAGAGCGGCCCTGCGTGCTCGGGTGTGCCCTCGACGTAGAGCACGCTCGGCCGACCCGGCACGTCGATCGTCGTCGCGACGCGGTTGTTGTCGGCGAAGGTGTCGGCGCTGATCTGGTCGAGCTCGAAGGCGTAGGTGACCGGCCCTGCGTAGCGGACCACGCTCTTCCACACGACCTGGTTCGGGCCGGGCACGAGCTCGAGCTCACGCACGCCGTCGAGGCCGTTGAGCGCCTCGCCCTGGTAGAGGCGCGCGCGGGCCTTGGTCGCGCGGCTCGCGTAGATCGAGGCCTTCACCTCGAAGGTCTCGCCCACCTTCACGCGATCGGGCATGCCGAGCGACTGCACGGCGACCTCCGGCGGCGTGGGCCGGTCGTAGGGCACCGTGTAGAGGCGCACGCCGAGATCGCGGGCGCGGTTCGCCTCCGCGAGCACGTCGCCGTCGGTCTCGGCGCCGTCGGACACGAGCACCGCACGCTTGAGGTAGCCCGGCGGATAGAGGCCGTAGGCGTGCTGGAGTGCGGCCTGCAGATCCGAGCCCGCACCAGGCGTCGCGAGCGGGTCCTTCGCCTCGGCCTCGGCCGCGACGTGCCTCGCGATTCGTACGCGGCCGTCGTCGCCTGGCTCGACGAGGCGCGGGCGCTTGGCGAAGCTGAGCACGCGCACCAGACCGTCGTCGGGTTTGTCGCGCATCGCCGCCTCGACGAGCTGCTCGGCGTCGGCGAGGGCCTCGTCGGGCACGGAGTCGGAGACGTCGACGACGTAGATCGTGCAGACCTTCTGCGTCTCGGCAGTGCGCGCGAGGCGGGCCATGCCGAAGGCGAGCGAAGCGACGAAGCCGATGCGCAGCAGCACCGAGAGCACACGCTGCGGCCAGGGCAGATCCGCGAGCGACTTCGCGAGCACCGCCACGAACCAGGGCGCGAGCAGCGCGACGCCGAGGATGCGCGGGTTCAAGAGCTCGTACTTCACGCCCTCGTGCACCCACGCGATCGTGGGATCCGGGTGGAGCAGCACGTATTTGCGGTAGGCGTAGAAGGCGAGCCCGGCGACCGCGAGCGTGCTCGTGACCCAGCCCGCGACGGAGAGCCGCGCGCGCCAGGGCGAGGCCTTGCGCGGGGGCCTGCGCGAGGCCGGGGGGCGTTCACTCGTGGGGCCGCTCACACCGTGATCCTCCGGTGGTAGGTGAGCCACTCGATCGCGCTCACCGCCACCACGGCGAGCAAGAGGTAGATCCAGATCTCACGCCGCACACCGACGACGAAGCCGCTCGGCTCACCCGCGAGCGTGCCACCCACCTCGAGCTTGTCCATCGGCGTGATCGCGCTCTCTCGTGGGTCGACGAGGTTCGCCGCGAAGCCGGCCTCGAAGGCGTCTTCGGTGCCCTCGCCCTTCAGCGTGTAGAAGCCGGCCCTCTGGCCCAGGAAGACCGCCCTGCCTTCGTCGACCGGCACACGCAGCTCCCGCCCACCCGGCGCGACGAGCGTGGCCTGCGCGAGCCCCGAGGGCGCCGGGATGCGCCACACCGTGCCGGTCGCGAAGCTCGAGATGTAGCGCGTGTCCTCCTCGACGAAATCGTTGATGACGTTCAGGAGGAAGAGCGGCCACGAGATGCGGAGCGGCAGGTCGGTCTGTCGCACGTCGACGCCGAGCGCGACGAACTTCATGCCCTCGCGCCGGCCGGCCACGAGGATCGGGCCCTTGAAGCTCCTGCCGACGACCTTGTCTTCCTTCTTGGGCTCGAGCACCCGCGCGCGCGCCACGTTCACGTCGGAGAGGAGCGTGTGGCGCACGATGGGGTGCGTCGCGTCGACCTCGTCGAAGCCGAGCGGGTACTTGGGGTCGACGTCGTCGATGGGCTCGCCCGCCGCGACCGGAGAATTCGGCCCGCTCGGGTCGAGGTACAGCGCGTGCCCGCTGCCCGCGACCCACGCGGGCGTGACGCCGTCGAAGATCGTGACGTCGTAGCTGCCCTCGGAGGGGTAACGATCCGGGGCGATCACCGTGACGTCGAGGAACTCGTCGAGCAGGAGCGCGGCCTCGAGGTACATGTTGCCGGCGCTCACGACCTGCACGCGCGCGCGGCGGCGCTCGGGCAGGAGCGCGTAGGCCACGTCGTCGGCGGGCAGCGCATCGCTCGTGCCGTCCACGAGCTTGATGCGTGCCTCGAGCGTCTTCGAGGCGCCCGAGAGGTTCGGGAAGAAACGAGGCAGCCGCTCCTCGGGGCCGAGGCGGAGGCGCGTCACCTCGGTCACCTCGCCGTCGCCGAGCAGCGACAGCTCGAGATCGAGCGGCTCGGTGCTCGTGTTCGTGAGCTCGAGCATCGCCTCGTAGCGCGACTTGTCGAGTGGGTAGCGCCTGACCGAGAAGGCGGTGATCGCGGCGTTCTTCGAGCTCTCGCCGAGCTTCACGTAGGAGAGCTTCACGTCGCCGAGCCTCACCTGACCCAGCGCGTCGCTCGCCGGACCGAGCGCGCCGTCGGACACGACGATGATCTCGGGCTGCGGCAGGCCGCGCAGGGTGTCGGCGGCGAAGCGCAGCGCGCGCGGGAAGTCCGCCCTGCAGTCCTGCGCTTCGACGAGCGTGAGCGCCTGCTCGAGCTCGCTCGGCTCGCCGGTCAGCGTGGACAGCGGCGTCAGCGTCGCGTCCATCTGCGCGAGGATCATGCGGTCGCTCGCGCCGAGGCCGCGGATCATGTCGCGCACGCGCAACTTGCCGGCCTCGAGACGGCTCGGCGCCACGTCGGTCGCCTGCATGCTCGCGCTCGCGTCGATCAACACGACGATATTGCGGCCCTCGACGAGGTTCTGCTCGGTGCGGGGGTCGCCGAGCGCGAAGAGCATCGCCGCGAGCAGCGCGAGCTGGAGCAGGAGCGAGAGCAGTCGTTTGAGCTGCGAGAAGAGGTTGGTCGCCTCCTTGTCGCGCAGCACGCGCTCCCAGATCCTCGCGAAGGGCACCGCCACCGGGCGACGCCGCAGCTTGAGGATGTAGAGCACCACGACGACGGAGCCCGCGACGGCGCCGATCGTGAGCAGCTGCGACAGGGGCAGGCCGACGAAGTTCATCGTGGGGCGCTCTCCTCAGCGGAGAAAGCCTCCCTTGCGGAAGACCCGCAGGATGAGCTCGTCGAAGGGAACCTCGACGTCGGCGCGGAAGTACGCGACCTGCTTTTTCACGCAGAAGCGCTGCACCTCGGCGAGGTAGTCGTCCCAGGCTTTGGCGTAGCGGTCGAGCACCTTGTCGGTCACGGTGACCTCGCGCTCCTCGCCGGTCTCGCAGTCGTAGACGCGCACGTCGCCCTTGAGCGTGGGTTTGCGCTCGCTCTCGTCGACGACGTGCAGCACGAAGGGCTCGAACTTCGCGTAGCGCAAGACGTTGATGCCCTCCTCGAAGCTCTTCTGGTCGTAGAGGTCCGACACGAGCACCGCGAGCCCTCGCCGCTTGTGCTGGGCGACGAAGGTGCGCAGGCTCGCCGCGAGATCGGTGCGGCCTTCGCCCTCGACGCCCTGGAGGAAGCGGAACACCCGGAAGATGCGCTGCTTGCCGCGGGTCTCGGGCATGCGGCCGCTGAGCTCGTCGGTCGCGGTCACGATCGTGACCCGGTCGAGGTTCGCGAGCCCCACGTAGGCGAGCGCCGCCGTGAGGCGCTTCGCGTAGCGGAGCTTCTCGGCGTCGCCGAAGGCCATGCTCGAGGAGCAGTCGAGCAAGAAGTAGATGCTGAGATCTTCTTCTTCTTCGTAGAGGCGCAGGAGCAGGCGCCCGAAGCGCATGTACGCGTGCCAGTCGAGGTAACGCAGATCGTCGCCGGGCGTGTAGTCGCGGTGGTCGGCGAACTCGACGCCCGAGCCCGTCTTCTTGGTGCGGCGCTCGGCGCGGCTCGCGCCCGCGAAGACGCGCCTCGACACGACGGCGAGGTAGTCGAGCTTGCGCTGGAATTCGTCGTCGAAGAGATCGTCGTCGCGCGCGCTCGCGCGCTTCGCTCGGAGCGAGCGAGGCGCAGCACGGCTGAGCAGATCGAAGAAACCCATGCGCTCGGCGGCTACTTCGCCGACTCCGGGAGCTTGTCGATGAGCGACTTCAAGATGTCGTCCGTCTGGATGCCCTCGGCCTCACCCTCGAAGTTGAGCAGCACGCGGTGGCGCAGCGCAGGCAGCGCCACGACCTTCACGTCTTCGATGCCGGGCGCGAAGCGGCCGTCGAAGAGCGCGCGGATCTTCGCCGCGAGCAGGATCGCCTGCGCGCCGCGCGGCGAGGAGCCGAACTTGACGAAGCGCTTCACGCCATCGCTGCTCGTCGTGTCGGGGTGCGTGGACTGGAGCAGTCGCACGACGTAGTCCTGCACGCCGTGCGCCGTGGGGACCTCACGCACCAGCGCCTGCATCTCGAGGATCTGCGACTTGTCGAGCACGTTCTTCACGGTGGCGTGCTCGGAGCCGGTGGTGCGGCTCAGGATCTGGTGGAGCTCCTGCCGATCGGGGAAACCGACGTGGAGCTTGAAGAAGAAACGATCGAGCTGCGCCTCGGGCAAGGGGTAGGTGCCCTCGCTCTCGAGCGGGTTCTGCGTCGCGAGCACGAAGAAGGGCTGCTCGAGCAGGTAGCTCTTGGTGGAGATCGTCACGCGGTGCTCCTGCATCGCCTCGAGCAGGGCGCTCTGCGTCTTCGGCGTGGCGCGGTTGATCTCGTCGGCGAGCACGATGTTCGCGAAGATCGGGCCCTTGCGGAAGCTCAGCCCGCGGCTGCCGCCGCTCTCGTCGATCATCGTGGTGCCGAGGATGTCGGCCGGCATCATGTCGGGCGTGAACTGGATGCGCGAGAAATCGAGGTTCAGCGCTTCGGCCATCGTGCGCACGAGCATCGTCTTGCCGAGGCCGGGCACACCCTCGAGCAGCGCGTGAGAGCCAGCGAGCATGCAGGTGAGCACGCCGTCGACGACCTCGCGGTTGCCGACGATCACCTTGCCGACCTCCTCGCGCAGCTCGCCACAGAGTCTCTGGAACCGCTCCACGTCGGAGCGGGTCTTGCGCTTGTCGTCGTCGGCCATCGTGGTGTCGTCCTCGTTCGTCGGTGGAGATCGTTCGTCGGCTCGCGCGCTGCCCCTGGGCGACGAGCGCGCCGCGTGCTGGGCCTCGGGCCCCTCGAGGGCTGCGCTACTCGCGTGGACGGATCAGCTGGAAGTAGCGCTGCACGTAGAAGCGGTACCCGTCGGGGATGGCCTCGCGCGCCATGTGCTCCTCGGCGGCGGTGCGGTAGTCGGTGAAGACCTTCTTGTAGGGTGCGCCGCGGAAGCCCTTCTCCGCGGCCGACAGGATCACCTGGCTGTTCGTCGGCCCGGTGCCCGTCTCGGCGCCCGCCGCTTCGACGTCGACCGTGCCCATGTTCGGATCGGTGCGCGCTCCCGCGACCGGCCCACCGGCGCCGGAGCCGTACTCCTTGCCACCCTGCCCGGCGCCGTCGCCGCCCGGCTGGTCGCCCCCCGGCTGGTCACCGCTCTGCCCGGAGCCGCCGCCGGGCATCGGGATGGGGATGCCGTCCGGGCCGATCGACAGCTCGATGTCGCCCTGGCCCTGCCCCTTGCCCTTGCCGCGACGCCCGCCTTGGCCCTGACCCTCCGGGCCGTCTTCGCCTTCGCCCTGCCCCTGGCCCTGGCCGCGCTTCTTGCCGTTCTGGCCGTCTTCGCCCTCTTCGCCTTCGTCGCCTTCTTCGCCCTCGCCTGGCTGCTGACCCTTGCCACCCTGCTGGCCTTGGCCCTGCGAGCCGCCGCGCGCGCGCTTCGAGAAGCGCACCATGCGGCTGCGCCGCTCCTTGCCGCCCTGCCCCTCCTGTCGGAGCAGCTCACGCAGCTCCTCGAGCTTCTTCTTGAGCTGCTCCTTGTCCTCCTGGCTCATCCGCTCTTGCTGCATGCGGTTGAGATCCTCGGCGGCCTTCTCGAGATCCTGCGCGGCCTTCGCGAGGTCTTCCTGGGTGAGGCCGAGCTCGCGCATGAGATCCGCGGCGGCCTGGGCGAGCTCGCGATCGAGGCGTTCGAGCTCACGGCTCGCGCGCTGCTGCGCCTCGCTCTGGCGATCGAGGCGCTCGAGCTCGCGCTCCTTCTTGCGCAAGAGGCGCTCTTCTTCGCGCTTCTTGTCAGGGTCCTTCTGCTCTTCGACCTGCTTCTTCTTCTTGAGCAGCTGCTCCTGCATCTCGGCGCGCTTCTGCTCGAGGGCGGCGAGCGCCTCCTTGCGGCGCTCCGAGGCCTTCTTCAGGGCTTCGCGTAGCTTCTCGAGCTGGGCCTTGTCGATCTTCGCGTTCTTGTCGCGCAGCTTCTTGGCGAGCTCCTCGAGCGCCTTCTTCGACTTCTCGAGATCCTTCTCCTCGAGCGCCTTCTGCAGGTCCTTCGCGAGGTCGCTGCCCGCGAGATCCTTCGCCGTCTTCGAGAGCTCCTCGTCGAGCGCCTCTTTGTCGGCCTCGGCGCCCTTCATGAGATCGCGCTCGATGGCTTCCATCTCGCGGAAGGCGTCGGTGCGGTCGAGCCTGCGCTCGGCGAGATCCTCGACGAGGCGGTTGAAGCGCTCGATGGCGGCCTGCACCTCGGGCGTCTGCTGCTGACGCTCGAGCTCCTTGGCGGCGTCGCGGAAGAGCTCGAGGTCGTCGCTCGTGAGCAGCGCGGGCGCGAGCGGGGGAGGAGGCGGAGGCGGCGGCACCGGACGCAGGATCTGGAGCTGCGTCACGAGGACCAGGAGCGCGAGCGGTGCGAGCGGCGCGAGCCACTCTCGCCCGAAGCTGAGCGGCGAGGCCGCGCGCGGCGAGAGCACGGTCGCTCTCGTGGCTGCGTCCTCGATCGCGGCCTCCACGAGCGAGCCTCGTTCGGCCGCAGGCAGCGCGGCGAACTCGAGCGCGTTCGTGAGCCGGCCCTGCAGCTGGTGGTGGCGATCGAGCTCGATGGCCCCGACGCGTGGAGGGAGGCGGCGCAGCGCTGCGGCGGCCAAGACCAGCGCGCCGAAGCCAGCGATCCCGGCGAGCCCGCGCCACACGAGGCCTTCGGCGAGGGCCTCCGGGCGCAGCTTGTGCGCGGCGAGCAGCAGGGTCGCGCCGACGAGCCCCACGACCAAGACCGGCGGCGCGACGTCGAGCGCGCGCTGCAACCGCATGCGCAGCTCGACCGCCATGGCGGCGCGGCGGATGCGTGCGAGCGACTCGTCGGGGCGCGTGTTCATCGGGTGCCGGAGCTGTGGCGAGTGTAGCGGTAGGACGCTCAGGGGGCTCGAAAGTTCCTCGCTCGCCGGATCCGTCGAGCAGCGGCGAGACCCTCCCCCGGCGACGCGCGTGTTCGACCTCTCGGAGACGTCCGAGCAGCTCGCTTCATTCCTGAGGCCCGATGCGCTTGACCGAACACGATCCGTGGTCTCCAATCGACCGCGACATGCCCGAGAGCACGATCCGCGTCCTGGTCGCCGAAGACGAGCCCACCCTGCTCAACCTCAACGCACAGTTCCTTCGGCAGAAGGGCTTCGAGGTCACCGAAGCATCCGACGGAGAACAGGCTTGGGCCTTGGCTTCGCGTGGTGGTTTCGATCTCGTGCTGCTCGACGTGATGATGCCGGGCATGAGCGGCTGGGAGGTCTGCAAGAAGATCAAGGCCTCGCCGACCCACAAGAACGTCGCGGTGGTGATGCTCACGGGCATCGGCGAGACGCTCAACGAGATGAACTCGCCGCTCTTCGCCGCCGACGGCTGGCTGAACAAGCCCTTCGATTTCGACGTGCTCGAGCGCAAGCTGCGTGAGGCGCTCGCGAAGTTCGGCAAACGCATGCCCGACGGCGGCAGCGACTTCTACGCCTCGAACGACGAGCCCCCGCCGAGCGTGCCTTCGGTCGGACCGTCGGTCGCGAAGGCATCGCCGAAGAAGAAGGCCGCGCCCAAGAAGGCCGCCAAGAAGGCCGCCCCGAAGAAGGCCGCCAAGAAGGCCGCCAAGAAGGCCGCCAAGAAGGCCGCCAAGAAGGCCGCCCCCAAG
>ERZ761602.6881-NODE-6881-length-12418-cov-321.149883_pt1 | contig 12418 bp, 11 predicted proteins | sample MGYA00512165_ERZ761602 | MGnify/ENA primary metagenome ERZ761602 (study PRJEB28899, sample SAMN02445085) | bioreactor sludge metagenome | biome: EBPR sludge; isolation source: Thorneside wastewater treatment plant | place: Australia: Brisbane, Thorneside... | reverse complement strand
TCGATCCGATGCTGATCATGTACGACGAGCCCTTTGCCGGTCTCGACCCGATTTCGCTCGGCATCATCGGCCAGTTGATCCGCCGGCTCAACGACGCACTGGGTGCGACGACGATCATGGTCACGCACGATATCCAGGAATCGCTGCTGATCGTCGATTACATCTACTTCATGTCCGACGGCAAGGTGGTCGCCCTCGGCACGCCGGACGAGATCCGTGCCTCGCAGCATCCCTTCGTCCATCAGTTCGTCTTCGCCGAGGCCGACGGACCGGTCCCCTTCCATTATCCGGCGGCGCCGCTGGCGCAGGAACTGCTGGGGAGGCAGGCGCATGGCGGACGATAGCCGCGCGACGGGCAGGATCGCGACGCTGCTCGGCAGCATCGGCCACCACGTGACCGACGGGTTGCTGCGGCTGGGCTTCGCGACCCGCTTCTTCCTGATGATCCTGCTCGGCTCGGGACAGTCGTTCCGCCGCCTGCACCTGACGATTCGCGAGATCTATTTCGCCGGCTTCCAGTCACTGCTGATCATCCTCGTCTCCGGGCTGTTCATCGGCATGGTGCTCGGAATGCAGGGCTACGAGACGCTGCAGCGCTACGGCTCGGCCGAGGCGCTGGGCGTTCTCGTCGCCCTGTCGCTGGTGCGCGAACTCGGACCGGTGGTGGCGGCGCTGCTCTTCGCTTCGCGCGCCGGTTCGTCGATCACCGCCGAAATCGGCCTGATGAAGGCGACCGAACAGCTCACCGCGATGGACATGATGGCGGTCGACCCGATCGCCCGCGTCGTCGCGCCCCGCTTCTGGGGCGGCGTCATCTCGATGCCGCTGCTGGCGGCGCTCTTCTCGGCCACCGGCATCCTCGGCGGCTATCTGATCGGCGTCGTCTTCATCGGCGTCGACGAAGGCGCCTTCTGGTCGCAGATGCAGGCATCGGTCGACTTTCGTTACGATGTCTGGAGCGGCATCGTCAAGAGTTTCGTCTTCGGCATCGCGGTGTCGCTGATCGCCGTCTTCGAGGGCTACGACGCACTGCCCACCGCCGAAGGCGTCTCGAGCTCGATCAAGAGCACCGTCGTCAAGTCGGCGCTGGCGATCCTCGCGCTCGACTTCGTGTTGACCTCGTTCATGTTCCGGGAGGCTTGATGAGTCGCAAGTTGCTCGACCTCTGGGTCGGTGTTTTCGTCGTCCTCGGGATGGCTGCGGTGCTCTTCCTCGCCCTCAAGGTCGGCAACCTGTCGGCGGCAAACTTTGCCGAGACGTACCCGCTGCGCGCCAATTTTGTTAACATCGGTGGCCTGAAGGTGCGTGCGCCGGTGAAAAGCGCCGGCGTCGTCGTCGGGCGGGTGGCCGATATTCGTTTCGACCCCGAGTCCTACGAAGCCGTCGTGACCATCAACGTTGACGGCCGCTACCGCTTTCCGAAGGACACCTTTGCGCTGATCCTGACCGCCGGGTTGCTCGGCGAACAGTACATCGGCCTCGACCCGGGGGGTGACGAGGTGATGCTCAAGGCGGGCGAGGCGATCGCCAAGACGCAGTCGGCAGTGGTGCTCGAGAAGCTGATCAGTCAGTTCATGTTCAACAAGGCGTCCGAAGGACAAAGCGAAAAATAGAAGGGGAGCAAGGCAATGAAAACGCAGCTTTCGACCCGCATCTCGAGCCTGGCTTGCGCCGCCGCGCTGTTTGCGCTCGGCGGCTGTGCGACGACGGCCAACAACCCGAAGGATCCGTTCGAGGGCTTCAACCGCGCGATGTTTGCCGTCAACGAGGGGCTCGACGTCGTCGTCAAGCCGGTCGCCCAAGGCTACGATGCGGCGGCACCACTGCCACTGAAAGTGGTCATCGGCAACTTCTTCGGCAACATCTGGGATGCCTGGACGGCCGTCAACAACCTGCTGCAGGGCAAGGGTCAGGACGCCGCCTCCGATGTCGGTCGCGTGCTGATCAACAGCACGCTGGGGATCGGCGGCGCCTTCGACATCGCCGGCGAGATGGGCCTCACCAAGCACTCGGAGGATTTCGGCCAGACTCTCGGCAAATGGGGTGTCGGTGACGGACCCTACTTCTACTGGCCGATCATCGGACCGCGAACGACTCGTGACACCTTCGGCTGGATGGTGGACGTGTACGTCGATCCGGTGTGGCGGCTCGACGACATGGCGCTGCGCAACAGCTTGGTCGCAACGCGCTACATCAACCTGCGCGCCAGCCTGCTGCCGTCGGACAAGGTGGTCGAGGAAGCCGCCTTCGACAAGTATGACTACATCCGGAACGCCTACCTGCAGCACCGCCGCAGCGAGGTTTTCGATGGCGCGCAGCCGCACGAGGTGATCGTCGACGAACCGGCGCGCTAGGCGCGGATCGAAACAGCCGCCGCCCGGCCGCTGGCGGCTGCAACCTGCACCTGTCTGGAAGATGATGATGAAGTTCGCACTTTCCCTGCTGTTTGCCCTGTTCTGCAGCCTGACGCCCGCGCTGGCGCAGGACAACGCCCCGGACGCCCTCGTGCGCAAGGTCACTGACGACGTCCTGACCGTCGTCCGCCAGGACAAGGAGATCCGCAGCGGCAACACCCGCAAGGCCATCGACCTGGTCGAGACGAAGGTCCTGCCGTACTTCAACTTCCAGCGCATGACGGCGCTGGCTGTCGGACGCGACTGGAACAAGGCGACGCCGGAACAGAAAACGCGCCTCGCCGAGGAGTTCAAGACGCTGCTCGTGCGCACCTACGCCAACGCCCTGACCTCGTACAAGGAGCAGCGGATCGTCTACAAGCCAACCAAGGTGCAACCCGACGACAGCAGCGTCGTCGTCCGGACCGAGGTCGTGCAGCCCGGCAGTCAGGCGGTCCAGCTCGACTACGAGCTGGCGAAGCAGGGCGACGGCTGGCAGGTGTACGACGTGCGGGTTGCCGGCGTCAGCCTGGTCACCAACTACCGCGACACCTTCAGCCAGGAGGTCCGCAGCAACGGCATCGATGGCCTGATCGCGATGCTCGGCAAGCGCAACAGGGAACTCCAGGCAGGCAAGTCATGATTGCCGGCACGGACGGCGGGCTGCGTGTCAGCGCGCCGATGGTGATCGCCAACGCGCGCACGCTGCTCGATGCCGGGCGGAGCTGCCTGCGCGCCCGCGAGGCGGCATCGCTCACCGTGCTCGATCTGTCCGAGGTCAGCGAGGTCGACTCGTCGGCCGTCAGCCTGATCCTCGCCTGGCTGCGCACCGCCGGCGAGCGCAATCTCAAGCTGCGCATCAGCAACCCGCCGGCAAGCCTGGTCAGCCTGGCATCGCTCTACGGAGTTGCCGAACTCCTGCCGCTGGCCTGACCGGGCCCGCTGCGTCGCACAGCCATGGGCGTTGCGGTTGCCATCGATCGCGTCGAGAAGCGCTTCGCCGCGCTGCAGGCACTCGCCGGCGTTTCGCTGCAGATCGACGAGGGCGAGTTCTTCGGCCTGCTGGGACCGAACGGTGCCGGCAAGACGACGCTGATTTCCTGCCTGGCGGGTCTCAGCCGGGCGGATGCCGGGACCCTGACGGTGCTCGGACACGACGTCGTCCGGGACTACCGGGCCGCCCGGCGGCTGCTCGGCGTGGTGCCGCAGGAACTCGTCTTCGACCCCTTCTTCTCGGTGCGCGAGACGCTGCGCATCCAGTCGGGCTACTTCGGCATCCGCAACAACGACGACTGGATCGACGAGATCCTCGCCAACCTCGATCTCGGCGCCAAGGCCGATACCAACATGCGGCGGCTGTCCGGCGGCATGAAGCGGCGCGTGCTGGTTGCCCAGGCGCTGGTGCACAAGCCGCCGGTGATCGTTCTCGACGAGCCGACCGCCGGCGTGGACGTCGAGCTGCGGCAGGGTCTCTGGCAGTTCGTCCGCCGCCTCAATCGCGACGGCCACACGGTCATCCTGACGACGCACTATCTGGAGGAGGCCGAGTCGCTCTGCGGCCGCATCGCGATGCTCAAGCAGGGTCGCGTGGTGGCGCTCGATTCGACGTCCAACCTGCTGGCGCGCTTTGCCGGACAAACGGTGACGCTGCGCCTGGCACCGCCGGCCGTGCTGCCGCAACACCTGGCAACCACGGCGACGGTCGCCGACGGCGGCTGGACTTTCCAACTCGGCGGTGCGCGCGAGATCGAGCCGCTGCTGGCGGAGCTGCGGCAGGCGGGTTGCGTCATCGAGGATTTGCGTCTGACGCAGACCGATCTCGAGGATGTCTTCCTCCGCGTCATGCACAACGCCGCCGGCGGCCGGAGCAGCGACCGATGACCGGCTTTCGCACGCTGCTGTACAAGGAAGTGCTGCGCTTCTGGAAGGTCAGCTTCCAGACCATTGGCGCGCCGGTGCTGACGGCACTGCTCTACCTGATGATCTTCTCGCACGTGCTGGAAGCGCACGTGCAGGTGCATGGCGTTCCCTATACCGCCTTCCTGATCCCCGGCCTGGTGATGATGTCGGCGCTGCAGAATGCCTTCGCCAACAGTTCGTCGAGCCTGATCCAGTCGAAGGTGACGGGCAGCGTCGTCTTCGTCCTGCTGCCGCCGATCTCCTACGGCGAGTTCTTCCTTGCCTATGTCGTCGCCGCGATGCTGCGCGGCCTGATGGTCGGCGCCGGCGTCCTGCTGGTGACGGTCTGGTTTGCCGTGCCGGCGGTCAAGGCACCGCTGTGGATTCTCGCCTTCGTCGTCCTCGGCGGCGCGATCATGGGAGCGCTGGGGATGATCGCCGGCATCTGGGCCGACAAGTTCGACCAGCTCGCCGGCTTCCAGAACTTCCTGATCATGCCGCTGACGATGCTCTCCGGCGTCTTCTACTCGATCCATTCGCTGCCCGACTTCTGGCAGCAGGTATCGCATTTCAATCCCGTGTTCTATATGATCGACGGTTTTCGCTTCGGCTTCTTCGGCGTCTCCGATGTCGCGCCGGAAGTCAGCCTGACGGTCGTCGGCACGAGTTTCGCTCTGGTATCGGCGGCGACCCTGCTGCTGCTCCGAAGCGGCTACAAACTGAGATCCTGAATCATGATGCACCCTGAACGAGTCCACCAGCTGATCGCCGGCGGCCTGCCCTGCGAGCACCTGCAGGTCAGCGGCGATGGCCACCACTTCGAGGCGCTGATCGTCAGCGACAGCTTTGCCGGCAGGAACCGCGTACAGCGCCAGCAACTGGTCAATCGGATCCTGCAGCAGCATTTCGACAGCGGCGAGCTGCACGCGCTGTCGATGAAGACGCAGACCCCGGAAGAGTGGCGGAGCGTCGGGCGTGGATAAGCTGCTGATCGAGGGAGGCCGGCGGCTCGCCGGCGAAGTCGCGATTTCCGGCGCCAAGAACGCGGCCCTGCCGATCCTCTGCGCCAGCCTGCTCAGCGCCGAGCCGCTGCACCTGCGCAACGTGCCGCAACTGCGGGACGTTGCGACGATGCTGCGGCTGATCGAGCAGATGGGCGTCCAGGTCAGCCGCGAGGGGACTTCCGAAGTCGTTCTCGACAGTCGCAACCTCGACAATCCGCTCGCCCCCTACGACATGGTCAAGACCATGCGGGCGTCGATCCTCGTCCTCGGACCACTGCTGGCGCGGCACGGCGAGGCGCGGGTTTCGCTGCCGGGCGGCTGTGCGATCGGTGCGCGACCGGTCGAGCAGCATATCCGCGGTCTGCAGGCGATGGGCGCCGAGATCCAGGTCGAGCACGGCTACATCCATGCCCGCATTGCCGGTGGCAGGCGACGCCTGCAGGGAACCCGCATCGTCACCGACATGGTCACCGTCACCGGCACCGAGAACCTGATGATGGCGGCGGTCCTCGCCGACGGCGAGACGACGATCGAGAATGCCGCCCGCGAACCGGAGGTGATCGATCTCGCCGACTGCCTCGTGTCGATGGGTGCACGCATCTCCGGCGCCGGCAGCGACCGCATCCGCGTGCACGGCGTCGAGCGCCTGCATGGCGCATCGCACACGGTGATGGCCGACCGCATCGAAACCGGCACCTACCTCTGTGCGGCAGCGGCGACTGGCGGCAGCGTCCGGCTGACCCACACTTCGGCCGCCTACCTCGACGTCGTCGTCGACAAGCTCCTCGACGCCGGCTGCGAAATCGTCACCGAGCGCGAGGCGATCCGCCTCGTGGCGCCGCGGCGCCTGAAGGCGGTCAGCGTCCGCACCTCGCCCTACCCGGCATTCCCGACCGACATGCAGGCGCAGTTCATGGCCGTCAACTGCATCGCCGAGGGTACGGCGGTGATTCGCGAGACAATCTTCGAGAATCGCTTCATGCACGCTGTCGAACTGATCCGGCTGGGTGCCGACATCAGGATCGACGCCAGCAACGCGATGGTCACCGGCGTCGAGCGGCTGCAGGGCGCGACGGTCATGGCGACCGACCTGCGCGCGTCGGCGAGCCTGGTCATCGCCGGGCTGGTGGCGGAGGGCGAGACGCTGATCGACCGCATCTACCACCTCGACCGTGGTTATGAGCGGATCGAGGAGAAGCTCGGGCAGCTCGGCGCCGTCGTCCGGCGCGTCCGCTGAGCGCCCGGTGAACTCCTGCTGGCGGGCAGCGCCGGGCGGCAGATGAACGGCGCCGCACGCCGGCACGGCGATTGAGGCCCGCATGCGCTTCATCCACTGCGCCGACATCCATCTCGACAGCCCGCTGCGCGGCCTCGAACTCTACGACGGGGCGCCGGTCGCAGAAATGCGCGACGCCACCCGCCGTGCCTTCGCCAATGTCGTCGACCTCGCCATCGAGCGCACCGCCGACTGCGTGCTGATCGCCGGCGACATCTTCGACGGCGACTGGCCCGACTTCAATACCGGCCTCCATTTCGCCGCGCAGTTGCGCCGCCTGGCCGCGGCCGACATCCGCGTCTTCCTCTGCTACGGCAACCACGATGCGGTCAGCAAGCTGACGCGGTCGGTACCGCTGCCGCAGAACGTCTTCAGCTTTCCCGCCAGTCGCCCGGCGACGCAGGTAGTCGAAGAACTCGGCGTGGCGATCCACGGCCAGAGCTTTGCCAGCGAGGCGGTGCGCAGCGACCTCGCCAGCGCCTACCCCGCGCCGCGCAATGGGCTGCTCAACATCGGCCTCCTGCACACCGCGCTGTCGGGCCGTGAAGGGCATCAGCCGTACGCGCCGACGACGGCCCAGCGCCTGGCCGACAAGGGCTACGACTACTGGGCCCTGGGTCACGTCCACAAGCGGGAGATCGTCCGCGAAACGCCGTGGATCGTCTTTCCCGGCAACACGCAGGGGCGGCACGCGCGCGAGACCGGCGCCAAGGGCTGCATGGTCGTCGAAGCCGAGCCGCTGCTCGGCATCCGCTCCGTCGAGTTCGTCGCCACCGATGTCGCGCGCTGGCATCAGCTCGTCATCGACATCGCCCCGCTGGCCTCTGCCGACGACCTGCACGCCGCCGTGCAGACCGCCGTCCGTTCGCTGCAGGCAGCGGCCGAGGAGCGGCTGCTGGCGATTCGCCTGACACTGGCCGGGAGCGGGCCGCTGCATCGGCAGCTCGTCGCCGACCGCGAGGCGCTGCGGGCGCAGCTCGCCGCCTCGGTTGGCGAAGCCTCCGCCGGTCGGGCCTGGCTCGAGAAGGTTCGTGTCCGGGTGACCGCGCCGCTCGATCTCGAGCGGCTGGCCGGGCGCGACGATCCGATCGGCGTGCTGATCCGCTCGCTCGACTCGCTGGCCGCCGAGCCGGCGACACTGCAGTCGCTCGCCGCAGCCGTGCTCGCCGATCTCGACCAGAAGCTCCCGCCCGATCTGCGCGGCGCCGATGGCGGCTGGGTGCTGGACTCCCCCGCGGCGCTGGCCGACGCGCTGGCGGCTGCGCGCGAGCGCCTGCTGGCGGTGATCGCCGCCGAGGACACGCGATGAGGATCGAGCAGATCGATCTCAAGGCCTACGGACACTTCAGCAACCAGCGCCTGACCCTCGCCGGCGGCGCCGACCTGCACCTCATCTGCGGCCCGAACGAAGCCGGCAAGACCACCCTCTGGCGAGCGATCAACGGCGCCCTCTTCGGCATCCCCGAAACCACCCGCGACGGCTACCGGCACGGCAACCCGAAGCTGCGTGTCGGGCTCGTCCTGTCGTCGCGGGCAGGCGAGCGACTGGCGGTGATGCGACGCAAGGGCCGTGTCAACACCCTGCTCGCCTACGACCCCGATACGGCCATCGAACTGGCGGCAGCCGTGCCCGAGGAGCGGCTGCACGACTGGCTCGGCGGGCTCGGTCAGGGACTCTTCCTGGCCATGTTCAGCCTCGACCACGAAGCCCTCGTGCGCGGCGGCGAGGCGCTGGCGCAGGGCCGTGGCGATGCCGGCGAAAGCCTGTTCGAGGCCGGCGCCGGTCTCGGTTCGATCCGTGCCCTGCGCAGCCGGCTCGAAAGCGAGGCGGAAAGCCTGTTCAAGCCGCGGGCATCGAAATCGGCCATCTACCGGACAGTGGCCGACTACGAGGACAGCCGGCGGCAAGCGCGGGAAGCCGCCGTGCGGCCGCTCGACTGGACCGCCGCGCGGTCGGCGATGGCAGCGGCGGGCGCCGACTACGATGCCGCCCGCTCCGAGCAGTTGCGGCTGCACACCGAGGCACGGCGGCTGGAGCGGCTGGCGGCGATCCTCCCGGATGTCGCCGCGCTCGGGCTGGCACGGCAGCAGCTCGGCGAACTCGCCGGCGTGCCGCTGCTGCCGCCGTCGGCAGCGAACGAGCGGGTGGCGGCCGTGACGCAGAAGGCGGAAGCGCTCGCCGCCGAACGCGCGGCGTCGTCGCGCCTGCAGCAGCATCAGGACGGGCTGGCGGCGATCCGCGTCAACGACGCCGTCCTCGCCAATGGCGAAGCGATCGAGGCGATTCACCACGCCACTGCGGGCTACCGCGAAGCCGGCCTGCAGTCGGCGCGGGCCGCAGCGGCCAGCGCCGCCGCCCGCCACAACCTCGATCTGCTCAGCCGCCAGATCGCCGGCGACGCAGCGCCTGCCGATGCGCTGCCCTGGCTCCCCGATCCGGCGCGGACGGCCAGGATCCGCGCGCTGATCACCACCGGCGCGACGCTCAAGGCCCGGCGCCAGGCCGATCTCGCAAGCCAGGAAGCGAAGACCCTCGAAGTCGCCCAGCTCGAGGCGGCGATCCGGAACCTGCAGCAGACGCCGGCGAGCGACGCTCTCGGCAACTACCTCGATTCGATTGCCGACCATGGCGACCCGGAAGCGCGGGCGCAGCAGCTCGAGAGCGAGGCGACGGCGGCGGCAGCCCGGCTCGAAGCCGAAGCCCGTGGCCTGCGGCTGCCGACGGCGGCAGCCGTGGCGCAGACGACGCTGCCGCTCGACGCCGAGCTGCAGGCCTTCCGGCTGGAGGACGAGGAACTGCGCCGCCGGGCACGTTCGCTCCGCGAGGCGATCGAGAAGCTCGAGGACGACCTCGCCACGCTGCGCGGCGACATCAAGGGTCTCGAGGTGCGTGGCAGCGTCCCGACGCGGGCAGCCATCGACGCCCTGCGAGCGACGCGCGACAGCTTGTGGCTGAGACTGCGCCGCCATCTCCTGCCGGCCAGCGACGAAACCGTTGCCGCCGAGCCGCCGCCAACGGCCGCGGCCTACGAGCTGGCCGTCAACCGTGCCGACGAGGCTGCCGACGATCTCTTCGCCGACGCCGAACGCGCCACCCGCTACGCCGGCTTCCGCGTCCGCGAGTCACAGATGGAAAGTGCCGTCGCTCTGGATCGGCAACGCGCCGCAGTGCTCGCCAGCGACGCGCAGGAACTCGAGCGGCGCTGGGCGGCACTGCTCGCGGCGAACCGCCTGCCGCCACTGAAGATCGGCGAAGCACCCGCCTGGATGGCGAAGCGGCAAGCCTGGCAAGAGAAGTTCGACGCCTGCCAGTCGCAGCGGCAGGAGGCGGAGCGGCTGCGCCGGTTGGCGCAGGACGTCCGCAAGCGGCTCGGCGAACTCTGTGGCCAAAGCGGAGCGGTCGCGCAGGCAACTGGCGAACGCCTGTCGGAAACCCTGGCGCGGGCGCGGGCGATCGCCCGCCGGCACGCCGACCAGCGCACGCAGCGGGAACTGAAGAGCAGCAGCCTGGCAAGCGCCAGCGCGCTGCTGCAGCACGCCGCGGCCGCCGCCAGCGCCAGTGGGCACGAAGTCGCCGAATGGGCGGCCCGCTGGGCGGCAGCAATGGCGTCGATCCGGCTCGCCGCCGACGCCAGCGAAGCAGAGGCGACCGCGCGCCTGCAGCAGTTCGCGGATCTCGCGCAGGCGCACGACGCCCTGCAGCGATCGCGCAAGGAGCAGGACGACGCGCGCATCGAGATCGACGACTTCCAGAGCAGTCTCGCGACGACCTGGCAGCGGGTCCGCGGCGAGCCGCTGCCGGCCGACGGTCGCAGTGCCGACTTTCTTGCCGCCGAACTCTATCGCGAACTGAGCCAGACGCGTTCGCTGCAGGAGAAGAGGAACACCCTGAAGCAGCAGATCGCCGACGAACAACGGGCCATCGACGAAGCCCGTCTGAACGCCGGCGAAGCGGCGCGGGTCATCGAGCGGCTGCAGCAGCAGGCCGCTTGCGACACGGTCGAAAGCCTCGAACTGGTCGAGGGACGCAGCGCGCAACGCGCCGCGCTGGCCGCCGCCGTTCTCGACATCGAAGCACGACTCGTCAGCGCGGCCGGCCTGCCACTGGCGGAAGTGCTCAGCCAGGCTGCCGGCCAGGAAGCCGACGCCATCGCCGCAGCGCTGGCCCGGAATACGCAGGACAGCGAGCGCAATGCCGCCGACGTGCAGCGGTGCCACGAGAGCTACCTCGCTGCCCGGCAGCGTTTCGCAACCATGGATGGCTCGGCCACCGCTGCCGAGGCGCAGCAGCGGACGGCGCAGCACGCCGCGCGCATCGGCGAACTCGCCGCCGACTACGCGGCCACGCGCATCGCGGCGGCGGTCCTGGCACAGGTCATCGATTCCTACCAGAAGCGCAACCAGGCACCACTGATCGACAGGGCGTCGCGCCACTTCGCCGCCATCACCGGCGGCCGCTACCGTGGCGTCGTCGTTGACTACGACGATGAGCGGCAGATTCTCAAGGCAACACGCGCCGACGGCGAGCGCCTTCACATGCAGCAGTTGAGCACCGGTCGCCGTGACCAGCTCTTCCTCGCCCTGCGGCTGGCAGCGATCGAAGGCCACCTCGGCAACGGCGAGCCGTTGCCGGTCATCGTCGACGACATCACGATCCAGTTCGACGATGCGGCGGCAGCGGCCACCTTCCGGGTCCTGGCCGAGCTGTCGCAGCGAACGCAGGTGCTCTTCCTGACGCATCACGAGCACCTGCTCGACGTCGCGGCCGCGGCGATCGGCGGCGATGCCTACCGCTCGCACCGCCTGTCGGCGTGAGCCGCGCAACGGCCACTGCCCGGCGGGCGGCGGCAGGTGCCGCTGCGCCGGTCGCGGGCAGAACGCGCAGACAGCAGGTGCAGGATCGCCGCCGGCTGCGGCGCCCGGCGCGCACTTTCACCGCACTGATCTGACGGAACGGACGACTGGACTCGCGCCATGGAAATGATCATCGACATCATCCTCAAGGCTGGCCGTTCGGCCGTCGAACTGTCCCTCTTCGTCCTCCTGCCGGTCATGGTCGTCATGCTCTGCCTGATGCGCCTGCTCGAAGCGCGCGGCATCCTCGACGCGCTCGTCGGCAGGCTGACGCCGGCGTTGAAGCCCTTCGGTCTCAACGGCATGGGCGTCTTCGCCGCCCTGCAGATCAACTTCGTCAGCTTCGCTGCCCCCATCGCCACCCTGAGCATGATGGAGCAGCGCGGCACCTCCGACCGCCACCTCGCCGCCACGCTGGCGATGATCTTCGCCATGGCGCAGGCCAATGCCGCGTTCCCGATGATGACCATGGGCCTGCACCTGGGAACCACGCTGGCCTTTTCGCTGCTTGGCGGGCTGGCCGCTGCCGCGGCGACCTATCACATCTTCGGCCGCCACCTCTCCGCTGTCGAGGAGAATGTCGACGAAAGCCTGCAACATCCTTCGGCTGCCGGCGCCAAGGGAGTGCTCGACACGATCAACCTCGCCGGCGCCGAGGCGTTCAGGATCGCGATCGGCGCCATTCCGATGCTGGTGTTGTCGCTGGTGGTGGTCGGCGCGCTCAAACGGCTGGGCGTCATCGACCTGCTGACGCAGTGGCTGACGCCGCTGCTTGCCCTGGCCGCGATCGAGCCGGCCCTCATCCTGCCCTCGCTCACCAAGTACCTGGCTGGCGGCACGGCCATGATGGGGGTGATGGACGAGATGCGCCGTGGCGACCAGATCAGCGTCGAACTGCTCAATGCGAGTGCCGGCTTCCTGATCAACCCCTTCGACCTGCCCGGCGTCGCTTTCCTCATCTCCGCCGGCCGGCGCGTGGGCGCCGTCTGGAA
>ERZ761602.6880-NODE-6880-length-12419-cov-8.772485_pt1 | contig 12419 bp, 8 predicted proteins | sample MGYA00512165_ERZ761602 | MGnify/ENA primary metagenome ERZ761602 (study PRJEB28899, sample SAMN02445085) | bioreactor sludge metagenome | biome: EBPR sludge; isolation source: Thorneside wastewater treatment plant | place: Australia: Brisbane, Thorneside... | reverse complement strand
AGAGAGAGCCGCGATGCGAAAGCTCATTATAGCGTTAGTCGTCGCTTCGGCCAGTTTGGTTCCGGGCCTCGCCGCCGCCCAATCCACCGCGACCACGTCGGTGGAAGACCTCCAGAAGGACGCCCCGGCCGAATATACGGTCGTGAAGGGCGATACCCTCTGGGCGATCTCCGGCCGGTTCCTCAAGGAGCCCTGGAAGTGGCCGCAGATCTGGCAGATGAACCGCGAGCAGATCAAGAATCCGCACCTGATCTATCCCGGTGACGTGATCCGCCTGGACAAGTCGGGCATGACGGCGTCCCTCACGCTGCTTCCCGGAGGTGCGGGCGCCGCGGCAGGCAACGTGGTTCGCCTCGAACCGCGCACCCGCGTGCAGTCGCTCGCGTCCGCGGTCCCGAGCATTCCGGGTACCGCCATCGGGCCCTTCCTTTCGCAGCCGCTCGTCGTCGACGCCGGTGCCTTGGACCTCGTCCCGCGCATCGTGGCGACGGAAGAGGAACGCGTGATCGTCGGTGCCGGCAATACGGCCTACGTGAACGGCCTCAAGTCCGGAGACCCGGTCAATTGGCAGATCTTCCGTCCGGGCAACGCGCTCACCGATCCGGACACGGGCGAGGTGCTCGGCTTCGAGGCCCACTACCTGGGCGACGCGAAGGTCAAGCGCTTCGGCGCGCCCAGCACGATCGAGATCACCCGCGCGCGCCAGGAAATCAACCAGGGCGATCGCCTCATGCCCTCGCGGGAAGTTTCCTTCCCCACATACGTTCCGCGCGCCCCGGACAAGCCGATCAAGGGGACCATCCTCGCGGTGCAAGGCAGCGTGAGGGACATCTCGCAGTACTCCATCGTCGCGATCAATCGCGGCTCGCGCGACGGCATCGAGGTCGGCAACGTCCTCGCCACCTATCGCAAAGGCGCCAAGGTCACCCGCGGCTCCCTGTCCCGTCCGCCGGTCTTCGGCGACCTGCTCGGGCTCAAGGACGTGGAGATCACGCCGAATCCCGTCGTTCCGGATCCGCCGTTGCCTCCCAGCACGGATCCGGAAGCCAAGCCGGTGGTGGACAACGCCGCGCCCGTCACGCTGCCCGACGAGCGCAGCGGCCTGCTCTTCGTGTTCAGGACCTTCGAGAAGGTCTCCTACGCGATGATCATGAAGACCGTCCGGCCGATCGCCGTCGGAGACACGGTCCAGACGCCCTGACGCCCGCGCGGTTCCGCCGAAACGAGGGGGCTTCGGCCCCCTTCGTCTTTTCTCGTCATCGCGCGAGCGCCCGTCCGCGTTGAAGCCGATACGCCCACGGGCACGCGAAGAGCCCAGCCAGCCCCATGCCCGCCCGCGACGACCCCTCCCTGCCCGCCTGGATCCACCTCGCCCTCACGCCGGGCGTGCCCCGCTCCGCCCAGCGCGAGTGGCTCCGGGCCTTCGGCTCGCCCGAAGCGGTGGTTTCAGCCTCGCCCGCCCAATTGGCGGCAGTGTCGGGCAACGCCCCTGCGCGCGCGCTGCGGGAAGCCAATCCCGAAGCGCCCATCGCCCAATCGCTCGCGTGGCTTTCCCAGGAAGGCAACCGCTTGCTCGCGCTCGGGGAGCCCGACTATCCGCCGTTGCTGCTTCGCACCGAGGATCCCCCCACCCTCCTTTTCCTCACGGGTGACGCGAAGGTCCTTCGGCGCCCCGGCCTCGCGATCGTCGGAAGCCGCCAAGCCACCACGCAGGGCCTGGAGGATGCGCGTGCCTTCGCCGCCGCGTTCTCGCGCAAAGGCCATGCGATCGTGAGCGGCCTCGCGCTCGGCATCGACGGCGCCGCCCATCGCGGCGGCCTCGAGGGCGACGGCGGCACCATCGCGGTCGTGGGCACCGGACTCGATCGCGTCTACCCCAAGGAGCACCATGCGCTCGCACGCCAGATCGCATCGCGCGGCGCGCTCGTGTCCGAGTTTCCCCTGGGCACGCCACCTCTCGCGGAAAACTTTCCCCGTCGCAATCGCATCATTTCCGGCCTCGCCCGCGGTGTGCTGGTCGTCGAGGCCGCCCTTCGCAGCGGATCCCTCACCACCGCCAGGCTCGCCCTCGAGCAGGGCCGGGACGTGTTCGCGATTCCCGGATCCATCCATTCGCCCCTGGCGAAGGGCTGCCATCGGCTCATCAAGGAGGGCGCGAAGCTCGTGGAATCGGCCGAGGACATCCTGTCGGAATGGGAAGGCAGGCCCGTGCTTGACCAATTCGATCCGCCGCCGGCCGAGGAATCGGGTACCCTGCTCACCGCGCTGGGCCATTCGCCCGCCACGCTCGACGCGCTGGTGGCCCGCACCGGACGCGACGCCGGCGATCTCGCGGCCGAGCTCACGCAACTCGAGCTCGATCGCCGGGTCGAAAGGCTCGCCGGCGGCCTTTACCGGCGGCTCGACGTCTCCCGCTGACCCGGATCGCCTCGGCGTTCCGGCCAGAACGAAAAAGAAACCCCCACCGCTGCCATGGCATCGAACCTGCTGATTGTCGAGTCGCCTTCCAAGGCGAAGACGCTCAAGAAATACCTCGGACGGGACTACGAGATCCTCGCCTCCTACGGCCACGTCCGCGACCTGGTGCCCAAGACGGGCGCCGTCGATCCCGACGACGGGTTCCGCATGAAGTACGAGGTGATCGACCGCAACGCCAAGCACGTGGACGCCATCGCCAAGGCCGTGAAGCAGGCCGACACCATCCTGCTCGCGACCGACCCGGACCGCGAAGGCGAGGCGATCGCGTGGCACCTGTCGGAGATCCTCAAGGGCAAGCGCGCCCTGAAGGACAAGAAGGTGCGCCGCGTCGTGTTCTACGAGATCACCGAGGGCGCCGTCACCGATGCCGTGCGCAATCCCCGAGACATCTCGATGGAACTGGTGAACGCCCAGCAGGCGCGCCGCGCGCTCGATTACCTCGTCGGCTTCAACCTCTCGCCCCTGCTGTGGAAGAAGATCCGCCGCGGGCTGTCGGCGGGCCGCGTGCAAAGCCCTGCACTGCGCCTCATCGTCGAGCGCGAGATCGAGATCGAGGCCTTCAAGACCCGCGAATACTGGTCGGTCCACTTCGATTCCGAGAAGTCGAAGACCGTCTTCACCGCGAAGCTCACGCATTTCCGCGGCGAGAAGCTCGACCAGTTCGCCATCGGCGACGCCGCGCGCAACGAGGAGGTCACGACCTTCCTCGAGAAGAACGCGAAGGGTGTCGCCAAGGTCACGGAGATCGAGAAGAAGCGCAAGCTCCGCTCCCCCGCGCCGCCCTTTACCACCTCCACGCTCCAGCAGGAGGCCGTTCGCAAGCTCGGCTTCTCCACGGACCGCGCGATGAAGGTCGCCCAGAGCCTCTACGAGGGCGTCTCCCTGGGCAAGGCGGTCACGGGCCTCATCACCTACATGCGCACGGATTCGGTCAACCTCTCGAAGGACGCCATCGCCGACATCCGCGGCTACATCACGAAGCACTACGGCCCCGACTACCTGCCGAAGTCGCCCGTCGCCTACAAGAGCAGCGCCAAGAACGCGCAGGAAGCCCACGAGGCCATCCGTCCCACGTCCATCGCCCGCACGCCGGAATCGGTGGCGCCCTACCTCAACGACGAGCAGCGCAAGCTCTACGAGATGATCTGGAAGCGGGCGCTGTCGTGCCAGATGACGCCGGCCCGGTTCGACACGGTCGCGGTGGACTTCAGCGTGGGCGGCCCCGGCAACGTGTTCCGGGCCACGGGCCAGACCATGGTCTTCCCCGGCTACTACGCCGTCTACCACGAGGACGAGGACGACGCCGTCGAGGAAGAGGACAAGCGCCTGCCCGCGCTCGAGAAGGGCGACACGGTCCCGATCGTCCGCCTCTGGGGTGAGCAGCACTTCACCCAGCCGCCGCCGCGCTACTCCGAAGCGAGCCTCGTGAAGGCCCTCGAGCAGTTCGGCATCGGCCGGCCTTCCACGTACGCCTCGATCATCTCCACCCTGGTGAACCGCGAGTACGTCGTTCTCGAGAAGAAGCGCTTCCAGCCCACGGACGTCGGCCGGATCGTGAACAAGTTCCTCACCGAGCACTTCTCCCACTGGGTGGATTACGAGTTCACCGCCAAGCTCGAGGACGAGCTCGACGACATCTCCAACGGCAAGGAAGAGTGGGTTCCGGTCCTCGAGCGGTTCTGGAAGGATTTCTCCGCCCAGGTGGGCCTGAAGGAATCGGTTTCCCGCAAGGAAGTCACGCAGGAGCTCCTCGACGAGACCTGCCCGAAGTGCAAGGCCCATCCCCTCACCATCCGCCTCGGCCGGCGCGGGCGGTTCGTCGGGTGCTCCGGCTTTCCCGACTGCGACTACACGCGCAACCTCGACGGAAGCGGAGAGGCGACCGAAGGGCCCGCCAAGCGGGACATCGGCACGGACCCGAGGACGGGCCTGCCCATCACGCTCCTCCAAGGACCCTACGGCTGGTACTTCCAGCTCGGAGAGCCCCAGGGCGACAAGAAGCCCAAGCGCGTCTCGCTGCCGAAGAACATCGCGCCGGACGCGGCCGACATGTCCGTGGCCCTCAAGATGCTCGCGCTGCCGCGAGACCTCGGGGCACATCCCGAGACGGGCAAGAAGGTCATCGCCAACATCGGGCGTTTCGGCCCGTACGTGAATCACGACGGGCAGTTCAAGTCGATCCCGAAGGACGAAAGCGTCTTCGACATCGCGCTCGACCGGGCCGTCGCCCTGCTCAAGGAGCCGAAGGCGGCCGGCGGCCGCGGTGCGCTGCGCGTGCTCGGCAAGCACCCGGAGGACGGCCAGTCCGTCTCGCTGTACGCGGGCCGCTACGGCCCCTACGTGAAGCACGGCAAGGTCAACGCGACGCTGCCGGACAAAGACGCGATCGCCACCGTCACGCTGGAAGAGGCGCTGGTGCTGCTCGCGGCGAAGGCGAAGCCCGCCACGAAGTCGGCGACGAAGACGGCGCGCAAGGCCGTGAAGAAGACGGCCCGCAAGAAAGCCGCCTGAGGCTTCCTGCCCGAAGGACCGGGCGGGCCGTCAAGCCCGCCCTCCGGTTTCAGACGTCGAGGTTCGTCGCCCCGAGCGCGTTCGTCTCGATGAACTGGCGCCTCGGCTCGACCTCGTCGCCCATCAGCGTGGAGAAGATGTCGTCCGCGCCGATCGCGTCCTCCACCTGCACCTTGAGCAGGATCCGCTTCGACGGATCCATCGTGGTTTCCCAGAGCTGCTCGGGGTTCATCTCGCCCAGGCCCTTGTAGCGCTGGATGGCCATGCCGCCCTTCGCCTCGGCGAAGAGCCAGTCGAGCGCTTCCTTGAACGACTTCACGGCCCGGGCCGTCTCGCCGCGGCGCACCTGCGCGCCCGGTTGCACTAGGCCCGCCAGCATCTCCGAGGTGGCGACGATCTGCGCGTAGTCGCCGCTGCCCACGAAGGCCTGGTCGATGACCGTCTCGACCCGGTTGCCGTGGACGAACTTCTCCAGCCGCAGGCGCCATCCATCCGTGGTCGGGTCGCGCTCGATGTGCGCCTTGGGCGACTTGGGCGCGAGCGCCTCGTGGATGGCCCGCGCCGCTTCCGCGGCGCCTTCCTTGGCGTCGAGGGCGATCCGTGGCATGCCCAGCAGCGAACGCAGCACGCCCGCATCCATGCCCATCGACAGCCGCTCGATCACTGCCTCCGTGGTGAGGTATTCCGTGGCGATGCGCTCGAAGGCTTCGCCCGCCAGGGGCGCCGCGCCTTCGGCCGGCACCAGCGTGGCCCCGTGCAGCGCACGGCGAAGCTGGTGCTGCTTGAGCGCGTGCTCGTCCTTGAGGTAGCGCTCGTCCTTGCCGCTCTTCACCTTGAAGAGAGGCGGCTGCGCGATGTAGATGTGCCCGTTCTCCACGAGCGCCGGCATCTGGCGGTAGAAGAACGTGAGCAGCAGCGTGCGGATGTGGGCGCCGTCGACGTCCGCGTCCGTCATGATGATGATGCGGTGGTAGCGCAGCTTCTCGAGGTTGAACTCGTCCTTGCCGATGCCCGTTCCCATCGCCGTGATGAGCGTGGCCACTTCCTGCGAGGAGAGCATCTTGTCGAAGCGGGCCTTTTCCACGTTGAGGATCTTGCCCTTGAGCGGCAGGATCGCCTGGAACTTGCGGTCGCGGCCCTGCTTGGCGGAACCGCCGGCCGAATCGCCCTCCACCAGGTAGAGCTCGCACAGCTTCGGGTCGCGCTCCTGGCAGTCGGCGAGCTTGCCGGGAAGGCCGATGCCGTCGAGCACGCCCTTGCGGCGCGTGAGCTCCCGGGCCTTGCGCGCCGCCTCCCGCGCCCGGGCCGCCTCGACGATCTTGGTGCAGATGATCTTCGCGTCGGCGGGCCGCTCGAGCAGGAACTCGGCGAGCTTCTGGGCCACCACCTCCTGGACGACCGGCTGGACCTCGGAGGAGACGAGCTTGTCCTTCGTCTGCGAGGAGAACTTGGGCTCGGGCACCTTCACCGAGAGCACGCAGGTCAGGCCTTCGCGCATGTCGTCGCCGGTGGTCTCCACCTTGGCCCGCTTGGCGATCTCCTCCTTCTCGATGTAGTGGTTCACCGTGCGGGTCATCGCAGTGCGAAGACCCGTGAGGTGCGTGCCGCCGTCGCGCTGGGGGATGTTGTTGGTGAAGCACTGGACCGACTCGCCGTAGGAATCGTTCCACTGCATGGCCACCTCGACGGTCATGCCGTCCTTCTCGCCGATGGCGTGGAAGATGTTCGGGTGCAGGACCGTCTTCGCGCGGTTCATGTACTCGACGAAGCCCTTCACGCCGCCGGAGTAGGCGAAGTTCTCGCTCTTGCCGGTGCGCTGGTCGATCAGCTCGATCTTCACGCCGTTGTTGAGGAACGAGAGCTCGCGGAGGCGGCGGGCGAGGATGTCGTAGTGGAACTCGACGTGGGTGAACGTCTCCTTCGCGGCCAGGAAATGCACCTCGGTGCCGCGCCGGTCCGTGTCGCCCGTCTCGTGCAGGGGAGCCACGGCCTCGCCGTGGCGGAACTCCATGAAGTGGGCGCGGCCGCCCCGCCAGATGCGAAGCTTGAGCCATTCCGACAGCGCGTTGACCACGGAGACGCCCACGCCGTGCAGGCCGCCGGAGACCTTGTAGGAGTTCTGGTCGAACTTGCCGCCGGCGTGCAGCTCGGTCATCACGATCTCGGCGGCGGAACGCTTGAGTTCGTCCTCCTCCTTCACATCGGTCGGGATGCCGCGGCCGTTGTCCACCACCGAGATGGAATTGTCCGTGTGGATCACCACCTTGATGTCGTCGCAATGGCCGGCGAGCGCCTCGTCGATCGCGTTGTCGACGACCTCGAAGACCATGTGGTGCAGCCCGGTGCCGTCTGAGGTGTCGCCGATGTACATGCCGGGCCGCTTGCGCACGGCCTCGAGGCCCTTGAGGATCTTGATGCTGCTGGAGTCGTAGTCGTCCGCCGGACGGCCGTTCTGCGGTTCGTTCTGCGTGGTCATTCTGTTCCCGGGGTTGGGGCGATCCGAAAGGCTAGATGCGCATCGGCATCACGACGTACTTGAAGTCGTCGCGGCCGGGCATCTGCACGAGGGCGCTCGAGTTGGAGTCGCCCATGGCGACCGTGACCGTCTCGCAGTCCACGTGGTTGAGGACGTCGAGCAGGTAGGAGATGTTGAAGCCGATGTCGAGCGGATCGCCGTCGTAGTCGATGGTGAGGCTCTCCTCGGCCTCTTCCTGCTCGTTGTTGGTGCAGATGATCGACAGGGCGTTCTTCGTGAAGACCAGGCGCACGCCGCGGATCTTCTCGTTCGAGAGGATGGCCGCGCGGTTCAGGCTCTGGGCGAGCGGCACGCGCGCGAGCGAGACCAGATTGCGGTGCGTGGTCGGGATGACCTTCAGGTAGTCGGGGAACTTGCCCTCGACGATCTTCGAGACGATCTCGATGCCGCCGAAGGCGAATCGCACCTGGTTCGTGCCGATGGTGAGGGTGACCGGGTCGTCTCCGTCTCCGAGCAGCTTGATGAGCTCGAGCACCGTCTTGCGCGGCAGGATCGCCTCCACGCTCTCCAGTTCGTTCTCGAGCGTCTCGGCCGCGTACGACAGGCGGTGGCCGTCCGTGGCGACGACGCGAAGGACGTTCTTGTCCACCGACAGCAGCACGCCGTTGAGGTAGTAGCGGATGTCCTGGACCGCCATCGCGAACTGCACGAGGCCGAGGGCGTGCTTGAGCGCCTTCTGGGGCAGCGTGAGGCTCTTGGCGGCATCGCGCGCCTCGACCATGCGGGGGAAATCGGCGGCCGCGAGCGTCTGCAGGTTGAAGCGGCTCTTGCCGGCCCGCACGACCATGCGGTTCTCCTTGGCCTCGAGAGCGACCTCCGCGTCATCCGGCAGGGAACGCAGGATGTCGTAGAGCTTTCTCGCCCCGACGGTGACGGAGCCTTCGGCCCCGCCGTCGGCGAGTCCGGCCGACGACGTGATCTGGACTTCGAGGTCGGTGGCCACGAAGTCCACTGAGCCGCCCTTCGCCTGGATGAGCACGTTGGAGAGGATCGGCAGGGTATGGCGCCTTTCGACGATGCCCGTGACCTGCTGGAGCGGCGCGAGGAGGGTCTGGTTGGTCGCCTTGATCTTGACCATGACTTATCTCTCAAGAATGTTGGTAGTTAATAGGAGACGGCCCGAACGGCGAATAACTTCCGGATCCCTGCTGCATCAAGGCCTTGCATCGCTTCCGGGCTGGGGACGAAATCCCCCGGCCGTACCCGGAACCTGTGGATGGTTTCTCGCGGAAGCGATGCGTGCGAAACGATCCACAGCTTTCCCCCATGATTCGCTCACTCATCCCAGGAGGATCTGCTGGAGCTGCGCATAGTCCCGCGCGAATTCCTGGTCGGTCTCGCGCAACTCGGCCACCTTGCGGCAAGCATGCAGGACCGTGGTGTGGTCCCGGCCCCCGAAGGACTCGCCGATCTCCGGAAGGCTCTGCTGCGTGAGCTCCTTGGCGAGGGCCATGGCCACCTGGCGGGGCCGGGCCACGGACCGGAAGCGCTTCTTGGAGTACATCTCGGACACCTTGATCTTGTAGTAGTCCGCGACGGTCTTCTGGATGTTCTCGATCGACACCTGGCGCGTGAGGACGGCCAGCAGATCCTTGAGCGCCTCGCGGGCCGAGGCTACGGTGACGGTGGTGTTGTTGAAGCGGGCGTAGGCGATGACGCGCTTCAGGGCCCCTTCGAGCTCGCGGACGTTCGATCGGATGTGCTTGGCGATGAAGAAGGCCACCGCATCGTCCAGGTGGTAGCCGTCGATCTCCGCCTTCTTGAGCAGGATGGCGACGCGCATCTCGAGCTCCGGCGGCTCGACCGCCACCGTGAGGCCCCACCCGAAGCGGGAAATCAGCCGGTCCTCGATGCCCGTGACCTCCCGGGGGAAGCAGTCGCTGGTGATGCAGACCTGCTTGTGGGCCTCGAAGAGGGCGTTGAAGGTATAGAAGAACTCCTCCTGCGACTTCGACTTGCCCACGAAGAACTGCACGTCGTCGATGAGGAAGAGGTCGAGCGACCGGTAATAGCGCTTGAGCGAGTCGAAGCTCTTGTGCTGGTACGCCCGCACCACGTCGGCGACGAATTGCTCCGCGTGGATGTAGCGCACCTTCGCCTTGGGGTTGCGCTTGAGCACCTCGGTGCCGATGGCCTGCAGCAGGTGCGTCTTGCCCAGGCCCGTGCCCCCGTAGATGAAGAGCGGGTTGTAGGCGGTGCCGGGGTTCTCGGCCACCTGGATGGCGGCCGCGCGAGCGATCTGGTTCGCCTTGCCGTTCACGAAGTTGCCGAACGTGAAGGACGGGTTCAGGCGGTGCTCGTCGCGGGGGGGGCGCTCGGACGGCGCGGCCACCACGACGGGTTCGGGCACGACGATCTCGGGCTCCACCGGCTTTTCGTCGAGGACGAGGTCGACCTGCAGGGCCGAGCCGGCCACGCGCTCGGCTCGCGATTCGAGCTTGGAAAGCAGGTTCGAGCGGATCCAGCGCAGCACGTGGTGGTTGGGCGCCACGACCCGCAGGTGGTCGCCGCGCCGTTCGCCTTTCAGGGGCTTGATCCAGGTGTCGTACTGCTGCGCCGGCAGGTCCTTCTTGAGCTCTGAGACGAGCGAATGCCAGAGGGAATCCATGGGATCGGCGCGGAGCTTTCGGGGGGTGGAGCGGAGACGGCGGGAAGAACCGTGATTCTATCGGGAACGGGAAGGGTTATCCACAGGCATCTCGACGCGGTTTTCCGAGGGAGCGTGGCGCGGCGGCGAGCGACCTGCTATACTCGCGCGCTTTTCGCCGTTTTCCGGCGGAATCCCGATTTACCCAGATGATTCGAGGTTCGAGATGAAACGTACTTTCCAGCCGTCCGAAGCGCGCCGAAAGAAGACGCACGGTTTCCGCGTCCGCATGAAGACGGCCTCCGGCCGCGCGGTGATCAATGCCCGCCGCGCCAAGGGCCGCAAGCGCGTCGCCGTCTGAAGCTCGCATGACCCGCGGCGCCCGGAAGGAAGGCCTTTCGCGGCGCCACCGCTTCGTGGGCCGCGGCGGCTTCGCGCCGGCGCTCCAGGGCCCGCGCAAGCTTCGGGGCGAAAAATCGCTGGTTCACGTGGCCGAAGGCCGTCCGGGCGTCTCCCGGCTCGGCCTCGCCCTGCCCAAGCGCCTCGCCCCCCGCGCCGTCGATCGCAATCGCGCCAAGCGCATCGCCCGGGAGCTTTTCCGCCGCCATGCGGTGAAGGCCGCCGGGCTCGACGTCGTGGTGGCTCCCCGCGTCCGACTGGAAGGCGAGGCTTTCCCGGCGTGGTCGGAAGACCTGCGCCGCCTGCTCGATCGCGCCGCCGCTCCCCGTTGATGCGCCGCTTGCTCATCGCCCTCGTGCGGGCCTACCAATACGCGCTCTCGCCCTGGTGGGGCGGGCAGTGCCGCTTCACGCCCACCTGTTCGCATTACGCCATCGAGGCCCTCGAGCGCCACGGCGCCCTGGGCGGCAGCTGGCTCGCCCTTCGTCGCATCCTTCGTTGCCACCCGTGGGGCCACGGGGGCTACGATCCCGTGCCCTGAACCCGCGGCCCGCCGTCCCGCCGCCGAACCGCCGACGCCCGAACCCTGATGGATATCCAGCGACTCATCGCCTTCGTGGTCTTCAGCTTTTCCGCGCTCCTGCTCTGGAACGCCTGGGAGAAGCACAACGCACCCAAGACCGCTCCCGTGGCCGCCAGTGCGACGCCCAGCACGCCCGGCGCGGCGCCCACCCCCACCACGTCGCTCACGCCGTCGGTTCCGGGCGCCGCTCCCGCCGCCGCCCCGGCCGTCCCGGCCACGCCGGCGTCCGTGCGCGGAACGCCCGGTGGCGAGCCCGTGGTGGTCCGCACCGACCTGTTCGAGGTCGAACTGAGCACGGCCGGCGGCGACATCCGGCGCGTGAAGCTCTTCCGGATCTTCTCCGCCCTCGACGCGAAGAAGCCCCTCACGCTCATGGAGCCCGCGTCGGAGCATTTCTTCGTCACCCAATCGGGTCTCCTGGGCGAAGGCCTGCCCACCCACAAGACGATCTACGAGGCCGAGGCCCGCAGCCACGAGCTCGCGGCCGGCAAGGACTCGCTCGAGGTGAAGCTGGTCGCCAAGGACGCCGCGGGCGTCGAGGTCGCCAAGACCTTCACCTTCCGCCGCGGCAGCTACGAGATCGACGTCCGCTACGACGTGAAGAACGCGGGCGAGAAGCCCATCGCGCCCTTCGCCTACTTCCAGTTCCTGCGCGACGGCAATCCGCCCAGCCAGGAGGCCGCGCAGACGAGCAGCTTCGCGGGTGTCGCCACCTTCACCGGGCCGGCCCTCTACACCGAAGAGTCGAAGTTCGTGAAGGTGGACTTCAAGGACATCGAGAAGGGCAAGCAATCCCACCCGAAGAAGGCGAAGGACGGCTGGATCGCGCTCATCCAGCACTACTTCGTGTCGGCCTGGCTGCCCAAGGGTGGCGGCGAGCGCGAGTTCTTCACCAACAAGGTCGGCGACAATCTCTATACCGCCGGTGTCGTGGTGCCCGTGGGATCGGCCGCGCCCGGGGCCGCCGCCTCCGTGACGATGCCGCTCTACATCGGCCCGCAGGAAACCGACAAGCTCGCGAAGATCGCGCCGGGCCTGGAGCTCGTCGTCGACTACGGCTGGCTTTACATCCTGTCGGCGCCGCTCTTCTGGATCCTCAAGTTCATCCACGGCCTCGTGGGCAACTGGGGCTGGGCCATCGTGATCCTCACGATCCTCATCAAGGCCGTCTTCTACCCGCTAAACCACAAGGCGGGCCGCTCGATGGCGCAGATGAAGGTGCTCGGGCCCAAAATGGAAAAGCTCAAGCAGCTCTACGGCGACGATCGCCAGAAGCTCAACCAGGCGATGATGGAGCTCTACCGCACCGAGAAGATCAACCCGCT
>ERZ761602.6879-NODE-6879-length-12422-cov-3.690871_pt1 | contig 12422 bp, 6 predicted proteins | sample MGYA00512165_ERZ761602 | MGnify/ENA primary metagenome ERZ761602 (study PRJEB28899, sample SAMN02445085) | bioreactor sludge metagenome | biome: EBPR sludge; isolation source: Thorneside wastewater treatment plant | place: Australia: Brisbane, Thorneside... | reverse complement strand
GGAGGGGTGGCGGTTGTTGCGCGAGCTGTGCGCGGACATCGTCGAGTTGCGCCGGGGCGATCACAGCGCCGCGAAGTTGAGGCTCGAACAAGACCGCTTGAAGCAGGCGCGGGAGCAGACCGAGGAGGAGGTGATCGAGTTCTTCCTGCAATGGGCGCACAACCCGAAGGTGCGCGCCGCGATCTGTGGTGATTGCACCAGTCCCGAGGAACGGCAGCGCAAGATCCGGGCGGTCTTCGGGCTGGTCGCACCCGTGCCGGAACCAGCGACAGGCACTCAACTGGAGCAGCGAATTGCAACGTGATTCACATCCTCGGAAAAAAATCTTAACGCATGACGATTGCGTTTCGTCTCAGGTAGGGTAAATCAATTCCTAAACTTCAGCCCCAATGCCGGCCAACATCACTCAAGCCCTGCTGGATCCCATCGCGCGCCGCCGTCAACGCAGCCGGCTGCACGCACGGCTGGCGGCCTGCTGGTTCATCGCGGCCGCCCTGGGTGCGGCCCTGTGGCTTGTGTATCGTTGGTCTGGTTGGGCACTGCCTTTCTCCTTTGGCATCGTGCTGGTGGCCGCCATCATTGGCGCCGTAACCGCCTTTGTGTTCCAGCAGAAACAGCGTACGACCGCCCGCGACATCGCGCGCGAGATTGAGCAAAAGCATCCCGAACTGAACGCGCTGGTGCAATCGGCGGTGGAACAGGAGCCCGATCCTGCCACGGGCGAGCTGAATTTTCTGCAACGCCGGGTCATTGACCGCGCGGCGGCCGTCTTGCGGGAGCAGGATTGGGTGCGGCGCTCCATGAAGCATCTTTCCCTGGCGCGGGCCGCGAATCAGGCGGGGGCGCTCGTGCTGCTGGCGTCACTGATGAGCCTGACGGGCGTCAAGCCGGCGGCTTCGACCGCGTCCAGCCCGATGCGTCAAGTCGTGCGGAATCTCGAAGTGCTGCCCGGCGACACCGAGATCGAGAAAGGCTCGACGCTCGTGGTGATGGCGAAATCCCCCGGAGCCGGTCCGGCGGAAGCCACCTTGATCACGTTGCCGGCGGGCGGGGAGGCCCGGCGGCTCCCCATGAACCGCACCCTGGATGATCCGACCTTCGGCGCGCAGGTTCCCAACGTCACGGCGGATCTGCTCTACCGGGTCGAGCACCCCGGCGGGGAGTCGCGCGACTTCAAGGCCACCGTTTTCGAGTATCCGCGGCTGGTTCGCGCGGACGCCTCGCTCCGTTACCCCGCCTACACGGGGCTGGAGCCGAAGACCATCGAGGACACCCGCCGGATCAATTCGGTGGAAGGCACGGAACTCGATTACAAGCTGACCTTGAACAAGGCCGTCGCCTCGGCCCGGCTCTGGAACACCAACGGCACGGAACTCCCGCTGACCACCGATCCCGGCAGTTCCAACGTGCTGCGTCTGGCCACCACGCTCGTGGAAAGCGGCCGCTATTTCCTCACCTTGGTGGATGCCGCCGGCCGCAGTAATCGCATTCCGGAAGATCTCAGCATTGTCGTGGTGCCCAACAAGGAACCCCAGTTGAAATTCGTTTCCCCCCGGGGCGACCAGCGTTTCTCGCCCCTCGAGGAAGTGCGTGTGCAGGCGGAAGTCACGGACGACTTCGGGCTGCTGCGCCACGGCTTCGCCTACAGTGTGAATGGCGGTGAAACCCGGGAAGTGGAACTCGGCGGCCGGGCACCCCGATTCGAAAAGCAGACCGGCGAACACCTGCTGATGCTTGAAGCCCTGGGCGTAAAGACCGACGACTTGATCGCCTATTACCTGTGGGCGGAAGATTACGGGCCGGACGGGCAGCCGCGCCGGGCTGAGGGCGACATCTTCTTCGGCGACATCCGACCGTTGGACGAAATTTATCGCCAGGGCCAGCAGGGCGATGCCAGCAGCGGCCAGCAACAACAACAGCAGCAGGGTGGCAGCCCGTCGGCTGATTTGCTCGAGCTCCAGAAGGACATCATCTCCGCGACCTGGAACGTCAAACGCACCGAGACCGCCACCAAGCCCAGTCGCGGTTACAAGGACAACGTCCGGGTCATCCAGGAATCTCAGGACGAAGCCCTGGCCAAGGCGGAGGAAGTGGGCGGACAATTGCGCGATGCCCGGATGCAGTTGCACCTGCAGCAGGCCACCGAGGCCATGACCCGGGCGAGCAAGGAACTCGCGAACGCCACCAAGGACGTTTCACTCGCCCCCCTGCCCGGCGCGTTGTCGGCCGAGCAACAGGCTTATCAGCATCTGCTGCGTTTGCAGGCGCGCGAGTTTCAGGTTGCCCGACAGCAGGGCGGTGGCGGTGGCGGCGGCCAGCGCAACCAGCAGCAAATGGATCAACTGGACCTCGCCGAGGAAGACAACCGCTACGCCAACGAGCGGACCGCGCAGTCGCAGCAAACCCCGGAACAGCGCGAGGATCTCCAGGTCTTGAGCCGCTTGAAGGATCTGGCCCGCCGGCAGAGTGATTTGAACGAACGTTTGAAGGAGTTGCAGACTGAACTGCTCGCCGCCCAGACCGAGCAGGAGAAGGAAGAACTGCGCCGGGAATTGAAGCGCCTCCAGGAACAGCAGCAACAACTGCTCAGCGAAGTGGATGAACTCAATCAACGGATGTCCACCGAGCAGAACCAGTCGCGCATGGCCGAAGCCCAGCAGCAACTCGAGCAAACCCGGGAGACCATGCGCAACGCCTCGGAGCAACTCGAACAGGAACAGGCCTCCTCCGCGCTCGCCGCCGGCACCCGCGCCCAGCAGGACCTGGAAAGCATGCGGGACGATTTCCGGGAGCGCACTTCGAATCAGTTCTCGGAGCAGATGCGCGAACTGCGGGACGAGGCCCGCGAACTGGCGCGGCAGGAGAACGAACTGCAACGCCAGTTTGAAGCCCTGAACAGTGACACGCAAAAATCCCTCTCCGACTCGCCGCTTAAAGAAGCGCTGGCCAGCAGTCTGTCCGAACAGCGCGATCGCCTGACCAATGTCCTGCAAAACGTGCGGCGCGTGAGCGAGGAGGCCGAGATCGCCGAGCCGCTGCTCTCCCGGCAGCTCTACGACACCTATCGCGATGTTCAAGGCAGCCAGGAAACGCGCAACGCACTGCCCAATCAGTTGCGGCAGATTTACGACTCGCTCCGCAACGACTCGACCAGCGACTTGGAAAACACCTATCAGGTCAGTCGCGAACTGGTGGACAAGGGCTTCGCCCCTTGGGCGCAGGAAGTCGAGAAGCTCGCCCAGAACCGGATTGAGCGGATCAGCAAAGACATTCAGGAAGCGGCGGAAAGCATTCTGGGCGATGACCTCCAGGCCCTGCGCGCGGCGGAACGCGAAATGGAGCGGCTCAACGAACAGTTGAATCGCGACCTCGCCGCCAACTCCCCAACTTCGCAATCCGGCCAACCCGGCGAAGCATCCACTGGCGGCCAACAACCCGGTGAGCGCGCGGACCAGAATCAGCCAGGCCAGGAGCCTGGCACCGGTGACGGTCAACAGCCGGGCGAACGGCAATTAGCGCAGGCGGGCGACCAACCGGGGGCAGGCGGCCAGTCGAACCAACCCGGCCAACAGCCCGGGCAAGGCGATCAGCCAGGCGCCGAACCTCAACCTGGAGGCGCTCCCGGGCAAGGCCAGCAACCCGGTCAACAGCCGGGTCAGGGCTCGGAACAAGCTTCAAACCAGCCTGGTCAACAGCCCGGCGGCCAGGGTGGCCAGGGTGTGGGTCAGCAGCCAGGGCAAGGCGAAGGCCAGGGCCAGGGCCAAGGGCAGTCAACTTCGCTCGCGCAAGGACAACAACCGGGGCAGCAAGGCCAGGGCGGTGGTCAGGGTGGTTCCCGTCAAGGCGGTCAAGGTGGCGGTTCCGGCGGCGGTTCGAATTACAGCCTCGCCCGGGGTGGCGGCAACGGCGGGGAGGACGGTGGCGGTGCCCGCGAAGCGGAAGAAGCTCCGGGAATTTTCACCGGTGAAGGGTATGTGGACTGGGCCGATGGACTGCGCAATGTAGAGGAAATGATCGACGATCCAGAGTTGCGCCAGCAAGTTTCCACCATCCGCGATCGCGCCCGCGAGGTCCGGCTGGACGCCCGGCGTCACAGCAAGCCGCCGCAGTGGGATCTCGTCCAGGCCGAGATCCAACAGCCCATGAATGCGGTGCGTGACCGCCTCCGCGAGGAACTCGCCCGCCGGCAGTCTCCCGATAATTTGATCGCCATCGACCGCGATCCGGTGCCGTCCCGTTACTCCGAACTGGTGCGCCGCTACTATGAACGTTTGGGCAGTGATTAATTGATGTTTGCCGGACTGGTCATGGAAGGTGGCGAATGGCGCTGGCCCGTGGTGGCCGCGCTGGTGGCTGCCGTGGCGCTCTCCTGGTGGAGCTACCGCCGCAGCGAGTTGCCGGGCCAACTGCGCACTGTCGGCATCATTCTTCGCGCGCTCGGTTCCGCGATCATTCTTCTGTGTCTGCTCGAACCGCTCTGGACCGCCCAGCGCGCCCGGCCCGGGGCCAACTGGTTCGCCGTCGTCGCCGACAACAGCCAGGGCATGCAGATCAACGACCCCGGTGAAACGGCCAGCCGCGGCGAGCAACTGCGCGCCTTCCTCAACGACACCGCCGACAACTGGCAGGACGCCCTGCTCGCCGATTTCCAGGTCCGCCGTTATCTCTTCGACTCACGGTTGCAGTCCGTGCGCGATTTTCAAGCGCTCGACTTTACCGGCAATTCCTCCGCCCTCGTCACGAGCCTTGAGGCCGTGCATGAGCGGTTTCAAGGATTGCCGCTCGCCGGGGTGATTGTGTTCACCGACGGAAACGCCACGGACCATCTCGAAGGTTTGATGGACTTGGGCGGTCTGCCACCGGTCTATCCGGTCGTGAGCGGGACCGACGCCGCCATCAAGGATCTCGCCCTCAACCGCGTCAGCGTGACCCAGACCGCGTTTGAAGATGCGCCGGTGACAATCACCGCCGACGTGCTGGCCAGCGGATTTCGGGGCCGCAGCGTGGAAGCCGTGCTGGAGCGCGTGCCCACGGATGGCTCTTCGACCACGACAAATTCGCCGCCGGAGATCATGGAACGCCAGACCCAGTCGGCGGCCGATGATCGCGCGCTGTTGAGCTTTCGTTTTCAGACCCGGGCTCCCGGCGGCAGTCTGGCCTTCTACCGGGTCCGGTCGCGCTTGGTGCCGCCCTTGATCACGACCCCGGGCGAGAGCCCGGAGGCCGAGGAGGCGACGCTGATCAACAACGCCCGACTGGTGCTGGTCGATCGCGGCGAGGGGCCTTATCGCATTCTCTACGTCGCCGGCCGGCCGAACTGGGAATACAAGTTCCTCAAACGGGCGCTCGACGAGGATGATCAACTCCGCCTGACCGGTTTGATCCGGCTGGCCCGGCGTGAACCGAAGTTCGAGTTCAAGGGCCGCGCGGGCGAGTCGAGCAACCCCCTCTTTCGCGGCTTCGGCAACCAGTCCGCGGACGAGATCGAGCGCTACGATCAGCCGGTGTTGATCTGGTTGAACGCTCCCGAGGGACAGGACATCCGGCGTTCGTTCCCGACCACCGCCGAGGAACTGTTCTCCTATCACGCGGTCATTTTCGACGACGTCGAGGCGGAGTTCTTCAAGACCGAGCAGATGGCTCTTGTGCAACGTTTCGTGAGCGAGCGCGGCGGCGGGTTCATGATGCTGGGCGGACAGGAAACCTTCCGTGACGGAAACTATGACCGCACCCCCGTCGGCAACATCCTGCCGGTTTACCTGCGCGAGATGCCGGGTTGGAACACCACGATCGGCCCCGTGCAGGATTTCCGCCCCAGCCTCACCCGCGAGGGCTGGCTGCAACCCTGGGTGCGTATCCGATCCACCGAAAGTGATGAGCAGTCACGCCTGTCCGGGATGCGTTCGTACGAGGTGCTCAACACCGTCTCCGGTGTGAAGCCCGGAGCCAGCGTGCTGGCGACGGTCACCGAAGCGAACGGCACCGTGCATCCCTCGCTGGTTACGCAGCGCCTGGGCAACGGCCGGACCGCCGCTCTGATGATCGGTGATTTTTGGAAACCCGGCCGGCGCTCCGAGCAGCATCAGGAAGATGGAGCCAAGGCGTGGCGGCAGATTGCCCGCTGGCTGGTAACGGACACGCCCGAGGGCATAACCCTCACCGCCCGGCCCGATGCCCAGACGCCCGGTGCGATGCGGCTCTGGGTGCGGGTCAAGGATCGCGAATTCAAAGCCATGGACAGCGCCTCGGTGTCGGTCAACGTGCGCAAGGTGGCCGGCGAGACCGCCACCAATCAGGTCGCCTCCCTGGAACTCACCGCCGAACCCGTTTCCTCCGAGCCGGGCCTCTACACGGCAAGCTACGTGCAACACGGCAGCGGCGGTTACTTTGCGGAAGCCATCGTGCGCGATGACCAGGGCATTGAAGTTGGCCGCGCCAAGTCCGGCTGGGTTTCCGAGCCGGCCGCCGATGAATTTCGCTCATTGACTCCGAACCGCGCGCTGCTCGAACAGATCGCGAAGCAGACCGGCGGTGAAGTGCTCGAGCCGAGCGATTTGCCGGCGCTGGTGAAACGGCTGCCCACGAAGACCGCACCCGTCATGGAAAGCTGGTCGCGCCCCATCTGGCATAATCCGTGGGTCTTCCTGCTCGCGTTTCTCTGCTTCATCGGTGAATGGGCGCTCCGCCGCTGGAAAGGACTGGCATGAGGGGGAACCGGAAATCAGAAGTCAGAATTTGGAAGTCGGAAGCTTTTTCAAAGCTGGCGGCTCCATCTGCGCGCAAGGCTTCGCCCTGCTTTTCACGCATTACGGATTACGCCTCACGCCTCACGCTGCTCACCGCCTTACTGCTCGCAGTGAGCCCGTTGCATTCCGGTTTTCTGTACGCTGAATCTTCTTCCCCGACACTCATGGTCATTGTTGGTGCGCCGGGCGAGGAGGATTACGCGGAGATTTTTGAGCAGTCCGCCACCGCCTGGCTCCAGGCCGCACGGGAAGCGGGCGGTGAGGTCATCGAAGTTGCCTCGGAAACGGGCGCTCCGGAGAGCCGCGAGCGCTTGCAGACCACGCTGCTGACGGCGACCAATTCGCCCGCCGACCTCTGGCTGGCATTTGTCGGTCACGGCACGTTCGACGGCAAGGAGGCGAAGTTCAATCTGCCGGGACCGGACGTGTCCGCCACGGAGCTCGCCGGGTGGCTGAAGCCGCTGCAACGCCGGGTGGTCATCGTTCAAGGGGCTTCCGCCAGTGCGCCCTTCATCAACCGGCTGTCCGCCACCAATCGCATCATCATCACCGCGACTCGCAGCGGCGGGGAGCAGAACTACGCCCGCTTCGGGGCCAACGCCGCCGCCGCCTTGACGAGTCCGCAAACGGATCTCGATCAAGATGGCCAGAACTCCGCGCTCGAAATCTTCCTCGCCGCCGCCCGCCTCACCAAGGACTGGTATCAGGCCGAGGGCCGGCTGGCGACCGAGCACCCCTTGATTGATGACAACGGCGACGGCCGCGGCACTCCGGCGGAGTGGTTTCAGGGCTTGCGCGTCGTCCGCAAAACCGCCGACGGCTCACTGCCGGACGGCCTGCGCGCTCATCAGGTGCATCTGGTGCCGAGCGCGTTCGAGGCGATGCTGACCACGGAGCAACGTCAGTGGCGCGACGCGAAGGAGATTGAGCTGGCCCGCCTGCGCGAGCGCAAGACCACCCTGCCTGAGCCGGAGTATCTGGCCGCACTCGAGAAGCTGTTGCTGGAGCTGTCGCGCTTCTACCAAGCGGCGGAAGCCGCCTTCGAGACCGCCAGTCCTGCGAATGCCGGCACTTGAGGCGGCCAGTTCCGTGTGGTGATCTTCGGCTGGTTGACTGATGCCCGCCGGCTTGTTAACCACGCTACATGTCCTCTGAAAACATTCTGCTGACCTGCCTGATTCTGACCTGCCTCGGAGCAGCCGTGGCCAATTTGCTTTATTGGTTTGGAAACCCAAACGAGCGATTTATCTACACCCCCACTTCCGGCGTAAGCAGAGTGATGAACTGGATTTGGATCGCCGCACAAATTTCAGCATTGGTCCTCTGCTTTGCCGGCCTGATCGAGACGATTGTGGCTCTGATGATCGCCATCACCTGGAACGTGGCGGTACAGTTCTATTCCATCCGTCACCGCTGGTCGTTGCGCAGACCCCAAGGCGTTGCTTCGGACAGCGGGGCTTGAGTCATTGCCCGCGACCCCGGAATCAGTATTCCCGCAAGTTCCACTCCTCGATCAAACCTCCCGGAATCTCCCCCAGGAAACGCGACCGCGACTGAATCGACTCACCGCCATAGCCCATCGCTCGAATGAGCGGATAACTCAGATACAGCTCCTGCTTCGCGCGCGTGACCGCGACGTAGAACAGCCGTCGCTCCTCTTCCTCGCCGTCCGGGCTGCCCAGCGAACGCTCCGACGGAAACAGCCCGTCGCACAGCATGATCACGAACACCACGTCGAATTCGAGCCCTTTGGCCTGGTGAATTGTCGAGAGCTTCACGCGCTCGTCGTCGTTGCCGCCCGGCTGTTCCGCCTCCGCCTCAACGTTTGTCAGCAGCGAGAGCTGGGTGAGGAACTCGGTGGTGTCGTTGAACTGCTGCGCGAAGTTGCCGAGCTGCTCGATGTCCTCCACGCGCGACCGCCAGTTCGCGTAGTTCAGCTTGAGGTATTCGTCGTAGCCCGCGTCGATCACCAACTCGATCATCGCGGCGGGCCGGCTGCGGATGTCGTCCGCCTCCAACTGCGAGATGGTCGCGGCGAACTGCGCCCACGCAGCCTCGGCCTTCTTCGGGACTGACTTCGCAATCGCCATCAAACGCGGAGCGATCAAGGCCGGTGACTTCGCGGCGGCTTTCTGGTCACCAAACGCGCGCCAGAGCTTGTCCGCACCTTTGCCGCCGATGCCCGGCTGCATGAGCACGAGCCGCTTGAAACTCAGTTCGTCATCCGGGTTGGCCACCAGCTTGATGAAGGCCGACGCGTCCTTGATGTGCGCCTGCTCGAAGAAGCGGATGCCGCTCGTGATCGAGAAAGGAATGTTCCGGCGCGTGAGTTCGAGCTGCAGTTCTAGCGCGTGGAAATGCGAGCGATACAGCACGACCATCTGGTTCAGCGACTGGCCTTCCTCGCGCAGTTCCAGCATGCGTTGGGCGACGAACGCCGCCTGCTGACCGCCATCGTGGCAGGCCACGAGGATCGGTTTGAGGCCGGAGCCACGGGCGGGTGCGAGCTGCTTGGCGAACTGTTCGACATTCGCCGCAATGGCCGCGTTGGCCACGTCGAGAATCTCCGGCGTGCTGCGGTAGTTCGTCTCAATCTTGTAAACCACCGTGCCGGGATGCCGCTTCGGGAAATCGATGATGTTGCGGAAGTTCGCGCCGCGCCACGAATAGATACTCTGCGAATCGTCGCCCACGACCATGACGTTGCCACTGCGCGCCGAGAGCAGTTCGATCAGGTCGCTCTGAATCTGGTTCGTGTCCTGATACTCATCGACCAGCACGAACTGGAACTTGCGCTGGTAATGCTCGCGGACGTCGGGCGATTCCTCCATGAGCTTGAGCCAGAGCGCGAGCAGGTCGTCGAAGTCCATCGAGTTGGCGGCGCGCTTGCGCTCCACGTAGGCCTTGCCGACCTGCCCGATCAACGGGGCCAGCGCGGCGAAGTGTTCATAATCCTCGGCCAGCAACTCGGGCACGGATTTGCGGCGGTTGATCGCCATCGAAAACACGTCCTGCAACACGTCGGCCTTGGGAAAGCGCGTCTCTTTGACATCGATCTCCAGCGCCGCGATACAGGTCTTGATCAGGTCGAGCGAATCCTCGCGGTCGAGGATGCTGAAGTCCGGGCGGAAGCCGAGCTTCTCCGCGTTGCGCCGCAGCACGCGGGCGCCGATCGAGTGAAACGTGCCGCCCCAGAGTTCGCGCAGTTCGCGGCCGAGCAGATCGTTCACGCGCCGCATCATCTCGCGCGCGGCCTTGTTGGTAAACGTGAGCAACAGGATGCGGTCCGGTGGAATCCCCTGCTCGAGCAGATACGCCACGCGATAGGTCAGCGTCCGCGTCTTGCCCGAACCGGCACCCGCGATCACCAGGGCCGGACCCGGCGGCGCGGTGACGGCCGCGTGCTGCTGAGGGTTCAGTTCCGCCGCGTAATCGATCTGGAGCTCGACCGGGGCGGAGAACTGTTTCAGCACGTAGTCACGCGACATGCGCGCGAGGTTAGGGAAAAGGCCGGAGCGCGGAAGAAAATTCCAGGAACGAAGGGCGCAACCGGAGGCTCCTCGTGCTCGTGCTCGTCGTCGCACCGGGCACAGCCTTTCGATTACGAGGACGATTACGAGGACGATCTGCCCCGGCCAACACTTCCTTGACGCTCCGCCCGCCCCTCCTAAGATGCGCGCTCCTTTGCCGAGACCGGCGGGCACCACCCGCCGGATTGCGAACTCGAAACTTGTAACTCGAAACTCGAAACTTATCCCTTATGAGCACTATCATCGACATTGAAGCCCGCCAGGTCCTCGACTCGCGCGGCAACCCCACCGTTGAAGCCGACGTTTTCCTGTCCGACGGCTCCTTCGGCCGTGCGGCCGTCCCCTCCGGCGCGTCCACCGGCGAACACGAAGCCGTGGAACTCCGCGACGGCGACAAGAAGAAGTATCTCGGCAAGGGCGTGAACAAGGCGGTCAGCAACATCACGGGCAAGATTCTCCCCGTGCTGGAGGGACTCGACGCGTTGGACCAGATCACCGTCGATCGCGCGATGCTGGAACTCGACGGCACCGAGACGAAGTCCAAGCTCGGCGCAAACGCCATCCTCGCCGTCTCGCTCGCCAACGCCAAGGCCGCCTCGGAGTCCGTCGGTCTCCCGCTTTACAAATACATCGGCGGGCCGAACGCCAAAGTGCTGCCCGTGCCGATGGCGAACGTCATCAACGGCGGCGCGCATTCGGACGCCCCGATTGATTTCCAGGAATTCATGATCATGCCGGTCGGTTTCAACACGTTCAGCGAAGGGCTGCGCGCGATCACTGAGATTTTCCACGCGCTCAAGGGCGTGCTCAAGAAACGCGGCCTCAGCACCGCCGTCGGCGACGAGGGCGGGTTCGCGCCGAAGCTCGACAGCGCCGAGGACGCCATCGAGTCGATTCTCAAGGCAACCAAGGACGCGGGCTACAAGGCCGGCAAACAGATCTTCCTCGCGCTCGATGTCGCGGCGTCGGAGTTCTACAACGGCGACGGCAGCTACACTTTCAAGAAGAGCAGCGGCAAGAAACTCAAGGGCACCGAGCTGGTGGACTTCTACGTCGAGCTGTGCGGCAAGTATCCGATCGTGTCGATTGAGGACGGCTGCGCCGAGGGCGACTGGAAGCACTGGAAGGAACTCACCGACAAGCTCGGTTCGAAGGTCCAGCTCGTGGGCGACGATCTGTTCGTGACCAACGTGAAGTTCCTCCAGAAAGGCATCGACACCGGCACGGCCAACTCGATTCTCGTGAAGGTGAACCAGATCGGTTCGCTCACCGAGACGCTCGACGCTGTCGAGCTGGCGCATCGCCACGGCTACACCAGCGTGCTCAGCCACCGCTCGGGCGAGACCGAGGACGCCACCATCGCAGACATCGCGGTGGCGACGAACTGCGGCCAGATCAAGACCGGCTCCCTCAGCCGCTCGGATCGCACGGCGAAATACAACCAACTCCTCCGCATCGAACAGGAGCTCGGCGCCAACGCCATCTACGGCGGCCGGATGAAGAACGTGTAATCCCCGGCGCTCAACGCTCAATCCATTCACCGCCGCAGTCTCCGGGCTGCGGCGGTTTTGTTTTCCACCGAACGCCGTCGTCGTACATCCAGCTCCTGTGGCATCACGGTTTGCGGACTTCGAGACGGTAGTATCGGAGAGCCGTGCTGGTGTCGCGGGGATCGGTGAAGGAGTTGACCTCCGCCGGCAGATCCGTCGCGCCGGGCAGCAAGGTGAACGGTTCGGTGAGGTCTTGGGTGGCCCAGATTGTGTAAACGCGACCCGCGACCGGGTTCCATTGCAGGATGACTTCGTCGCCCGTGGGCGAGGGCGCTTGGTCGAGTCGCAACACGCTCGCCGGGTTGGCCGGGTCAAGGCCGGCGATGTACGACTGCCAGAGCGGCAGACCGTTGACCCCAACCATTTCGACCGCCGCTTCAAAATCACTGGTGTAGCCCTGTTCCGCGAGCCACCAGTGCGGGGTCGGGTAATTGGTGGTCAGGATTTCGCCGAACTCCGCGGTTACGAACTTGTCCGCATCCATTGTGAGCGGCAGCGGATTGGTCGTGCCCGACGCGTCACCGCTCCAGCTCAGGAACTTGAAGTAGTTCGCGGGAACAGCCAACAGCTCCACCGTGGACCCGGCAACATGGCTG